>Ga0209930_1000388_pt1 | contig 118965 bp, 123 predicted proteins | sample ThiBiot_500_biof_2_FD_183948 | JGI IMG/M metagenome (GOLD analysis project Ga0209930, IMG submission 183948) | Wastewater bioreactor microbial communities from Cape Town, South Africa - Thiocy_cont_500_biof (SPAdes) | ecosystem: Engineered > Bioreactor > Thiocyanate-remediating >...
ACATTGTCTTTTTCGCTTTTGTTTTCAATCTTGGTGCGTGTCGACCAAGTCGATTGAAGCCGCAAGGATATCAGTTTTTCTTCTTCTCTGACAGCATATTTGTCGACGATGCCGATCAGACGAAGAAGAAGAATGCAGGTGCGTCTGGGAGTTTGAGACATGTTACACATATATCGAACCCATTCATCATTATCAATTGTAGACCGATTACGCATGTCTTTTCCTCTGTTCTCTCTTGAGTTTCTAATGTACAATTGAACCTAAATTCATTTTTGTGTCTATCCTTCTTTTTCTCCTCCTCCTCCTCCTTCTCGTCTTTCGACAAGCACTATTGCAATTGCACTAATAGTACCTCTTACAAAAGTAAGAGAGAGCAGAGAAAAGACGCAAGCTGTTGTGCTACTGTAACATTGTCTCTTGTCATTGTTTAGTTTTCAGACACACACGCACATACACATTTTATGTCTATATCAGTTAAGTGACTCGTAATCCCATTCGCGCGGTTGTCCAAGACAAATTACACTAGTAGGATCACGTTTATAATGCCATACGTACATTTATATACACACACACATACACAATTTATACTTTTTAAAAAGTTTACTGACCGGCTACGTTCTTTGTGCAACAAGCAGTGCCTAATTGACAGTAGGTGGTAGAAACAGACACAATATAACCGCCTTTTCTTTGCTCGCCTCTTCTCTCCTCTCTTTCCAACAGCGTCATTTTGAATTCATCTTTTCATTGTTGAATGGAGCGGCTCCCGTTCAACAATTGAAATCTGACAAACACACACACATACAATGGCCAATAGATAATTACTATCTGTCTATGTCGTCGGTCTGTAAGTGACATTGAGATTACGTGAAAAATGGCCATTAAAATCTAGTTGAGACATCAATTTCCTTATCTGTTTTAGACCGGATACAAGAAATGAAGAGTAATTGACCATTGTCGAGAATACACCTCGTGGTAGTAAGTATGACCCGTATCTAACCTTATCATAACAACGAGGAAAATTCTTTTCGCACGATCAATTCAATATGGACCAGTGAATTAGCAATCATCTTTTCTCCAAACTTAATGTCGGCTAATATAATTGAAAAACATCAATTATGAAAGAAAAATAAACTTCAATGCCGACGGTCATTCTATACTAATTCAGCGAAGCAGATCAAAAACGAGGAAGAAAGAAGAAGAAGAAGAAATAAAAAAGTCAAACGTCTTCGTCCGTATTTTACTTTTCTGTATCCATATTGAATCAGCTGAATATGTTCACTCGTTTATCCCATTGACAGACATATGGTTAGTAGTTCGACACCCTGCTGTGAATAAGACACGTATCTTCGAGCAGTGCTCATCGTCTGTCGTGTATACGTACATCTTGAGTAAAGCTAATTTATTATCCTGACAAAACTTCTGTACAGGTGTCGTTTGTGCTTATCAGATCATCAACATTCTGCCAGAATAAATGAACTTTTCTTCTTGTGATTATTTGTTCCGAAAGCAAAAGAAAAATTTCTTCTCATGCTTCTCTCTTTCTCTTTCTTTTCCTTCTCAAATCTATGCGTATACTAATTGCTATTGTTCACATGAATTCAATGTTCAGTCGAGAGAGAAACAGAATGATGATGATGGTGTATACGAACTATTTTTCTTGCTTTAATGATCAATACGCGTGCATTGTGTCAGATAGCATCATCAGATTAGCGCACAGATCAAGGTGAGATCTTCGACTGATCTTAGTAAGTGCACAGTTGTCGGCTAAGATTAAGTGTGAAGAGAGAAAGAGTGATGTTCGCTCAACAGACAGACACAAAAAAAGAAAGAAGCGAGCGAGAGAAGGTCTGCCTTATCATTAATTTGAACCAAATGGTTGAAGGTACTAATCAATCCTCCGTACAAGTAAGTAATCTTACTAGTAAGTTCAAAGATTTTTGAAAAAGAAAACGAAATAATCATGTTGAACTTCTCGTCAATGCAAATGTAGATTTATTTATATTTCTAGATGATTGTCGTACGTTTGTTCTTGTTGATATCTCTTGTTCATAGTGAATTTCTTTTCTTCGAACGTGATTCCTATGAATTCTATATATCCGAATCCGCACCTACTATGACTAAAATCGGTACAATTAGAAGCACATCATCATCATCATTAAAAATTCAATACAGACTTCACGGTGATACAAACAAAAATTTCTATCTCGATTCATCAACAGCCGAGTTATTTCTTTCGAAATCTCTCGATTACGAAAGCATAGCACTTTATAAACTAACAATCGAAGCATTCTCTTCATCATCATCAGTTGCTCCAAGTTTCAGCGAGATTCTCGTCAATGTTGTTAATACAAATGACAATCCGCCTGATCTCAATCTTGTTTTTTATCCGTCGATTTTATTCGAAACAAATCTAATCAAATATGATTCTTATGCGTATTCAACATCGATTGCAACGATTAATATCAAAGATCTCGATGAATCAACTGAAAATCTAACACTTTCAATCAACGATACTGAACATTTTCAAATTCAATTTCTTCGTCAACGAAAAACTGGCCGAATCACCGAATCAATTTATATTCTCTCGACGAAAAACAATCGTCAATTAATCGAACAGCAAAACTATTATTTATCACTGCATGCTTGTGATAATGATCGACCATTATTATGGACAAATCAATCGTATCAATTTCGAATGAAACCAAACGAAAATCTCTGTCAATTCGTCAATCTTTCGACGATCGATATCAAAGAAAATCTACCCAATCGAACATTAATATCGAATCAATTGACAAATCAATATTGTCTCAATATGAATTATTCAATTGATGACACGAAGAACTTTTATATCGATTCACGAACTGGTTTTCTTTATACATCAACGCATTTCAATCGAATCGAACAGAGTATTTACAAACTAAACATTCAAGCTATTGATCAATATAACAAAAAATATCAACGACAACTAACAATTCGTTTACTTGACGATTTCGATCGAATTCCGTTTTTAACGAAGAAAAAATTACGAATCGATCAGAAAGATTTCTCATCAATCGATCTATTCAATTCGACCTTCTGTCGTTTTCAAGGAAGAATTTATAATTCATTTCGTTTATTAACGAATTGTACACTCGTGAAGATCTCATTAGCAGTTCAGGGCAATTATTTATTTTCAATAGAATTAAATGAGAAAAATAATTATGAAGATACTTTTTTACTTGAATTAACATCGAATTATAATGAAGTTCTTTGGTTAACAATCGTTCAATCCGAATGGATTTTTATTGTACCGATTCTATTAGGCATTTTTTTCATTATTATGATTATTATTTGTTCAATGATGATCATTCGAAAACGAAAATATAACAAAATTTTTCAACCCAAACCCAATTCATCATCATCATTAAATAATAGTCAAGAATCTCTTCATTACAGTAAGTCGAGTCAACTAATCTCTTGTCAACTTTTCTGATTACATCATAATACGATTTTCTTTTCTACGTAGAATATGATGCTGTATCAAATCTGTCAAAATTAAAAGTACATGATGAACATGAACTATCGTCATCATCGCCTGGCAATACAGCTATTTATTTAGTTCATAAATCGTTATCATCAAGTCCAACACGTGATGACGAAGGATATTCGGGTAGTTCGGATGTATCTGAAAATCATTTACCTGTCGAAACAACCATTCTCTCAGCTAATCAACTACTCGAACAGTATCGTATACATGATTTTCATCCTCATCAATCGATCTCACCATTATCATCCTACGATATATCCACTCGAAATAATCCAAAGTGTATGTCTCCTGATGTTTCACTCGTATGACTTCTGTGTGCATGTGTTTGTTTTGATACTTATATATATATTAAGAAATGTGTTGATTTTTTTTGAAAAGAAAAGAAATAGAAGTATTAATATTAAATGTAATGTAATTAAATGAATGACATGTGAAAAGGATAAGCACGCAAAGAAGGAATGATGCAATCGTGTTCATTCCGTTTTTTAAAGATCAAAGTAATTATTAAGATGGATTGTCAAAGAAAGTAACAAATATTAGATAATCAATTGTGTTAATTATTTGAATTGGTTTGATCAAAAAGTAAATATAGAAACCTTGACATATGCTTAATAATATATGAAAAAGTATTTTAACTAAAAGAAAATAATTGACCTTCGCGTCTGTTGACTTTCCCTTGTCGGTCAATCGAACAAATAGAAGTCGAGAGTGAACATTCATTTGTCTGGGTTAGAAAAATCTTTTATTTTCAATAGCAAAAACAACGTAAATAAATGAAAAAAAAAGATTACTATTGCTTAGAACCATAGATTAACAATTCCATCATTATTTCTAAGAAAGAAATATTTTTTTAAACTAGTTAATGTATTTATAAGTGAATCACTGATGTTTTTCTGTTTGACATCTACTGGATAATAGATTGTTAGACTGAATAACGAATCCATTTTGATTAATAAATTAAATAACCATTCATCTGGTAAAGTTTGCCATGTTTTCGAGTCAAAATGTAGAGTTAATGTATCAATCCAAGGAAAAAAATAGATCACAAGAATTGATTGTTGTTCGGTCATATTAAAAATGGTTAATTGTCGTACACGTTTACTATTATCGGCAAAATTTGTTTGATCAATATTTGCTATTTCGTCTAAGGTTTGATAGTATTGATGTGTTCCTTTTTGATTATTACGAATGTATTTACATGCAGAAGTTTTCAGTGAAGAATGAAGCTTTTCTTGAGTCCAATTATTTGTTTCGAAATAAAATTTTATTTCATTTGAAAGCCATTGATTTTCCATTGATGAAATCGTTTTAAGTTTTGAAAAGATTTTAAAAATTAAGAATACTGATGGATATTCGTATCTATTGATATTCATTTGAGAAGATATGATTAAATGATGAACATTAATGAAATCATGACAGGAAGCCTTTGTTAGAGTAAAATTCGAGAAACTACCAGTAAGTTCAAATGTATCGAAATGAAACGGTAATGTGTAAATATGACGTTCGTGTGCATTTGTAACATCGGTCGAAACTTTAACGGATCGATTTGTCCAGAAATGAGATGTAAATGAAAAGAGATAGAGTTCATTGGAGATTGAATTATTGTTCGGAGTTTGTTTGTGAACGAAATAGAAATGTAATTCAGTTAATTGATAGAAGTTTCGAAAGATTTTTTCTAATGCTAATCCACCAATTTCAACTTTTGATTGTGCTTTATCAACAAATCTCGCTTGTAATGATAGTTTTTTCAAATTAATATGTGGTGTTAAAATTTGCTGAAAGATATCCAGTGTAATTGCTTCTTTGATAGTCAACGTAAGCATTGTTAAATTATTGAGTGCTTGAATTTTCGAGATATTATTCGTGTCCAAAACGGTCTTTTCAATAGTACATTTTAAAATTTGTAATTGTGGAAGATAATTGAAGAGAATGATCAGATCATTGATAGTAGATAATGTGATTGTTAGTTCACGTAGATTTTTATTTGGTAATCGTCCAATTAATCGAGTCATATCGAAATTTACACTAGTAATAAAACAATCGGTTAATGATTGATCTGTTGGAATGAAAATATGATCAAGTAGTAATGTTTCAATTAATTTATTATTTTCAGTAGTTGATAATGATAAACGCCAAAGATGTTTAAGTAATGGATGGATAGTTGAAAGGTATTTTGATAATTCATCGGATCTGATTGAATCAAATGTTAGTGCTTCTAACTGATTGAGTTGAGACCAATCGAAATTCGAAAGTATTTCACTGATTTGACCGAAAGTTGCCTCATTACTTAAACGAAGTACGCGTAACTTATCGGGCGAATAAGGTAGCAATGATTGTAACAAACATTGAAACGAAGATTTGCTAATTAAACGACAATCAAGTGTATGTTTGTATGGTTCAATAAGAACATCTAACTGCGAATTAAGATCTATAAATGAGTAGAGAAGATCGATTGGACGTAAATAAGAGAAAATTTGAAGAATAATTTCTGAACAAAGATATTCAAATGTTGTTCTAAGATAAAAAAAATTAAGTTTTTACATTTTATTCATTAGAACGTTTAAATCTTTACTTATTTTGTACATCGGAAGAATCTACAGAGCTTTGAAAATGTTTACTTTCTGGAATATCTTCAGCTATTTCATCTGTATCAGTCATCATTTGACCATATGTACGTTTCATTATTTTGCTGATTGTTGCAAGAAACGACATTATTATTTATTTCAGTCTAAAAACAAAATTCTTGCCAGCCAATACAAAAGAAAGACATCTAGCATATCTGTTGACCCGTTTGCATCTTTATTGAGGGTAAAAGAATCTAAACCAATAGAAATATTGGTTTTAAGATTGCAAATATGATTCAATAACCTATCAAATTCTTTCATACGAATATGTTTTTAACAAATAAATTGAAGAGAAAATATTTTCATTAGATTTCTGCTTGCTATATTTATGGGATATTCCATTTCAACTCAAATTATGCTCTATGAAAAACAATTAGAGCAAACATAGAAAAAAGGAAAACATGCACAGAAAAGAAAGAATTTTGACACAACAACCATTGTAAAACAAAAACGAAAAACAAGCTTTTTGTTCACTTATTTTCGATTATTAGAAAAGACAAGGTAATAATCAGTGAATGTTCTATATTAATCTGCATAGAAGACCAAAAAAGAAAATGAAAAAAGATATACACATACACACGAATAAGGAACAATCAAAGAAAAAAAACCATTTCATTGTTAATAAATAGAATATGACAGAGGAAATCTTTGTAAAAAAAATGAATCGGTAAACATTTATAATGATGATTCATCACTCTATCAGTTGCACAAAAAAACACGAAGAAGAAGAAGAAGAAGAAATACAACATCTATATGAGCCATAGGGAAGGAGTATTTATGTTTTCCGATGGAAAATACTTGAAATGAACACACTGCAACTGAATATTTAATGTGTACCGGCACTCATTCATTTACAAAACACACAATTCAACAAAGAAAAACAGAAGACGAAGAAGAAGAATTTTCTTTATTTATTGCATAGCCGCTCGATAAGAGAGAAGGAGGGTTTTGTTTTTAAACATTGTGTGTTCGTTGATCATTAACAAGAAATACAATCAAAAATAGATATTTCTATGAATATATGACAGCGAATCGCGCGGGTACACACAATAAACATACATGTACATAAAAAGCGAAGAAAAAAAAATCGAGATACGAAAATGAGATTTATTCGATGTCATGAGAAATCAAAATACATGGTGAACAAGTCGTTTACGATTGAGGAATATCATCAGTCGACACAATGTCAGCTCCATTCGATTGGTTGTTATCTCCGTTAGTAGATTTCGTTTTCGATTTCCGAGAGAACAACGATGGATGTCGTTTTAATTTCGAATGATCATTCTAAGTAAAACAAAATTTAAATATTAAATCAAATGATTAACCAAAGAAAAACAAAAGGTAACAGGTTTAGACTACTACAGAGAGAGAGAGAGAGAGAGACAACATCAATTTCAATTACCATTCTACGAAGACTGTCTATCCAACTGTAAGAAAATCCGAGATGAATTCTTATTTATAAATCTCATTTCTCAGACACTTACTTCGTCTATTTTTCGTTCGGTACCATTCACAATTAGTAATCGAAATTCTCGTTCAAGAATCTGACGTGTCTAAAACGAAATCATCAATTCATCTTTCAATTTTCTTTCGTTCAATTACCGTTGTTTGTTGATTCGGTATTTGCAGAGCTAATGCTAACGTATTGTGATCAAACGTTTCGTCGAGTGCAATCAAACCACCGTGAACACCCGTTTCAGTTAGATTATTTGCATATTCTTTCAAACCATTGATACTTGACAACCATTGAACGATACGTTCGTTTGTCCATATAAGAACGTCGATGTTTTCATTCAATGATTGTTCACGTCTTTGATCGAGTTCTTTTTTATCATAATTAAGACGTTTTAAAACCATAATTCCATACTGAAGACTTGTTCTATTGAGATCAAAATTTATCTATTTGTTTTGTTTTATTCGAAAGGAATTTACCGATGAAAACTATCGACCATTTTCAAATGTTTATTCAAATCTTTTTTGCTCAAATGTTCGAGCATTCGTGCATCGACTAAACATTCCATAAAATAGGATCGATATTGCGGTAGACCAAGACTCGGTAACCATTCGTTGCCAATCCATTCGTGATCCATTTCACCGAATGCCAAAGACTAAACAGCCGAAGATCAATTTTAAAATCATTTGTTTCTTTTTCTCTTCCAAATTCCTACTGTCACAGATGTTCGTGGTCCATCCGGCGAAGTTAAATTCAAAATTTCTTGTATTGCTAATCGAAGTTTTAGCCGATGTAACGGATTACTAATTCCGATTTGTCGTTGAATTTCTTCTTCATTCAATTCCGACATAATTGCACCTGATTTGACATTAGCACGACATGCAGCCACATACCACGCTGGCATTTTAACCCATAACTAAATGTTTATATTACAAGGATTTGTCCCTGATAATCAACAAAGAAAAACATACTTCAAGCCAAGCAACAACAGTCGCGCCATCCCATGTCGGGAATGGACGATTATTTTGAATGGCATCTTCGAGTAATTCTTGTCTAAAACGTTCGAAAATAAACAAAATTATTCGAAATGATAAATAAATTGTTACTTTTTCTTCATTCGTCTATCGAATTCAGTCTTTCCGAGACTAAGTAATGTGCCGCCTGTCGTTGATTCATTCATGTCATTATGCAATGTACTATCTGCTGGAACCGATGAAGCTAAAATTAATTTCATGAAAACTCGAAATTTCATTTGTTTTTGTTTGTCTTCGTACCTCGAGTTGTGTACGGTGATGAATAAGTTTGTTGATAAGACGAACTCGGTTGATGAATACTTTCATGCATAGGTTTCGTCTCAATACCGCCGCCAGGTTTACGTGTAAACAATCGACCCAAGGAATTTCGAATGCCTTTCTTCTTCTGTTGCTGTTGATTTCGTGCATAGATACTATTTTCATCGCCTGACGTGGAATTTTGAGAACTAATTGGACTGGGAGAATCTTGATGAGTGAATGATGTCGCTTGAATAACGGACGGATTTGGACTAGAAAATAGATTATTTATCGAAACGTGAAATTATGTTGTCAAATTTACTAATAATGCCTCGTTGTTGAATCATCGAAATGAGTGAGATTATTGTTTTTGGCTGGATTTGTACTCATACGATATTGATTCTGCATACTTGACGATGAATGATAGATATGCTGAGGAGTAGCCGTACGAATATTCGATGTCAATCGAGGTGGAGTTACTGGTGGACTAGATTCACATTTGAGAAAACGTGTTGGTGTACCGTAATCATTACGGAATTGTCGAGGAGATTGATGATGTAATGTATGATCGTAATCGCCTGATGAATCAGACATCATATTATATCCATACATATGTGCAGTTGTCATACCCGGTGGAGCCTGAAATAGCGATCTCAAAAACTGATTATTTTCAATTATTATTTTGAATAAATACCGTATTAAATTTAGATCGTTTGTCCATGGGTGGTAATCGTGCTGCTGAAAAGTTCGTACTCGTTATCGGCGGTGAATTTCTCATGTATGCTGGTGATAAATGCGATTGATATGGTCCAATTGACCCATTAGTTGAACGATGCATTTGATGATGATTTAATTCGTCTTCGTCGTCATCATCATCTAACCCATCGGTTAAATGATAAACTGAACTGCCAACACGTGATTCGAGTTCCTCAGCACGTAGTTCAGCATCGACTTTTTCGGCTTGGATAAGACGAATTTCATTATTGATTGCGTCGAGTTGTTCTTGGAGGACAAGTGCTAATGCTTGAGCATCATTATGCATTGGTTGCGCGGATATTGTTCCATTGTTAATTGTCACCGGATGATGATGTTGATAGAGAGAATCTTCATCGTCAGTTGTCAATTCAACGTCAGATGATTCGAATGCTAAACGAACATCGTTGATAACTTGTGCTTGATCAATTGTATCCCATTCGGTTTCGGATGTTTTGAATAGACGATGATCAGGTACTGTAGTTGTTGGTTTGGTAAGACGTGATTGTGGCGATCGACGAGAAAGAGAATCAACCGTATTCGGGACGAATTCTTGTGGAATTGAATTTTGAATAGGAATCGGTATGGATTCGGTTGCTTTCTGTTGTTGTTGTTGTTGAACACGTAGTAATTCTTTTCGAAGATTTTCTAATTCAATTTTTAATTTATCTATTTCTTCGACTAATTTTGTTCGTTCATTTTGTGATTCTTCTAATTGTCGTTTTAGTTTTTCACTTTCTTGTACAAGATGATTTTTATCTTCTAATGTTTGCATACGTTCACGTAATTGTGTTTGTAAACGTTCGTTCGACTCGGCAAGTAATTTATCAACAGTAGCCGATAAACGTGTATTATGTTCATCAGTAACTTTCTCTCGTTGGCGAGCCTTAAAAAAAAGAAAACTCTCTGTCATCGTTTATTCTCAATATTTCTTTTTGACATACGCGTGTTAATTCCATTTTAAGATCGTCGAATTCACTTTGAAGTTGATGTAATTTATCATCATTATTTGGACTATTGGAAAATGTTTGCAATGATGATGAATCATTAGGAAACGATATTCCATTTTGTTTATTTGTTGGATCGAGTTCAGATTGTTGAGATTGAAATTTTTGTTCGAGTAAATCGTATTTATCCTGTAATGTTTGACATTTTTCTTCGGCATGCATCAATTGAGTTTCTTTGTTTGCTAGTTCATTTTCTAATCGACTATTAAATTCCGTTAGATGTGATGTTTCTTTTTGAATATTTAAATAACGTTTTTCTAATGTTGATATTCGTTCTTCTTGATCTTCTTTCTGTGCTTGAGATTCTTTCAAATCACGTTGATATTTGCTCATTTGTTCATGTGAATAAGACAGATCACGTTGTAATAAACATGCACGTTCTTCGAGTTCTTTATTTCGATTTGTTAATTCATGAACACGTGCTCGACATGATATTAATTCATTACATTGACTATCCATTAATTCTTGCATTTCGATGAGTTTACCAGTTAATGAATCGGGATCGATTGTTCCGTTTGACATCGTCTAAATAATTGAGAATTGAAGAGAAAAATGAAAACGAAAAATTGATTTACTTTTAATTGATTGACATCGATGACTTTGGCCTGTTGTGTTTCACGTACGCCAGCAAGCTAAAAATAGCTGATAATTGAGATGTTTTGTCAAGGTTAAGAATGTTTACTTCATTTTTCGTACGATCGAGTTCTTCTTTGAGTTGTGTATTCTTTTCGATTTCAACTTTTAAACGTTCACGAACCTACAAAAGGAATGTTTGGGAATTCATAAACATGCGTTCAATTGAAATTGTTTTCTTTGCTCTACTTTTTCATCTAATGCTTTATGATGTTCAAATAGAGATTTAAGCGCTTTGAGTACTTCCACTTCCGATGAAACTCCCTGCGCTTGTCGACGCATAACTGTTGTTCGAATCGATCGTTCATGACGAGCAACAAGTTGTTCCAAATGTTCGAGTAATAACTAACAAAAACAATGAAAATTCATAACAAATTAGTTTGTTTTTCTTTTATTATCATATCATACTCGAGTATTGTTTCGTTCGGCTTTGAGTTCAGAAACTTCATCTTCTTTTTCTGTCAATTGTTCACGTAATTGAGCAAATTCACGAACAAGTGAAACATAATCCTTAATAAAAAGAAAAGAAAGAAGATTAATTAAATATTGATTTATTCTTTTAACATTTTTCTATTTCTTTTCTTTTCTTCTATATGAAAATGAATTATTTAAAAACCTTATTCGATGGTATTTCAAACGTTGATGACGTCTGAGAAGGAGAATTTATCCATGGTAAAGGTCGTTTATATTTTTCTTTTTCACTAATCAATGGAGTTTCGTAGATTTTATCGAGTTTAAGTTGATTGAGAATATGAAACGATTGAGAAAGTGAACTGATTGATGTCGGTCGAGATTGTTGTTGTTGTTGTTCCACTGCTTTTGCCCATGAATAACAATTGGAAAATTCGAAATCATCGGTATCGTCCGACATAATTGCACTATCACTACTATCTGAATTGGTCATCACTGTTGGACTTGCTGTTAATAATCGTTCATCATCATTATTATTCATATCGAAATGATATGTCGAAGATTTAAATGCTATTGAATGAGTTAAATAATCGTAGAGATTCGTTGATGAACTCATTTTTTGTAGATAATGTAAATTATCATCAAGAGGAAACGTGTGTGTTTGACAGTCGGTATTCACCATTGTTGATCGATGAATGTATGTATGAGGACGAGTTTTTTTCTTTTACTTTATCTACTTTGTTCAGGTTTGTTTAAACATAGATAGAAATTGAATGTAAGTGCGCGTATGTGTACTCGTTTGTCGGTAGAGTTAAATAATCAACGAATTTGTCGTTGTCGATTCTCGCTTCTTTCTTTCTTCCGCTCTGATCTTCTTTCTCTCTTCTTCGTTACTATTTTCTCTTCTCTGTCTCTCTTTCTCCACTTTCTCGGTTTTTTTTTCTGTTTCAAGTTGGATTTTATGGCGACGATATTCGACATACAAAAAAATAAATAATCATTATTACGATCAATTGTTTACTCAAGTAGTTCAATTATTATTGTCACACACACAGACAGACAGAAATTTAGCTAAATACTAGTATTGTCATTGATATGACCTTCGATTCAACGGTTGATTTACTAGATATGTATGCATAGGCATGCGACTTTGATGATGCTTTTTCGAGAAATAACAATCAAGGTCAATATCACACTCAGAGATTCCTCACAAGATGAAAGCGGCCAATCGATAGTACTTAGCAATGTTGTCAAATGAAAAATCTTAGACAAAGAGTAAAAGAGACAAGAAAAAAACAGCCCTATGCTAAACGACATGTATATGTGGAGATATATATCTTTCGGCAAGAATAATAATAATAATAGATTGGTTTGTTTATTATTGAAATGACTATTGTCATCGCCATAAATAGTACCATTGAATCGAGCTCTGATTGTCTTAGTCGACATCTAATGATGATGAGAATGGTATGCAAGTCAATTGTATGACATCGATCATACATCATCTTCCGCTATTTATCCAAATAGAATAACATCCATTTATCAAGTTATTTTGTATTCGCCAATTCTTTGTTTTTTGTCAATCCAACATAAAACAGTTTCTTTTTTGTTGTTGTTGTTGTTGTTGTTGTGGTTGATATTTCTACAGTTGAAATGTTCTCGATTGTTTTTCTTAAGCGTCACATTTCATTTCCTAGATAGAATTACACTAGAATACTATGATGATTTTTCAACAAAGAAGAAATATATCTATTTATCAAGTAAATAATAATTACGTCGAAACGACAATGACATATCTATATTTCTATAGAAAGAAGATTTCGAGGCTTAGTTATATTATTGATCGAAATGTGTTAATCAAAAAACAACATGGCCTTTAATATGTTAAATAACGACGTTTTGATTATATCAGGTGTGTATGTGTCTGTACACGATGAAAATGATTGAAAACCAGATAGTCGACATAAGTAAAGAAATCGATTTGATTTGCTTATCATCAAGTATATCAGCGTTTTATCGTTAATTGAAGTGAAAAGGACAAGTATGAATGATATTTTAATGTATCATAAGAGGATGAGAGAAAGAATTAAAAATGAATTTTCGATTTGACTACGACGCAAATGACAAAAATAACCTTCTCGCGTTTTTTTTTCCTCTTTCTCTATTTCGAGATGAAATAATTCAAAAGAGATATCGATCTGTCATCAAATGGTGACAGTTTTCTCTCATTTCCTAATGTTTTATGTTGATTGATTTGAACATTGGGATAGATGTCGATCAATATTTGACGTTATTTATGAATAATAATATAAAGATATCGTTCAAACAAACCTGTGGTGCATTGAGTGATAATTGTCGTAGTAAAACATCACGTTCTTTTTCGATTTCAACTAATTTTTGTTGAGAATTACTTAATATATCTTCAGTTTCACGTAGTTTTTCTTGTAACTATCATCAATAGAAAATTCATCGATGAATAAACAAAAAGTACAAATCGTAGAACATTTACTTTATCACGTTCTTCAAGCATTGAAACCATTAATTGTTCGATATTAGCTTCCGTTTCTTCGCCATTGTCCGATCCTGTACCTTCGAGATTTAATCCATTGCCACCAGTATCCTCCGGTATCGGTGGCATAACATCACAAATCATATCGGCATACATGTTTTTTTATGTACGAATTTAATTATGAGTTCGAACAAAAGAAATAATTGAATTTATCTTCATTTACATGGCCATTGAAAAACAAACAAATAAATCAACTGAATAGTTCGATTTCTAGTCAAAAATCAATTGAGATTTTGTTTTGCTACGAAGAACTATCTGAAATAGAAAAACAAGAATCAAATATCAAGAATATACGTTAATTAGTTTTTGAGAGAGAGGAAAAGAGAGATCTAAAGTTCATCCTTATTCATCATTTCCCCTCCTCTCAATTCTCAAAGCGACACTCAAGTAGGCAACAATTACAATTCACTTCTCTATTTCTCTATGTATATATAACAGAAAGTCTTCAGACGGCTGACGACAAAAAGAAAACGAGGAGGGAAAAAAAAGAAGAAAAAAAAACGAAGGAAAAAATAGGAGAAAATATGACACACGTTCTTACTATTTTACACTAGCCATTATTGATTGATTGACAATGAACGGTGAAGAAAAAAAATCGAACGACTAGAGGCGAAAAGAAATCGAACACGATTTTGATTATTACGTCAATATAATGAATCTTTTCTCCTTTGTTATTTTCAATGTTTGTCGATGTCAGATCAACTTTCAATTCGAAAGACATCTATCAAGAACATTGATGAAGGAAAATGGATATTGTGTGATGATGGTGTTAGCCGATAGTAAAAATATGATTAAGATTTCTTTCTCTTCTTCTCATTCTATTATCCTTCGGTCTTTTTTTTTATGCTGTTATGTTCAACAAGAAAAAACGAAGAAGAAGAAGAAGAAGAAAAAAGAAAAGAATAGATTCAGCTGTGTGAGGATGGAAAGGCACGAGAGAGAATGATGGAGGAAAAAAAAGGAAAAGAGAAAAATCTATCCGATGTCGGTGATGAACAACAAGACGAAGACGAAGAAGAAGAAGGAGAAGAAGTTGTAGTAGTAGTAGTATAGTTGTGGTAGAAGCGTTCGTTGTTCTAATGTGAAAATGTCCTCTTGATGAAGCAAGAAAAAGGAGAAGAAGAAAGAAGAAAAGAAAAGAAAAACGACAGCAATTATGAGAAAATGACAAGACAAAAACATAGCTGATGAAAAAGAAAATGATAAGAAGAAAAAAACGCGACTTGAATTAAATCGAACATCGACATAAACATCCAATATAACCGAGTTATTCGAATCATAACGAGTCACAATATGATTACTCTTTCGTTAAACAAAAGTTCACAGCTAATGCTAAACATCTTTTCTATCTCATTAGGATAAGTAGGATCACTAGTACCATTAACATAGACCAAATCATGTCCTTAGAAGTCTATGATGAGATATCAAAAGAGAGAAGAAAAAAAAATTTCTCCGAGTCGACAAATCAATAACAGATTATCAATGATCCATGATTTTCCTTTTCTCTATTCTATTAGCAGAGGTCAGACGACTATCGATGAAGACAAACGCTAATAGAAACTAATCTTTTCTACTTACCTTCTGACATACGTCTCTCTCTCTCTCCTTCTCGTGTGCTGTCTGTCTGACATAGTCGAAAAGAAAATTAGTCATTCAATGCAATATGTTAGAGAATATGAAAAAGTTCATTTTGTCCAAACAAAAATCTTTCACAAACGAGATTTGACTAGAAGAAAAATACAAATACCACCGAGAAGAATTGAAATTCCTGCTGAATATTTCGATAGGAATCGATGTTTAAACCACTTGAATTTTTCGATTTTATATATCGAATGATGTTTATAATCATTCATAATTCGTTTTTGACCATGTTCCGATTGAAAAAATAAATACAAACGAGTGAAATTTCCATCGATTTCATATTGAATAAAACCATAGGAAATCAACTGTTTAATTAAACTTTCAATTTCGATTTTATCTTGATTAATTTTCTCTAAAACTAAACAATATTGAAATCGTTTTTTCTTGATATTCAATTGATCATTTCGATTCAACGGAACGTAACAATTAACTATTGAATAGAACCGATTTTTGAACATTTGAATATCATTCAAACAAATATCGAATATTGTTTGATAGGCATTGGATTCGATTCGAGCTGTTTGTTTTTGTTTGTGGAAATAAATTAATTTGAGAAAAATCACACCGGACATGTACGCATCGTAGCCGGCTTCGTGTACCCGTGTTTGATTTTGATATCGATCTGACGAAAGAATTTCAATGACTGGCTTGAGAAATATCTGTTGATCGTAGGTTTTCGATGATAATAAATTGAATAGTGATGAAAGCGAAGTATTTGTTGTGAGATTGCGTTGACTCGAGAAAAGATCAGTTTTCATTTCGAATGCGAGATATTTCGTATCGAATAATGCCGAATGAATATGTTCGGTCATAAATTGTTGAAAATCTTGAAATTTAATCGGTAATCTATCGAGAAATTTATCGTAGATGATCAACCAATCGAGAAAACAATTGTGTCCGACGATTGGTTTTTGATAATTATCTCGAATATAATGAATTAATTTTGAAAAACCAACAATCGACTGCAAATGTTCAGTCCAATCGTTGTTATTCAATTGATAATCTCGAGATTTCTCTTCGAAATCTTCTCTCGTTATTCGTTCGAAAACGAAGATCTTCTTTTGAGTTTGAGATTCTGTTTCGATTGTCGTCCAAATTGTTTTAAAATATCGTTGAATTTCCATTTGAATCGAATAATTACTAAGAAAATCTCGTTCGAATTCATATTCATATGTCATTTGTTGACCTAATTCAGCTGTAATCAACCATTGATTAATAATTTCGAAGAGTTTGTCAAAAAAATTTTGTTCTTGAATCGAAAATCGATAGGATTGTGATTTATGTTTCATAAGAAGATTGATTTGCGTTTGATTAGCAAATGAAATGCCCGAATAAAAACATTTATTAAAATCGAATTTATAATCAGTTAAGAATTGAATCGATGACGATTGAATTTGATATTGAACATCGATCGGTTGTCGATTCGATGGATGTAAATAGAAATTATAGATTTTCACTTCATATTTATTTTGTTGATTTGTTCGAAAGAAAATCGCCAGACCAAATTGAAAGACAGTTATCTGACGGATAAAGTTCGAACGTAGTCGATAGAATTCTTCGAATGTATTCATTGAGATTAATGGTGTATTATCGATTGAACTGAATTCGGTATCGAATGCAAGAAAACATGATCGATCAATTTCATTGATGATCAATGGATAGAAATGGAAGAAATTGCTTGAAGTAACTTCACACATTAGTTAGATGAAATGACTTGGAAAAAGGATGAATAAACATAATTAGCATCATGTCTACGCCAATCAAATCATCGAGAATTTTGATTTGAGAAAAAAAAATCCTGTTTTTTCTCCAATCTTACGTTCGAATTTATTTTGTTTTCTGTTCTTGAAAAAATACGATTAAAAAAATCGATATTCAATTGGCATCTAGCGCCATCTATTTATTTTTTACTATATTATTTGCAACAACATAAAAAATCATTTCACTATTCAAATAAATATTCGGAAAATACTCATGTAAACCCACATGCTCACAAATCGCTTGTTGATTTCGATCTAAATATGTTCGATAATGTTTGCCACGTATGGATCGATATCGATAAATAGTCCGACCTGAAAAACATGAATAAACGGAAATTAAATCTTTTTGACATGCATATTGTCGAAACATTGTCGACCAAAGATCGTTGTAAACCATACTCCAATTGAGATTGTATTGATCTTTGTGTGCATACGGATCGAAATAAGTTTCGTAGCTGATTAAATTATTGAGCAAGCGATTGTAATAAATACCATTCGAACAAATTGCATTGATAGATGAATCATTTTGAAAATGAAAACCTGTTGAATAAAGTCCATCAGTGTAAGTGTACGTTTTCAAATCGAAATCTTCGACAACTAAGTAATCATATTGACTCAATTGTTGATGATTATCAATATAATCGAGATAGATATTTCTCAAGCGAACCATTTTTTGAATTCGTGATATTTCAGGTCGAAATTGTCGTTTGGTTTCAGCTAAGGATAATTGACACGAAGGAGAATCTCCACAGCCGATGATATGAACATGTGAATCATGTTTTGTCCATTCGAGTAGTTTTTCTCTCGTACGATCTTTGGAATCGTTTTCGACAATAACAATTGCATAGTCAGCAAATGATCTTGTCAATGAATACAATTGTAAACGTAAAGATTCGATATGTTCTTCTCGATCACGTATTAAACCAGCTATGATAACTCGACTTTGAGAGAAATGCTTTCGACCAATATGAACTCGTGATTGATTTATATGTGGACATTGAAGTAATGACGATAGGGTTTCGTTGATATTCGATGAATTCAAATGAAGCGTTGCTTTACGAAAAGATATTATTGATAGAGTAAAACATGTTACAATACATATCAATAGTAGAAATTTAGTGAATAATAAACAAATCGAATGAGATCGTTTGAAATCAGGCTTAATTCTATTTTTTAAAAACATGAGTTGATCTAAAAATGGAGAAATATATCGTATAGGTCTATTTATTTGTTAAAAATACATGAAAATGTTCGTACAATGCTACGCTTCAGTTATTTTTTCTTCTCATTCGATGTACAGCCATTGGCTATTGAGATACTGATCAACCCATAATATTAAAAGTCATGAAAATTTACTTCCTTTCAACAACAACACGTCGTCTATTAACATATGAAAGATTCGAAATGATTCTACATGAAGATCATAAAAAAAACAAAAACATTACCAGGGATACGAGACTCAGCAGTAACTGAAATGCCTACTATCGAAAGTTTGTTTCATTTCTCTCTTTTGAGAGGGAGAATATCGACACCACTCGTTACAATTGATTTATTGAGGTAGGTGGTATAATTGCGTACGCGGTGACTTTTACGTTGGCAAACAAGTTAAATTCATTCCTACTTGACAGAGTAAATGACTGATATTTGAAAAATTTTAATCAAAACCATAGCTATACCACCTGCTGATGTACATCAACATGTGAATTGTTTCAGCTTAAATACAAATAGAAAAGAAGTATATTAGATTGATCTATACTTAACCGATTCGAGCTGCAATGCAATTAATATGATGAGTAATTATACTTATTTTTCTTTGGTTATATATCGGGTATTCAATGACTGAGAGTGTTGACCTTGTTAAACTTATACGTGAGTCATAAATTAGATGATTTTTACTCAAGAATAGGCTCATGATTCGATCGATGAGCTGTCAAGCAAACAAACAACCTATACACCCTCAACTGTTTTACGTCAAACAAATTTTTTTTCCTTACAGGTACATTTTTATCATACCTTTTTATATGTACTTTTTTTGTAATAAAAAAGGTGTTAACTCATGAATTTGATTCAAAGGATACGAAGAAGAAATCTGCTCGAGTGTTCACACACGCTCTTCTGACGCCATCTCGACTGTTCTTGGAAAAAAAATGTCGCCAGTTGATGATAAACAACACAAACAAATAGCATTTCATCTGTCTTATTGCATCGCATTCGATGAATCATTTGAGTGAGACTTCCGTCTGGTTTGAATGGCTGATTTAACTATATCTTCTTTTGTCGAAATCAATACTGAAAAACACGCACACACGTGAATTGATCGTTATTTATTTATTGATCAAATCATCTGCAAATCAATGACTCATATCATTTGAATTTCTAGATATCCCCTTCTTTTTCTCCGTGTGCCTCTATTTTCCCGTTTATTTATTTATTTTTCTTGAAAAAAAAACAAAAACAGAAAGACATTTTTATGACTACAAACGATCCATCGAATCAATCATCTTTAATCGATGGAAATAATCAACAAATCAATGAATCGTCAGATTCTTCACAACAACAACAACAACAGCAGCAGCAGCCACCACCTGATTATCATAGTTCAACAATTCAAGAGAATGATTTATCAGATAACGATGACGAAGGTGACAATGATAACGATGATGGCAATGATGATGATATGATAGATGAGAATAATATTTATGATGAAAATGGACAAGTTAAATTTCCAACGAATGATTTAATTAAACTTGAAGAACAGTTAAATCAAACACGATGGGTTGTACCAGTACTACCTGATGGAGAATTAAAAAAATGTTTACGAGCAGCTGTTCGTCTCGCTACACGAAGTAGAGATTTTCAAATGAAACGACATTTCTATTGTTGATATTTTCGTTTTTTTTTTGTCTAGAATTAGATACGAAAAGTGATGCATGTCAACGATTTATTCGCGATAGTCTTGTTAATTCATTTACGAAAGTTCTTTGTGACGAAGCTGTTCAATCGTGGAAACACGAAATCTTTGTAATTGATTTTCAACGAATGAATTCTCTAATCTAAATTGTTTTGTTTCACAGAAATATATCTATCAAAACTGTATGATCTATCTTGAACTGTGCGTTTTAAAACTTGATGATGATTGTCTACCGCTATTGGACGTTCTTGGATTAATGATGAATCCGACATGCCGGTAAATAACGGTTTGTCAACGATAAAAAAAAACGACAACCCATTTGTTTAGATATCATCAATCGAATCATAGTCGACTAAGCGATTATCAATTAGCAGCTGATAAAGAAGTTTTTGCTTCGTCAAATGAATATCGTATTCCACAACGAGTATTTACTAAAACACTGAAATTCTTTTCGTTTCGTTTCTAAAAAGAAACTTTTATTCAAAGGGTTGGTTAGTTGATTTCATCAATCGATTCGGTGATTTAGGCGGATTTGATAAGATTCTATCTCGTTTTCGTTCATCTCAAACGAAATTAACAATCGCTGTTGTTGTTGCTTTACTTAAACCATGGGGTTTGTCATACGAATATTTAACTCAATCGACTATAAAGAAATATTTTACGCCAATAATTGTTCGTATATTTATTTTCTTTTCGTTTTGTTTTCGTTTGAGTTTTGTTTTTCGTAGAATTTTGTTCCGCAATTTCTTGATCAATTAACTGAAAGTGATTTGAAAGTTGAAACCAAAACTGAACCCAAAAGTGACACATTATCAACAGTTATTCGATGGTTACGTTATCTTGCATCGAGAATACCCGATAATGAAAAAGAATGTCGAAATTTAGATGCACTTAGACTTAAAATGATACTAAGGTTTCACAAAAAATATTCAAATATCAATTCAATGAAAACAAAATGATTTTTATTTTCGTAGAATTCTCCAAACGAATTCATTTAGTGGGAAAATGAATGCATTAAATGAAGTCAATAAACTAATTATGAGTCTCCATACAATTCAACGGAATCGACCCGATGAAACCGAAAGTTTAACAGCAGAAAAATTGATTGTAAATAACGATGATTTTTCGAAAGAAAATAATTTTCTGTACTTTGTTTGTTTTTTCAAAGCAATGGATTCAAGAAAATCAAATCATCGATATTGTCCTTCGAGATTGTTTACATCAGCCTCAATACGTCGAAAAATTAGAGAAAATTCTTCGTTTTATAATCAAAGAACAAGCATTAAGTCGAGATGATTTGGATAAAATTTGGAATTCATCATGTGGCAAACATGAAGCTATTGAAAAGAATGTTCATGATCTACTTGCTAAATTAGCTTGGGATTTTTCTCCTGAACAACTCGAACATTTATTCGATTGCTTTCGTTCGAGTTGGACAAAGGCAAGTAAAAAACAACGTGAAAAACTCTTAGAACTCATTCGTCGATTAGCCGAAGACGATAAAGAAGGTCTACTGGCGAATAAAGTTCTCGAATTATTATGGAATCTTGCTCATGATGAAAATCTCCCGAATGATATTATCGATCAAGCGTTAACAGCACATTTGAAAATTCTCGATTACAGTTGTTTACAAGAAAAAGATAAAACGAAATTAATCTGGCTCGATAAATGCATGGATGATGTTAAACATGATCGTGGACATGTCATTATTTCATTGAAACAATTGAGAGAAATTTGTATGCAATTTCATGAAGGCGGTTTCGCACAAAATCTACCGCGAATGTCAACAGGTCCACAGAATCGAACGGGCGTTATCGATATTCTCGAGAAAAAATATGAATTAACTCGAGTAGTTACAGAAAATCTCTGTCAATATATGGACAAAGCACGTCAACAATCGAAAACAATCAATCTTCTCGCCGAAGATTACTATCCCGATGGACGTTTTCATCATCAACAACAGATTCAAGAACGTTTGAATTTTCTTAAATTCGTTCTCAAAGAAGGTCGATTGTATTTATTCAGTGAACATTCGAAAATGATCTGGATTTGTCTGGCTGAACAAGCGATCTATCCTCAAGATCGTGATCAATGTTTTCGTTGGTTCGCTGAAATTATCGATGAAGACGATTTCGAACCCAAAGCTGCCAAAGATTTCTTCGAAAATCATCTCATGAAACTCGAACCATTCTATTTAACCGATCTCGGCATGAATTGTTTCGATCGATTTTTTAAATCTATCAATGCACAATTAAATAAATTGCAACAAAAACGTCGATCCATACGTTTACTCAACGATGAAGATCTCGTCGGTATCGAATATCTTTGGAAATTAATTTTAAATAGTTCCGATCATGTTGCTGAACGTGGCATTCAATTAATTCGAGAGATTTATACGAACATAAGTCCGCAATTGAAAACCGATGTCAAACGAATACATGAATCGTTTATAAGCGATTGTTTCGAACGATTACGTCCGGTTTATGATAGTATGAAAGTATTAATTAAACAAGAACATTCGAAAGATGAATATCAACAGAAAATCAATTCGTTAATTCGAATTCTTACTGTCGTAAGAGAATATTTAGCTGAATGTGATAATTCTTATCATAAAGAACGATCGATTCTACCGATGTCAAGAGCATTTCGAGGTCGATCAATAACTTTAATCATTCGTGTTAATACCGGACAAAATCGAACCGATGATTTCGAACAGAATTTTCATTCGAACGATACCTGGGGACATATCCGACGATTTATACATAATCGATACAAATCCGCATATGGAATCATTGAATTATATCGAAATAATGAAATTATTTATTCAATCGATGATAATAAAACTTTAGGTCAAACGGACGATCGTGATCGAATTTCGGTCACAGCTCGGTGGGTGCAACATCAAAGTCACGGTGGTTCGAGTGGTGAAAGTAGTTCATCAGAATCCGACATGACGAATAATAATCTCACGACATTATCACATCACAATCGAAATTTCGATTATATCGATATCAATGCTGAAACAGCATTGCCATCTGCGATTTTTTCTCAGAAACATGAATACTATCAGTTTCTTCTCGATGTAGCTGATCTAGCTTGTCAAGAACGAAATTCTCGTTTGAATGAAACAGCACGTCAAATTCTCAATTTACTTCCGCTTGATTCTCATTCGACTAAAACTCTCAACAGTTGTTTTACTCTTTTAACAGCCAATAACGAACAGCCGAGTGCCGATGAATGTTTTCATCGTTTGCAAACATTTTATTTTCATGTTTCACCATCACAAATGCTCTACAATCTTCAAACAACATTGATTAATTTCTATCCAGCACATATTCATCAAATATGTTTACAACCAAATAATAATGTCGAAGGTTTACATGTTCGTTTTCTCAATGCCGGTGGTTTAACATGTCTCTTACGAATACTAACCGATCGAAAACTAACTGATTCATGTGATTTATCAACACGTCAATCAATTTATTTTACTGTACTCTATGTTCTCAAACGTCTAGTCATCGTTCTAATTACTTATCAATCTCGATTAACAAATGAATCATTCGAGCAAATCATTCATCTTCTTCCAACAATTCCTCTACCATTAAATAATCATTCGAATGAGCAATATGCAACTGTCGAACAGAAATTAGCATTTGTTTTATATGCACATCAAATCGATTATCCTATAGCAAAGAATTCGCTTCTCGATTATGAACATATTCGCGAATTAATTCGTTTGATTTGGTGTTTAGCATTGAATTCATTGGAGAATAATCTTGAGAAAGATTTCAATGAAATTCACGACATTTTTCAACGTGAAACACAATCTAATTGCTCGAAAAATGATGATAATGACGATGATAATAATGATGATGATAACACGAATGATGATCAAAGTCAATTGGCATGTCGAGAAGGTTTAGAATTATTTGGCATTGCATTTTTATTATTACCATCGAGCATAGAAAATATTCTAACTGAACAATATTTCGAATATTTTTTTCTCGATTTAATTCTCTATTGTCGTTCGACAATTCTTCGTCATACATTATCCGAACAGATCTTTCTTCTCATCTCGCGTTATTCACAAAATCATTGTGAACAATTCATTGACTATTTCCTTCAAAAACAATTCGAATTTCTCAATCAATCGTCCGATAAACTTCGACAATATTCAACACAATCATCGGACTTCTTTCTTCTTCTCTGCCGTTTACTATCATTTGCATACACACGTCATATGAATCCATCGTATATTCACAAGCAGTTAAACGATGAAATCAATTATCTCAAACAAATTTCATTGCCCGTTGATGATCATCTACTTCGTGGACATTTGAATTTAGCTAAAGAACTCTTACAATTTCAAACAAGTGAACAAAAACATTTCTACGGAATTGAACAGAAATTAATTCAGCAAATTATTGAACAATATCTTTTTCCAGCATCGACATTACTCTATAATTTTCGTTTGGTTAAACGTAAACGTTTATCGAAACAATCGATCGATGCAACTACAATCGACGAAGAAAACGAACTCGATCTACTCAAAGAACCACCGATTGCCATCTGTCAAACACCGACATCAACATTAGCAGCATTCGATTTACTTGTCGTGTTAGGAACGAATTCTATTGATAATTTGAAGTTAATCGATCAGTATATAACGGATTTGTTTTATACAGTACAGGATTTGAGTTTGAATGAATGGGATTTTGCTCCTCTTGTTGGTCCGCGGCCGAGTCGTGGTTTTGTTGGATTGAAAAATGGTGGTGCAACTTGTTACATGAATTCTGTTCTTCAGCAATTGTTCATGATTCGATCGTTGCGAACGGCATTGTTATCTGTGAAAATTCCAGCCGAATATATCGACGATGAAACTGATGATGATGAACAACGACGAGAATTTGATTCGTTTTCGGAATCGAAATCATTTCTCAAAGATAATCAATCGATAAAATCATCGGATTCGAATCAATTCGATAATTCAACGAAAAATTCAACGAATGAACGAAACGAATACAATGTTCAGATCTATCGACATATACAACAAATATTCGGACATTTATTAGAATCGAAATTGCAATTTTATATTCCGAGAGGATTTTGGAAGATTTTCAAATTTTCCGGTGAGCCTGTCAATCTTCGTGATCAACACGATGCTGTCGAATTTTTGAATACAGTCGTCGATAGTGTTGATGAAGCATTAAAATCTCTTAATTGCCCTCAAATCTGTTCGAAAGTACTCGGCGGTACGTTTGCCGATCAAAAGATTTGCAAAGATTGTCCACATCGTTATTCTCGTGAAGAAGATTTCACTTTGTTAAGTGTCGACATTCGTCATAGTCAAAATCTAAAAGAATCTCTCGAACAATATGTCATCGGTGAATTACTCGACGGACCGAATGCATATTTCTGCGAGAAATGTAATAAAAAAGTCGATACAATCAAACGAACATGTTTCAAAAAGTTACCATCGATTTTGGCCATACAATTGAAACGATTCGATTACGATTGGGAACGTGAAACACCGATTAAATTCAACGATTATTTCGAATTTCCGAGAGAATTAGATATGGAACCGTATACAGTTCAGGGCTTAGCCAAAGCTGAAGGTAAATCAAACACAAATCCGCTATTTTCGAGTTGTCATATTTGATAATCTAGGCATGACAGTGGCTGATGAAAATGCCGGAGAAACACGATATAAACTCGTTGGAATAATCGTGCATAGTGGCCAAGCAAATGGCGGACATTACTATTCATTTGTACAGACAAAGTAATCGAAAATATTGCAGAATAGACAGACAGACAAATTTGGTTTGTTCGTTGTTGTTTTTTTTCAGAGAAGAATCAAGTGAAGCTCATTGGTATAAATTCGATGATACTGATGTGAGTGAATGCAAAATGGATGATGATGAAGAACTACGTTCGCAATGTTTTGGCGGAGATTATCCGGCGCAATCGTTTGATCAGCCAATTATGAAAAGGTAACGGGGACAAATAAATGATTTGTGTGATTTGATTTTGTATTTAGACAACGTCGTTGGTGGAATGCATATATTTTATTCTATGAGAAGATTTCCAATGAACAGAATGAGTCGGAAGAGAATTTAACTAAAGATCTTTCGCAATTACAACTTTGTATGTTTTCACGGAAAGAAAAATGAAAAAAATTTGAGAGATAAAATATGATTTTAGATGATCAATATCAACGAATGCCGTTGTCAGTTCAACGTGGTGTCCGCAAGCAGAATATCAAGTTTCTACACAATCGAATTCATTTCAGTCCAGAATATTTCCATTTTATGAAACGACTCGTTCAGAGTAATGTGCAAATCATTGTCAATTTCTTTCAACATTCAGATAAATCATTACCAAACGTAATACAAAAAAAAACAGACAAATCAAATTCTAAGAATCGAATTTACTCCGTTTTAGACTGCTGAAAATATCGAAGAATTAGCTTTGGTTAGCGTTCAGATAGCAACGAAATTTCTGTTTTCTATCGGCTGGCGAACGAAAAAAGCTCTACGGTTAGAAAGAGTTCTTTCGAGAAAAAATAATTGTTTTTTCTTTTTACAGCGGACCAGCAAGCGATTGGACTGAATTGATCATTCATTGTCTTCGTTGGTCACGCAAAGCTCGATTCTATTTTGCTGATGAAGTTCTATTTAAAAATTCAAATCGATTTCAAGAATATCTTATCGATTGTACATCAGCTGAAGTAATTGAAAACGATTTTTTTTTAAATTTCATTTGCATATTCTTGATTTTCATAGATTCGAAATGCATTCGGAAAGATGCTCGTAGCACTAGCGAGTCATTCTCGTCACGATGAACAACGAATTTCGTTCGATGCCGGTAAAAGATAAATTTACAATCAACTGGCATTGTTTGTTTATTTTTGTGTTATAGAAAATCTTTCAATTGAAGAAGCTATTCTTCATTATGTTCTACGTTTATTAAAAAAAGAAATGCCCGATAATATGAAAATGTTAGCACAATACTTTCAATTCTTTGTTAATTACTCATCGATTAGTCGTCATGAAGTAAAAACGACAATAAAACTAAATTTCTAAATCAATAAAATCTTGATTTGTATTTCAGTGCGAACAATTGATTCGTTTGAATGTTCCATTGATATTTATCAATCTTGCAAATGAAGATAATACATCATCATCATGTTCAACATTGCCGAGATATGGCGAACCAGCTAAATTGTTTGTGATACTTTCGACATTAATTCGGTGTTTTGATGTTTCGGCATTTTGTAAATCTCAACAGTCGGACAAAGAAATTCTACCGAATCCATTTTATACACATGAACATAGTCCAATTTGTGTTATACCTCAAGCAATAGCCGAGATAATCTATAAAAAAGAGATATTTTTGAAGAAAATCATCGAAGATTCAAGTACATGCGAAGATTCACTTCGACTTCTTCGATTTCTCCTTTGGGAAAATGCTGAAATAACTTCAACCGTTCTCAATGAAATCATGACACTAGTATTTCAACAAAAAAAAAGCATAAACCGTATTTCATTATTGATTTATTATTTTCTTTTAGCTTTCAATGTATCATACTTACGATTTTCGTGCACATCTAGACGTTCTTTATATGATTCTAACAATTGAAGATTCGTGGCAAGATGCTCGATTATTTTTTGTTTTAAAAGGTATTGCAATGTTCAATGAAAAGACAAGTTCATCAACGACAACAAATCATTGTGCAAATGAAGCAGCACCACAGAATCTCTTTGACATGTTTGTCAAATCAAAATCAACCTATCAGAAAAAAGCCTATTATTGTATTAAAATACTAGTGCAACTATTTTCCAAGTAGAAAAAAAACCACAGAATGTACACAAATTTGAATTTAACTTATGATTTATTCATTGTTTAGTTCTACCAAAGCACATCAGATTTTAAAAACCGATGTGGATGTGAAACAACGATGGTCACAAGCTGTCCGATGGTTACATGAACAATTAGAAGTAGAAACACATAGTTGAAGAATTCGAAAAAAAAACGAAAAAGATTTGATTTCATCTAGAGACCGTATAATAATATTCAATCGAATTATCCATATTATCCATCCCAAGGATCTGTAACCAGTAACGAGATGTCTCAAGGGTAAATCGATCAATCAATTATTGAAAATAAAGATCGTGTTTATATTTCGTAGATATTTTATTGAACGGACTTCAAGCGCTAAATCGTTGCTTGATAAAGCAGTTGAATTGTATCCTGAAATGGTAGAATAAATTTATTCATTGAATGTTCGAGGAGTTCTATAATTTTGTTTCTAAAGGAAAATGATGATGGTGCATCGAATAGTGATGAAGCTGATGATGAAACAATTGACAATATCTCGACAAAAATCACTCCGACATCATCACGTCGTCCAAATTCACCATCCATAGTCAATGCAAATCAAAGAGTTTCGCCGGGATCGTCGCCACAAAAGAAACCTACGCATCAACCACCTCGTTCCTAAGTCAAGCAGATTTTTTTAACAGTGTGTGTGCGTGTGTGTGTGTAGGACAACAAAGATTAATGCCACTTGCTTAGCAGAGTGTATACATATCCGGACAAAGTCTATCGGTTTCTCGTAAACATACAGAATCTTCTGATTATTTATTTAAAAACAAACGTCAATCAATTATGTATTTTCTACTTTTACTTTCTTTTCGTCTAACTAAAAACCAACCAAACAATAAATGGATTTATTTGTCTATAAATGTATGTACTTCTCTTATGTATATTTGTGTTTAGTGATCAGAAAAAGAAGCAATAGATTTCGAGATTGATATTATAATGAAGAGTATTTTGATGATCATGAAATGAAGATATTGATCTGTCTTAATTGTGCTTCATTTTTTTCCTTTTTTTTCTTTCTCTCTTTTTTTTTTGTTTATTTGTTCATTATCATTTGTGTGTTTACTACTATCACTATCTCAGCTGTATTTCTCTCTCTCTCTCGTTCTTTTGTTCGGATTTTTTAAACGATGAAAAAAAACAACAAAGCGCATGAGCGTTTAAAAATAAAATCAAGTGAATCTATATATTTTCAATGAAAAGACATGTCTTCGAGTACAAAAAATGCCTGACGAGTTAAGAAATAATAAAAGATTCTATCATGCTCTCTAAGAAGTAAAGTAGACAGATATGAAAATATCAGCTGAAAATAACTTTCGTACTTATAGAGCATTTCAGTGAGTTTGTGTTATATTCAATCTCGATACTATTGTCTCGAATTTGAATCAACTGAGATTTTAATTGTTGTAATTATTAGAGCGAACAAGTCAGATGTAATTTTGCTTTTGAAAGTTGCTCGTTTTTTACGCTCTTTATTTATGATCTATGTCAAGTTAGGAAATAGCATGCTATGAATGATAATATATATTTTATAGAGATTTAAATGTCGCATTTTTTTTTAATGCAAAGAAACTTTCTTTTGAAATAGCACGAATTCATTGAGATAATTGAAAAAATACTAGAACACTCATTTTATTTGATGTATTTGTTAAATTAATTATTGAATGAGTTCAGTAGAAAGAGTATTCAAAAAAAAAGGTTATTATCATTCTTGGAAAAGTATGATGAACGAAGTTGTCAGTCACTTTACAATGAAAATATTAAACACAGACTGAATTATTAACAGATTTCTATCGATTGTGAAAGTTTATCATAAAATGTCATCGACAATAACTATTCTCAATATAATACAAGGATATTTAACTATTACATTGGGATGTCTTCTCGTAGTTGGAGTGATAGGTAATAGTTTGAATTGTCTTGTCTTTCTTCGAAAACGTCTACGATCAAATCCATGTTCGATATTTTTTGTTGCCGCTTCCTTTGCTAATATCATTGTTTTAATCTATTATCTCATTCCAACGATCTATTCAACTTATAATTCTCCAGCACTTGAAAATATCGATATATTCTATTGTAAAATTCGTTTATATCTTCGAAATATTCTATTAGTTACTTCTCGAACTTATCTAGCATTTGCATGTGCTGCTTGTTATGCTCAAACATCGCGAAGTATTCGTGTTCGTCAATTATTTCAACAGAAACGAACCTTAAAAATAGTTTTCATTGTTCCATGCATTTGGCTAATTATTCCGATTCACATACCGATATTTACGTACATTCAAAATGGTAAATGTCAAATGTGGTTAAGTGCAGCAGCACTCTATCATTCGATCTATATCTGTTTTGTTGCTGCTATTCTGCCCACAAGTCTCATGGCTATATTCAGTTTATTAGCCTATAAAAATCTACAGAAAATGCTCCGAAATATTCATCCGAATATGACTCACGAAGAATTGTTGAATTCTCAGATTGAACGAATTCGTTTGAGTAAAAACGATCGACAATTGAGTAAAATGTTATTTATTCAGATTATTGTTTATATGATATTTACAATAACATATCCGATTCAAACCATTTACAATGCTATTATAGCAATTATTGGTAAAACTCGTTCGACTGAACGAATTGCCATTGAAAATTTCACATTATTTCTTACACAAACATTTCTCTTGAATTTCTATAGTGCAACGTCATTCTTTATTTTTCTTACATCGACTGCGTTTCGTAAAAGTCTTCGTAAATTGTCGATTTCAATATGTAATCAACGTCGTCGTCCTAGAAATCGCGTATTAACAAGTGGCTAATAACTCAACAGCAGAGTCAAGTTTTTCTCTGTTCTTCTATTGATGTGTCAGACAGAAATTCGAACCGGAAATTGAATTTCAAATGACAAATCATTCGTAAGAAATCGATCAATACAAACAAATTCTCGAAAGCTATTATTATTCAATGTGTGCGTGACTTATTTATACTAGTTTGTTTGTTTGTTGTTGTGTCATATTGAATAACACGAAATGTCATTCAGAGGTCGCTGATTATCATTTTATCTAGGTGTCGCATGATCGAAAAAAAAAACAATATCATCGAAATCATTTTTGTTGTTTTAACAAAAAAAAATTCTTTCTAATTTTTCGAAGATAAAAAAAAATATTTTCTCCTAAATTTTGATTGCTTGTCATCCATCTTTCAATCCTCATAATACCCTATCTTCGAGCAAGAATCAACGTCGTTCTCCTTTCTCTGTCTGTCTCTCTTTTTAACATTTATTGTTTATTTGTTTATTGTTTGTCTCGTTTCACTTTCACTTTGAAATTCAATCGAATATCGAACAATGTCATTACCTAACCAGGTAGATCGATGCGCTAAATGAATTGTTTTCGCCTAATATTTCTCATAGGACGAAGAAGATGCTGCACAATTAAAATTTCCCAAAGAATTCGATAAAGCTGAACCGATGATGATTTCAGAGGTCTTATTGTTGCTTGAACAACGTCGACAAAAAACTAATTCCAATCTTGGTCTCGATGATGACGATGATGATGAAATCACATCGTCGGAAGCATTCAATGATACAATTGCTTATTGTGAACGATTTAGTAAATTCAAAACGAAGGAAGCCATTGGAGCTGTAAGAAATGTTTTATTTCCAAAAGATCCATCGGCTAATATGACAACAACAAACAATTCAACGCCTGTTTTACATAAATTCGAAGCTGCTCTACTCGCCAATCTCTGTCCACGAGAAGCAGCTGAAGCTAAAGCTTTGATTCCATCTTTGGATAATAAACTCGATGATGATGAGTGTCAAAAAATAGTTGATGAAATTTCTACTTTTCGAAGTTTCGAATGTTAAATAAAAGACAAGTTTAATTCATGTTTATTCTAGATTATTAAACTAATTGTCTTGAATTTATTTTTTTTTCTCGTATTTGTCACACCGATATGCAATCGAATGGACGGTAGTGAAGCACAAATATCCTATCAAACTGATTCTCAAAACGCACCATCGACAATGGCCAATGTCGATAGTCAACGTCCATTGTATACAGTACCTGGCATTCTTCATTTTCTTCAACATGAATGGACAAGATTCGAAATCGAACGACAACAATGGGAGACTGAACGTGCTGAATTCCAAGTAACTTTTTTCGATTGACAAGAACAAAACAAAAATGATTTAACTTGATTTTTTTTCTAGGCAAGAATTGCTTTTCTTCAAGGCGAAAGACAAGGTCAAGAAAATCTTAAAAATGCTCTCGTCAGACGTATTAAAATGCTTGAATACGCATTAAAACAAGAAAGGTATATAGTTTATGATTACTTCTTTTCGATAGAGAAATAAATCTATCTCTCTCTTGAGAGAGAAAGAAACAACAAAGCCGTGTCTCATGAGATATTTTATTCTTTCTTTGATTATTTAGATTGAAATTTAATAAATTAAAATATGGAAATGAAAATGTTCCATTAGAAGAACAAAAATCAACTTCCAATGATGCACAACATTTCAACGATGGTTTGTTCTGAGATGAATTCAACTTATTTTTGTTGTTATTTTTATATTCAGATGAGAATCGTGAAGATCCAAATTTAGCATTCGGTGGCAGTAGTGTTTCTTTCAAACAAGGTCGTCAATTGCTTCGACAGTAGAATGATATTCGATTGGTCTTGTATTTCAAATTCAATCTATTCGTTTTCCATTTAGATATTTAAAAGAAATCGGCTATGTCGATACGATTATCGACATTCGTTCGACAGCTGTCAAAAAATTACTTGGCATCAAACATGAAAATAGTGTCAATGGAAATGCAGATACCGGTTTAAATGGTGATACGAGACCAATGAATGAATCGAAACGGTAGATTGAATTAACGATTATTTCCATCGATGTATGTTCTCTTGACATTTAGAATGATTCCAAATATAATTAAAAATGCAACTAACGATCTAAGTAAATCCGTTCTTGCATCGTTGGATTTTTTGAAAGAAGATCAAGCCGATGAAGATTCAAGTGACGATGATATTGATACGAGCCGAATAATTCTTCAAGGAAATAATGGCAATACAGCGAATCATAATGCTACACTCGATGATCTCGTTAGTGAAGAAGCTGCTTTACATGAATTCGATTTTCTTAGCGGTGAAACAGCGAATACAAACGAAGGAAAACTATCGAATGGTAAAATTTGATTTGCAAAATTGTCAAAAGAGATGAAATCAATTTCGAATTTAGACAATGATTGGGACGTTGATCAGAGTCGATTGAATCGTTTGAAAGAAGAATACAAACGTGATCGACATGTCAAACATTCAACGACAGGTTCGACATCGATTCGAACGAATCTATTAGATAACGGAAATGATGAAACATCGAATGATCAACGTACTTTCAACGACGATGATCAAAGTATGAATTTCTCCGATTGTTTTCTTTTGAAAAATTAATATTTCTCTATGTAGATGTTGTCGACACAATGATGTTTCGAAATAGTAAAAATTTCATTGGAGATAATACAATCGAAGGTTTGGACGAATTGGCGAGAGTTACAGTTTCAAATGATAATGAAACTCAAGATGATGTATGTGAAAGTGATTTTCATATTGATTTCGAAGAGATTGATTTTGTTTTTTTCCTCAGACGACAAGTAATGACACAAGTGACTTTCGAAAAACATGGAATGTTAAATACGTTTTACGAAGGTAAATTCACGAGCAAGAATGTACAATGCGAGAATGTATTTGTTTAGTCATTTGGATGGTGTACGTTGTGTTGGATTTCATCCAGTTGAATCCGTCGTGATTACGGGATCCGAAGATCGAACATTGAAATTATGGAATCTTGAAAAAGCTGCAGTTTTAAGAAAGTAATTCAATTTATTTTGTTTGTTTATTATCGAATCTATGGTTATATGCGTTTAGATCGACGTCAACAACGCAAGATCTCGAACCGATTTATACATTTCGACGACATACCGGTCCTGTTCTCACCCTAGCAATGAATCCATCTGGCGAGCAATTTTATAGCGGTGGTCTTGATTCTCTCATTGTCCTTTGGAATATTCCCAGTACCGATGTTGATCCTTATGATTCATACGGTAAAATAAACTCAACAAAAATCTATTTCAATCGAAATTGACACTTATTTAGACTCAAATGTCCTGTGCAAAGTATTAGAAGGTCATACAGATGCTGTTTGGCAGCTGGTTGTGTCCGGTCAGAAATTATTATCATCGTCATCGGATGGATCGATTCGATTATGGGACGCAAACTTAGCTCAGTCGTTACAATCAACATATCATCGTAAATTCAGAAAAAGAAGTTGATAATAATTAAGATTTGTTTTGTTTTTGTTCTATTTCGAAGACGATGGAATTCCAATATCAATCGATTGGTACATGCAAAATACAAATCAATTTGTAGCAACATATGATTCATTGAAAACTGTTCTTTTTGATACGGAAACAAAGAAAATTATCACGCAATTTTCTAATGAAAATTCGACAATTGATCCCAATTATCGAGTCAATAGAATTCTTAGTCATCCGTCACAACCAATTATTATAACGGCACACGATGATAGAAAAATACGATATTTTGATAGTAATTCTGGTGAGAAAAAAAAAATGATTTCCTTGACGTGTTCAACAGCTATTTTCATTAGGTCGAATGATACATTCAATGGTTGCTCATCTCGATACCGTGACATCATTAGCAATTGATCCACAACAATCCTGTCTTCTATCTGGCAGTAAGAGAATATTTGTTGTTGTTTTTTTAAATTTCTATAATTTGATAATCTAAAGGTCATGATCGTTCAATACGTTTGTGGAATTTCGAAACGAAAAATTGCATTCAAGAACTAACAGCTCATCAAAAGAAAGACGATGAATCTATACATGACGTTGCATTTCATCCATCCAAGCCTTATATGGCAAGTGTAGGAGCTGATTCCATAGCGAAGATTTACGCGTAAACTAGACTAAATCGAACAAAACAGAAACGTTTTCTTTTGCGACCATTTAATTCGTCTCTTCTCGCGCTCTCTCTCTTTCTTTTTAGCATGCAGAGTCTCTAGTTTTGTGTTGTCACTTTTTCTTTTCTTCTTGTACCAGATATCGAGCAAAAAACAACAAACATCGTCTTCTTCTTCTTCTTCTGTTGTCTGTAACTTTGTAACACGAATTCTGTTTTTATAAAAAACACAAATATTCTATTTCCATGCAAATTTTCCTTCTTCTTCTCTCTCTATTTCTCTCTATCTTTCGTTCTCTTTTGTGTAAATAGAACCAAACTCAAAATATCTAGATGTGTGTGTGCGCGTGCGTGTGTATATCTTTTGTTCATTTGAGAAATTACGAACAACAAATTCACAAAAACAAAACAGAATGTCACCTTTCTTCTTTAGTTCTCTCTCTCTCTCTTATCTAACTTGTATCTCTTGTCTTTTACTGAACAAAAAAACAACAAGAACTAAATAAATCTATTAAAAAGAAAAGAAAATTCGAGCACGGTGTGTAGCATAAACACACTCATTTGTTTTCTTTATTTTTGTTTTTTGGAGAAAAAAAATCTGACCAAGAAATTTCGAAGAGAAAACAAAAGACAATAGATTTGTTATTTTTCATATGCACTGATTCGATCCATTTGCCCTTCGGATATATCAAGACGTGAAATGATGATCATTTAGATTGATTGATATTTTGCTTTTCTTCAGTCTCTCATCATCGTCTTCTTATTTTTCTTCTGCGTTCTGTCTGATAATCAAAAAGGAAACGAGAAAGAAAAAGAAATATATAGATTTTCTTCGACCATACGCACACACACCACATCTGTTCCAGATATTTACCATAGTATATGCACAAGTTGGTTGTCATAGTTGGCATATGAATGCATATTGATATGGAACGCTCACGTGAAGAATACAGAGGTCGATATAGAGATCGACGCTATCAAGATAAACATCGACTAATCAGTGAAAATCAACGGTAAACTTCGCACGATCAAATACTTCTTACAGATTTCATTTTTCTTTTTAGTCGATATTCAAAACCACAAGCCAATACTCATACTTCGTCTTCTCCTCGATACTCTTCTATATCATCTCGAGATTTTCGCCATTACAATAATGACGATGATTATCGTCAGCATTCATCATCGTCACATTTTCCAATATCGAATCAAGTAAATTACTATGAAAGTCAGTCATCATCATCATCTCGACATGATCGATCGTCAAATTACCGAGCAGTTCATTCGCCATACGTCAATGAACAATCAACAATACGTTCGAATCATTTATTTCCATTGAATTCTCTACATCAACGAACTTCGCCCGTATCCTCATCGTACAACGATTCCGAACGTCATCAATACATTTCACCAACTTCATACAGACGAGATCGGTCTCCACCACCACCACCACTACCTGTTTCATCCTATCGGAATGGTCGACCAATCGATCATGAGACTCGAAATATCGATAATGATTTTTACGTTCATTCGGAATATCGATCAGCACCACCTCAATCGCTAACTTCTTTATCTCATCCCGTTGAAGCATATGTTGACTCCTATCGTTCAAATGATTATGCATCTCGTTCGGAACGATTCGATAGTACATGTAAGTTAACCTATCATAACAAACTTTCTCTTTCTATTAATATCTCGCTGTTAACACAGTTGTTGTTGTTATTCTTATTCTCAATTACTCGCTCATTTGATTATACTCAAATAACAAGACAAAAAGCAAAATCTCTCTTTTTCGGTGTCTTCTCTTTGTAAATTCTTTTCATCGAAATCTGTTATCAATCAAGTCTCTATCTCACAATGATTAATATTTCGTATATAAACGAGAATGATTTTTTACTATCTCTATTCATGATGATTGATACTGTCTTTATTGATGAGAGAAGTGCATATTCATCGTTTTTTGTTTTTGATCTTGATTATTCATATCAATTTGCTTTATTTTTAGTTAATCGAACTAATCATTCATCGAACTATCGAAATTCATTGCCATATGAACAATATCCTCCAATCGAACGAGACTTTCATTCGGCACGATCGTATTCAAGAGATTACGAACTGCCATCGTATCAAGATCGTCGAAATTTCAAACGAACAAATTCGAAATATGACAACGAGATAATTCCGTCGAAACGATTATCACGACGATAAATAAACAACGACGTTTTTTTATTATCTTTCTATGTCAAATATTTCATGTATATATTTATGTTATGTATGTGTGCGTGCGTGTGTGTGTGTGTGTAGTTGTTTTGTTTTTATATGAAAACAAATAAAAAAAACCAAATTCATGCAGACATTGAATAAATTCTAATTTTAGAATTCATTATTTCTTGTTAGATATATATTATTATTAATTTTTGAATTGTAAATTATGTCTCGGAACAGACATGGAGGAAGACAACAAAGATCGTCACGCGGCGGGTCGGCTGGAGGTAGTGGTGGAAATCGGCAAGGCAAAATTCTGTATAATTCCGGCGATGAACCTGCATTCATCCGGCAATTTAAAGAACGAACTGGTTATCAAGCCCCGTTAACCACCGATGATAAAGTAGAAATGTTTCTTTTGATTGTAAATTTATTTTAAACAACTAATTTTCAGCATCAAATGGTTAACGAGTATGATGAACGAGGAAATAATGATGATTGTCGAAAAGATGATGAAAAACCTCAAATTGTTCAATTAAATGCGAATGATTTAACAAAAGAACAAGTTGACATCGAATTGGCTAAAGCAAAAGAAGGTATCGCATTAAAGGACAAATTTTCTATTAACCTTGATTACGACGCATTCACATCGAACCGAAAATATCCAATCATCAAAACATGGCTTTTTTTTCTCTTCTCTTTGAAATGTCAAACTTAACTTTTCATCTTGACTAACGTATTCAATGAATAAATTAAATAACGTCGTCTGTGTTTAATTTTAGCTGAAGAAGAAAAACAATGTATTGATTCTCAAGGACGTTTACTCTTTCGTAAGCCGAAAGAAAAAGTCGATGATCCGGACAGTTCAACGTCAAAATCTGAGATTGTCGATTTAGTATCAAACAAAACCAACAAACGTAAAACCTCAACAACAATACAAAAGGATTCTTCAACTGGAAAGACGAACGAGCCAAAGAAGACTAAAACACAATTACTTTCATTCATGGATGAAAGTGGGTTCGATGGAGACGATTAAAATATTTTTTCTCTTTTTTTCTGTAAATAATCATTAACAACAGAACACAAAAAAAACGAGTTGATTACATCTTGGCAAATGACTTTGGAATTAAGAAAATCGGTCCTGAAGTAGAATTTAGCATGATTTTCCATTCGAATAAAGAATAACTCGTGCCTAGGAATATATCATTCTTCCATAGAAATCTATTTTTACAATGTGTTATGACTTATCAAATAACACAATAGTTGATAAATGGAATCGTGTAACGTTTTGTCGGACAAGAAGATTTCATTAATTTGTTTTTTTTTCTCTCCCGATGTCAATCACATTTGCTCACAAGACAAGAACAAATTTCATCTTAACACATTCACATATTTTTGTTTCAATTCGATCAGATAACGACAAGTCCTCGTATCTTCAAATCAATGTTATTGTCTATGATCAAAGTTAGCCGATGAAACTACTTGTCGTTATTGCAGACAAACATATACTCTGTTGTAAGATGTATTTCACATTTCGATGAGATATTTCGAAGAGTGTAGATTGTATAATTGTCAAACAATTGGGTAGCATTTTCCTTCTCTTTGTTTTTTCATCTCACATCAATGTTAATCGTGTGTGAATGTGCGAAACACGACAAGATCGAAGAGAAGAATTTCTTTTCAGACGATTTATATCCAATTATGAATATGAGATCTTAAGATTGAAAATTTTCAAATTCGCCAACGAACACATCTGCTGTCATTTAATCAATTTTCAAAACTGAGAAAATTCACACGTGATTCGTCATGGTAAGATACATAACTGATGATCATCTATATCGATCATCATTTACATTTCATTCGGCTAACTAGCATAGCACATGTTCAATGAATTCACATTTTTAATTGACGATTGATCAAATGCAAAGTAAGCTTAGTCATGATATCAAAAACGACATATTTTGCACGTAAATCGTTTTTCAAGGTTAATTTCAAAATGATAAGAATAAATATAAATATATTTATATGAATCCATGTGTTTTTTTTTCTCTTTAAAACAGATGCACGTGCACCTGGTAAGGTCGAATTTTATTCGATATCATGGTGTGTCAACACAATTATAGTAGGAAAAGTTTTTTTTTTCTTCTTCTTCTTGAGGAAGTAATATGCCACCTACTAGCAATTGGACACGTCCATGTTTCTTTTCTTAGTCAATATAGAATTCGATTAAGTAATCGATATTATCTGTTGAATTTCGAAATCATTATTGATCCAATGCGTCATTGATTGCGATGAAAAAAGAAACGAAAGGGAGAGAACCTGCAGTTAATGGTTCGGTCGAACGTAGGTGTCAGAATTGACTCACTAAATTGACGCATTTTGCTGACAGTACCCCAAAAAAAATTTCACAACGAATAGTAATATATAACTTCATAGAATAAAATAAAACGAAGAAAGAACAATTCGAACAAATGAAGAAAAAGCTTAGGCATTGCAATTGATAAGAGAGAGAGAAAGGAAGGTGTGTGTGTGTGTGTGTGATTGTCGATCATGATTACATCGGCATTTCCAAGACAAATGACGGAGTTGTTTTTTCTTTTCTAGCTATGCTGAAGGTAACTCTGTACAAATCATTGTTTTTATTTGTCTTGGCAAAATAATATTCAAAAGAAACTTCGTTGGGCGTATTTCCGTTTTTTTTTCTCCTTTTCTTTCTCATATTTTAATTTGTTTAGGAATTAAATGTAATAGAAACTATGTTGTTAGGTAAACGTAGACAGGATCAACACTCGATGTTTCTTTAGGGTCTTTTTTTGCTCTTTCTTTTTTAACGCTCGTGACCAGACGATAAGAAAAACATTGAATTGAATTTCTTTTTTTTTGTCAAATAGAAGAAAAAAAATGTTATTGATTGATTCGAGAGAAAAAAAATCAAGTCATTCTACGACGATTTTTTACGCAATTTCGTTTTTTTTACACGAACGCAAATAGACTGCATTGGAAATTGTTTTTTCCCTTATTTATGAATGACGAATAACAACATAACGGTAAAGGATTTTTCCAGTGAAAAATGATTCACGATATTATGTCTACAAATCGTAGACAGATAATCGCAGATCAGTCTGATAGACAGTTCTTTGTCTGTCGATTTTCAAATTCTATATGAATAACGTGTCCTTTTTCTTTCTTTCTTCACTCTTTTATGATGATTTTATTGGCATAGACGAAGAGAAAAACAACTTCATCGTCCTTACAGTCATGTATCTATAGAGATAGATATCTAGATTTATATATATATATATATATGCATACGTATACGTTTATACGTACATATATAGATTCATTCTTTACATGTCGAACGGATTGTTTATTTTCTCCTACACATTCGCAAGCGAATTAGTCTAATGATGACAAAGACATTTGCCTATTCGTGATCTTTCTTTTGTTTTAATTAAATCAATTGTTTGACTATATATCTTTGCTTTTTTCTTTTGCTCCAGCGTGGGGTCGTCGCCTTGCGTACTCATAAGTATATTGTCTTTTTCTTATTCTCCTCCTACGCTTGTCGCAAAACGAGGAACAACATTCTATTCGTCAATTTCTTTTGATTTCAAGCCAAATGAGAAAAGCGAAAGAGAAAAAGAAAGAAGAACAAAAAAAAGCCTCCAACGCACGCCCGCTTGCTCGCGTATTTGTTAGCTAGTTTCATTCAACTGTTTGTGTTGGGCTATTGCCAACGTATCAGGGCGTCACTTCTTCTTTTCCTTCGTTGGCTCCGCTCGTGTGTGCATAACTCATTCATAGACGTTCGCGCGCGCGCGCATTCGTATTTCTCTCGTTCTCGTTTTTTTTCTTCTTCTTTTCTCTCTCTCTCTCTCTCTCGTTTTTTTCCGCGAACGGTGGCCAAATAGGTCGAGTTGCTCGGTAAGCAGTAAACAGCAGCAGAATCGTCGTTATTATGTTTTTGTTGGATAGAGATGTCTTGTTTTCTTTTCTTGTTCTTTTCTTCTTCGCTCTTTCGTGGAGAATATCCTCTCGATTGCGCGCGTACAACAAAAAAAGCGAGAAATAGAGAAGGAGAGAGAGAGAAAAAGAGAGTAAAAAAAAGAAAAAGAGAAAAGACAATGCACTTTTTTCTTTTCTCTCCCATTATCGCAACAAACATACACATACACACACACACATATACTCATCTTATTCGTTTTTTTTTCTTGACTATTGAAACAAACATTTTCGTATTTGACATTTTAGATAAGCATATCTTTGGTCAAATTTTACACAAATTATTCTTATTTGAAAATTCTTCGAACACTAACATTCAAAGAATACTACAAAACTGTTGATTTAATCGTCAGCGGAGTTTTTTTTATCTACTACTATCATGAGTACCCTCGTTCTCCCTCCATCCTCCCACCACCATCATCATCCTTCTCATCATTCGCAGCAAACGCAACCAACATCGATACATCATCATCAACGGCAACAACAATCGAAACCTCCAACAGCAGCGCCTAAATCACGTTCAAGTAAGTCATCGATCTACGCAAAAGGCTACGGAGTACAATCGACTAAATAATTGAGGGAGAAAAATAAAAATAGGTTGCTAGTGTCATTTTCTTTTCTCGTCTTTTTCTGCTTTTCGTTAATAAGCTTGTCATCGATATAATCGATAATGATACACTCGAATAATGCATCGATATTATTGTTCTCTTACAGGTTCTTGTTCTTTTCTCCATTTTGTCTTTCATATATCTTCTCTTCAATGATATTGAGTAGAAATCAACAAGAGATGGGTATGTCAAAAGAACGTTGTCCTTAGTTAAAAAAGAGTTTACTTGTCGATTGATAGGAGCAGTTGTCGTTGGCATTTGGCCAATAAAATACTAATGATTTTCTTCGTTGTTCTTTTTCTAGCTACGGTTGATCCTCTTCATGCACGATATTTAATTGCGCACAAGATTGCATCCGGCGGCTTTGGCGAAGTCTATGCAGGTGTAAGAAAAAAAGATGGCATGCCAGTTGCACTTAAAGTCGTATCAAAAAAACGAATGCCGGAAATGAATACAGTACGTTGACATTGCTCGAGAAGAAGAAGAAGCAAAAAATGAACGACGCAATTTCGAAATTTCGTTTCTGTTTGTTTGTTTTTAGTCAGACGGAAAGGTACCACTTGAAGTTGCTCTATTACGTCGTGTGGCGAAAGTGAAAAATGTCATTCATATGTTAGATTATTTCATTCATAATGATCAAGTTGTTATTGTTCTCGAACGGCCTGAACACTGTTGTGATCTATACGATTTTATTTCTGAACGTCCCGGCGGTCTCGACGAACGATTAGCACGAGACTTCTTCAAACAAATCCTACAGATTCTAAAAGATGTACATGCATGCGGCGTTCTTCATCGAGATATCAAAGACGAAAACTTTCTTGTCGATATGCGCACTGGACAATTGTATTTAATCGATTTCGGTTCCGGAGCACTTCTACACGATGGTATTTACACCGAATTCGGTGGCACGAATTGTTATGCAGCGCCCGAATGGCTTACTTGTCGACGATACTTCGGCCTACCACAGACAGTCTGGTCCTTAGGAATACTTTTATACGATCTCGTTTGTGGAGACATACCCTTTGCCGATGAACTAGCAACGATAAAATGTCAACCTCAATTTCCCAATCATCTCTCTCCAGGTAAATATGCGCACACAGTCATACCTTATTTTTATCCTTTTTCTTTTCTCTTCTATTAAAACGATTATAATTATTATGAGTAGTGATTTTCGTGCGGATTATAATCATGCCGATGAGAGAGAAAGGAGACTAGCATGACCTCATTAAATAAAACATAAGATTTTACTCGTTTTCGATGTGTTATGATTAATATTATTTTCTTGTTTAGAATGCATTCAACTAATAGAACAATGTTTAGCAATAAGATCATCTGAACGACCAACTCTAGATCAATGTTTTCAATCGGAATGGTTGAAACATCCATCGTCGAGAGACTTGTATTTATCATTGGTACCACGTCGTCGTGCCGGACGTAAAGACTCGAAATCGACGACAGGTAGTTGTTCATCTCGCGGAAATTCATCGTAGTTTTTCGCTGTCGTCGACCATCGTCGTTTTTTCCTTCGTATTTCTTTTCTCTTTCCGTCCGTCGTCTCAGTTCAATGATTTCGTTTTTTTTCTTGTTTCTATGCAAATGACGTGCATATTTCGAAGCACTATTTCTATCATGTACATCTTTTACTTTAAATCACAATCTCATTTGGAAAAAAAAGAAAAAAAACAACAACAACAACAACAACTTGTACAGACTTTCAATGCGCATTCGTTCGGCTCTCTCTCTTTCTTGTGTTTATTTTTTTATCTGTATTCCTTTATTTTTTTTGTTCCCAACTTGTCTCTACTGAATACGATGTAACAGTTCGGCTATCATTTTATCTTTTTTTTCTAAAGAGAGATGACTAGCACATATTTAAGTACATTTCTTATTCTTCGTTTCACTTAAAAGTGGTATGTACAAAAAGTACAAAACTGTATCATCGACTGCAATATTTTTTTTCTCTTCTCTTCTCTTGTACAAAGTTTTTCCTTTCTGGTTTGTTGCACAGTGAAATCACTCTTTTGAAAAACAAGATCATGCGCGCTGCGTTTGAAAAAACAGTGTGTGTGTGTGTGTGTGTATGTATGATGATGATAAAACACTTCTTCTTCTGTTCGTTCATTCAACTGTTTGACTTATGGCGTGTGTGTGTGTGTGAAAAATTTATTTAAAAGAAAACATCAACAACAAGATTGATTACATAAAAAAATTATCTTTTCTTTCTTCGAGGGAAAAAACGTATTCTCCCATTGGCTTTCATTTTCAATTATACCTGATAGGAATAATTGAAAATGGAGTAGATGAAGACGACGAAACTGATTGAGAGTATATACTTGAGAGAAGAAAAAGAAAAGTTTTCGTCGACGTAAAGTAGAATGATTTGATTGCACGAATATGTGACAAATTTTCATCGAAAATGAAAGAAAAAGAACAAAAAAAACGTAATCCTATTAGTTCTTTAGTTTGAAACGTATACTTGATGAATTTGAGTGCAATCTGAAGATGACAAGGCGTCGTTTGAAACAATTTCAATGTTTGCATGCATATTTGTCCTTGATGTGCAAAACTAAGAAGAAATTTTCCTCCTGTCTCTCTCTCGTTTCATTGCATGTTCAATTTATCATTTGAAAATACTTTGATTAGTTGTAATAAGTCCGTTGAGAACACGTCTTATGTTAAAATGACAACGAAGATACTCATATCTTTCATCAAATTGTCCGCTTATTGACAGACAACTAACTCGGAACTCAAACACAATTACAGAAAGAGGAACAGAAAATAGGGTAACCGCCCATTTTCTTTATATAGAATACGATAAACAATCAACTCAATTGCGAATATACGAATATGTCAACACATCATTCTCATACCGATATCATATCGAGACTTTGGATAAAGATTTCTTCTTTCTTCTTTCTTTTTTCTTTGCTTTATGCGTAGTAATATCTCAAGGCTTTGTATTTTTGTTATGAATAATTGTTCGATTAAACTATCGTTGATGTACATTTTTTGTTATTTATTCTTTTCATTTTTTTTTTGATAAGATAATGACGTCGAAAAAACGAAAATGATGGATTGAATGAAATGTTTTATTCGACATTTGATTCTAGCCAAGTCATATACATGAATAATCACCATGTATTATTCGAAATCATCAGCGGTCTCTTTTTTCAACCTTGATGGATTAATTTTTTGTTTAAAGAACAAAGAAATAAGTCCATTGATTTGTTTTTTTGGTCTCTTTTATCATCGGTTATTGGTCGTTTTCAGATAGAAATACATTTATTTTTTTACATTCACATTTATTCGTACGTCACAATATCAAAAAAAGAAAGCGTATGCCTAATGACGTATGCTAAAGTTAAAAGTATAAAAAATAATTGGTGTATACTAGATGTTTAAGAAAGAAATATAATTACAACTAATGAATAGATGCAGTGCTAATCCCTAGATTAATATTAATAATTCATAAATCGAACATTCCATGTTCCAAAAAAAGAAAAGAATTTCATTGTTTATGGACTTTTAATTTATATACTCGATGATTTCTTCTGTATTTCTAAAGAATTGTTAGGTCAAAGACGTGGGTTCGCATGTGACCATTTTTTTTTCTGCAGACTATAATTTCAGACATATGGCTTTTTAATGGTTGTTGTTTTTATTACTAGAAAGATGATTTTTCTATTAACCCTATGCAATACTCAATGTACTCCGACAAAAATCCTTATACGATTGCCCTTGGCAGACGATGTTTATTGATATAATAAATGTTAGTTGTTATCAAACGCAGACTAATGATAAAACAAGATGATTGATAGCAATTAATTAATTATTGATTCACTCGATTCGAATTTTGATATATTTTTTTATCTTTCTGTCTGAAATTTCATAGAAAAATAATTTTATGCAAAGTAATCAAGTCAATTGGGTTCCTTTTTCTTTTTGGCGTAATTACACATTTTATGGTGCGGCTAACAACTTTTTTGATTATCATATTTAATTAGAATTTTCGAACGATCTTTTGGTCAATGTGACCGAAGAGGAACAACTGAACGTTTCCTTTCTATTCCCATGACTATGCTGCTGAACTAATTCTAAAGTCACAGGGAAACATTTTTGTTTTCTAACGATTTGGCTTTTTCGTTCGAAATGTTTGCACGTAACATGAAAAACAATTGATAAAAAAAAAATTTTATTGGTGGGGGAAAAAAGTTAACAGAAAAAAAAACATGCACATACCAATCAAGAACAAAGAAAATATGTCTCAAGTGGTTCAAAATACAACTTTCGTTCGTTTTCTTTTCTCTTTTCAAATGAAAAATGTCCTTGAAAATAGCAATATATTTGCTCGCGACAAGTACAAAAATATGACTTCGAAATAAGTGCATAAAAAGATCACAGAATTGTTTCGTTTTTATTCGAAGTCGAATGCACTTGCTGCGTATTGAAATGTACTTTTTTTGTCAATAAAAATCCCATTAAATACTGCAAATGTCGAAATCTTTCAATATTTGAATAAAACGAACGAAAAAAACGTTTTTAAATTTGCTTAATCATTGAATGATTAATGACAAAGCGTACTTTTATTATTACAATACACAAATCACGTCAATATTGGCGTACATATGTCTTTGAATGAGGTCGATATGTCTTTGCTTAGATACGGATAAACATTTGGCAGATACGAGATTGAAAATGGCGAAGATAGCGTTTTGTCTGGAGATGTTTTCTAAATTACATATAGAATAAAAGGAGCATGGTGACATTGACAAAATAATCTACAAGAATTTGTAATTAATGATTTTTTTTTTGATAAATCAAGCATGTAATCGAAAGATTCTTAAGCAATAAATATTAACAAATAAGAATTTATATTTTTGTGACCTGATTGTGTTTTAATTAATCTTGAGGGAATTATTATGCTATATTAAGAATTTAATTTACTAGTTCTCGTGTCCTTCCGAGGCATTTCTTTGTCGATTGAAGGAGACAATAGTGATGATTAACATGTGTAGTGATAGTTTCCAGACGATATCATGCGAATCTCTAGGAACATGCGATTAATAAAAAGATGAGCTCGATATATATTGTTCTCGTTTTTTTTTGTTTTGGATAATGAAAACAAAGAAAAATATAAATAAAGCTAAGCAAGAAAACACAGCTAAGCCTGATCACGATTCAAGACAGAAGAAGAAACAAGAATTGAACCTATAATAACGAAAAAAAAAGACAAGAAAAGAAAAAAAACGTTTTTCTCTATGTTCGATTTAAAGTTCATCGTCGAAATGATCAGCTTTTGCTTCCGAACGTGCATTTTGACTGTCGTCTCGAGTCGACGATAGTGGTTCAGATGATGGTCGAATATAAACACCAGCATCGACTTTCCATAGATTTTGATTATTTGGATACGAATAACAACTGATTTCTTTTTGGCCATGAATTGGTCGACCATATGTGTCGCCACTCAAATGCAGATATTTGCCTGTATTAACATGTTGAAAACGAACGGCATCTTTACGTAACCAAAAGTCATTTTTATTTGTACAAACAACTTTCCATCGATCACCATCATCGCCAACACCGTCGTCACCATAGGCAGATACTTCTTGATTGTTCGATAATGGAGATAAATAGTTATGACTATGTAGATTTCGTCGTGTGGTTACATGAAACAAACGAACTATATCATCGCATTTAATCGGCGATCTAAAATTGAGAGACAGAGACTGAGTTTAGTTTTTCTTCTTTCGTTTACCCTCGTTCACAATCGTTTCGAATATCGCCACGAATTTGCCAATAACTGTTAACATCATCGGCGTTCGGCGTGCCAGTGACTGACTAAATAATAAATGAATTCGTTTGTTTGTTTTATTTTGATAAGTCGATTTACTTGTTGGCCACTTCCTGAACCGTATTTAACGTCATGTGAATGAAGTCGATCACCTGATTGTTGATTCACTAGTTTAAACGATGAACCGCAGGTCATCGCGTCTTTATTACTCAAGACAAAATTGAATAAAAGGATTAAAATTGAACATCGGTAAACAAGATTCATGTTCAACATTGATTAAATTGTCAAATATCAAAATAAAAACAATGAATCGAAGAAGTGTAGAGTTTTTGTGGAATCTGTCGATTGGTTCAATGAATTTGATCAGTGAAAAATCATCGTCAAGATTTCTCGATCAATTTATTCGAATAAATTCAATAAAAATCGATTTCATTGATTATTTTCAAAAATTTTCATAGAATACATTTCGAAATATGTTTTTCTTTCGGACATCTATCGAGCATTTCTATAAGTTCTCAATATTTACCAATCGAATTTACCGTCTTGTCTTTCAGCTTCAGTTAGCTCGTCTAAATTTCTATTTCGAGATGGATGCAAGTCGAAAAGCATTATTTCAATCGCCTCATGTTCCAACTGTTGATGCAACATCAACGGCAACACCAACGACAACAACGATAAATAATGCTATGATTTTAAATACAATCGAAATCGAGAATGCAACACAATTCTATCGATCCGAAACGGAAAAGGAATTACATTCTCAACATTTACAAAAAATCAGAGAGAATATTCAATCGTTAACAGCTGATGCATGGCTTTATCAAGATCCAGATAAATTAATTGGCTTTCAACGTGTAACAACTCACTAAGAGATTTTTAAAAAAATAATAATTCTGTTGATCTGTTCTTCTTCTTCTTTTTTTTTCGTTAATAAAAAACAAACAAATTTTCTTCGAATGTATCGACTTCTTTTGCAGATTAAAAATGAATTTACTGAAGATCAACGACGTTCTTCCACTGGTTAAAAATAAAGATTCATGTTTGGAACATCGACGACAAACGATTCTTGTTCCACTGCCGCCGAATCAAATCGGAAAAACGAAAACAGGAATTAAGAAAATTCTCGAAGAAAGTTCAAATGAAATTGCCAAAAAGTAGAAACTATTCTTCGAATATTAATCTCGTTTTATTTGCTTTGTTTTTCCTCAAAACAAGATTAAATGGATTTCTATTAGCCATTGGCAAAATCGATCTACTCTCCGATGTTGGTCAAACATTTCAAGATGAGCCAACTCTTTGGGTGCCGATCAAACTCAATTTCGTTCTCTTCGTACCCGAACGTGGTCGTCGGGTACATGCAGTTGTTTCCAAACTCGGAAAGAAACACATCGGTAAAATCTTTCGAATGAAATTAAAAAAAGCAACAGAATGCAAAAGAATTCGTTCGTTTTTTGTTTAGCTTGTTTAATTCACAGTCGTTTCAATGCGTCATTTCATCGAGATACAATTCCACCTGTTTATCATAATTTCATTTTTAAATTAGGACAAACTGTTCTTCTTGAAATTCTTGAATGTGATGTTGTAGACAAAATTCTCGATATTAAAACGACGCTTGTTGAAGTGAAAAAATAAAGCAACGTAATTGTGTTTTCAGATAGGACAGTCAATCGAACCATGAAACCTTTTGTCGTTAATTTGGTAAATAAACGAGTTTAGCTTTTTTTTTCTTCTTCTGCATCCGAAAGTCTAATTAACTGCGAGTCTATCGATAGGTTTTCACCTCGTCCTTTAAGGATACGATGTGAAAACATGTAGTGACATCGTTTTGTTCTATTATTCGCCATAATTGTGTACAGAAATGTAAATAACAACTATATAAGAGAACAAAAGATATTTATAGAGGAGAAAAACACAAACGTCGACCTAATGGGCCATGGAGGTTTTTATCAACATGGAGGTGACAAATCATAATAAAGTAATGGTAAAATATAATTTCGAAAGGGAAAAAAATTTACTCGATACAATCGAATGAGTCACATGCGTGTCTGGAAAAAAATGGTATTGAAAAGTTCGAATTCAGTCACGTCGACGAGAAAAAAAAACATATCAAACAGTCTCATGCGTGTGCATGTATATTTCTTTTCTTTTTTGTTTCGTTGAATAGATAAATGGAGAAGCGGCATACATGATAAATATATTCGATGGCATTTGCAGGATTTGTTTGTGAAAAAATGGCTGAGAAATTGATTGTTTACATTATATTCATGCATATTATGTTCATGAAAAGTAAAACTTTTGAATTATATGATTGAGAATATATGAACTTTATTTTAGATGTTCATGGATATTTGGGATGTTCGAATGAAACGATACCGTGTTTAAACGGAACACATTGTGCACATTTTGATGAAGTTTGTCTTAAATATGGAGACTGCATTGATGACAAGGGCGAACCGATATGTTCGTATAAAAGAATTATATTATTTTCGTAAATTAGATATAAGAAAAGATAATTATTTATTATTTAAGGTAAACCTTGTCCTGCAAGTGTAAAGAATAGTATTGCTTGCTTGTCAGCCGATGAATCTCATCCTGTATTTGCATGTCTGTCATCAAGCCAAATCTGTGACGGTCACCAAGACTGTCGAGATAATAGCGATGAAAGATCGTGTGGTTGGTAGCTTGTTTTTCTTTCTTTGACATAGGAATATCTAATTATATATCATCGGGTTCTTTAGGAACAGAGAGATGTCAATTAGGTCACGCGTTATGTCAAACAGGAGGATGTATCTCGAATTTGAAAGTAATCGAAATCTTTATCTCGAACATATTTTCTTATGCACTTGTTTTTTTTTCATAACAAAAAAATAATAGAAATGTGACGGAATACCACATTGTTCGGATGGATCGGATGAAAAAGATTGTCCCTATCAAACATCAACAAGTACTTATTCATTTGCATTCTATTTTTGTTTTTTGTAAATCGAATTTCAATCTAGCGATCAGAGATTCATGTTCAATCTCAACCAATACATACACATGTGCAGGCGATGATAATTTTATTTGCATATCGAAAGATCGTATTTGCGATGGATATGCCGATTGTCCGATGCATGATGATGAATCAGATTGTACGACAATATGTTCATCAAGTTCAATTTGTAACATCAATAATGATGTTCAATGTATTCAACATCCAACATTAGAACAAATTTGTCGATGTAAACAATCAGGATATCGACTAACATCAAGTACACAACAATGTCAAGGTAATTGAAACGATCTTCTACCATTGAATATATTATTGAGTAAATAGATTTCGATGAATGTTCTGATTCTCTTGATAATATTTGTTCATTTAAATGTTCGAATGACATTGGTGATTTTAATTGTACATGTCCAATTGGTTATCTACTCGATAAAAAAACAAAAACTTGTCGAGAAGTTAACGGTTTGGGACAACCAAATCTATTAATGTTAACTGATCATGCTATGAAATTATACAATCTCGAAGATTCTCAATCAGATCATCATACATTAATTGAACTTAAAACAGTTCGTATGAATTCGAACGAACAAATTCAGCAAATACGCTATGATCCTTTCCAAAAATTTCTTCTTTATCTCGATCAAAATCAAAAAAATCTCTACTGTAAATCCATATTAACATCGTTAACACTTCTCCTCATACCGAATCTCTCAATTCAAACATTTACATATAATTTCATTGAAAAAACTCTCTTTCTAATCGATTCAGCATCACAAACAATTCGTTTATATACGCCCATTACTTGTGATCCATCAATTGATATTCAAATGCATATGTGGACATTTAATGATACATACAATCGAATTCATTCGATGGATATTGATATGGAAAGTCGACAATTAATATTTGCATCACGTTATAGATTTTTTCTTTCGGATTTTTCCCAACCGAATCAAACGAAAGTCGTCTATACAACTGATCAAGATATAGAACGATTCATTTACGAATCGATATTTAAACGAATCTTCTGGACAACAGTTCAATCCAATTTAAGTTCACATTCGGTTCATACTTGTAATCTACAATTTACTAAATGTCACGATACAAATGTTCGTTTGCCATTCGCATGGCCATTTGGATTTTTTAATGTGAGAATAGATGATAATAGCAACTTGATTCGAATGAAATAATCCGACTGAATATTTAGGATGGAATTCTGTATGATTCGTTATCATCGAAATCGTTAGAATTCGTTCAAATCTTTGGTTTGAAAAGATTTGTAAAGATTTTTATTACTTCAGCAAAAGAAAGCATTCGATCGCTTTTAAAAATTGATTATCCACAAATAGATTCAATTAGTTTATGTTTACAAAAAACAGCTCAACAACATTGTAAAGATCGAATATGTTTACAAATCAATTCAACTAGTATCCACTGTCTATCAGTTGATGAAAAACTTCTTGCTGATAAATTTTCAATTACACCGAATGCCATAGATGATGATCAATTATTGAACAATGGAGATCCATCGTCAAGTCAAACCAATCGCAAAACTCATTTTTATTATAGACCAAGAAATACAATTTTATTTATTATAATTATTATTGCATTAATTGCAGTGGTTAGTAGAAAAGCTAATTGTTTGAAGTTGATTTCTGAATGTTTTTCTTCTTTTTTTAAATTAGATATGGGCTATTGTTAATAAACGTTGGTATAAACTTGCATTTCGAAAGTCACTCAATTGTGAACAACGACAAAACGAACATATTTTAGTAACTAATGAGCCCACACTTGATGAATTCAATGTTCTCTATGATGTACGTTTGAAAACATTGCATGTTGATGATACACGAGATAATCTCGTAGAACATTCCAGTTCAATTTGAATACTAATTTCTTTTTATTTGACTTTTTCTTATAGCATAACGATCGACTACCACTAACCAATCAATTATCTTACTAATCGAAAACGAACAATTGTCCACTAACTAATGCATTTAATATCAGGAACACAAATTTCATGTCTTTCCTCTTTTTTTTACAGCTCAGCAAATCCCTGTGTGAGTTAACCGTGGTATAATTTTTAAAAAATTTGTTTGTTTTGATTTAATAAAAAAAAAGAGTAACAACAACGAAAATCCTGTTTGTTTCTTTCTTTCGATTTATTCATTTCGAACAACTGTTTTTCATATAACAGTAAGTCTTCATCATGGTTATGCATGTACGCAAAAAACAACAATAACAATAACAACAAAACAGATTATGTTCACTGTACAAGAAAATAATACAAAAACAAATACATTATTTACAAATATTACAATCGCATCATTCGTATGCATGTGTTTGACCATAGTTGAATCGATTGATCGAATTGCATTTGCAACAACAACAAGCGCTGAACAACGATCGATCGATTGATTTAATTAAAAAATAGGATTTTAATAATGCTTTTTGTTTGACATGAGCTTGATAAACCTAATCGAAAAAAAAAAGTTTCAATGAAATATTGTAATTATTGAACTTTACTTGAATGTTACGACCATTCACAGTTTGACCATCCATTGCTTGAATAGCTCGAAGCGCATCGGATTGTCTAGAGGAAAAAATTTGAATTCCAATAACGGAAAAGTTTATTTCTCTTACTTTTCAAATGTAACGAAACCATAACCACGTGATTCGCCATTTTTTAATGGAATTTCAACATCATAAACTTGACCGAATGTCTAATTGTTAGAATAGATAAAACGATATGAAGTTGATACAACAAGAAGACTTACTGAAAAGATTTTTTCCAATTCAATCGTTGACCAATAATACGGAATATTCGAAACCCAAAGACGCATTGATGTCGAATGATTTTTCTAGAAATTAATGTTTCAAAAAATTCATTTTGAAATCTATTCGAATAATTAACTTACTGACAACGGTGGACACGTTGTCGACGAAGATTTAATCGGTTGTTGAAAGCAAAACATTTCCGATCGAAATAGAAGAGTAATGGCAAAATAATGCAGGACATTGCTCGCTTATATATAGCTCATCGATATTGCCGACCGTTATAGATTAGGCAAAAAATAACAGACAATATGATTGACCGTTATGTATTTGAATACAATAGACAGGCAAATTAGCAAATTCAGTCTTATTCGTTTGTTTTTTTTTATATTTATTTTATTGTGGCATAACGGTTTACAAGAAATTTGAACCTTTGTTATTGAGGAGTCAATCATGTGAATTGCAAACTAATATAATTAATTCAGATCCTGATTCATCATAAACAAAACATTCTCAATCAAAGCATGCAAAATGAAACAAGCCAAAATAAATAGATGATATTCGCCACTATAAATGTATCGTGCTTTTAGATAGTTCTATGGACAATCCTTTACATTATTACAAACAGAGTGTATAATTGGACTTACCGCAGTTTTATCTCTTCAGAATCTTTGTCATGTGATTTTGATTTTCAATTGATTTTTCGTCTTTAATATTTATCCCGAGAATATCAGGAAGATAGTCTATCACATCATGAATTTTCAAAAAAAATTCGAAAAAAATTTTACTAATAACATTTACTCCTAGTAGCAAAACTTGATTTTTTTTTCAAAAACGGACATGAGATTCGAATTCTCCAGTCGAAATTACCTAGCGTGTGCCAATGTTGAGATCACTAACAGTCAACATAATCTATTATTTTCTAGCTAAAATCTGATTAGTTTGGACAGACAAGCTGTATTGATTTTTTTAAGCTAATTTTTCGCCCTATAACCCTTTCTTTCAGAAAAGAGAATAAAAATTTCGTAAAAATTCAAAAACAGATCATTATAGTTACTTTAACTTTTTTCCTTTCGTTTACTTTACACAAACGTATTTTTATGAGCTGAATAGCTTTCTTTCTACGTATGTGTTACCTTATTCGGCTTTACTATTCGAATTACAACAGCATGCATATTTACTTGTACATCGTTGAGTCATTACTTGATTGGGGAAAGACCCCACGAAAAACCCAATGTTTTTTCTAGATATATATATATATTTTTGCTCGAGTTTATTCATAGTTTTTCTTTCACAAAAATATACACTGTCATGTCTGCAGCAACTCCACAATTCGACGAGATTTGGAATCGTTTATCTGTTGTTTTGGAAAAAATCTTCGGATTAGATTCATTGGAACGCGCGGATTTTATTTCTCAAGATGAGTTTATGTCACTTTATAAGTTCGTTGAAATCATCCAAACAAAATTTCTCATACGTTTCTGTTTTGTAATTTTAGTGCTGTTGAACGATATTTTAGTAGTGCAGAATATGATAATTCAATGTCAACTGTTTCACAATCAACAGTGACACCAAATGAAAATGAAAACGAAAATCAAGAAGTTGAACTACCCGGTGGTGGATTTTACTACCGAATAAAAAATTTCTTCCGAAATTATTTACAAGCCAAAACCGTAACTATACAAAATTCTGCAATGAAAAAAACCATTAAAAATCTGTTTTTCATTGATTAAATAGAGTAATAATAATGGTGAAGGCGAAGTCTTCCTTGAATTCTACGCTAAAACCTGGGAAGCGTATGAAAAATCCAGCCAAATGGCTAATTTTATTCTCAATGCAGTTAACAAAGGCTGGGTTGTGCGTCAACAACGACGCAAGATGCCGAATATTCACGATATTTTCACAGTAATGGTTCATTTTCGTTTCTAATTTCATAAGTCAATGAAGTTTTCAGGTTGCTATGCTTATATGGCAAGATATATTTTTCAAAGATTCGAATAATTCGTTATCAAGAACTTGTTTGGAACTAATTAATCGAGAACGTAATGGAGAAAAAATTAATCGTCATTTAATTAAACAAGTTATTGATAGTTATGGTAAATCGATGATTATTTTTAACAGAAATTAATCAGAATTTTAATTGTTCTACTAGTTTCGGCTGGTTTTACGAGAAACAATGCAGCAGCTCAATCTGTTGAACGAACACTTTCGACTTATATTGAATATTTTGAAAAGCCATTTCTCGAAGCAACTGAACAATATTATAAAGCTGAAGTGACTGTTTTATTAGCTCGAGATGGTATTATTAATTACGCAAGAAAAGTAATCATTTCAAATAGATGTCTAATAAATAGTATTACATCTTTCATTTTATTTCAAAGGTTTATGAGTGTTTCATAGAAGAAGAAAGTCGAGTGATAAATATTCTCCATAAAGTAACTCTGCCGAAAGTACAAGCACTATTAACAGAAATTCTTATTGAAAATCAAATCATAACATTGCAAGGAGAATTGATTCGAGCCTTAAGAAAAGAAAAACTAGATGGTTTGAAACTAATTTCACTTTTATTAAATATTCATTGTTTTCTTTCAGAAATCGCATTATTATTTAATCTTGTTAATCGAATTCCATCTGCAAATGATCCAGTAATAAAAGAATTGGAAATCTTCGCAAAACAAGAATGTTTAGCTGCTATTGAAGCTGTTAAATCGACGGCGAATAAAGTATAAATTTTCTTTGTTGTTTCTTTCTACATACATAGTAATCTATTTTCAATTATTCGACGTTAGGATCCGAAATGTTATTGTGAAGCAATTATTGGAGTTTATCTAAGATTTTCGAAGATAGTTGAAGAGGGTTTTTCCAATCATCAAGGTTATCGTGCTGCATTGGATAGAGTAAATAATTTGAGTTCGAATAAAAATATAAATTGAAAAATATTTTGTAGGCATTCGAATCAGCAGTTAATAATAATGCAGTTACACAAGAAGTAAAACGATCAATACGATCAGCTGAATTATTAGCTGCTTATTGTGATATGCTATTACGAAAAGGGTTTGAATTTATTTTCATAAATAACTATTTAGTGATCGATTTTTGCTTTTTAATTTAGAAATAAAAACGAAAATTCAACTAAGGAAGAGAAATTTGATCACATTATGGTTAGAAGACTGTATTAAATCTTGACTGATTTATTTATTTTTTGTTATTATTTAGATAATATTTAATTATATCGAAGATAAAGATGCATTTGGAAAATTCTATGGTAAACGTCTAGCAAAACGATTAGTCAATCAATTGAGTGCATCGGATGATTTCGAAGCATTGATGATTTTGAAATTGAAAGTAATCTTTACTCAAAAAGTTGAAAGTTAATTTTAAAATCATGTTTTATTTCTAATGAAGAATAAATGTAGTATTGAATATACATCGAAATTACAACGAATGTTCGAAGATATTAGTTTTAGTAAAAACTTAATTAGTGAATATAAGTCTGACTGTGAAAGACGAGCTGTTATACAGACTAGTACGATTATATTTCTCCGTTTATTTCGATAGATTATTGTTTTTGATTGATAGTTGATTTTGATGTCATGGTACTTCGATCGAATTTTTGGCCATTCTCGTCTCCAGCCGTCTTCAATCTTCCGATCGAGGTAAAAATTTTAAATTTCATTCGCTACTCTTTTTAGTTTTGTTGTTTTTAGCTTAGTCGAGTTGTTGATAGTTTTACAAATTTCTATACTCGAACTCATACAGGACGTAAATTAAAATGGATTTATCAACACTGTAGAGGTGAATTACAAACATCATTTACTAAATCAAGATATATTCTCCAAGTAAAATGAAATTTTCATTCGACTCTATGTTATTTTCTATCAATCGTTTTGTTTTATTAGGTATCAACATATCAAATAACGATATTACTTTTATTTAATTTCGATTCGAATTTAACAGTCGAAACTATTCAAGAAAAAACCAAGCTCGATGACGAAATTCTTCGTCAAGTTCTTCTAATTTTATTGAAATCGAAAATTTTAAAGTGTCCACAAATCAATCCCAGTGATATCAATGATAATTACAGTGAAAAAAATATTCAATCAACATTCGATATTCAAGTTAACGAAAGTTTCAAAAACGCAAAAGTCAAAATCAATGTGAATGCTCCACTACGAGCGATTGAAACAAGGGAAAGTGATCGAGATACTCAACAAATCGACGAAGAACGTAAATTTGTTGTTCAAGCTGCTATTGTTCGAATAATGAAAGCTTGTAAAGGAATGAAACACTCACTTTTAGTGCAAGAAGTTATTGATCAATTAAAAGGACGTTTTCAACCCGAAGTGTCAATGATTAAAGTAAAACAAAATAGAAGAATTCTCATTGAATTGTTTATTTGTTTGTTTTTAGCAATGCATCGATACGTTAATCGAAAAAGAATATTTGGAAAGAGATAACAAGGAACACGATGTTTTACATTATTTGGCTTAGTGGCACAGAAAAACAAAATAATTATTCATTAAAAATTTTAAAAAAAAATTGGATAAACACACAAAATATACTTTTTTTTAAATATAAAAGAAACAATGAATCCACTTAAATAGTTTTCGCTAATAGCCATTCGGTCGAAAATATCATCAAGAAAAAAGACATATCTGACTCATCGTTTATTTTCTCTTCTTCTCCTTTTCGAGCAAGACTAAAAAACTATGTACATGTCTGTCACTCTCTTTTTCTCTATGTGTTATCAAAAAAAAAATCAAACGATGTGCAACTTTTTTCTTTTGAATCTTTCAGTTAAAACATTTATCTTTTCTTTTTATTTTTTTGTTCCTGTTTCAGTTTAACTCATATGAAATAATCTAGAAAATATTTATTATAAACATGACATTCTGTTCACAAAACAAGTCTCTTCATTAAAAACCAAGAATTTCGTTTTTAACTTATACTATCTATACGACAAATTACTTTTCAATGAAAGATAGAGATCACCGTGCGGCGGTAGTTGAAATCAAAATTTTGCATCCGAAAACAAATCCTTACATGTATTTGGACTCTTTTTTTTCGTTCACTTTACACAAACGTATTTTGATGATTTGCTGAATAGCTTTATTTCTCAATGTTTGTTGCCTTATTTGACTTTGCTATTCGAATTACAACAGCATTCTGTGAGCTCTCGTAATGCTATCAAAGGATCTGATGAAGATGAGTATGAGAGACTGCACTGAGGATGTATATATATTGCCTGATCAAAGAAAAACGAACAACTGATCCACTAAAAAGAACAAAAACGAAGAAGAGAAAGAATGTTATATCAGATAACATTCTTTCGATAGAAAAGAAATACAAGCAAATGAGAGATGAGAAGAAGAAAGACGTATAGCGATACGATACGTATACGAATGTATCGCTAACACATTCATATTTACTTGCACATCGTTGTGTCATTACTTGATTGAAAGAAAGAAACTAGGAAAAAACCTATTGGTATTATATATATACTGCACAATTTGCATTCCTTTTTGAATATATTTTATGTTCTTCTACTTTATTTTTGGTACAATTTCATAATACTCCAGATATATGCTGTCATTTCGTATGCTTTAACATTAATATCTCCAATTGTACCTCAGACAGACAAGTTACGGTAAAATAACACGGTTTTTTCGTGACAAAGACGACAAAAGTCTCGTATTTCGAGAAGAACACATAAAAAGCGCATATTTTCAACCGGTTATACGCGTTATTTTATCGTAGCTTGTGTGTCTGAGTAACTCATGCCGAACTCAATATTCAATTCTGTGCTCACTCACCTTTGACCTAGTGAATAGAAAGAGAGTAAAAATCCCTCAACCTAACTTTCCATTCTCCCATTGAGCAGCATTCACTTCCAATTATTCTAGAAAGATCTAAAAAACTTGAAACACACATACACCCACAGAGACATACGCTGAACATTATAACACAGATATTTTGATCGCGTTTATTCATAGTTTTTTTCAGAAAAAAATATATACTGTCATGGCTGCAGCAACTCCACAATTCGACGAGATTTGGAATCGTTTATCTGTTGGTTTGGAAAAAATCTTCAGATTAGATTCATTGGAACGCGCGGATTTTATTTCTCGAGATGAGTTTATGTCACTTTATAAGTTCGTTGAAATCATCCAAACAAAATTTCTCATACGTTTCTGTTTTGTAATTTTAGTGCTGTTCAACGATATTTTACTAGTGAAGAATATAGCACTTCACTTTCGATTGCACCACAATCAAAAGCGAAACCAAGTGATAATGAAAATCAAGAAGTTGAACTACCCGGTGGTGGATTTTACTACCGAATAAAAAATTTCTTCCGAAATTATTTACAAGCCAAAACCGTAACTATACAAAATTCTGCAATGAAAAAAAAACCATTAAAAATCTGTTTTTCCTTGATTAAATAGAGTAATAATAATGGTGAAGGCGAAGTCTTCCTTGATTTCTATGCAAAAACTTGGGAGGCATATCAAAAGTCCAGTCAAATAGCTAATTCTATTCTCGGTGGAGTTAATAAAGGCTGGGTTGTACGTCAACAACGAAACAAGATGCCGAATATTCACGATATTTTCACAGTAATGGTTCATTTTCGTTTCTAATTTCATAAGTCAATGAAGTTTTCAGGTTGCTATGCTTATATGGCAAGATATATTTTTCAAAGATTCGAATAATTCGTTATCAAGAACTTGTTTGGAACTAATTAATCGAGAACGTAATGGAGAAAAAATTAATCGTCATTTAATTAAACAAGTTATTGATAGTTATGGTAAATCGATGATTATTTTTAACAGAAATTAATCAGAATTTTAATTGTTTTACTAGTTTCGGCTGGTTTTACGGCAAACAATGCAGCAGCTCGATCAGTTGAACGAACACTTTCAACTTATATTGAATATTTTGAAAAGTCATTTCTCGAAGCAACTGAACAATATTATAAAGCTGAAGTGACTGTTTTATTGGCTCAAGATGATGTTATTAATTACGCAAGAAAAGTAATCATTTCAAATAGATGTCTAATAAATAGTATTACATCTTTCATTTTATTTCAAAGGTTTATAAACGTTTCGAAGAAGAAGAAAATCGAGTGACAAATATTCTTCATAAAGAAACTCTGCCGAAAGTACAAGCACTATTAACAGAAATTTTTATTCGGAATCAAATTAAAACATTACAAGAAGAATTAATTCGAGTTTCAAAAGAAGAAAAACTAGATGGTTTGAAACAGATTTCATTTTCATCGACTATTAATTGTTTTGTTTCAGAAATGGTATTATTGTTCAATCTTGTTAATCGAATTCCATCTGCAATCGATCAAGTAATAAAAGAATTGGAAATATTTGGAAAACCAGAATGTTTAGCTGCTATTGAAGCTATTAAATCGATGGCAAATAAACTATAAATTTGCTTTGTTTTTGTTTTCTACACTCCATTTAAAAATTAAAAGAAACACGTAACGATTTTACATGACAAAATCATTATGAATTTTTGTTAATTTTCTTGAGGGTGTTGAGGATGTTAAAATGAAAATGATCAAGAAAATGAATAAACTGTGAAAATCAAATTGACTAAAAACTTTCCTCTATCTTCTTCATGAAATTTCTGTTGTTGAACATGCTATTGGTTAATAAAATATGAGCGATATATTTTAGTTGTTGTTTGAATCTTACGGTGAATCTTCTTTGAATTATTGGTAATGACCTTGTCAAAATTTTCGTTCCTTGTTCTATGTAATCTGTTATTTTGTAGGTGGAAATAACAAATACGGCTCATATTGAGTGAGTTTGATTATATTTGAAGTAGTTTGTTTTGTAATAAAATAGAATAATTCAAATGAATATTGAATTCAACTCTATATCGACAACATTTGATCTTGAAATTCATCTTTTCGTTTGCTTATCAGCAAATAAATTCCTTTTCTTTTCCTTCGTTTTCTCAAGAATGATTTGATTTCAAAATCAATACACAACCTTCGGCACCTTTTTATATCAGAGAAAATCGAATCGAATCGAATCGAATTATTGATCATTCGTAGAATTAAAACGAAGACGAACTCTCATGGCTACTACATCTACTAATTACACAACTCGACAAGCTGTAAGACAAGACGAAAGATAACCATTTTTTTCAATAGTTCAGAAGACGAGCTCATATTGTGTTTGAATATTCTAGGCTTCAATTGGTTTGCAACCAGGTAATCTAATTGGTGAAACACATTATGTTGTTGAAAATCATATAACACCACCGATTAAACAACGAATTCGTAGTACAAAACTCTTAAGCGTAAGAAAATTCTTTCGTTTTTCTTTTTGATTATCAAATCAATCTTGATTTGTAGACAAATATAAGTCGATGCCAATGTTGTTGTCCACCATGTGCATCATCTCTATGTCGGTCATGTTTATGTCCTTGTTGGGCTTACATATTAATTGGTCTTCTTTTAACATTACTCGTTGCTGCTCTAGCAACTGAAGTTGGTTTACTTGCACGTAAGATCGATTTTGTTTCTCCAATTTATTTCTAATTGATTTTATCTTTTAATTGCAGGTGAAAAAACTGTCTATCGAGATAGAACATGCAATTATTATTACAATACTACAGATGGTACTATATCGCCAGATAATCTCATATCTACTGATTGTACTGGATATAATGTTTCAAATAATGGGGTCAATTTGTATATTTGGTCTTCATTTTCATATTTATGTTTTCTTATTAGTATTCTTATATACTGGAGAAAAAATTGAATAATTAAAACGAACATCTCTTTTGAACAGTTGATCATAATGCATACGCATATTTTTTTTTCTCCTTTGATTTATAATAAATACATTACATTACATCAGCGTCAAAAGAGAGAGAGAGAGGGCGTTAGTAGAAAGATTAATTTATTGAGATAATTCTTTTCTTAAAAATAAAAATCTAGAAAACTTTAATCGATAGAATTCTATCATGATTGAACAATTGATTTTAGTTATTAATGAAATATAAAGACAAAAAAGAGAAGAGTTACTCCGTTGCTAAGTAACCAAAAACAAAATGTTTTCTCCATATGATGTCTAGATTGATTTACATACAAAAAATCTTATTCGACAATTAAGAAAACATGATTCAAACCAGCTCACTTCGTCGACCTTTTGGTCATCAAACATTGATCTACAATTGGCAAGAAGAACGAGCTGATGTAAAAAACGAACGAACTCAAAAACCATTACCTTCCCAAGTGAATTTCATTTGATTTTTTTGTGTTCAACTAACTCAAACTCATTTTCTGATAGTATGATCATGCTTATACAACAACGTACGAATGTTCCTATGGAACAGTTCGCGGTGATCCACCTCGACCAGAAGTTCAGCAACTCGAATGTAAATCTCTTTCAAAAATTCAATTAAATATCCAATTTGAAATATTTAGTACCTCGTGCTTATGCATTTCCTGGCCATCAGCCTGAGTTTGATTTACCCTCAATGAAATCATCAGTAAACACATATTTAACTGAATATCGTGCGGGCTACTGTCGTAATTGTAACCGTGCGTTAGCACCTAATGATCCGGCGTGGTCATCGAAAACTAAAGTTTGTTTACATTGTAAGGATCGAACATACACAGTTGATCCTAATCCTGAACCGTATACGTTGACTGTTGATTATCGACAAGATCCAGCTGCGAAAGATCGCTGCGTTGCTTGTACGGAAATAAATACTGGTGTGAAAATAATTTAGACTGAATAAAAAAAAAATATTTTTTTTTCTCGAGAGACTTATTTTTGCTTTTCTATAATAAATATTTTAGATAAATAAGATAAACATGGAAGCAACTGAACAAGACCTTCTCGCAACACAAAAAGCCCTCGAAGAAGAGGTGCAAAATAAAGTAAAAGAAGCGGTTATGGATAATTTTCTTCGAGTAAACAAGAGTTTTTGTTTTGAATCTAAATCGAATCCTTTGTTCTCTTTTTCTCTTAAAGGAAAAACTTACTCGTGAAGAAAAATTCACTCAACATAACTCGGCTAAATTAAATACACAATGGCTTGCTGTGATGCGTGCTGCCAAATCGAAAGAATTGAAAAAAGAAATCGAAATTTTATCTCAAACATTCGGTCGTATTATCGATCGAAAAGATACAGTTATCAAAGCATCAGCAGCAGAAATCGACGAAGCCGAAGAACAATACAATATGGCATTGCGAAGCTTTTTCGAAGCCATCGAAAAAATGATCAGTAAACACGATTTTTTAAAGTTTCAATATCAAAAATCATATTGATTTAGCAATGCATTCATTAACAATTGATAAACTACTCGAACAATACGAACAAGATGTCGAACAAATCAAATACGAATTTCGTCAAGAACGAGCGAAGATTATTCGTGATCATGACACATCAAAAACTGAACTACAAGATATTATTTATAATATGGAAAAATCATTTCTCGATGCTGAAACAGCAGCTGAACAGAATTTTCAAGCGAACATGGAAGAATTGAGAAATAAATATCGAGAAGATATGCAACAATATCAATTGAATGTTGAAAGTCGTTCGACAGCTTTACAAACTGAATTAACAACTATAACGGCGAATTATCGTGAACGTACGAAAGAAAGCAAAACACAGTATCATGAATATAAACAAAAAGATGAGAAAAACTCAAAAGAAATTCGTGATGCAACGATTTTTATCAGTCGAGTCACTGTAAGATCATTTTTGTTGTTGTTGTTGTTGTTGTTTTTCTCAATTGATTGATTTTTAAGGAAAAAATTAATAATGTCAAAGGTCAAATGGCTGCACTTGAAGCTAATCATCAAGGTCGAATGACAAAAGTTGCTCAAGTAAATAAATCTTGGTCCTTTCGAAGCACAAAAACAAAAGTCTCGTGTTTTTCTAGGAAAAAGAGAGTATGAAACAATATTTACTTCAACTTAAATCTCAATTAATGGATATGCAAGATGAATTACGTCGTCGATTGAAAACTCTCGCATCCGTATGTAATTCAACTGAGAAACAATTAGAAAAACGCGTTAAAATCGCCGAAACAATCTTGACATTCGCTGAAATGTGTCGAAAATTAGAAGCTGAAGAAGAAAAAATCTTGCCATTTTATACATCGACTTTAACAGATGAAGAACGTGCTGAAGTCGAAGCAGCTTTCTACGAACAACCATTCGAAGAATTAGCTAAAGTATTTTATTCGATCTACGTATTTGTACGGAGAAAATGAGAATTTTGTTTGTTTTTTATTCAGGATATGTACACATACGATTCACTTGAAACATTCTGGAAACGTTTTAGTAAAGTTTCATTGGATAAATTAGCTTTAGAAAAAGAACGAAGCATTTTACAATCGGAAAATATGCAATTGAAAATGTTATTAAAACAATATCTCGATGGCATATCGGTTAATGATGAAATTATGAGTCAAACCAATCCATTGATGATTCTATCGTCGAGAAGAGTTCTAGAGTATGTTGATTTTTGTTTTGTCTTTCATTCTGTTTTACTATTTTTATGAAAATAGAAATCAATCTGTTGGAAAACAGTTACCGACTACGCGACCGATTAAAGTCGTTATCGAAGCACAACACGTGAAGAGCGCCTTTTGATAAACATATTTTCTGTACGATGTCTTTGGAAAAATTTTATTCGTATTTTTTTTGGAAAATTTAAATAAAAAAAAACTCAATCTTTCGAAAGTAAAATTAATTTGTCGAGATAAATTTGTTTCATTTGAACATCCGAATGATTGTCATCGAGATGATATTTCATCTGTTGAATAGCTTTTTCAGCATAAACTACGGATTGTTTATAATTGTGACATTGTTCGTAAATAATCGCAATATTTGAATAAGTATTCGAGAGATTTGAATGATCATTCGGTAGTGTATGTTTTTCAACTTCAAGAACTAAAAATTGATACTTCAACGCTGATTCGTATTGATCTAATTGATGATATAATATACTGATATAATTATATGAAAATGCTAAAATTGAATGATATTCGGAAAAGTATTTTTTTTGATAATTAATCGCTTGAAGAAAATGAGTCAATGCTTTGTTAATTTTATTCTGATCGTGATAATTCAATGCAATATGAATATGTGTCGCAGCAAAGACCGAACGATCTATATTTTCTTCGCCGTTTATTGTTTGAATTTGTAATGCTTTTTGATAGTATTTCAAAGCTTCAGTAAATTCTTTCTTTTCTCGATAAATATCTCCGATTGCATGTAATGTGCAAACAACACTAAGATCATTTGTTTGACAATGATTTAAACGAACTTTAAGAACACGCTGGTAAACTAGTAAAGCATCATCCAACTGTCCAACACTCACATAAATCAAAGCAACACGATACTCGTACGCAGCAATTGTTAATGGTATTATAGACGGCAGTTTAGAGGCAATAGCAAAAGCTTTCTCATAGAAATCTAAACTCTTTTCATACTGCTCTTGTTTGTAAAATATATTCGCCATGTTAACATAACTATTGACGATTTGTTGTTGATCATGATGTGTTATTTGAGTTTCATGAATTCGATTCAAAAAATTTGATAATATTAAATAGATTTGATCTTGTAATGATTTATCATGTTCATCAATTGAACTTAGATAAACAATTGGAATTTGTTGTTGAACAATACGATCAATACGAAAGATAGTTCCTAATGAAAATAAAATTTCATTTTGACATTGAACAGCACTTAAAGAACTAATATCAGCGAATGGATATTCGAATTTTTCTGTATTAATTTCGATTTGAAAGAGAACAGTCAAATCAACAGAATTAGTTCGAGTTTTAATCGAACGTAGAGCTTCATCTTTGTCTAAATTTGTTGAAAGAAACGTGTCGAATGCTAGATGATGATTGACATTCATTTCAATGATTTCATGAAATTGTTTGGATGACATTTGTACCGCACGATAGACTGTAAAAACTCGACATTGATAGGAGATTTTATTGATTTGATAAATTAGTGCTAATTGATTATGAAGATCTTTGATAAAAAATTGAAGATTTTGCAACATTGAGATATCTCGACGAAGAAGAGCACTGTTAAGTATTTCACGAAGAAAATTCGGTAGTGTATACCACCAAATAGCTTTATTTGGTTGATATTCAGTTTGAAATGCATCGATAAATTCTAATTCAATTGAATTTTCTTTGTAAATCTCTTTACAATGAGCAATCAGATTGGATAATGTACTTTGAGGATATTCAATGGAGAGTAATAATTCGTGATGTAATTGTGCACAGAGAAATGAAATTTTTAATTCGTCGTGGAAGACTGACATTGGAAGATAAGCATTCGAAATTTGTTTTAGATCTTCTCGAAGGCATTCGCATAAGGCTTTTAGATGAGGAAAATGACCACGGACTTTGTTCAGTTGTTTGAAAGAAGATTTGTTTTGATTTAAAAGATAAATTGAATGAATATGAGAGCAATCGATTTGATTGAAATCGAAAGAATCGGATGTAATAAGAAATATTTTGTTTTGCTTGAGATTCTTAAGACAATCATTCGTTTCATCGATTGTATAAAAAATAAAAACAGATTGAATAATTGTGCAGAGATCATCCATATTTTCTGTTATGTCAATAGATTGAGTCAACCAAATAAGTACGAAATCATCAGCACAGTTTTGTGATATATTGAAATCTGATAGAGAGAAATCGATGATTTTAATGAAAAAAAGAGAATGATTTCGACTCAACTAGATACAGATGTTTGAGGTGTAGGTCGATCAGTATGATTCGAATGTTGGCTTGTTTTCGATGGTGATCTCGATGGTGATACTAATACAGTTAGATATTTCGAAAGTAATTGCTGCATTTCATGATTTCCAAGAGAAGATACTGGTCCTAAAATAAAAATAAATCTTGAAATATACAATTGAAATTGAATTTATAAGATTTAATACTATGTTCTTGTTCATTACTAATCTTTATATCAGCTTGTTCATTCAGATTCTGTTTGATCTATGTAATATCACAATCATGGGTATTTAAAAGAAAAATAAAAGTCCGTATAACTGACCATTTGATTCATTGTATCAGTAGAGAATTGTTTTTGCTTGAATTCTGATGGTAAATCAGATTTTATACTCGCATTTTTTGTCGAACTTGTTTCCGATACAATAGATATCTATTATCATTTAAAAAAAACTTCATTACGATATTTATCATGTGTATTCCTACTGCTCGAAAGCTATCTATTGGTGTTTTTTGTTTCGAATTGACCATTGAAATCCATTGTAATTGAGTATCAGTATCCTCATCGGCAAACAACGATGAATTCATCATTTCATTCGTTTGACATCTTATTATCACAAATAAAATTAGACGTTATTTTCCTTTTCAAATCAAACACAATCATATCATACGCATAACACGGTATTCCACCTGAAACGAATAGAAGTTGAAAAGCACTTCGTTTCAATTGTGAACGATAGTGTTGTAAAAATCCCTGTTCACAACACGCCGATAATCGACTATCGACAACGCCATTAATGTAAATCGCAATAGTAAATGGCGTATTCAATAACCGATGTGATTTGAAAGTGAACTCGTCTAAACAAAGAAACGAATAGAAGAGAATCCATTTCATCAAATAGATATTACCATTGGATCTAAGATAACTTTTATAGACAATAATCGAATTGGAATTATTTTGATATTGCATAACGATAACTTCATCACTTGGAATTTTAAATGAAAATAGTTTATCATTTGCTGAATGTTTGGGTCCAGAATAGATCATTGTGATTGCACATGAATTATCGTAGATAGTTACTGACGGCGTCTAGATTGAGAATCGATCTTTTTTCGTTTTATTTTATTTCAAATTAATGTCAAACTTGTTCCCGAGATTGTTTCCTATTTTGAAGAATAAATTGTCGATTCGATTTTTTCAATGGCCGTTTGATATTTAAAGCTCTACAATTTCGATACATGATTATACGTACCTTTTCTGGAAATGTTTTCTTTTTCTTACTTTTCGATGAGACTTTGCGCAATTAGATCAACAGAACTCTGATCATCGATCTGTCGTAAACGTTTTTCGATATCTTCTTTTCCAAGTGGTATTCCGCCATCTGTTGTCTAATAAAAATCGATCAGAATTCTTTGTTATAAAAATTTGTATATTTACAAGTCCATGTCGATGGAGAAACTGTTGAATTTGTTCATTTTCAAATAGAGATCTAAATCGACGATTAATTTCACTATTTTCATCCATAGTTCATCTAGAAAAAAAAAGCGTCTTATCAAAATAAATAACTATTCAGTGTTTGTTTTTTGTTTTATTTCGAAGAAAAAAGAATTCATTTCTTATTGATCTGCAAGAACTTGTTGTAGCCATTGTTTTTGTCGAACGATTTCTAATTGAGCTTGATTTTCTTTCACTTCGGGATGATCCGGTGGATAGATTTTCAATAATTGTTCAACAGATTTCTCTGCACTTGACACAGCTTCATCGATCTGTCCAACACGTACGTAAGCTGTAGATAAATTAAAATAAGTGACCGATATTTGATGAGCTGTCGGCGGTAGATAATTCAGTTGAATATCTAACGTTTTCTTGTAATAATCCAATGCTTCTTTGGGTTTATCCATTCGCCAATAGCATGCAGCTATTTTCTGATAGATAACACATAAATTCGGCATACGCGCCGTCGATGAAATTGTTTCGAGAACAGTCGAAGCTCGTTGCAAATATTTTAAAGCGTCCATATATCTTCCTAGTTCGAAATAAACAGCACCGATATTATTCGAATATGTTGCAATCGCATCCGTATCTGGACTTGAACATTTCAGTTGACAATCGAGAGCTTTTTGATGATAGATAATCGCTTCATCATATTCATTATCTTTGAAATACATACTACCGATGTTATTATAACTAGCTGACATGAGTGGATGTTCATCGGGAAGAAATGTTTGAAAGGCACGAAGTGATTTAAAAAATTGTTTACAAGCAGCTTTGATATCGCCACGTTCATCATCGACATTGCCAAGTAGATGATGAACAGCAGCGAGACTTGCTAATAGCGTTGGATCGGTTTCATTTGATTGATTTTGAAAAAGTAATTCAGCTAAATAATCACATTCGACATAATGTTGAGTAGCTAATAGAAGTTTACTAAGTTGTAATAGAACAACAGGTGCTTCGATTTCATTGCGTACAGGCTCGATTATTTGAGAGAAATGTTCATAGTTCGAATCGACAGATTCTAAATTGACAAGCCACTGTTTTTCATTCGTTTTCTCAATCGAAATTATACGAAAAACAGTATCAATATTAATCAGCACATCAATGTTGAAATCCACCGAGCATAAATCTTTCACTTTTGCTCCATAATTCGGTCCCAATTGAATCGCAAACAAAACTGAAATACATTTAGTTTCTTTGTCGACATTCAAACTTTCTGGTTGATTCAACATCGCTGATAAATATCCGGAGAATATCAACAATCCGTCGATATGTTCTTCTAATTTACTTGCATGATCCAACGATAAATTCAAGACTTGATAAACAGTCATTCGTTCATTTGTTGCAATCGATTTCATTTGTTTATGTAGACATTGAATTACAAATCGCATTTCATAGAGTAAATCGATTTCTTGTGTTCGAAATGCTCGTTGAAGAATTTTCCTAATAAATGAATTTCGTGTATACCACGAAAGAACGTTCGTTTGAAGAGAATCTCGTTCGAATTCATCGATATTCTTCATTTCTTCAACATTATCTGCATAATGAATTCGAGCGAACTGAAGAAGATCCTTTTTCAAATCGCAATCATCATCATTTATAAGCATGGTTTCTTTCAACAGATGCGTATAAGTAAACGGTAGATCGTAGTAACAAGTTCTGTTGATAGTACAGATGGGAAACATGTGTTGTGAAAATTCAGATAGATTTACTGATAGATGATGGCGAATCGATTCGATTGTTTGATAGAATCCAGTGATTTTCTGGTAAGTTTTGATCCAATTCGATGATTCCGATGGATTTGTTGAAAGTAAATAGATCGATAGAATAGAATCGATTTGATGAAATTGACGAACTAAAGATTGAGCTTGATTCGAAGGCAAAAGTAAGATTATTTGAGTATGAATAATTTCAGTAAGAAAATTAGTAAATCCAGCCGTATCATTGAAAATACGAATGAAATTTACAATTGAACGAAGGCACGTTAATTGATTGGGTTCGATTTCACCGATATAGACAAGACAGAAATTTTCAACATCACCTGTTAATCGTGGTGGAATCGGTTTTGGTAGTTCGAATGATGTTGCTTGATTAAGAAAACGAAAGAAAGAATTCAACAATCGATGAAGAGATTCGAATTCGCGATGACTTACATGATCGAAGTAGAGCTGTTAAACTTTGAGAATACGGTGTTTCATTCGAACTTGAAAGAATTGGATTTGATGCAGTACGAGGTTCATTTTCAATCTTTTTCTCAGGTAAAGGCGATTCTGTGAGAGATATATTTGTTGAAATTGAAAGGATTTCGACAGGTTTTGGAAGAATAATCTGCAATGTCGATTGTTTATCCGATTCTCTTGGTGACCACGCCAAAGCTATTGAATAAATATGCATTCATATGAACAATCACTCAGTTCTAAACATACTCGATGATGATGAAGACGTTCGATGAATATTTGGCAATGAAATCTGAAAGATATAAACAAAACCCATTCGTTTATTTACTAATCGAAATAATTACGGTTGATGTTGTTGTTGTAGAGATTATTGCATGAAAATCATTGAGATCTGCATCGTCATCTCGTACTACACAAGACGTATCTTGTTTAGTTGCATGTTCGTAGAAAAATGAAAATTTACTAGTATTTGTTTTTGATTCATTTGTAATATGATGATTTGTTGACTAAATAGAATTGATAAATACGAAAAAGAAACAATTCTCTACCTTAATTATTGAAGATGTTTTAGATTTCATTTCGGGTGCTACGAGAGAGAGAGAGCAATAGTCAAGACATATTTTCATTACGACTATCATACTTAATTGATTCGTGGGAATAGTCGGTAGTCTTAACCGACTACTTGCTTCTGAACTAATAGACTTTCGTCGATTGTCAAGCAATGGTGACTTCATTGGTTGATCAATCTGTTCCAAACATCTGCAAACGGCGTATTCGTACTTTTTTTAAATTTGATTTTGAATTTACTTTTGACACGGTTGAACACGATCGATACTCTCTATTCGAAATAGTCCATTATCTCCTCCGATTCGGAATCCATGCTGATATGGAAATTCACAACACGATGATACGCAACTATCGACTAAATCATTAATACAGATAGTCAACTGAAATCGATCGTTGATTGTTCGTTGAGATTTAAAAGAAAAATTATCTGAGAAAGAAAGAAAAAACGATTTTAAAAAATCCAATTCGATAGTCTTTCTTACCACCAGGTTTGAGAAATGCTTTGAACACAACAAATTTTCGACCCGTATGTGTTTCTTGAAAAATAGTTATTTCATCTCGTTTCACATATAACGAATCCTCGGATATAACAGCAGCCGATTGATAAGTCATAATTATTTGAGAAGAATATTGTTTATCTTCACCAATTGACAAAACCGAAAATGTCTAGTTTTAGTATTTACATTTTTATACGAATCAATTCTTTTCGATTTACCTGTGGAATATTTACCATTGAGTGATAATCTCGTTGTAACGTAATATGATCAGCTCTAAGCTGTAAAGTCAAATGAAAATTTTCAACAAAATCAATTTATTAACAGATTTCTACATACACGTTGTGGAAATGATGGAGGACGTGAATCGGAAGGATTATCAGTTTTCGTTCTAAAACAAAAAGATATTGAATAAGTTTTTGATTTCTGTTAATGACTTCGTTGTTCGAGATGAAACTATTGTCGATCGTCGTGTCGATGATCTTGGTGACGACGGACTAGTACGTGATTGATGATGAGATGAATGCCGTTTATTAGTTGGACTAACTGATTGACCGCGAAAACCACGTTTTGGTTTCGGTGAACCGTAAAGTCTTAATATGCAAATATTGTCATTTTTTAATAAAGGGAAAAGTTTTTCTTGGGGATACTCGACAACACTCTGTGTAACAACATCACGTGCATAACGACGATCTCGTTGACGACTTTTATGATGAAACGATGGTAAACTTACGACTTGTCCTGTTCGATTGATCTAAGCAAATTCCTTTTTTTGTATCCTGTTTCATAGAAAACTCTTTAGTCTCACTTACCAACCTCATTTGTTTCAATGTCGAGCATTTGTCATTAGTTACAGGTGGTCGACGTGTTAATTTCAATGAATGCATTTTCAATAAGATACAAGTTTTGTTTTCTTTTCATAAATTATCTAAAAAAACAACTTTCTTGAAAATATACGTATTATATTGAGAAGGAGAAAAAGAAGAAAAAAAAGTAATGAAAACAAATGACATTTAATTAGTACCAAACAAACTTTTCACCCAAAGTTTTTGTTCTAAACGTTTTTCATAATCTCGATGCATTTTAACTTCTTCATCGTTATCATCTCGCGTTATAAGTAAACGTTTGACGGCTTTCTGTACCATTTGAATCGCTTCATCAAGTTGTCCAAGTCCTTCTAAAGTCGTTGCCATATTATAATACGTAACAGCAACTGTTGGATGAGTCGTCGGATGAATTTTCAATTCAATCTCAAGACATTTCCTATAGTTGTCCAATGCTTCAGCATATTTATTCAAACGAAATTGTGCTCCGGCAAGATTATGATATTTAACAGCGAGATTAATATCGTCTTCATTTGGATAGAGTCGTTGTCGAATTTGCAGATCACGTTGAAGATAAGGTATAGCTTCTTCGAATTTATTCTGTTTGATTAACACCGAAGCAATATTACCAGCATAAGCTGCAACTGAATCAAGATCAGGATTCACAGATTTTATTTGAATATCATACGCTTTCTTATGATATTGTAATGCTTGTTTGTCAAGTCCTTTTTTATGATAGATACTTCCCATGTTATTGTAAGTCGGAGTGAGTTTAATGTCGTCAGGAGGTAGAACACGTTGATAGACTTTCAAAGATTTTTCTAATTGTTCAAGTGCTCGATCGTATTGTTCTTGTTCGTAATAAAAACTACAAAGTGTATGAAATAAACCTCCGAGAACTAGATTAGCTGGTTCATTTTTAATTGTCAACGGATTGTTCATTAACATTAAACAAAAATATTCGGTATAATACATATATTCCATATGTTTCATTAATTTAGCTATACGAAGTAATGGAAACGATTCTCGTGCTATTTCACGAAGACTTCTTGTTAGATCGTATATATGTCTTGCGACATCATCATCGAATAGAAGTTTAATTTTAATGACATCTTGCTCGATTTGTTCGATAGTTAAAATTCGAAATATGCTCGCAAATGTGACTAAAATTTCGTCGGAATTCGAATCGTTTATCATGTGTGGTAATGCTGTATTGATATCGATTTCAAATAGAATTAATCTATAATCGTTTGTATTGAATAGTTTCGTTTGGGATTTTTTCTCTGAGATCATTTTTGATTTTGTCATTCCAATAAATGAACTGAAACAAAGAAAAGTATTGGAATTCATTTGAAGATTATTGAAATCTTCTTGTGAAATAAATTGCTTTCGATAGACAGTCATCGACGTATTCGAACAATTCGATTTCAATTGTCGATTAAGTTGTTGAATAAAAAATCGAAGTTTATATAAAATATCAGCTTCTAATGTTCGACAAGCTCGAGCTAACATTTTGAAAACAAATGTCTCCTGTCGTCGGTACCATCGAACGGCTTGATCAGGTCGAAATTCTGTTTCGAATTCATCGATATACTTCAATTGAATACTATTGCCGATGTATTCTTTTCGACAGAAGTCTAACATTTCTTTTTTCAGATCATTTGCATCATCAACTTCCAAGAGAATATCTTTTAGTACTTGAACATATGTGAATAGATTGTCACAAGCTTCGTCTTTTAATGAGGTCGAGAAAATAGTTGAATATTTGTTAAGTAAAATTTTCATATCTTTTTCGATTTGTTCGAAAGCCGATGTGAGATTTGGATAGATGCCACGAATTTTCTCACAATCATTCAAGACTTCATTAGTATTATCGATAATATAAATCAAACGAACTTGACAAGCATTACGAATCGTCATGTCCAAATGTTTCATGCTTGTTTTCGAGAGAATCAAAAAGATTTGTTCGTGAACAACTTTTTCGATAAATTCAATACATGGTTTCTCGTTGATATCATCGAAAACTACGCCATAATTGATCAAACCACGTAGTTTTCGTTTTTGTTTATTACTTATCGATATGTGGCCATCGAGAATGTAGATATAATTCTCAACATTCTTTTCATTACGTAAAATATTCATCGGTGAACTTGCAGTTGTATTCATTTCTGAAAAAGTATTTTTATATTAAAAATGAAAATTAGTTTCTATACGGACGTACGTTGATGTTCTTGATCTACTACTGAAAATGGAAGAGTGGTTCCATGATCTAAAACACTCGTAGTCGTACTCGAATTTTCCCAAGGAATCGTATCAGTATGATCAATCCATTGTTGGACATGTTCTTCTCCTTCTGTAGATAATAACGACGTTTTTTCTTCTGAATACAAAAAAAAAAATTTTCTTTTGTTTTGAAAGAAATTCATGTTTTACCGATTCTCGATGCATTACTCGATTCAATGGGAATCGAGCGTGTTTGTTTTTGACTGAGTGCTGACTCTAACAGACCGAAATCGATCGAATCAGATCGCTCTGAAATGAAATGCGAACATTGAAACTTTTCAAAAGAAACATTCATTTACGTCGCACTATTGGCTTCTTTCCTGACGATACACGTTTACTTTTGTGTTCATTTGTCGTCAACTATTAAAGTAAAACAAATAGATACCTTAGATGAATTAACTTCAGTTAACCTGTCTGGCTCTGTCGACTAAAAAGTTGAATAATTCATGGTAGATTAAAAACCTAGTCGAGAATTTTTCTTACTGTGTTCGTTAGTAGAAGTGACTTTTGTGGTTTCAGATTGATTATCGTCTAAAAAATGAGAATTTCAATTGAGATAATCGGAAATCGATTTCTACCAGTAAGTTTTAATGTTGGTGTAACAAATCGTCGACGTAATTTTTCACTTTGTACCTCAGGTGATTGAGTGTTTGAATTCAACGTGATCATTTTCTGAGCATATCTCTTTCGACATCTGATGCAACAAAAAAAATGTAGTAGTTATTTTGTTGTTCTCTTGTTGATTTACTTTTCACATGGACTGGCTTTTCGAACTCGTTCGACTGTAAATTGACTATATTCATTGAGTTGATGACTTCGTCGACCGTACCTGAATTCACAACAATCATTAACAACACTATCAATAAATCCTTTCGTATAAAATGCTAGAGATAAACTCGATGTCGGTCGACGTTGTGATTTGAATGAAAATGATTCTAACCGAAAAAAGCAAAACTTAATATCAGCTCATTCAATAAATCAAAATATTCACCTCCTTTCGATAGAAATCCTCTATAAACAACTAGATTTTCACCATTACTATGCTGCTGCATAACGACAATCTCATCCTGAGTTAATTTTTCAGGTTTCGTCGTTGTTACGGCCGATCGATAGCACATTGTCATTTCACAAGCATGCCGTTCGACAGAGATCATATTGAATTTATTGATCTAGAATTTTCGAGATGAAATAATATTTCAACGAAACTTCATTTTGATTTTTACATGCTCAAAGCGATTTCCTTCTTGGCTTGCTGTTTCCGCTGCGTAGTAGTCCGTTTTCGATCGTCGATTATTCACCGAGGTAACTCGTTGTCGTCGTTCGCCATCACTGTCTGTTTTCTATAATCATTTGATTACAAACGTGTCATCTTGACTTTTCCTTTTCTTTTCCTCACATTCAAATAAGTTGGAGCACTTTTTTCGCGAGTCTTTTTCTGTGCATGAGATTGCTTTTTATGCTGTCGACTGAGAATCTAAATTAATTCAAAATAAAACGATTTTCCTAATAGAAAACTAATTCATCTTGTTTTACATCGAAATTATTATCAACAACACGTCGTGCAGCAATCTCGAATTGATGTCGCCGACTACGCTGATGACTTTGATCGATTTTAATTGCTCTTGAATATACAAGAGACACAAAATGAACAACAAAAATCTCGAGATCAGAGGAAGAAAGAAATAACAAACCGTGAAACAATTTCTTGTGTTATTGCTTCGCGTTCTCGGCGTTGACGTTTTCGTCGAGATAAACTACGTAGACAATTATTAATTGAAAGTATCTGATTGCGTTGATTTGCCTACGAAAAAAAAAGAAAAAAGTGTTTCAAGTGTTGATTTTTCTTCTTACTAGTTCTGTTAGCTTCAATTGCTGTTGAACATAAGGAGAAGTTATGAGTGATTGAAGACGATAATCAACTTTGCCCGAAAATGGTCTACAGATACGTCGATTAATAAGTATTTCAAAAGAATATTTCACATATTTACCGTATATCAAGGCGATCTGTCATTATTATGATTGTTCTACTTTTTGTTTTAAATCTTTTGAATGATAATGATCGTATGAACGAACAAAATGAGACGATTTTCTATCGAATTTTAATAAATAAGCGAATTATTTTAAGACGTTTTGGTAAAATTTTCTCTCTTCTTTTTCTCTGCTTATATTCTTGAAATGATTGGTAAGTAATAAAATGTTAAAAAACGTGAATTGTTAAAGCAATCGGATGTGTTGAATGAAGAACAAATAAAAGAAAAATAACACATGCAATGTTATTGATTGATTCAAACATATAAAGAAAATAAAAAGAAGATTATTGAAAAAGCTTCTTTAAGATTTTTCAATGTGTAACCAACGTCATTTGTTCATTTGCAGATTTTTTTTCTTTCTTTCTTTTTCTTTTCTTGACAATTAAGAATTTTTTCTTTGATCATTTTTTGAAACCAAAACACAAGAGAGATAATTATATTTGCCGAAAACTGTATCAACTCCATTGCTTCGTACTTCAAAAGCGTAAAGTTATTCACATTAATATGATATTTATTCAAATTGTAAAAGAAAAGAAAAATGATTTAATTATCGTCAAAACTGAGCACGTAAATAAGCAAAAATGAAAGTTCAAATGATAAAAAAAAAGTTTATTCATGGCGATTCTTTCGACGTGTTGGTGTTAAAGCCGATGATGCCGACGATACACTGCCAGCATGTGAACGTACAGATGAAGAAGGCGATGAAAGTCTTGGTATTTCCGATGGATCCTCATTTTCTGACCGAGGAGAAGTTAAATATTCCTGTCGATCAAATGAAGATAAGGCACGAGGCGAAAGTCTTGTCGGTTCTTTCCATGTAGCGGACGAATGACGGCGTATTTGAAATTCAGTCAAACGTTGCTGTTGTGCTCTCGGAGTTGACGGTGGACTTGGTTGTATTTTTGCGCGACGTTCATGTGATTTGAGAAGATCAGATGGATCTTCGGGATGATGTCGATCGAGTTGTGCTTCTCGACGTAATTGCATTTGTAATTTCAAACGATTCGTAAAAAAAACATGTCGCCAACCACGTCGTTCAGCTAGATGAATTAAATCTTTATTGTCTAACGCATGTTGACCGTAATGTCGAGCATAGTATTGTTTCCAAAGATTATTATCACGGCAAAGTGCTCGAATGCCTTTCGAAACTAAAGCTATCTGAGGAATATCATCGAGATTAACGTATGACAGTATTTTCGTCTGAATTTTCGGCGGAATACGTGCCAACCAATCGAATTTGCCTTGAACTAGATTCAAACAATAATCGAGTGTTGATTGACCGAAAATACGCCAGATTTCACGTTGAGCAGTTTCATCATGATAGAAATCTTCATAAGAATCTTTGATTTCACCTGGATATTTAGCATCTTCAAGATTTCGAAGACTGATTTTCCACCAACGAAGAATAACTTTATCCATCGTAATTTCAAGTTGACCATAGTCTTTCGACGGTGAAGGAGCTTGTGCATTACATTCGAATATAATTCCATCATCGGACAATAATTCCGATAGAAGTGGATGTTCTTTTCTGAAACGATGTAGGTCACACGTTTGATTTGGATAGGGATCTTTGTGTTGATGATCAGTTGCATGTGAAGTTCGCTTATGGTCATCGGATTTCTTTTTCGTACTTGCCATTGTTCGTAGTTTATTTAAAATGTGCAGTGATTGAATGTAAACTGAATTTCTATAGTTATATTTTTGTTTTCAAGGACACAATAAGAAACTAAACGGCGCAGAAAGCAAAAAAAATGTCCTACAACAAACACATATATGCGCCCTGGCAGTGATGTTGTGTTGATTTTTTACTTTGTTAGGCAAAAAAAAAAGAATTTCTAAGACATTCGAGAATTCGATTGGAACTTTTTTTTCTTCTCGTTCTCCTCCTTGACTTCAAGTCATCACAACAACCACGTTTTTTTTGGACATATTCAAATTTAAACCAATAAAATTTCAGATACATTTAGTCGCCAGTATCATTCATTTGTTTAAAAGAAGAAAATTAAGGATAGTCAATATTATTCGAATAAGATGAGTACGACAACAGCAAAGAAAATGTCGATTTTTGTTTTGCAACCGAATGACCTACATGCTCAATGGCAAAGCGAGAAATTAAATAATGTTTTTCAAGTGAGATGAATCGATTTCATTGTTCGAATTCTTAGATTCATCTTTTAGTTACTTGAATCGAGCCATTTCAAACCTCATATGATCGATGAAGAAACAATGATGCAAATGAAAGATTTAAAAGGTAAAATGTTCGTTATCGAACCATTTGCCGGTCGATTATTTCAATATTTAAAAAGTCATCGAGCTTGGTAAAATGGAAATTAATGAATCATTTTTTCTAAAATTTTCTTCGAAATCTAGGGTTCTCGGTCCCCAATTGATCACCACTTGTGTCGATCACAATATAACTATCCCATGTAGTTCATATTGAAAATCTGAATCGAGATTCGTGAATATCTCTAGGAAACAATTCGTCGGTCGGTTGTGTATATGGGTGGGAAATTTCAGACCAATCTCAACGCGAGTGTAACTCATCTCGTTTGTGGAACATGTGCTGCATCGGAGAAATATTTCGTAAGTCTCTTTCTTTGTTTTTTATTTAACGTTTTAGTTTGTCGAACTTTTCGAATAGGTTGCTGTTGAGAATAACATTCAAATAATGATGCCAGATTGGATTCCAAATGTTCTTCTACTTTCTGGTCAAAAGTAATTGAGATGTATTTTTATTGAAATGATTTCCATGAATAAACGTTCGATTGTAGAACAGTGAAAGCGACAGATCCAACATTCGAACGTTTTAAATGTCCACTTTTTTATAAATTTATCATCTCATTATCGGGATTTACTGAACGAGATCGAAATACAATTAAGCAGTATATCGAACGCGAAGGTGCAACTTATTCACCAAATTTAATTAAAGATCATTGTACACATTTAATTTGCAAAGAACCGAAAGGTTATTTTTTCGTAATCGTTCGAAAAAAATGTTCATCAACAACAAGTTTTCTACGGTCTAGGTTCGAAATTTGATCATGCAGTTAAATGGGGAATACCAACACTTAAACCTGAGTGGATATTTGAAAGCAGTGAAAAAGGTTCATGTCTTCGTCTAACGAATTTTCTTTGGTCGAAGCCAATTACTAATCCAATTAGTAGCAGTAGTAAAGGTTTGTTTAATTTTCTTTTGAAATGAAATCTGAATTAAATTAATAATAGAAAATGAAAAACCTCAAGCTCCCATCACCGAAATGACCGATGTTGTTATTCGGTTAATTCCAATTGATCAAACACGAAAATCAACAACATCAGTATCATTAACTACAGATGATATGATTGAATTAGAAGAACGATTTGATAAATGGATGAATAATCCAATGACAAAACTAGTTGACGATCTGTTCGATGGACTCAAAGTTGTTTCATAAGAATAATAATAATAATAAATCATTTCACAATTTTTCTTTTTTCAGGTTTATTTAGGTCAATTTTCACCGTCATTAAGAATGCGTATGCAGAAAATTCTCGATGCTGGTTTTGCTGTGAGGTATATAATCACCATTTAGTTTCATTCTTTATTTCAAAACAATGAAATATACTTTAGATTCGATACATTAAATCCAACTGTAACACATATCATTCGAGGAACAGAACTGTCGTCAACCTATGCTCAAGTATCAACAAATGCACCGAAGTAAACTACAACAGATATTGATTCGACAGATCAAATTTTTCTTTTAAACTTAGTGCATACATGGTCACACCACAATGGTTATTAGATAGTTGTGAAAAAGGTGAATTAATGCCGGAAAACGATTATTTACCATCATCTGATCGAGATGACAAGTATGAATCAATTCAAAGTTCATTCGATGATAAAAAGAAAACTATCAATTCAAATCTCTCAACACCTTCATTAACACGTCAAGGAACTGGTAGTTTCAATATCGATCAAACTATTTTCGTTCGTTTCCTTTTCCTTTTCAAATATTTCACTCATATTTTCTTTCTTCTCGCCACCAGGATGACACCCCTCGTCTTCGTCGAACCCCTGGTTCTAACATTCCCACGCCTACGATTATTCCCGAATATGCTCTCTCGCCATTTTCTTTGCTCAAACGTTACTCAAATGTGCCACGTCCATCGGTCTTTGACGAATGTTTAACCGACACACAAATCGATAAAATCAGCGCACAACTACCTCCAACTGAATCACAAATGAATGTCGATCGTTTAATGTCTGATATTGATATTCTTATGCCAACACTATTGAATCAAAAATCTGTAGCATCGAATCCAATTTCGACGACATCATCATCGTCATCAGCAAAAACTAATGTCATGCCAGCAGCACGTTCATTTTTTCTTGCTCATCAAGCTAAACTATCGAACACTAACGATTCACCATCCGAAGTCAAAGTCTCTTGGATTGACGATTCAACAGAAGCGGAACGTCTTCGACAATATAAATTGCATAATCTAGACGAAATGACACAAATGGATCGTGAATATTGAAAATAGTTTTCTCCTTTTCTTCTTCTTCTTCTGCTTGTCTTTTGTGTTGATTTATTTTCTTCCATTGCAATAAACAAATTCTCTTATGACTAATTCTAGATAAAGATCGTGTTTTTTTTTATTTATTAATTATGGCTGGAGATGTTAAGAAACATATTGAAACATTTAGTAAATTGGATTTCTTTGTTCAACAAAATTTTCTTATCTATTGGTATACGTAGATCGATTAAGTGAAACAAATACAAAATTTACAACAAGCACAACTGTGAATATATTCAATGATCCGAAATTAATCAATATTCAAGAACAACATGATTGTCAACGTTATGAATTATTTCGAAAATATGAACAATCATTACCTGAACTTGCTATTTCGCCTGTTAAAAGTCAATCGACATGTTTATCCATTGAAAGTCCTGAAACGACGCCAGCTAATACGGATTCCAATGATATTAGTGAAGATTTAAAATTACTAATCGAACAACGTGTGCCCGATCTATGTATTCTCGATGGTGAACCAACGGAATTTGTTATTGGTTTGGAAGAATTTTTTCTATTCGAAAGATAAATTCGAATGAATATAATTTAGGTACAAAATTCTATTGTACAATAAATGATATTTTAACCAACGATGGTGAATTTTGGGTTGAACGAGAATTATCTTCGTCGAACGAACAAAAATTTCATCAATTCATTGAAATTCTCTCTCTATTTGCTAGTAGTTACGAATCATTAAATGAAGTTTACATTGGTCAGTTAGTTGCTCTCAATTATGAATCATCTTGGCATCGAGCTCTCGTCGTTTCGAAAAGTGATACGATCAGTTTAAGTAAACAACCGAATGCACGTGTTCGTTTGGTTGATTACGGTTCATCGTTGTACGTCAATGTTTCACAATTGAAATGGTTACCCGAACAATTTTATTTATTTCCTTTTAAAGTAAATGAAAAAAATCAAATTTCAATTGACAAATCTATTCGTCCGATGTAGGCAGTGGAATGTGTATTCAGCGAAGCTGTTAAACCGACATTTTCCGATACAGTTCGTTTGACATTCAAACAATTAGTCTTTCGAAAACGTTTACGTGCCACTGTTGTATGCATTTCTTGTTTGTTGTTGTCTCGACTTGTTTTATTTATATTTTCAGTACGATAAAGATCACAGTCGTTTATGTATTTTACTGAAATGTCGAACAGTTGAAGGTCTCGTCAATGTCTATCGTTATCTCCGTGCACACGAACATAAATCTTCGAATGGCCGTATGCTTGACGATAGTGATATTGTTCAATGTTTGAATGAAACCATAATAAATCATTGTCAATCATTTAATCAAACGATGATTTCGAATTTATCTATGAATTTAACATTACCAACTTTAACACCACCATCGCCAATTCGATTGACCAATGAACAAATGAAAACCAAACGAGAAGAAATAACAAAAATTTTCAATGATACTATATCTATGTAAAATCGATCGACTAATTTTCAATTTAATGAGTTTTTTTTTGTCTTCGGTTTTAGTCATGATTTGAAAGATTCTTCAAAGAAATTACCGTCGTTATCAACTCAAAGTACTCCATTTTCATCCGGTACAATCATTACTCCGATGTCTCGTGCTTCATTTCCTCAGACTTAGTCCGTTGTTATCGTTTTTTTTATTGTTATGATTATTCGTTTTTGTTTGATATTTTATTTACGAAATAGAACGAGGCAAGAAAAACTAAATAATAAATATCCATTTAGTCATATATATGTTTTTGTTTTCCTTCACAACATAAATTAACAACAGCAAAAAGAAAAAGAAAACTAACGAACAGTTTTTGATATTCAAGTATTATGAGATGTGAAATGATTTTGTCTCGAATTTTTCATATTTTTTAATTGAAAATTTTCCTGTCGTAATTGATTAACAACCAGTAAATCATCTTCGCCATCTTCATCATTTTCATCATCATCATCATCATTTAATAACGACGTTTGTTTGCCATTCGATGATAGTAAAGGTTTTCGATCTTGTTGTCGTTGACGATGATGATGATCATCGTCATCACCACCGCCACCACCTTGTCTAGCCGACGTTGGTCGTACTAACAAAGGTTTTATATAGAATTCATTGAATTTTTCTAAACCTTTCATTGTATTAGGATTGGCAAATTGTATTTCATAACTATCTAAATCATCCGCATTAGCCATTTGTTTACGTTGAGAATTTTCATCTTCATTAAGAAGATCATCGAATTGAATTGTTTTACTCATCATTGTATGAAGATTGAGTTGATCTTGAGATTCTAATGAACGTTGAACGGATAATGACGAAGAATTTCGTCGAAGAAATTTCACAAGTGGCATTGTCAAACCGCCAAGAACGACAATTGTAAATAGAACAGTAATCAATGTCGTTGTGACTAATGTTCGTTTTAATTCTTCTTCATTAACTCCATAGTACTGGCCAACATGAACCGATAGTGCATAAGAAATTGCACCTGAATAATTTTTAGAAGAAAAAAAAACACAATGTTTTACTTTTTCAATGAGAGAAAGTACGAACTGACCTCGTAGTCCAGCAAACCACATAATCAATTGCATTGAAAATGTAATTCGATGTTGTTTCGATCGAAAACAATTCATCACAAATGATAATGGAAAAACGTGTGCTGCACGTCCGACTAATGTCAAAACAATTGTCCAGAAGATTAATTTCGGATGAAATGCATGTTGATATTCGAATATACCCAAGCCCAAATAAAGAAAAACGCATGTTTCAGCAAGAAATGCAATCGTACGAAAGAGAACAGTGATCGATTGACGACCTGGACCCGAAAGATTTTCATGTGTATAATGTGACATTGTCAAACCACAGACAAGTATCGACATAATACCTGACAGATGAAGTAATTCAGCGAACATATACGATGCATATGCTGTTAGAAGAAGAAGAGAAATTTCTAAGGATAATGAACTTTTATCAAATGCCATATATTTAGTTAATAATGCGCTTGCTAAACCGAATAATAGACCGAGAAAACCTGATGTATAGAACATGAGAGAAAACCGACTTGATACATGCATGAGACTTTTTATTGATGAGACAACTTGTTCGGACCATGATGTTGTCGTACTATTAATCACCGCAGCTCGTTTTAATTTTCGATCAGTTAACATTTTATCTAATTTCGTTTGTCTTTTATGTCTTGTTCTTCTTCTTCTTGCTGGAAGAGTATCATCATTGATATAACTATTTGAATTTATTGGTTCATTACTATCCTCGCTTTCATCGTCATTATTCAAAACCGGATATTTTCGTTGATCGTCTTCAGTATTCGAATAAATAGGTGCTAGTTCAGAATTTTTCCCGTAAAATGATTCTTGACCTCGATCAGAAATTAAACCAGTTGGATTTCGATGTCGTGTTATCGTAGGCAATGTTGTTAAATTCGAACTTGCTAATAAACCAATCATTGAATAAGCTGTGAGCTTTGTCGTATTGAGATTTTCGATTTGTCGTTTCGATTCAACAATCACATTTGTTAGAACGATTGCTACAGCATCGTTTAAAATCGATTCACCGAAAACCAGCATATACAATAATTGATCGACGTTGAGAACTTGAAAGATAGATAAAATAGCAACGGGATCGATAGCTGCAAAACAAAAATATATTTCTGCCAAAGAAAAAAATAAATAAGCAGACCTGAATTCAGTGAACCTATAATAAAACATTCTTTCCAAGGTAATTGATGTGATAAATTAATAATTCCTAATAAATAAAGTCCAGCACCGGTAACCAGTGCATTGATCGTTGTGCCAAATATGGCAAATGTTGATATTGTACCGAGATTGCGAAAAAAATTGCCTTTATGTAAATGATAACCTTGCTCGAATATAATCGGTGGAAGGAAAAGCATGAAAAATAAATTCGAATTTAACAATGGCGACGATGTTTGAACGATACTTGCCGATGATTCGGCAGTTTTTGATGTCCATTGATTGTAGATTTTTAAAATCAAACCAAATATACCTCCGATATAAATGATTGCAACACTTTCAGGTAAATAATTGAAACGTTTTCGAATAAGTAAATGGATAATTAAAACACAAATAATTAATAATAAAAGTAAGAGAAATATTTGTGTTGATGACGAGAATTCGGTCATAATTTTTGATTTATAGTTCACGTTTTATAATCAATACATATACGAATCATATGAAGAAAAAAAAACGCACCACCAATGGGTGAACTACCTTTTTTTTTGTCTTTTCTGTCACTATTTTATGTGCACAGTACACCGAACGAAGAAAAAAAAATAAAAAAGGGTCTCCACTGCCGCCATCATATGACTATACTATTAGCGTTCAGCCGTTTGCTCGCCTACATACATCTTTTTTTTCTTTCTCTCTCTCGTGCAGAGAAAATTACTACAGAAACGCAAGCGTCTTTTTTCCGAACAGAATAAAAAAAAACGGAGAGAAAAGCGCGATGGCTAGCGTTCCAATGATGTATTGGTTAGATTCATCAAACGCAATGTTCGCGTTCTTAATACTAGTAGACATATTTTTTTTCTCTCGCTTTCTGTTCTCTTTTGCGCTAGAACAATGAATAAGTATCGAGAGAAAGATGACGAAAAGAACTTCTGATAAGCTTGCCAGAAGAGTCAGTTGCTTGCAGGCGTTCTGATTCTAATAATAGGAAACTAAATTGAGAAAGGATAGAGATGTAAGCGTGCCGAAATTATTGCAAAAAAATGCATTTTGATCATTATGTGAGTTTGTCAAGAAAACGATGATTAAGCGTATGCTCTAAAGGACAACTTTCAGTATCGATTTCGTTTATTCGTTTGTCATTATTGATTATGCCAGAATAATGAATTGTTGATGGATATGATTGCTGTTTATTTGATTTATAACGATGTTTACTTGTTAATATAGAATGATGAAATGGTAAAAATGTTGATTGAGAATTGGCATTTTTATTAACAGATTGTCCAGGTTGTATTTGATGTTTCGGACTTATTGAGTCAAAATCTGAAGCAACCATTGGTTTACTTCGTTTATGTAATTGATTTCGTGAGATATCCTCGATAACCAATGTCGCAGCATCACTAACCTCGATATCAGGCTACAGAAAATGTTCATTTAAAAAATAAATAAAACTCAATCATTTATATTACAAACCATCGCTTGAAGTAATTGTCTAGCTGAACAAGTTGCTAGCTGACAAATATTTTCAATCTAAAACTAATTTGATTTTATTTCAATTTCGAAGTAAACAGAACGAAAAAAAAAAACTAATCACCATATCGAGAGTAATAATCGTTCCAAGACGGTCGAAAACTTCACGTAGAACTTCACGAACGAAATCTTCGACTGTTATCGGCTAGAATTGAACCGTGTCAAACAAAAGACTTCTATCTATCTTTCGTAATGTTATACTTTAACTTTTTTTAAATACGGATATTTCTGTGCACCAATTGTTTGCACTTCAATGATGACTTGTTGTAAAGTGACCATTCTCTAGGAAAATGCTTTTCATCAAAGATCAAATCAATCGAATGTTTACATTTTTCCGAAGAATATTTTCAGTTTCCGAATGCAAAGTTCGAATTATATCGGGCAACTAAATTTGAATTTAACAAAAAACAAAAGGAAAACGAATTTTAAATATCTATCAAACTTCTGATATGACAATATTATGTTTCGCTTGTTCGATAATAAAATTAACAATATATTGAATAAATTCGAAATCTCTCGATTCTTTCTCTTGATTATCATTATTCACAAGTCCTTGCCAATCATCTTGATATTTTCGAAATCGTTGTTTTAGTCGGTCACATATCGATTCTAAAACATATTCTCTTTCTCAAATTTGTTTTCTGGTTTTTTCAAACCTGTTTTACAATTCACTCCGAGCATCATTTTATCAGCAACGAAAAAAAAGTATATTTATATGATTATATCTTTGTTTTTTTTTCAAAATCAAGTGATATATATATATATTATTATATCTTGTTTTAGCGGGCAAGTCAAGTTGAGAATATTATTTATATACAACAAAAGAGAAGAAAAACAAAAACAAAACAGACAAAAGAAAAGGAAAACGTATATTTAAAATAGACATCTATCTATAGAATCATGATATGTTCGTATTTTTTAAGCCATCTTCAATGACTGAGATTAATCGTTGAGCTTCGGCTGATTCCGGTACTTCGTTTTCATAGACATTACCAAATACAACGAGTCGAAGTAAACTAACGGCTTCTAAAAAACAAAACAAAAGTAAACAAAACTTGTTTTTCATTGATCATACCGTAGTATTCTTCTGGAATGTCGACCATATAGACTTCAAAGGTAACGAGGAAAAGAAGTAAAGCTTGTTTAAGCATTCCTTGACCTGTAGCTAATTCACAAAGTGGTTTTCGGCCATAGAAGAGAAAATACGATGATGTTCCGTTGACAAAATCCATGACCGTTAAACGTAGATGCCCGCCATCTTCCGATTCTTTTTCATTTCCTTTCCCATTATCAGTCTAGATTAGATAACAAAAATGTTTTTTCTTTCAACAAAACAATACTTGATTAAGTTCTTTGGTAATTACCTGTTTGTTTTGAATAATAAAACTACAATTTAATGTTCGACATAATTGCATCAAACATAACCGATATGTTAAATCCATATTATCCCGTTTTCTGATTGTAAAATGTTTTGTTAAAATATCCAAAACATTGCCAATGATTTTACTGAATGATGAAATATGTCTTCCACGTAAGAGACCATATTCTCCCGTTAACTAAAAATCAAACCAATCAATATTTAAACTTAACAAGATTTGAAAACCTACGAATTCTTTGCCAGCCATGAACGGTAATTCTTGTAAAATTCCGTAGAGATTAAGATCAGCATTGTTGCTCAACCATTCACGACGACGAGTGTGAGTTTTCGAAAGATATTGTTTGTAGAGTGTTGAATATTGAACTTGACCTTGAATCTGACGAAGTTTGGCAGTGATTGCATCGTAATATGCATCATCTAAAATCGAACAATGTCGAATCAAGTTTCCGAACAAAAATGGTTTTTACTATTTTGATGAATTCGATTGTCATTCTTCTCAATTCGACCGGATTTAGCGCGAATCTTCTGTCGCATATTACGCATTTTAATCGATAATTTACGACAAAGTAATGCCTACGAACGGAAAAATTCAATAAAAAAAATCAAAAGACAATAAATCATTCGACTTACTTCAGGCTTGAGATGATTGCCTTTCTCGGCGAGACACGGATATTTTTTGATCAATGCCAAGCCTATTTTTCGATATTCTCGACCGGTTTTCAATTGTGGATAAGTTTTCATGAAGAATTCAGCCGTTTCATTGATAAATTCCTGTAAAACTTGAGCTGCTTGACCTGAAAACAAAAACATTTATCAAATAAAATAACAACAAAATCCAAAAATCGCAATACCATTTTCTAAACATGTTTGAACACGTTCCGATAGTTCAGGCAGTTGTGGCGGATGAGGTATAGGCGCATAACAACGAACACGGCCACCACTTCGAGATACAGGCGTCATTGCACTGCCACTTTCTTCGTCTTCGCCCATGAGACTCATGTTCGGCGTGAATAGAGTGCCGCGTCGTTCAGATACAGGCATCCATTCGGAATCTTCGAATTGAATGTCGGCGAATTCGTCTTCACTTTTCATTGAATATTCCATTGAATCGTTCGGCTCGATTTTCGTCATTCGACTCACTGTTCCAAAACGTTTTTTCCCGTCTAATTTCGGGCGTTTCAAGTAGCTCGATCGTTGATGTGTGTCCTCTTCTTCGGACGACGCCTCATCGATTTCGTTATTCGTTCGAATCGTTGTCGAATTCGATGATGAAAGCAGGCCACTTGTCGATGTCGAACTCTTCGTATTCGTTGGCGTCGAATGAATCTTTCGAATATGAATCTTAAATCTCGCGACAGACGGAAACGTCTCTTCGCAACCGTCGACTGGACACGCTACTTCGACTTCTTCGTCTCGATGTCGAATATCCAAATGTTCAACATAAGCTTGCAAACTTCGAGGATAGATATTACATATTGTACAATGAAGTACACGTTGAGTTGAAGACGATGTTGGACTCGTATAATCAACGAGATTGACACGATTTAATGACATCTAAAATATATCGTCAAATTAGAATTCGCGCATTTCAGCGACCGCATTAATGGTTTCAAATCTCTAACTTTCGAGTTATTCTATTGTAAGAAGTGAAAACTAAGCTATCTATGCTTCAGAATAGAGGATGCATAAGTGCGCTGCGAACACAATGGATGCACTTTTTCTAACTAAGACAAACGTAAGCCAATAGAAAATAATGACGAGTTATATGATGACATCTGTCGAAAGATTTGGCAAGAAAATAATACTTGACAACATGATGAATCATAAGTAAATCTGGTTTTAGATGTCGACCCAAGAAACCGATGTGCCGGTGCCAGTTGAAAAGATTTCGAAGAATCAACAACGGAAGCAGAAACGTCTTGCGTTGATGCTTGAAAAACGAAAAGAAAAACGAAAAATCGAAAAAGCCAAGCAAAAACAACGTCGTCTTGAGAAAAAGAACAATCCAAATGGTGAACTTGTTCCAACTCGGCATAGTCTCAAGCATAACCGAATGGAGACTTCATCGTGTCGTATTCGAATCTGTATCGATTGTCGATATGATTCGCTTATGAGCGAGAAAGACATCGGTAGTTTACAAAAACAAATCGCTTTTTGTTATTCAGCAAACCGTCGTGCATCGGCACCGTGTCAATTCTACGTAACCAATGTCGACGGTCAACTAGCTAAACGTTTAGAAGTAAACAGTGCACAAAATTGGGACATTCATCTTCGTAATGAACCAATCGAACAAGTCTTTCCTCATCAAGATATTCTCTACTTAACAAGTGAATCCGAAAATGTTCTCAGTAGTACGGAACCATTAGACGAAAACACCGTTTATGTCATCGGTGGAATTGTTGATCATAATTCTCGGAAGGGTTTATGCCATGGTCTAGCTTTGGAACATCAATGGCGACATGCACGTTTGCCGATTGATGAGTTTATTAAGATGAATACGCGACGGGTTTTAGCGTGTAATCATGTCATGGAAATTCTTTTGAATTATATTCAATTAGGTGATTGGAAACAAGCGTTTGAGCAACATATACCAAAACGAAAACAAATTGACAACGATAATGACGATAGTGATGATGTTCCACGAACGGTTTCACCGGGTCATCCGGATCAACCGCAACCGTGTGCAGAAGTTCACGAACGACGAGAAGAAGTTGCTGAAGCTGAAAGTCCACCGAAAATTGATTGATTAATTTCATGTTTTGTTTTTGTTTTCTAGTTTTTGTTTTTTCATATATTTGTTGATTATTTCAGATAGATAATAAATAAATGGCGTCTTCGTCGAGTCGACGTCAACCTCCTCTTCGACCTTCATCATCGACGAATCGAACAGTTCGTACAAATGAACGACGCGTTCAAACACCAGCTCTGTCAACTGATGACGAATTCGGCATTGCCAATGGCAAACAAGTGCCACATCATTATCTTCTCAAATTAATCAAAGGTTCACGTCGAAACGGAATACTTAATTTGGCATCACGTGGTTTAACTGAAGGTAAATTGTCGATGAAAATCGACTATTTATGTAATTAAATTCGTTTGGTTTTCAGTACCCGCAGAGATCTTTCTCGATGAGATTGTCGAAGAAGAAAATCAACAACGACAAAAAGCTAAAGTACCGGATTTCAGTCAGAACGATACCGAAGCTTGGTGGACTCGAGAACCATTGAAAACGCTCGATCTCTCATCGAATTCGTTGACAACACTTCCGAATCAAATCGAAAATCTAGACTATCTACTTGTCTTCAACGTAAACTTTGTTTTTTCACGAATTTCGAACGAAAATATTTTCGTATTTATCTTCATGTAGCTGCAAAACAATCAAATATCATCGATCCCGGATTCAATTCGCGGCTTACGATCATTAGAAAAACTCAATCTCAGTCAAAATCAATTGGCAACATTGCCCGATGGACTTTTCTATTGTTCATCACTTTTATCATTAAATCTTTCGCGTAATCATCTAACAAAATTATCACCTAAAATCGGAGATCTATCCTACATACAAGAATTAGTAAATCACTGAGAAATTTAACTGAATTTGGTTTAGAAAATTTTTCAAATTTAGGATTTATCTGAGAATGAATTCGAGAGCTTTCCTAAACAATTGGGTTTTCTGACGAAAGTAACTAAATTAACATTGGCAAAAAATCAACTTCGAACACTTCCTAATGAGCTCGGTTCACTCTATAGTAAATATAGAATTCTTTGACATTTAAAAAAAAATTAAATTAAATTAAATTAGATCTTCGTTCGCTCGATCTCAGTCATAATCAATTAACTCAATTACCTGATAGTTTCGGAGATCTGATAAATCTCGAAGAGATCTATGTAAATTCGAATCGTTTAACAGTTTTTCCATGTTTTAATCAATGTGCACGATTGAAAGTACGAAAAATAAACAAATCAAATCAAATCAATCATTTTCTCTTCCCTAGGAAATTCACTTGGCAGATAATCAATTGACAGAAATCACTGATGGACAACTTGAAAATCTTCTATCATTAATCTCACTCAATGTTCGCGGTAATAAGATCAAAATTTTACCCGAACAAGTCGCGCTCTTACCGAATCTCGAACGACTTGATGTGACGAATAATGATCTAGCCGAGTAGATTTAACTGTTTCCATTGTTTTTCGATTTGATTTATTATTTTTCGAATTTTAGCATTCCATCGAAACTTGCTTTGAATAAGAAAATGAAGAATATCAGCATGATTGGTAATCCATTGAGTAAAATTCGAAAGGATGTTATTCGTGTAAGACAAACGAATGATTTTTCTTGTCAAATATTTTGTCTTTCAGTTGGGCACAGAACAAATTCTCAAATATCTTCGAAATCGTTTGACTGTCGACGATGGAACTGATGATAAGAAAACGTACGATATTCCTCGAGAAACGGAAACTGATGACGAAAGAAAACGTCGTTTGTATACCGAACATCATGTTGTTCGAAGTACGGGAACATTCGATGTTAGTCATAAAAATATTTCGAATCTATCCGACGAATCCATCGAAATTATAACTCGAGAAAAACCGTCGCATGTTAATTTAGCAAAAAATAAATTCACTGAAATGCCAGAAATGTAAGTAAAACAAAAGAATTTCTTTGATTGTCATTAATCTTCTTCAGAATTTTTCTAAGAGAACATGTCAAGGTGAGATTTTGTGTAGAATATATAGAGTTCAAAGGTGATCGGGAGAATTTAATTTCGAATTCATTTGTTAAATGGGAATGGAGAAAATTTGATCTATTTTGTAAATCTATAGATTGACACAATTGTCAGAGTGTTTACTTCATTTGGATATGTCTGCGAATGGATTATTACAACTTAATCCACCTGTTGGACAATTAAAAGAATTACGTTTTCTTGATTTGAAGTGATTAAATCGATTCATTTTCTTGTTTTGTTTTCAAATGTAAAATGAATATTTTCAGTTCAAATCGTCTTACTGATCTACCATCAGCTTTAAGTTCACTTGAACATTTACAAATCATCAATATTTCGATGAATAAGTAAGACCGTTTGCCTTTTCTCGTATTTTCTAATTAAATATCAAATGATTTCAATAGATTCGTTCGATTTCCATCGGTACTCTACGAGCTCAAACAAATTCAAGAAATTCTCGCTCATGATAATCAATTGACCGAACTCGATCCGAATGGAATTCTGAAACTGACTGGAACTCTATGCATATTAAATATACGTAATAATGATTTGCAACGATTGCCTCCTGAATTAAGCAAATGTACATTACTTAAATCACTTGATGTTGCAGGTAATCCATTTAAATTACCACGACCGGCAACAGTTGCTAAAGGTACACAAGCGATATTAGAACATTTACGAAATCAATTGATCGAATGAACACGAAACTGATGTCTTTTAACATGTCGTAGTTTGTCACTGGTCTCTTCTTTTTTGCTGTTGTGTCTGACAAAATAAATAACTGCTAACAGTTTAATTGCATTTTAAACATATGTCATTAGATTTTCATTTTAAATGGTTCATAAATAATAAGAAAAATATAGACGAATAAAAAAATGATGTAACTTATATACGTTTGTTGTTATTCTCAGTCAATTATCTTCGCATACGTTAGACTGTCATTAAGACGATTGCACTTTATAGATTAAGTGAAACAAAAAATCGTCGTCGTTCAGAAATTAGATTATTTATTTGAAAACAAAACGGAATATTTCACTGATAAACTATCTCAAGTGATTTCGACGAGCAATGCAAGCTATTGATTCGTTGCGTTTTTTTCTCAAATACACTCAGCATGATAACTGATGAGCTTTATTTACTCGTTTTCGTTGTTGTTGTTATTGTTGTGATGATGTTCTCGTTGAGATATCTCATCGATTTGTTATTAATGTTGATCAAGCAATTTGCATGTTGCATATATTAACATAGCACAAGCTGAACATTCCATTAATAAAGAGTGTACACGCACGTACATACGTACAATTCTTTTCTTCTCTCTTAATCGAAAATTGTGAGCACGAGTGTTAATGTGATAGAGCAAAAAAAAGATCGAATAGATGCCCTATCTGAAATGATGAATGTCGTCGGCAATGAGTGATGTAAGGTGACAAACCCATGATCGCTCTCTTCCTGTCATCACCTGAAGCCCTGCCGTTTTCGTTGTTTGATCTTCCCTTTTTTCAATTACAGTTTTGTGCTCATGGGCGCGCACGAGCTCTCACATACACACATTTCTCTCGATCGTTTGTGTTTTGTTTCAATTAAAACCAGTCACAAATCATCAGTCATCGATTGATGAGATCGTTCGATAATAAACCGACCGACGAGTCAAACTCTTCTCACTTGTTTTCAAGAAAGTTTCGTTTTACAAATTAGACGCGTGATGAAAATCATTAAAATGTCGCTCGTATATACACATTTATTTGATCATTGTGTGTGTGGACATTGCGTGCTGTTGATTCAAGAAAGACGAAAAAAAAGCATTAACAGGAAATGAATGAATAAGAGACGAAACGCAATTCGATCACATCATTAGAGAGAGAGAGGGAAAAAATGTATTGACCTTGAGAAAACAGCGTGTGAAAAGATCAGATTTTCTAAGCTGTTTTCTAAACATTGAATAGAGAAAAGTCAAGAGACGAAAAATGAATTCATTTGATTCGTTCGACATATTGTCTATTTTCATTACTGATGAAGCTCGCTGCATGATTCAAAAATATGTTCAACTATTTATTTTTCTTTTTCATTACGTATTACCATTGAAATGAAGCAGACTAAAATCTGTCTTGCTACGCGTCAATTACTTTCCATATGTTTATCATATTCGTTGACACCCAATGCTTATCGCACGAAACAATGAACTTGTTTTCTTACCGAGTCTCCTGTCAAACTAATCAGAATAAATAATCATTAACAATTGCAATTAGATATTGACGAAATTCATGTATTGCCTTAGAGGCATTGATTGCAGCAAATATTTGATTATATAAATGTATATCTTGATGGGAATGTTGTTGTGTTTCGTTTCTTGTTCATTTGCATATCTATTCTCAATTTTCTTTTTCTTCATTCAACTTTATGAATTTGTAATAAAATCAAAATGAACTGAACATGAATGGCGGTATCATCAAGTGGAAAATAAACTTTTTCAATTGTCCTTCAGTTCGCTATCTGCGTATATGGAGAAAAAGAAAAGATCAATGTCTGGTTTTCGCCTTTTGACAACGAGATTAGGGAATTCTCTTGGTCGTCTGATGATCGACAGCTCCCGCTGTGAATACTTATCGATTGAAAATATCAATTAGACTGACGCAAAAAAAAAACAGTTTGATGTGTTTTGCTTTTGATTTCAATCATAATATTTAGAAGTTAAGCTTTCCTAATGATCTCCAGAGGGAGATGAAAATTCGTCGTTTTCGTTGGCTTCATTCGTAATACACTTGACCGAATTCTTGCTTTGCTTCATGTGTGTAGGCAATGAAACGGAATGAGGAAACGTTTCAAACGGTCAGCTAAGAGGAATTAACGAACAAGGCTTGTTTAAGTGTGACCAAGCGAAAGGCGTATTAGCGTGATTGATATGTCAAATCTATGTCTCTGATCATTTCAAGCAACGTAATTTGGCGCGTTTGAACAAGCAAAAAAAAAGAACACACACACACTTGTCAATCCGTAAGGATGAAAAACGGAAAAATAATAAATTTCAAAAGAGAATAGATATCTTCTATCTCGAAAATTATCCGGAAAGAACGAGATTAATTTAAAATTCAAATTGAGATCTTCCTCTTATTCATTTGAAAATGTTCTATCCTTAGGGAAAATTTCGCATTCGTTGGTCTAATCTCTATATCACTTAATTCTTACATATACACATACACGTATGCTTATTATATGACTGGCAAATGAGCACGAAAATAAACCCTATTCTCTGAGGCATTTTCGACAATTGCTTTTTGATTACTCGAAACATAAAATTTTTATTGTCACACACGTTCAAATTTTCTCAACTCATGTCTTATCTTGAAATGACGTGTTTTCTTTACATCGAACTGCTGCTGTTTGCTAATTACGTGTAGAGAAAACGGTTTTCTGTTGTTTTCAAAACAAAATGCGCGATATACACTTATTGATAACCTTGACTGAACAAGGTGTGCATGTGTAAATGTCGACGTAAGATTACTCAATCGATAATTGAAGAATCCCATCTGGAGAAGCACGATAAAAAAGAAAACAAATTCAATGTGCGAAATACAGCAACAGCAGCTCAATCGCTGCAATTCACTATTCACGCTTGATATATTGAATGTTCACATCCTCTCTGTCGGTTAGTTTAGCTCTTATGTAATCAATTTATTTCATACAGATCAAACTGAAACAGATTTTTTCTGTTCTATCGGATATCATACGAATAAGAAAAAACATCAGGTTCTATTTGATTTTCACAGATATACAAGACAAAAAATCAAGATGATTTCCTGCAACAGTTTGTTAAATAACACAAATTGATTAATATTCTCCCTCTCTCTCTCTCTTTCTTTCTCTATGCATCGTATCTAATTGTTCGATAAGTTCAACTTTTCGTTTTTTTTGACAAATGATCAATGAAGTGCCATTTTTAACAACTAATTGATCAGTAGTTTCTCTTTTCGTGCTGCAGTTTAACGAAAAGTTGTCATGAAAACAAGAACATTCGCCTTGACCAATGATCGATTCTGTCTCTCGTTTGCTCTCTTGCTTTCTTGAACAACGGTCAAGAAATGACGCAAGTAAACCAATCGGCTTCTTTAAAGAAATTATGTCAATGTTTAACGATATCGGGTTGGTCGCATTTCGTAATCGAAAAGAGAGAAACGGGCGGTGGCGAGACGATGCATACGTAATCTCAAGGTCAAGGTGGAACGAGAGAGAGAGAAAGAGAATAAGAATTCTATTTTTCGTTTCTCTTTCTCTCTCTCTCGTTCTCTCTTTCGCTAACAATTGATATCAGCAAAACTCTTAAGTTTAACGCAACACAATTGTTCAAGCACGCGCACATTGAGCAACAAGAACAACAATAACAAATATCGCGTAATTCTAAGCCCAAGTCTGACGTAAGATAAACCAAACTTTATAGATTAATTGTTTTCGTAAGTAAACGAAAAGAAGCAAATATAATGTAAGTATAAATCATATTTTGATTTATTATCTCTCGATCTATTCAATTGTGATCAATGACAATGAACAACGGGTGGTAAACTTCGATGATAGTCTTCATTTGGTTTTTTCTTCTTCGAAAACCTACATTGAATCTTATATAAAATCTTTGCTTCCATATATTTTAGCTTATCACAAAAGATGATGCATCCTGCTGCAGCTTATTCGCATCATTCAACTGGATATCCAGCATTTTTATCCTATGCGCCTACAGGACAGCGAAAATCTGACTATGGAATGTCACTTCATCATACACATCCATATTTAAACGATTCAATCGGTGCAAATACATCATCCAGTAGTCCATCATCAAACAATAGTTCTGCGCATTTATTATCCTATAGTGGTTATAGTACAGGTCTTGATCTATCTGCACATAATAATAGTCTCAAACGACCACGAAGTGATATTGATGAAGATGAAAATCTCAATGATGACAGTCAACAATCAGCATCACCATCCGCATCGATTCTAGGCGATATTACATCAGTTGCCAATGGTCAAAAGATGCTTCATCATATGAAACATGATTACAATTCAAATGATTTGTTACCATTTAAGAAACGTGCTCGAGCTGTTCCACCTGAACAAAAAGATGCAGCTTATTACGAAAAACGAGCACGAAATAATGAATCAGCTAAACGTTCGCGTGATGCTCGTCGTAGTAAAGAACAGCAAACACAAGAACGTTTGACTTATTTGGAACATGAAAATTCACGTTTATTAATGGAAAATCAAGCACTTCGATATCAATTATCCCAGCTTCATGCTCTATGCGGTGTATCCAAACCATTACAATAGAAATCTCTCATTTGTTTCATAAACAATCTTTTTTTTTGTTTTTCTCATGTCTTCTATTTTTTTTGTGTGTTTAAAATGGAAAACGAAACAAATAAATATATATATAGTTTATTACGTTATTCAAACGGAATTTTTCTTCTTCTTTCGATTGCCTGCAGGTAGTAATGAGCTCAAGTGTCCAGTGCTCAACTTGCCCACTGTGTTTTCGAGTGGTTGAGACAAACAATACAACTACATGACATCCCGTGGAGTTCAGTCATCCATCATCGGAAGTGTGTGACATTTTTGTCTCTTATTCTTCTTCGTTCTTTTTTTATTTAGCAAAGAAAAAAAAACAAAACATAACAAAACAAGAAAATGACGTATTATGATCGATGTTTCAATTCTTCTAATGCAGTCATATCATTTTCTAAACGAACGAAAAACAAAAGTCAATCAATCAAATTCAAGTTTTTTTTCTTGTCACATACTTCTTCTCGATGCTAATTGATCGGGATCACCGAATAGAAGTGGATACGAACGGCTTACATTCAACGCTGATGTATATTGTAATGGTTGTTTTAATAAAAGATCAAGTTCATGACGTAATTGTGCTTCTTTTCGTTGAATATCTTTTGTATTGGCTTGTTTAGCTTTTTCAATATCTCTATAATTTATTCGAAAATGTTTCTTTCTTTCGTTTTTCTCAATGATCGGATAGGATATTACCGAATGTTATCGTCTAATTCAATATCTAATTCTTTTGCTGCTTTGTGATACCAATTGGTTTCATTAGCAACTTTAGCGGCCTGATGATGTAATTTCGATATATCAGCAGCGAGACGAACGCGTCGTTTCAAACTCGAAAGATAATGTGCTTCGATCGGAAACGTTTGAAGATCTTCGTCTTGAAACGAAAGAATGAAAAATTGAATGAATTCATGTCGATGATCATACTTCGGTTGAGTGTTTTGATGATTTTTCGATAGAGAAATAATTCTTCCGGGCAGATAAACATCACACTCAAACCTTCACGTTCAGCTCGAGCTGTTCGACCACTACGATGAACATAAAGCTAACAAAAAAGATCAAAGAAATTTAATTTATTTTGAAGAAGAAAAAAGATTTACTTCAGTCGATCGTGGAACTTGATAATGAATGATATGTTTTATATTCGGAATATCTAAACCACGAGCAGCAACATCCGTAGCAATTAGCAAACCATTGTCCGATTCTATTATTCATTTCGAAATGATAATTTCTCAAACTATTTGTCACATTTGTTTTTTTTACTTGAAAATTTTTCTAAATTAGTCAATCGTTGTTTTTGTTCCATTTGCGCATGTAATGGCAATGGATTTCGTTTTAGAATAGCTAAAATTGATTGCAAACGTTTGATACAATCGATACTATTCGTAAATATCAACGTTCGACCGGGATATAACGTTAGAAAATAATACAAATACAAATCCTACGAAAAGAAACGACACAAAACTAAGATCGATTGTTTGTTTGATTAACTCAACGAACTTTCTCTTCTAATGAACAATTAACACGAGCTTCGGTTAATGTTTCAGCTAGACCGAATTGTTTAGTTAGATCGATTATTTTTGGTTTAGCATTCATTCCGACAGCGGAAATTAATGTTGCTAAATAGATTGAAAATAGATAAACGAATTGAATTCGATGGTAAACAAACCGAGTTTATCTTGATTATCATCTTTCTTCTTTGTTTTTTTAGATTTTTTTTGATTGTCATTTGTTGGATCGGGTTGAAGAAGAAGTGTAGCTGAGAAAACAAATTTTTGACGCGTTTGATTCGTATTGTCACTAATGAGAAATTAGAAAGATAAATAAATGACTTGTTGAAATTGAACTCACTTATTGAGAAGTTGAAAAATCTTTTCTAATTCATCGAAATGTCCTTTTTCAATCATTCGATCAGTTTCATCAATGGCCAAAAATCGAAGATTTGACATATCAGTGATATGTGGATTGTTCTATGAGATAAAACGAAGACGAAACAGAGTGTCAAAAGACATGACACCTCGTTTTTTTTTATATCTCACTTCTTCTAACAATTCCCAAAATCGACCGGGTGTGGCAACGATAATTTCCGGCTTTTGAGATAACAAACGTTCTTGTTTTTGAGTCGACATACCACCAACAACGACTGCAGTCTAAAACAAAGATAGTTCAATTTTCAGTAATTAATTTTCTATGTTTTGTATACTTTGAATTTTGTATAACGACAAGCTATTTGAATATGAGATTTGATTTGAACAGCTAATTCACGTGTAGGTGTGAAAATTAGAACGGTGAATTGTTCATAAGACATCTGAAGATTAAATATTGATTTGTTCGACAAAAATATGAAATTACTTCATTCGATTCTAATAATTGTGTCATATGAGCTAGAATTGGAATTGCAAATGCGAGTGTTTTTCCACTGCCCTAGAAAACAGATTTTTGTATGTTTTTTTTTGTTAAGCTAAATTTACTGTTTCAGCAGCACCAATGATATCCGAACGATCACGGATTGCAGCTGGTAACGTTAAACGTTGGATAGGCGTTGGACCATAGAATTTCTGTTCGACCAAAGATCGAACGATATTTTCAGGTACACAAAGATCCGTCCAAGTTTTAGTCGCTTTTTCTATTTATCAAAAAACAAAATGTCAAATTCAAAAACGTCAGACAAACAAAACTATACCAATTGTGTCCTGATCTGCATTTGTTTCAGTTTCAGTTTCAGCTGATTTATTTTCGGTAGATAATTGAAGTGCTGATGTTGCATTCGTAGTATTCGAACGTTTATTTTTCTTTTTCTTATTCTTTTTTTTGTTTTCTATTAAAAATGAGACGAAAAAACTAATTTTAAATAAATTTCAATTGTCGTTCGAACTTTTCTTTGGTGTTTCAACTTCTTGTTCAGTTTCAACGGCATCAATTTTTCGTTTCTTCTTTTTCACTTGAGTATTATCATTTTCCTAAACAAAAACAATTGATTTTATTCACAAGAAATTTGAGTTGACAAACTTCATTATCATTCGTTCCAGATATTTCACGCCAACAAATGAAACCCATGCCACGCATTTTTTCATAGTTAGGCGCTGAATCGAACTCATCATCATCGAAATCGGACATCTGCAAAATGAAACAATCAACTAGTTGTTTTGGAAAATAAGAATGAATGAAATGTGCTCTATGTTTTAGTATTTATATGAAGATAATCGTTCGTTTTCTTTGAACATAATAACAGAAAAAGAAAAGAAAAAAAAATTTGGAATTTCAAATAAGTAAATAAATAAATAAATGAACGAAGAAAGAAATGCACAGAAGAATGATAAGAAGAAAGCCGAGCACATCATTTCGAAAGTGAGATTTCGAAGAAGACAAACGAAAGAAAGAAAGAAACAGATCAAGAACATAATACAGACAACCAGTTGCAAACATATAGACAAATAGAAAATACAGATTTGTTTGTTTGTTTATTAGTTAAATGTATGATAAGGAAATAAAAACCGGGGAGAAAAAGGGAACAAAAAAAAACATGAAGAAATGATTATTTAACAGAAGGTGGTGGAGTTAAAAGAGAAAAATATTGATGTAATGTATCTTTAATTGCGTTGGAAATCTGTTGTGATGGTGATGTTGTACATTCGACTAAACATGGATAGAGAGCGATTAATTGATGCCAGATTGTCAATTCGACTGAATCTTTAGGTGCGCGTTTCAATGCGCCGATTAGAGTACTTAAGGCTTTTAAAACCGAAATCATTTCTGCCGTTCGTGGTCTAAAAAATACAAGAATCAATACCGAATCATTCGATTGCGTAGAAGTCGTTTTGTTTTGATTATCATCAAGCATGCGTCCGATCCCCGATGTAGCTAATACATGTGTGTGCATGAACATGCAGTTTGAATGAAAACAAATCGAGTTTTAGTTTTGTTGACAAACAAAAGAAAACCAAGACTATTGGCAATCGATTTGATGGGAAGAAGAAGATAAACTTACGAAAAAGGAGTTAAGCTGTTGTGTTTGATATTGACTGATCCAGCGACGGGTTCGAGATTGTCACTACTGTAAAAAAGTCAACAACAAGCCTCACTCGTTTATTCGTATGTTTAAGAACTCATCGTAAAAAGAAAACGAACGATAAAAACAAAAAAGATTCAACTGTATTTCGCCCTTGTTCAGTCAAGAATCTATTTTGAGGATAATAAAAGATCGAAATTTCTAAATCTTACCGTGGCAATGGGCATTTGCCGTGTAAACGTTCATCATGAGCATATTTTTGAAGAATTTCTTTGCAACGTGTTAACATTGAACTGAGTGCAAGACGTGTTATGATCATATTTTCATTCGAAGAAGAAGTAGGTTCATTGATAAATGAATATTTTAAAAGAGTTTCGAAGCAGATTTTCGAAAATTCTTCTCGTAAACGACGAGCTGAATCGATATCTATGAGAAATATTCGTGTACAATGAGAAATTTTCGATTCGAAATGAATTCATACCAATGAAATTATCTGTCGTACATGAGTAAATCGAACCTCGATTGAGAATATTCAATATTTTCGTAATGAATGGTTCAGGAAGAACATTTGCATACGGTAAAATATCATCACGAATTAATTCGATTGCCTATCGAAAACAAAACAAAGTCTTTTCAACGAACAAATCATACGATTTCGTCATACTTGACAATCGATTGCTTCATCTCGTTGAAGATCTTCAATGGGAATATCTGCTGGTGCCACACTGAAATGAATTTCAATTGTTATTAAAAATCTATTTTTTAATTCTCTTTCTCAAATACCTTTTCGAGAACAGAAATTCATCAAATGTCTTGGCTAATTCTGTCCACATGCTCTCGAATGCATTGCCTAGGAGAGAAGAAAACAATAACGTTTCATTTACAATCGAAATTCGATGATCTCTTACGATGTTTTCGTGCAACAACAAGTCCAACTTTGAGTACACGAAATAAACATTCAATCGCTAATTTCCATGTTGACGAACTCGGACAACTGTATTTCATTGTCAATGGAACTTGTAATGTCTAACACGAAAACAAAACGAAATTGATTCTTTTTTATGAGAAACAAAATTTCTACTACTTGAATAATTGTTTGTAATGTTCCGTTTTCGATAACTGATGGATTATCAGCGACTTCTTCATAGAAACTAACTGTTAATCGAAGAATTTTCTCACTAAATGGAACGAAATTCACGTTCGAATTGCTGGTTGATTGTTTGTTCAAAGGATATTTTTTAATTTGTTCAGTACAATCGAATACAGGTGGATTAATTGCATATAGAACAAGAACAAGTAAACGTTTGAATACGATCGGTAGAAGTACCGATGCATGAGTTGATTTTGTTAATTCAATTTTGAGATTTTTATAAACAAAGTCCATAGCTTTGTATGCTGATTCTTGTAGAAGAGTTAGATTAACATCGGTTGGAATGAGATATAGAGCCATATCGGAATGTATAGGTACGGCTAAGACTCGTTCGATAATGGTTGCAAATTGTTCGAAATGTTTTTCATTGGTGATGAAATCTGTTGACCAAATATGAGAGATTAAATTAGGAAAAATATCGATAAAAAATGTGAGAAAATTTTGTGAGGGTATATTGGAATCGTAACGATCGATGATGATGACACGTTCAGGTGGACAACGACTACAACCATGACCGATATTTAACCAGACTTGCCAAGCTTGTTGCCAGAGTTGTCGATCGTTGGATGGAAGAACTTTTTTCGGTGATGATGTATTCGAAGGAACGTTGACAAGATCATTGAAACTTTTGAGAGCTGCAAGAGCGATTTCAGGATTTTTTGCCAGTGCTGATTTTTCGATGTTCGTTAGAAGAACATGCCAAACTTTAGGAAAATCATCTGAAAATATATTCATTCATTCATTTATTGAATGAATTTGATGATTTTCGAACAAAAAATCCTACCTAATTTTGCAAGAAAATCCTTTTTAACTTGTACTGTTCGCGTAACGCCAGCTAAGATCATAACATACGTTTCAGCCCATTGTTTTTCCGGTGTATCTCTCGAATGATGCATGAGAATATCTTGTCCACCAGATGATTTCGATAATTGTTGTTGCTGTAATTGTTCACGTTCTTTCGATGCCGTATAAAAGAATTGTTCGACTTGCTCGAATAAAGGAAATAGAACCTGCCAAATAAGAATACTCCATGCGCCCGTACTCAACAATTGCCCGTGCGATGTAATCATGGTAAATAATGTTGATGATGCTGATTTTCTTATTGCTGGACGTTGATCCATAGTTAATTCACTCAGTTTTCGATAAAGAATCATCCAGAGTTCTTCGATCGATGTTAGATTATCGTAGATTTCATTTGGATCGAGATAATCGTTGACATTTTTCAATTGATGTTCTTGTTCTTTCATACGAAAGAGATAATCAGTCATATTCCAAAGTAAACCAATAGCTGACAGCGCAATATTAAGATCTTGTTCTTGAAAACCGAATTTAGCTACGACTTTAATGAGAATACCGAGATAACAAATCGGAATTGTCGAAAGAAAATCAGTGACAACTAATTGTAAACATTGTTGTGCTTGTCGAATAAGTGAATCATTATGTTCACGTGTAATCGAACCGATAATATTCAAAATAATTGGCCAACCTGTTTGCAATGTTGGACCATTATTCGTGAGAATAGCTAAAGTAGCTTCGAGCTGCTTTTGTCGAACATCGAAATGTTGTATGAGTGATAGTTCATGAAGAGAAATGATTATCATATGTAAAAGACGTTCATTATCGAATAAACTTTGTTCGTATTTAAATTCGAGAGCATTTCGAACGAGTGATGTCAACGCTTCGGTGCCCCATTCACGCATACGTGGATTCGTATGTTGACAAACATCGAGTAAATGTGAAGCTATTGGTTTCCACCAAACTTCGATTCGATTGAGATTTGCTCGGCCGGTTTCAAGAATTTTTGCTATAGCAAATAACGATGGTTCACGAACGATAATGGCGACTTCCATCGATTCAATACTTAAACGTATAAGTGCATCAATGAGATGATGTAAAGCAACATCATCGAGATAAACACTCGATTCGAATAAACGTGAAAGCATCGATGACAAAATCGGAAGATCAGCCATGGCAGCCGTTGTAACAACAGCCGATGAATTCGCCATTGGCGTTGCACCATCGGCATTAGCTATTGTTCCAACATGTTTCAATGTTCCACCAGTTGATGGTTTAAAACCAATAATCCAAACGAGATGTTGAAGTGTTGTTAAAATTAAATGCCAAGATGTGCCAAGAATACTTCCGTAACAATGAGCAACAGATAATAATGTTCGCATACAATGAATATTCTTCGATGTTAACATAACAGCGGTTTGATTCGTTGCAGGTGATGAATTAATCAATGGTAATGGTGTACCAACAATGACGACTTGCTGTCGTTCGTATTCACTGGCCGTTGATGAATCTACGCTTGTTCGTGCTGTTAATTTTTGTAATAAACTTTGCTGTTGCTGTTGTTGTTCGTTATTTTGTTGTTTACTTAATAAATGAATATTATATTGTGGTGGCAATGCCATTTTACATAAACATGTAGCAAATGCATCGCGTTGAACATTCATGCCAAGCATTCCACATAGAGATATATATGTTTGAAAACCACGTAGAAGTAATTCACATGTCGTATCATCATAACAAACATCATACAAAAGTGTAAATGTAACAAGTACACTTGACCATGTACAATTCACAACTTCCATACATTCGTTTCGTTCAGTATCTGTTAGACTTTCCAAAGGACGTAATTGCGTTGGTGTACGTAATTGTGAACCAGCAATTGTATCACCACGCATGCCACTACCTTCCACAATTGCATGGACAGCTCGAACAAGTTCGAGCATACAAGCATACGCAACAACAATGCCGTACGAATCAGGAATAATAGGACAATCGAATTTTTCCCAATTTTCAACATAGACAGCCTTGGCTTGACCTTGTGTGTAGGTTACATACTGTGGGACGACTAAATTTCGATAAGCAAAAAGAATCGTATTAGCTGCGCCAGCTGTGCCATTGGCAATGTTCGATGAATGAGAATTAGTACTATCTAATTTTGATGTTGTACTTGCATTTGATGCTAAAAATAATATTTAAACAAAAATGTAAATTCAATATTATTATTCTTTGTTTACATTTTTTATCCGAAGCAGTTGAATTCGTTGATGTTGTTTGTCCACTAGTGCCCGATGAATTCGATGAGATAGTCGCACTATTGAAAAACGATTGAACATACGAACTAAACAAAACAATCCGAATATAAAAATAATCCAACATATATCCATCGAAATCAAACCTAATCGCATTGGTTAAATCTCGTAGAATTTTACTTGAATGTTGTTGCATATCGTATGATAAACAAAATGATTTAATTAAATTCTGATGAATGATTATCTTATGTATACATTCGATCGCTAATGATCGTTGCCAAACAGGTTTATCAGGTTCGAGTAATTTAATTAATAGAGATAGAAAGATTTCACATTCAGTTATTAATAAAGAAAAATAGAATCGAATTAATATACAAACAACACGTAATAAACGTGCGATGAGAGGAAAATAAGCGCTATCATAAGTTGAATTCGAATTGGCATTTGATGAAAGATTAGACATTGGATTTGAATGTTTGGCACCTGGAGAAAATAATTTAATAACTAACGGTGAAACACGTTCCTTTAATAAATAACGAAATTCAGCGTGATGATGAAAAACAGGTGCATAATGAGTGAGAATAGTTTCGATTAATTCAAGAATTAATGTTCGTGTTATTTCAGTTAAACCAACTAACCATATTGGTTGATCACCGTTGATTAAATAGCAAAGATCTTGAAAAAGAAGATATGCATCTCGAGCATACGGACGTAGATTATCGATATTTGCTGTTGTTAAATGTTGTTTTGAAAGATCGGAATTTGTATTCAATTGATCTGAATGAGACATATGTATGAATCGATGGATATCGATGAAAACGAAATTGACTTACCACCGGCTGATGTATATTGAGCATCTTCTTCGATAACTCGATCATAAACAGCTGTAACTAATTGTCTTACAGCAGCTATAGATGTATTTACAATAGTTGGATCTCTACTGAAACATAATCGAAACGTAATAACAAATAACTAAATAAAAAATTAGATAAAATCAGTCCAAATGTCTGCTTTTTTGAATTACTGTTGCAAGTGTACTATGAACGACAACAGATGTTGTATTAACAAGTAAGAGAACAGTTTGTAAGATTTTTAATTCCTCAGTTTGTAATTCACATAATGCACTTAAGACATTGACGATGATTGCTGCCGATGCCTAGAAATGATTTATTAAAGTTCTAAAGATCAACTCTCATTTCAATTTCGTACTTGATTGACAATATGATGTTGAAGTAATTTTTGTATTGATGCTAAACATAATTGAACAATTTTAACTTGTTTCGTATCACAACCCAAAACAAATGGTTGCAAAATATCTACACTTGCATCTCGCATAACTATAACAACAAAACGAAATATGAATTCATCTCAAATTTGTAAATCGCACCTATATTTAAATTGTCTTTAATTGTCGTATATTCACGTAATTTCATATTGCATGCTTCTGCTGCCTGAAACGAGAAGTTTTCATTTTTAAACAAATTGAATAAAACTCGAGATTCGATTTTACTTCTTTAATTGGCGGATATTTTTTCTTCGTTTCAGTTGATAATAGACGAAGATCAGTCGATAAACTATTGATAAGTTTTTGTAGAATACTATGACTATCACTCGATGGAGTAGCCATAATATAAAACACTCTAGAAATCAATCGAAATTAAACATCAACAAACAACAAAAATCTATTTAGAAAATTCTTCGTCAAAAGTCAAATCAACTTCCATGTTTTGCGCTCTCTCAACCAGCCACATCACTCGTACGAGTGATTCAAAAGACTACGGATTGGATAGAGTATTTTCATCGTTTGTCAACAGATGTCGAGATGTATCAATAGCAAACAGCAAAACAAATTTACAATTCTACTATTTATTTCATTAGAAAAAGAAAACGTAAACGTACCTATTTCACAATTTTTAAACAAACAACAATAACAATATGAATTAATTTCTTTTACAGAGACAAAACTATTTTCCTAATTAAAGAATTTTTAATCCTGATTCAATTTCTCTCAAAGCCGAGAGAAGAACTTCTCGTTTATTAATTGTCGATGATTGTGTTTGATCCGTTGAAAGTTTAGGTCCAAAATAAGGTCGAATAAATTGCACTTCGTCGTGCATAACAAACGATGATGACGATTTCTTCGGTGAATCAACTGTTTGTTTTTGTAAAACAAATGCTGACAACGGAACTGTTGTTCGACCACGACCTACGGACGTACTACTTTCAGTCATTGGTATATAAGTTCGATTCGAAAATGGAAAATAGACTTTCGTTGAATTCGTCGATGGTTTGTCATTGAATGACGAAATGTATTTAGCACGTTGAGAGAAATATTTCGAATCATTCATCATCTACAAAAAAAAAAGAAACAAGAAAATTTTCATTCTTATTCGTTTTGCTTTCTTTAATATCACAGAAAATCTAAACATACTAAACAAATGAAATTAACAACAGTTCAATCATAACAAAGAAGAAGAAGAAGAAAAACAAACAAACAAACAAATAACAAGAGAAATCTTATTTCGAAAAAAGTAATGTGACATGTCTATGATGTTTCTGCGTGTGTTCATCATACCATTTCAACCAGAATGAATTTTTCGAATGAAATTTCAAGATTTGTTCATGAACATTGCTTTGTAATTCGGCGTAGGCGTAGTATTCGTGTGGTCGTTTCAAATGTTCTAATTTTAAACTAAGTAAATTCGGTATGGAAGCAAAGATTTTATCGAGAAAATTTAATTTCGTTCGATAAACTTGCATTTTATATGTTGTAAAAATCAATGAAAGAATTTTTATTTGAGAAAAATAGGAAAAAAAATAATCGGTCAAACGTTCGTCGAATTGTCGAACAGTAAGTCGATGTAAATGTTCGAATATCGAATGAATTCGTATTCGAATATGTTGACTTGTAATGGATAAAATTTGCATGAGATAGAAATGATCGAGATCTAATTCTCGAAGATTCATTGTTAATAGACAAAGTGGTTGTGGAATATGACAGCCATGTTTAACACTATCACGAATTGTTAATTTTCGAACAGTTTCTAGACAAAAAAAAATAAAGACGTTTTTATTTTGAAGAAAGAAGACAAATGAATTTTACTTAATTGAATATTGTATTCATGCAATTCATTTTCTTCGGGATTGAGACTAAAATGTGGAACTTGATAATTGATCGAACGTAAACGAGGCAAATATCGTTCGATTGATTGAAATAAAACAAGATCATAGATATTCATATGTAGAGTTAAATGTTCGACAGTATCCCATTGATGATAGTCAATTGATTTGTCGAGATAATGAATCGATTGAAAGAAATTTCGTTGATAGATTTCCATATGTTGAAATGTATACGGCAGAGAAAATATCTGTCCAATGTCTTTCGAAAAACAAAAGCCGATATTTCGGCAAAGAGATTTTTTTATTAGAAATTTCAAATCGGTTTTATCCGATGGAAATTGTTCGATGGGTATTAAACGAAAATAGAAATTGAATTTTTTCAAATCAGTTAAATGATGAAAAAACGTCGATGAATAACCATCGATCGAATGAAACGGCCATTGATAATCTTGAGTATGAATATCGAGCTGTTCGAGATGACTGTTGATTTGAAGGATCAATCGATGAAGATAGATCGAAGGCATAAGACCTTGATATTTGAAAATTTTCAATGAATTCAATGGAATCAGATGTGGTAATGCATTAGTCAAATCTCGGCCACGATCATCGACTAATACATCGCATTCGATTAAATTTGGTAGATAGTACAAAAGAGGAGGCAGATCTAATAATTATAGAATTGATTAATGAAACTAAAATAAGATTTCTATTCTACCATGATCGAATTTTAAATGAATTGTTAAATGTGTTATGGAATAACAAACTGTCATTACATGTTGAGCATATGTATATGGAATCGTTCCTATGAGAAAAACAAGCAGACTTTTCTTTTTCAATACTCCAATCATCATTCGATTCGTTTACCTGTAATCACTAAATTTCTTACGGGTATATTTTGTACACAAAATGGTAATTGTTCATTCCAACCGAATATATTTTCATCGACAATAATCTCGATTCTATCAAACCATTGTAAACGATTATAATTCAAAAATTTCTGTAGAATATCTCGACTTTCATTGGGATTAATTAAATGCATTGTTAATGAATCGAGATGTTGAATTTGATACTTATGAAAGTATTCGATTTGTCCATGGTAATAAAAACTACCTAATCGAATCGATGTTAAAATCGATTTGAAATCACTGAGAATATCTTTTACAAATAATTGATAGGTAACAAAATTTGTATGTGTAAAATCGAGTTGAGTGAGCCGATGATCTTTTTGTAGATAAGTCGATAGAATTAAACGAAAATGTTTATTCAAATGAAAGAATGATACGAGAATTTCGATTGATGTTAAATAATCGAAAATTAACATGAATAGTTCAATACTCAAATGTTCGAACGATGTTATCGACATGTTCACGTTTTTAAATAATAAATAAGTAAGAAACACATCGATCGCTCGATTGGGGATCGAAATGTGCGAACGATGATGGTTGTAAGATGTCCTTAGTATCTAATCGAGAGATATAAATAGAAAGAATGAAAGAAATATGTCAATAAGAATGTGTTGATTTTATATATTTATGTTTTTTTTTCGTCCGTCTACTATTGATGATTTATTCGTACATGAATCATAGTTTGGTTTCGATCGAATTAAAATAGATTTTCGATTCGATGTCCTTAAAATCGTTGCGTAAATATTTATTGTTTTTGAAAACGAATATCGTATAGAGAATAAACGTAATTTAATTCAATCGAGAATCTGTTTCGAAATAGAAATTACGTCTGAGAAAAAAAACACGAATCTATTTTTACTTAATTTGTCGAGCAAGCAAATAGAAAAAAACGAAACGAAATGGCGATCAACTGAATAAACAATTCAAGGTCCATGTCAAACACGCATTCAACATGCTCACAAATAATGATTATAAGAATACAAAATCCATATACTTGTAACACAAGATGTTTTTTGGGCTAAAAACGATTAGCTTTCGAGTGGATGAAATAAAAAGAACATGACTGATCGTGTTATATTTTTTATGGTAGACCGTTTGACTCTCGTTAACGGTGGATGATTCTTCGACTAATAATATATGTATTTTCCAATTCTAAAGTCCATTCTGTCCACACATGTATGACGTGATTGAATTCAATATCAAAGGGCAAGTTTTTTCTCTCTCTCTCTCTCTTCTTGCGTATATACATTTTATACAATGAATCAACGTTTTCGTCATCATATTACAAAGCATCTTTTTTTTTTCTATATATGTATGTGTGTGTTTTTTTTCTATGATTCAAAAAAATCTTCATCGATCATATACTCAGCGCATGCTCTGCCCACTTTTTCGTACGCACACCTCTGCCGTTAGGGGTGTGTTCTGTTCTGTTCTGTCAGAGGGCGGGGCATGGTCCATGCATGTTTTCTTTCTTCTTACACACGCCAACCGTGCGTGATTATCGACTGACAGTCAAAGGCGCACGCGTTGAATGCATGACGCGTTTGAGTTTCTTCCTCTCTTATTCGCTTCGCATTTGCACAGTTCAGACATTTGTTTGAAGTCAGTCGTACCCAAACACACGCATCCGCACACACACACAACACACACACTCGACTATTTAAAGTTTATTCTTAAAAAACAAAAAACGTACCGTTATTTGTGATTCAACTTTCATCATCGGTTTCATCAGTCAACTGCACCACAGAGTTAAATCAATCAAATCAATCGATGGACACATCGTCAACGATGGATACTGTACGTTCATTTTAATTGAACAAAAATTAGAATGATGAAATCATGTTTTTTTTCTTCTTCGGACTTTAGACTTACTCAGTGAGTATGCAAGACGCTGAATTATTGCTATCATTCAGCACACATGCAGAAAAACCAAAGAAATTACATCCAAAATTCCGACCAGTAAGTTCAAAACAATCGTATTATTTTTCCCCAATTAATTTTTTTAAAATTTTTCTAGTATCCTAGCGAGCCAATTCATTCTTCATGCTCGTCATTTGGTAATCTAACACTCTCACATCATGTTGAAACAATTCCACGTTCAGGTTCATTGTCATCTCAATCTGATGAATCATCATCAGATATCTCATCAACTCCCTGTACATCTCCTTGTCCATCATCAAGTGAAGATAGTCAATCATCGACTAGCACGAATATCACTCGAACTAATCCCGAATATCATGTTCTCTATGTTAATCTCAATGGTGAATATGTACCTATTGCCCAAACATCGTTTATTGTCCAAACGCCCATTCAAAAAATTCAAACATCAGTACCGAAACTAGTGACAACAAATACGAAATCTTACTCAACTGAGAGAAAGAAAAATTATGCTTGCACATATACTGGTTGTCAAAAATCTTATTACAAATCATCTCATCTCAAAGCACATATTCGTTTACATACTGGTAAGCTTGACATAGTTGTTTTTTCCCACGTAGTCAACATGATTGATAGAGAACTGCGTTCGTTCGTTACAAAATGACGTTGGGAGAAAAAGGAGATAACTGTACCTATTTATTTTTTCGTTCTCTGTTTACAAGGGTAATGAAAGAGGATATTTCTGTATGCAGTTAAAAATAGAAACATATATATATAAATTGTGTCTCGATATTAATTTGGTTTTTTTCTATTTATTTCAGGTGAAAAACCATTTTCATGTGCATGGGCTAATTGTGATAAAACGTTCGCTCGATCGGACGAGCTCAGTCGACATCGACGAACACATACCGGCGAAAAGAAACATGTCTGTTCGGTTTGTCAAAAAGCGTTTATGAGAAGTGATCATCTAGCCAAACATCAAAAACGCCATCAGAAGAAATTAACATTATCCTAGAGACTCGTTCGATAATCTATGGTTAATTTATTTTCACAACTCGGGAACAATTCTTTGATATTGACTAGTCAAAATCATAAACCAACAACACGCAAATGATACACATTTATCTTTTGTATTCTATAGGCTGTAAAACATGTAGAAAAACGAAGTTTTTTTTTGCCGACATTTACACTTGTGTTTTTTATCTTTCTCTCCTACGTTGCGCTTGCCATTTCTGTGTGTGATTATGTATAGTTTTGTTTATTTTTTTTTGTCTGTATACGTGACAATGGAAACAGTTGTTTTTGTTACACGGATATAAACTTAACAATCAAGAAAAAAAAACAACCACCACCACCACCACATGCCTGTCTGAAGATTATTAGATCAATGGAGGAACATCGGGATCATCGATAAAGTCCGATGAATTTTCTCGTTCTTTCGGCGGACTAGATTTGACTTTTGTCTGTGAAGACTTTCGATTTTCTTTGACGATTTGAGTATAGTCAACAGTTGTTGATGGATCTTTGCCGAGTTCGAGATACGTCGACGAAGGACTAGACAGAAATAGAAAGAAGAACTAAAAGAATACTCGGCAAGGACAAATACGCACGTTGTTTTATTATTCAAAGGCGGTTTATATGCAATGGGCGTATTCGTCGATTGTTTTATATTCATCTGAAAAATAAATATTGATGAAGATTGAATTCGAAATAAATTAATGAAATAACGAAACCTTAGGCATTTTGATTACCAAATGTCCTGTAATTTTCGAACGTTCAGCTGACGATAAAGTCACATTGACTTCTTCAGGCAATACCAATTGTAAGACCTTGATAGATTTCCCTAGTTGATCATTTTCAATTGGCGTTTTCCTACTTTTCCTTTGATTGTCACTCGAATATATTCAGGCTGTACATCAACATCAATTAATGATGTATCCAAATGACGAAAAACAGATATATCAAGGATTATATATCGATCATCATCGCTTTCTTCTAGCCGAAAATCGACTCTGAAAAACAGCAACAAAAAAACAATGAAAATGTTTGTTGAGAATTTTACTTTGGTTCATTGCAATTCAATGGTCGATCATCGTCGCCGAAATATTGTCGAACTGGTTTCGGTTCAGATTTTGTTCTAGAAAAAGAAATTCAAATAAAACCTTCGGAAAACTGTCGAACTCAAAATCAAACTCTTTCGTTTCTCGTTCTCGTTTCTTTTTCAAAGCTTCGTGTGTTTCAATACGTGATTCAGGTGTATATTCCGCTTGTCTTTCCCAATAACTATCAATTTGAATAAAAATAAAATCTAATTTCAAACAAAACAAAAATACTTTTCATCGGAATCTCGTTCTGCTTTTGTTCGTGCTAATTCATTGGCTTGTGCTTTCTGAAATAACTCAATTGACGTTAAATTTAGCGATGTCTCAGCTTTTCATTACTCGTTTCTCGGCATATTGATCATCGAGTTCATCGATTCTTTTCGAAATTTTGTCGTATTTCTGAATAAATTTGATAAAAAAATTCTTTGATCATTCGATGATTACAAAAAGAAATAGATCGAACTTGTAATGCTAAAATTCGTTCGGTTTTTGAAATTTCATTTCCATCTAATCTCTGCAAAATGCAAGTTTTATCATCAAAACAATTGACTTTTGTTTTTCATTTCGAACTCACGTTCAATTGCGGCAGAGTAGCAATAACATAATCTCGGTAACCTTCATGATCTACACATGGATTTCCAGTAAGATATCTATCAATTCAAATAACTGATAAAACAAATCAATTCATGTTTTTGTATTCTTACAAATCGGCAAGATGAATATTATCTCGAAGATTTTCTACTGATGATAGAATTCCGATAAAATTCAATGTTAAATCGAGTTTAGTCAATGATTCACATCCTAAAAAATTCTTCAATCAATGTTTTATATGATAATTATCGAATTTACCGGAGAGATTTTCAATGTATTCGATATTGTTCAAAGCGAGATTGATATATTCTAATTTTTTTAATCGACCAACATTTTCTTTAAGACAAAATACGAACCGATTGATTAGACTAACAGAAATGAGTGATAGCTACCGATTTTTGAGATGAGATTGCTTTGTAGATAAAGAATCCGTAATTCTCGGCACCATTTATCCAAATATTCAATTCTGCCAATGATTTCAAAATGACTAATGCGATTGTAAAAAAAACTAATGTTTTTACTTTTCAATATCTTGCTGATGCAATGAGACTTCTTCTAATGTCGATAGTTCCCCTTCGTTATGTTCGGCACGTTTACGGATTAAATTTTCTGTGACTAAATTCAAAATCTTTTACAATCAAGAACTAGAAATGAATTATTTTTACTCACTAAACACCATAACTGATAGTTATTAATTTCTGAACACACGTGGTGAAGGTGAAGAGAGTTCACATCACTTAGCAGTATCCTCTATTTCTCTATCGATCTGACCCCAGATGTCGTCACAAATCAGCATTTGAGTTCAAAGGGCTATTCATCAATCATACGTGATTGTATGTTATCAATTTGTATATATTACATATAGTACATCAGATGAAAAAAAAACTCGGACTCAACACAATGAAAAAATTAAATCTTTTTGTATTATTATTTTCGCTTGTAAAATCTGAAGAATTAACTTGTTTATCGAATTGTGAAGAAATTCATGCTCAACCTCACGGACTCATTCAAACGAAATCTTGTGCTCGAATATCTTCGGATATTTGTCAAGTTCAATTGATTACTTATTATCAAGGTGACACATTTCCGAAATATTTCAATTATACTTTCGGACTTGTTTCATCGGATGACAACGAACTAAATTCTATTAAACTTCATCAATTAGTTAATTTTACTCGCTTTCATTTTATTCTCAATGCTAATCTCGAAGAAACAATTCTCATTGCAGAAATCTATTGTACCGATAGTAATTCTTGTCAATTAGATGCTATTAAGCCATTAATAAAAAAATATTCTCAACAAATCAATCCTTTCTATCGTATTCAATCATTAATCCATTCAAAAATATCGCCAACAGACTTATTCTGCTTCGATTCGAATGATCAATCATGTTCATCATTTAAAAATCCAGTTTGTATTTGGAATTCTGTCAATGATATTCGAAAATGTTCATCGAATTTCGATGTACATGTTCATTATGTATTGACATTTTCATTTCCTCATGAAACAACGTTCGAACGATCACAAGAATTAATTCAATGCAATCGAAATTATTGTGCAACCGAAGAGAATTTAATTCAATTGGAAACAATCGTTAAACAATCACTTTCAGATCGATTTCAAATACAAAATCTTGCTCATAAACAAACAAATTCATATGTATTTGTCTATTCAACATTGTTTTTTGGTTTTTTATATTATACAAAACACTGAATATACTATGAAAAAATATACACCTAGGAAAAAAAACAACAAGGCGATGGTTGAAATTCAATTTACTCATCATGAAGAATACACTGTTTCAATGTTGTTAAATAATATTCATAAGTACTGTTTATAATTCCCCATGAAACTAAACTTCGTATAAAATTCCACTTTGCACCAAGATAAAAATCTCGTACGGAATAACCACGTTGTTCATAAGCCAATCGAAGAATGTTTATCGGTCGATTGTAATGTCCACCTAATTCCGATTGTTGAATATTTTTCAAAACATTAATCGGATAGGTTAATGTCGAAAGTACGGCACCGAGTAGACCACCACTGAGAAAATCGTAGACAGAATGTTGAAAATCTGTTGACGCATGTGGTAGAATATCTTTCATTGGCTTTCGACAAGCAAAAAAAATGACATTCGATGTACTATTTCTTATTAAAATCAACGTTAAACCACGATAATATTCGATAATTCCGTAATGTTTATACATGAGTATGAACGCATGAAAACCATTTCGAATAATCGAATTATATTTCGGTGTTTGAAGCAACACTTGTGTACGTTCTAATGGCGTCAGAATTGCTTCTGTTGTCCCAGCTAAGGACGACGCTATCGGTTGATAATACCAATGTTCACAATTATTTATAGATGTTAATAAATGAAGATAGTGTGCATTTGCACCGAACATAATACTCAATGAGAATGTTTTCTGTAGCAATGGTAATGTCATACCACGATAGAGAATGAGAAAACCTTCGTTTTTCAATTGCTGATACGCATCACGAGTTTTTAAACGATAAATTTGCTGACGAAAAATGAGTTTATTAACTGGATAGGTGAGTAAAATGTTTGTTGCTGATGAGAGAAAGCCGGCTGCATATTCAGGTGAACGATGTTTTAATCGTCGAAATAGATTCTGTTCTTTTGACTTCATATGACCAACTACTCAATCATGATGATGATACATCACCTCCCATCTAGAATAAGATAGAGAACGTTTGTTTGGTTTTATTAACGAGTAAATAGATTCGTGTTGAGTTTATTTGATCAAGATTCGAAAGAAAGCACACACAACGATTATTCATAGCGATATATACAATAAAAAGAAAAGAAATTCGTCAACGATTTGATCGACTAGCATTCACTTGTTGTGCCTGGAAGACGGTGATGTTGATAGATTGGCATAGATGATCTAGAGAGAGAAAGAGAAAATGAAAATGTATTCGTATTTGCTTTGAAATTTTCAAACGAACTGAATAGTTTGTAAAGTCATTGGTGTTAAACATTTGATTTGTTCGCTTGGTATTTCATCGGTCGTCGTATGACAAAGATATTTATTCAAACAGGCAAAAATTTGTTGATTAAGTATTTGAAATTTTCGAATACGTTCAGTAAATGTCGGTAAAGACTTGACAAGAGAAGAGAAAACAAAACAAAACATCGATTTCAATTTCAAAAAGTACTCATACCACATTCTTAACTTCATCTTCTTTTTGATCGCTTCGATTAATTTTAAATAAATGATAAGTAAAATCATACGTCTCGAACTTTCGATGTTCATTCAACAAGCGTATTAATGTGCAACCGGCAAAATTCAAACCTTCGCCATACAATTGTTCGACATTCATTTCATGTTCGTATCGTGTCGGTAGACAATAAATAAATTGCAAGGCACTCCAAATACGATGAAATTCGAATGTTTCATCGATATTCGCCAGAGGACTTATGTTTGTCGATGAAGAACTTGTCGACCAAACAGGATCATCGAGTAGAAACGAACGAATACGATCGAGCATGACTTCGAACGTTGTTAGACCGATACAAAGACGTTCGCGAGTAAGAAGATCAGATTCTTCGACGAGTTTTCCTTGCTGAA
>Ga0209930_1000396_pt1 | contig 117411 bp, 140 predicted proteins | sample ThiBiot_500_biof_2_FD_183948 | JGI IMG/M metagenome (GOLD analysis project Ga0209930, IMG submission 183948) | Wastewater bioreactor microbial communities from Cape Town, South Africa - Thiocy_cont_500_biof (SPAdes) | ecosystem: Engineered > Bioreactor > Thiocyanate-remediating >...
TTAGACTTTTTCTTTTGAAGATCTCTTATGTCTATCATTGTTCACATATTTTTATTGATTGATCAAATAACAATAATAATCCGAAAGATTTACAAGAATTCAAGTATGAGTAACTTTTAGTAAAACAATACGTTTTTTTTTTAATTTTATTTTGTTATAACAAGAAAAGTGATGAGATATAGATACAACTCTTGTCTTGCACTCTGTTATTGTTAATTTTTCAAGGATATGAATATAGGATTTAGTGAACAGTCATCGAGTATTTATCGACAAATATAACTACAATCACTCTGTCATTTTTCTCTTGTTCTCTATCTCGTCCTTCTCCTTCTCCTACTCCTCCTCGTCACTTTCTTTGTCTGACTGAGTTTCGCTTGTTCCCTCGATTAACGACAACAACACCCTCATATAATGATGAGAAAAGAAAATTTGTCAAGCGATGCAATTCTGATAGGATCGTCTACGGGCAGATCATGTCGAATTTTAAATTCAATTATCGTTTGTCTCTAATTCGTCAATATTTATTCGTTCTCAGTAACACTATTAATCATCCTCTACGTTTTTTTCCTCTGTTCTTCGAGGTTTTTTCTCTCTTTACTATTTGAACAACAAAAATATGCGTGCTTACAGTTATATGTATTAGAGGAATTTGATCTGTCATGCTTTGTCTTCGTGCTAGCGTTCTCCGGTGACTGTACTGATTTTCTCCTACTAAGCATTAGTCGATGTCAGTTATTGGTAATAGTAAAAATAGAGACTCATCGTTTGCATGTCGACTTTTCTATATTGACTTTATGAAAACACCGCTCGTGCACATTCAACTACAGCATAAAATCAACATTCGCTTTCTGTTGTTTTCTTTCTTGTCGTTTGAATTGACGCAGACGCAGAGGCGTGTATGCAAGCATTCACTTGCCGATTTCCTTTTTCCGATTAAAATCCTATGCACTGTCTAGTAAACCAGTATGTTTAAAAAAAACTGTTAACTTCAATGTCACATTGTTTTATACGTGCCAGTCGATTATTAGTCATTCATTCATTCATTCAGGACAAACTCTGCCTTTATGACCCCGATTGATCTCTATTCTTCTCGGAGATTTCAGATGTGTTTATATTTAATATGCATATATGTATACATAGAACCAATAGCAAACAAGTGAATTCGATGTGTAGACTTATATAGATGACGAGATCCTTTCACGAGACGTTTTCTGTTGTTCCCATAGGATCGATAAAAAAAAACTAAAGGCGTCTATAGGTTATATATATGTGTGTGTGTGTGTGTGTGTGCGTATGTATATATGAGGAAAGAGAGATAGAGAGAACAAAAAAATGCGAAGAAAATAGAAAGAAGAAGATAATGTTTACTCTATCGATATCTTCCCATCATCATTTGATGTTCTTTCTTTGCTTTTTTTGCTCTCTATTTATAGATGATCTTCCAAAGACATCACTATCTTGCATATAAATATGTTGTTTCATGGTAAGATGTACCCATAAGTAGACAAACATCTATGTTTACCATTTGAACCTGTTAAAATCCAAGAAATATTCCGCTTTCGATTACCAGATGTTTCCATGTTCTGCCTACGTCGTCTATCTTTATCTTATTGATTTGTCACAAAAGATCACATTTCTTTATCTATATATGATCGATTTGAGATCAATAATGATGTAGACATATTCCGTACATGCATATATATGTATATATATATATATATATCTTATGGATTTATTTTTAATGATGTCAAAGGTGACGAGTGATTTATCAAAAAAGATGAAACTTTACACGTACATCAGAATCTTATTTATAGAAAGTATGAGAGAACAAATAGGATATTGATGATATTATATTTTCGTTATAATACATACACATAGACAATTCTAATAAAATCCAGAGGATGTTATCTGAGCCTTCGTTTACTTTGTTCTTTCGTCTCGATATAATAGTCGTGTATACAAATAATTCATCTTCGTTTTATTCTTGAATAATTAGCAGAACGTGTAGATAACTAGATATGTTTTATTTGTTCGTACTGTACTCTATGAGAAAGGTTATTTGTCAGTATATAAATCCTTTGTTTTTCTACAGATTATTTATTTTCTATGTAACAGACATGAAGATCGCCGATGGATTTATTTTTTTCTTGTATCATCAGTTCTTTTGTTTTAGTTTTCATCGCTAAGAAGAACTTCATCGACTAGATTAATCAAGTAGACATGTTTGTTTCATAGAGACGGGGTCAACGTAGATCAACACAGAACTTGTTTTTCATAATTATATTTAGTTACTTCTTAGACGGAATAAAAATCAGGTGCGTGAGAGTTAGTTAAAGATATAATGAGATTGATCCTTAGATTTCGTATCCGTTGGTAGGTCTTTATTAACAAAAAAAAGTATCGAGATGAAAAAGTACTTTGAAGCATTTTTGTTTTCTAATTAATATCTATAGAAAAAATTCCATCGAATCCAAATAAGTCAATCGTCTCGTTTTCTATGATAGTTGAAATAGTGCATGTAAATAAATTTCCTTCTATGTCAATAGAAAATCATTCCGATTTAAATGCTTTTCGAGTATTTTTGTTAAGACAAACATTGAATTTGAATAATCTCGCATGAAACAGAAAATAAATCTCAATATAGTCTTGACATTCTCTTGCATTCTTTTTTTCACTAATCGATTTGATCGAATTAAAAAAAGAAAATTTCTTTATTGGCCGTACACGATTTAGAGAGTATTTATTTTAGGAGAAAAAAAATCACATTTCTCTTTTTGTCATTAAAAAAACGTCTTTTGATTTATATAAATAGAAAGAAAAACATGAGAAACAAGTTTACGTCCATACTCACAGCGGTACGAACAACAGTAAATATTCTTCTGATGATGTATTAATATTTATAATCAGCATCGAGAAAAAGAAAACTCTAGAAAAGCAAATGTTTACGTACGGCCTTTCTTTATAATTATTGATGAACAATAGATGACGTTCTTCGTTTCTTCGAAAGATTTCCCAAAAATGATTTGCTTTTTATTTTCTATTTTGTACGATAAAAATAAAGTCTTTGGATTAAATTGTTTATTGATTTGTCAATTCGATCTAATGCATGTCAGCAATTCTATATTTAATAGTCTACAGATGCGATGAAGCCTTTTTTATGTATACACATATATTGAGATAAGTGATCGTGTTTAACTGCTATTACTTCTTCGATTACCGATGCAACTTGCGTTTGTTACTTAAGACGAATGTGAAAATAAAGAAAAAAGTACGTCGACAGGCAAAAACTCATGTAAATTCGAGGAAGGAAAAAAGGGACAAAGTAAAAGAGAATTAATCCACATCAATTTGATTCTTTTTCTAGTTACTCTTTCTATTCTCGTCTATTATTAGCTTTTTACCTTCGCTTCCTTGCAGTCATTTTTCCTTTCTCTCCCCCCCCCTCTCTCTCTCTCACCATCCTATTTTGCCTTTTCATTTCGATTTAAAAAAAGGCGTCTGTTTGTTTTCGTAACTAACCATTTTATGTTGTCTCATATAATGTCGTGTTCGACGATGTGCCACCCTTGCCGTTCTTTGAAATACTTTCAAAAGACAATTGATTTGATTCTTTTATTTAACATCTTACAAAAGTAAGTGGAATAGGAAAACCATAAGCAGAAGAAGAAGAAGAAGAAGTTTGACATTTATTTTGATTCATTCTTCTATTAATACTAACAATTATATTTATATTGCCGATAAGAAAGATGATGTCATTATTAAGAAAAGATCTTTTCATTTTTATTTTTTAAATGAAGTTGTACCTCATTCGAAGCATTCTGTTTTGATTGAAACAGAAGTACACAGTAAAAAGGAGAATAGTCATATTACAGGTTACATTTCAAGTTATCATTTCATCTATCTTCTTCTTGTATTTCTAATTAGTCTTTGCTATTTCGAAAAGAAAAGAAAGATTCATCGAAAGTTTTAAACTGTTGGAAACAGACGCGTATGTACGTACGTAGATCGTAGCATTATGATTCATTCCTTTTAACATTGATGACATTACTGAAATTGATTCATCATTGATAATTAAGTATAGCTGGTAACTATTTTAGTTGGAAGGGTTTTTGTCGTCGATACGAGAAAATAAAGTATTGGCATGCACGTCTTGCTAAGTATTATGAAAAAAGTGTTGTTGTTGTTTTTTTTTCTTCTCCTCCTCCTCCAACTTTCTATCTTTCATGATGATATTTCGAGTAAGTATCTCATTCACTTGTTTAATAGTATCATCTGCTTTTCTTTTGTTTCATTATATAAAGTCAACATTGACAAGCAAATTATGATGATTCGTTGAATTATTGCGTTTTAATTGCTTCTTACTATTGATAGAAAATTACGCGTAGTTTATATTGTCACTTACAGGTATATGTATGTACATATGATTAGAAAGTGTACATGAGCAAGTTAACAAGAAAAAAAGAAAGAACGAGAGAGCGAGAGACAGAGAGAGGTAAGCAGAGAGAAAAAAGAGACTGAAAGGATGCATTTTTTGCATGATGAATCGAGGAGTATTTGTTTTTAAAGTAAATTTATGTTGGGTAGTAGTATGATGTGGCGATGAGATTTAAACTATATATGTGGTTGCTGAGAAGAAATGAAAGAGAGAAAAAAAGAAAGAAAGAAGTATACACACATAAAAACTTTACTCTTCATAAAATTTAGAGCAATATGACACATTGTTTGAATGATAATGTATATGTATGAATAATGGTTTATTTTGTTTTACCTGTTTTTTTCTTTTGTTTTGCTAGTTTATTTTAAAAGAAATTTTCTTTCTTTTCTTTCCTCTCATTTGTCCTATGTATCTTTCTCTCGTTTTACAACCTGCGTTGGTTAGCGTGTTTTTCAGTAAATATGAACTATAATTGCTAACGTGACTTTCTTATGTCTGTTTGACAAGAAAAAAAAGACTTAATCTATTCCATCGAGTAAATATGAAATCATTGGATGTTTTCTCTTGACAAAGTAAAATAAAATTAAGTTAAAACACGCTTTGATTACACTTCATTTTCATAGTTTATTAACTAGAGATACGAATAAAATGATAAAAATTCGATTGATATTTACTTGTACTTTTCGTTCTTCTTTTTTCTTATGAAATCATTTATATTCATCGAAAGATTATTTCGGGCTTTAGACTTGAGCAGGCTAAACTTAGATTTTTCTCTCTCCCTCTCTCTCCTCTTGTTTTTTCCCTTCGGTTTTAATATTGATATTTGATTTTTATCTGCTTTTAGACAACAAAAAATTGATTTAGACGTTGCGACCTTATTCGTGTCGCTTTAATCCTGTTCATTGTCGTTTGTGTTTCCTTCGTTTCGTTTCTTTTTTTTATTTTCACATGATTATTTGTCTACTCGGTGTTAATATTAACATCAGTCGATGGTTAAAATTCGCCTGTTATCTACTTCTATTAACTCTAATTCAATCAAATTTGATCTCAGTTGTACATGGAGCTCCTGGTGGTGTTAAAGTTGTTCATACATCATCGAATCAGACATTTATTTTTGAACAGGTCGATAATTTAACGAAAACGAAAATACTCGATTGTAAAGCTGATGTTATCAATTCAACTTTGCCTTATTTCTCTTTGCCTTATCGAATATTTGCTGGTGCACTTATCGTTCCCATCACATTCTGTGCTATATTCGGCAATATTCTTGTTATTTATGTGATTAAACACTATCGTAATTTACGTATAACAGGCAATGTTTTCCTGGCGTCACTTGCTGTTGCTGATGTCGGTGTTAGTACATTGGCAATGACATTCTACGGACTTCAATTACTTCAAGGAAGATGGCTTTTAGGAGCGGTATGTAAATAGTAACGAAAAAAGAACGAATTTTTTTCTTCTTCTTTCGAGTTAGTTGTTTCGATCGACATTTTGTTCTCATTTATTCCAATTAAGTTTATAGTTTCCTCTGCTATTGTTCTTTTTTTTTCTTCTCTTTTTTTACTTTCGATTTCGAATATAAACAAAGAGACCTGAGGCTATAAAAATCTTACGATGCAAACATTTGTCGTTCCATTGACTGTGCATATGTGTGCACATGAACGAACCAAATGTAATATTTCGTTTTTTTCTTTCTCTACCTAAGATTAGTAAATACATAGTCAATAACAAGGTTTTCTTTTCTAATCAATGCTAAAGGCTGTTTTGATTTCGATTAGCTATCTAATTCGTATATCGACATATGTACACGAGAGAAGAAGAAAAAAAAATAACAGAGTTTCTCGTGTTACAATTTTAAATGTGTATGTATCGAAGAAGCCAGATTAATAAAATATTAGTCGAGTTAATTTCGTTTTTAAGTTTTCATGAAACCTTTAATAGTAATTCGAAGTTGACGAAAGAAAAAAGATAAATAAAAACGGAAATATATTATATTTTTATACATATTTATTTTAGTCTGCAAATGTTTGTCATTATATAATTTTTCATATTATTTTTATTCTATTTGCCATATGTTCTCAGAGGTCAAAAACAAATTTTCTTGAGTACTGATGTTGTTCTCTTCAGGTGCGAACATATAAACTCGAAACAATAAAAAAATTAATTTAATTTAAACAAAAAAAAAACACATTTTAAAATGATTTTGTTTTTCTTGTCAAATTTGTAGTTTATGTGTCGTTTATGGTTTTCATGTGATGTTCTTTTTTCAACTGCATCAATTATGCATTTAGCTTGTATAGCATTAGATCGTTATCTATCTATTGTCCGACCATTTGAACATGAACGAACGTCATCGGAACGACGTCGTTATGCAATGATATTCGGTTGTTGGTTTGGTTCGGCATTACTTTCATTTATTCCGATTTTTACAGGCATCTATACGACACGTGATCAACGACATAAAATCGATTGTTTAAATCGTGTTCATGGTCGATGCATATTTGCTGTTAATCAAGCTTATGCGATTGTTTCATCATCGTTTTCATTTTGGGTGCCAAGTGCGATTATGATCATCATGTATGTTATGTTAATACGAATAGCTGATCGAAAAGAAAGTGAAGCACATCGAATGTTAGACGCACTTGCTCAACGTCGTCGTGCATCACAACAAAATCAATATTTTATTCGACGACGATCAAGTGACGAACAAACCTATCTCGAATCAGCTCAATCTACTCATCATTCACAACGAAATCATCAATTAGGAACAACAACAACAACGACGACAGCAGCAACTGTCAATGGAAGTTTTAATAATCATCGTCGGCTAGGTAAACATGATAGTATTGACACAAACATGGATCGACATGCGTCGGTTGATCTACCTGGAAGTTTATTCGATCCACGTCATAGTCAAATGAAACATTTACGACGAGAACGACGAGCTGTTAAAACTTTAGGAGCTATTATGGTCGCTTTTCTAATATGTTGGCTTCCGTTTTTTGTTCGTTATTCGGCATGTGAACCGAATCGTTGTAATTGGAAATATATGCCGATTATAGAAGATATTGTTTTTTGGGTTGGATATTTCAATTCAATGATTAATCCGTAAGGATTTAGTTTGAAAATTTTTCATTCAATTGAACACAAAAATCTTTTGTTTTGCTTTAGATTTCTCTATGCGTTTCATAATAAAGATTTTCATACTGCTTTTCGAAAGACACTTAGTAAATATTTTATCTGTTGTCGTGAACGTCGAACAAGTACAAGTAGTTCAATTCCGTTACCACCTGCAACGCCAAGTGGCGAAACACAAAGGACAAGTTTACGTCGAAAAAATCGAAGCAATAAAAAATCGAAAATCCGTTCGAAATCAACTCCGAACGATCGAAAATCTTCCAATACGAATCAATCAATTCGAACTAATAACAATGGTTTAGAAACATCGAATGGTACGACAGCTGGCAGAGAAAATAGTAGTACTTCAACAAAACCTAATTCGTATCTATGAAACAAAACAGGAAATTTTCATTTCAGTGCCTTGTGTGTTCATTTTTCTTTTTTCGTATATTTTATTTTATTTTTCACTAGACGCACACATCTATATTTTAGTTAAACATGATGAGTGCGATCATTTGCAAAGAAAAACAAACAAAACTTCAGAATAACAAATACGAAAGCTAACTGTGATTCGTTATTGTCGAGTGTATTCTTTACTTCTCTCGTTTTTCTTATGTTTAATTGTCTCTGTGTGTATGCCGTATGTATCTGCGTGTGTGTGTGTGAGGCGATGCTTTTTATGTAACATCGCAATCCCGGTGAACGATAATCTTTTTTTTTTCGGTTTTTTTTTTGTCTTTTACCTCTTGAGAAAAACTTGTTTTTAATGTTAAAGTAAAGCAAAACAATGAATGAATGAATGAATAATGATAATCAAATAAGAAAAAATGAAACTTACCGATACTCAAATAGAGTAAATCAACAATTAGTTCGATCGAGAATGTTTTTCTTAGGAGATGTGGCACGTAGAATACTGTGAATTAAGTGCACTTTTGTTCGACAAACAAAAAAAAAGGAGCAAAAACAACAATAACAATACCACCTTAGTTTTCAGTCAACAGTCGTCGGCAATCTCCTGAGTAAATATCTATTAGTCGGCTTTTCTTAACTGAAAAACCAAATCATATATGAATAGTAAATTAAATTGTGTTCACAAACTTTTTTTTTAAATTAATAAGTAAATATCAAAAGATTTTTCAATGTACTATTCAAACTAGTTCTATCATCTAAAAAAAGCTTATTGAGACCCTTTTTAAATAACAAAAACGAAGAATGATTAGATGCTAATCCATTTGATATTTGAAATGATAATAAAACAAGAATATCAGACAGATAGAAAGAAATATACATCTGTTCAGTACAAAAGAGAAAAAAAAAGAATATGATTATTCTTCAATCAATATTAATGAGCAAAGTTAAACATATTTTTTTTACATATAACTTCAAATATGTACGAATTCTTTCTATTTTTGGATTAGAGTAAAACTGTTGATTGACCAATATTTAACAAACAACTATTTGTATGTTTTCCGGTGTATTTATAGAACATATTACGGGTAAATCATTTTAATAAGCTAATATTTTGACCTAGATTTAGAGTTCATTACGAGTAATCAGACAGGAAATTATCAAATAAATTCATATTTATAATAATCTGAAAAGTAAAAGAGTTTACGCAATCAAATCATCTCTTCATCTGATTGCGACCTCTTGGGAAAGTTTTGTAGCATCAATGAAGAGGTACATGACAACTAAATCTTTGGCAATGATTTTCACCAATCAAAAAATAATTGTCAACAACACCACAATACTACTTGTTCCTTTACTTGAATCCACTTGTTCAAGCGTTATCATGAATTTCCGTGTAGTAATTCGAAAAAAAAGATGATTAAAGATTTAATTATGTAAAGAAGGATTTATTTTACAAGATTTTTGAATACTTCAATTGAAAATATCAATAATGTTGTTCGGGGAAAATCGATTGTTAAAAGTATTGCTAATCTTTTTTTTTTAATTCTAGATTATCGTAAAAGATCTCCAATATAGAATGAAAAACTTATCTTTCAAATTAAACTGATTATTGAATGTAGGGCGAAAAAAAAACGAAAGAATTATATCGAAATTTATTTTATTTTCTTCATTCAAATAGATCTACTCGAGCAATACAATGTCAGTAACTAGCCAAACTAGTGACAGTCTTTATTCAAAAGAATCTTTTTCTATTGATTTACCACCCGTCGATGATCTGATTGCATCATTAAAGGTATGATTAACTTTGTCTCATCTGCCTATGTATAAAAAAAAAAGAACGCCCGATTTCTCTAATGATAATTGAACGTGTCGAAGTTCATTTCTTGTTCCTCTTCTCTAAAAATAAATAAGGTGCTAATGAATATAATATGTCTAAATTGTAAGGTACTGTTTGATGAGTTGCTCATGAACAAAAAAAGAGCGCATCGCGTGTTAGCAGTCAAAGTCTGTATATGCATACAGGGAGGGTGGATGTGTGTGCGTGTATGTGATATATAATCTCTTCCGATGTTCTGCTTTTGACAGCACCATCCAAATAGCACTAGAGGAAAGTCATTTTTTTTCTTCTGTGGCATACGTATCTCGAAGAATTAATCACTAAGATCGTTGAAAGCAAGAGTTGATCTTTTTTTTTCATTTGCCCTAAATCTTCTGTCATTCTTTTTGTTTCGAAAAGGAAAAGAAATTTGTAATAGTTGACAGTCGTCCATCTACTTATGCCATAATAATTAAATATTTCCATTCTTTAGTTGATTGCACATCTCAACCTTCTTGTTCTCTCTCTCTCTCGTTTTTTATTTTCCCATGAACATTTCGAATTAATTATGAAAGATATGCATGCATACTTCAACATCTATTCATTTGCTTTTAATTATTTATTTATTTATTCGTTTTCATTCGTGTCGAATAGAATAGAATTCATCGAAGTGTTTTTTATAGGAAAAAAATTTCTTTTTTTTTCTCTCCTGTTGAGCATCTAGTGTATTAGATGAAAGAAAGCTTATCCATTGTGAGTCAAAAGATTAAAACTTAAACGAGAAAGACATGTCGAGCTAGGCGAGAGATTATGCTCGAGCGCACATACGCTTATTGACAGGTGATGGCAACTGAAAGAATAAAACAAAATGAAAGAGAAAAGAGAATCTGTTCGCACGACTAGATTTCACCCTTTTTCCTCATTTTTCTTATCATTTACGTATATATATACCTGCGTTTGAATAAAGAGAATGCATCGGAAGTCAAAAGAGAAGAGAAAAAACGGGGGAAAAAAATCTGAGCTTTATTCATCTTTCTTTTTCTTTTTTTCTTCTATCTTACGACTTCGTCAGGATCAAAAAGCATCAGCAACATCAAATGACAATTCAAAACTTCATGCTGAAATTCATCTAACCATTATCACAGATCCATCACAAGTATTTATATTTCTTCAATACAAACACATATCTATCTGTCTGTCAATCAATTTCATTTTTTAGTATGCATCATCACTTTGTGAATATTTCTTCACATTATATCGTGATGTACAATATCGACCATTTGTTCTTCAGTTTCTTCCATCATTTGTCATAGCTTATTATGATCTCCTTTACCATCATCCGGAGTCAGTTGACGCTACCATTAAGGTAAAATGAGAGTGTATGTGTGCTGTGATACTTGCTCATTATAATCGTCTGCATAGCTACTAATGATCGGATAATATGTATGTATATACACCCTCTCAAACAATATATTTATGAAAGAGAGGAGAAGAGAAAAAAAAACAGGAAACCTTTTACATAAATTGAGAGTATAGAGATGAGAAGAATGTTAGTCAGATAGATAAAACTCATTTACAAGTATGTAACAAAGATATTTTTTGAAAAAAAAATACTAGACAAAGTCTGAAAGACGATATCTTTTCTTTTTTTATCTTCTCATTAAGAATAAATTCGATGTGTCAGCCTCGAGCAGAGATTTTCCTTTTTGTCCTAGGATATAGAACTGTCATGATTTAACTCTAATTAAAACCTGTTTTCATTTATCTTTTATTTTAGAAACAACAGAACGACTGAACTTCAGCTAGGAATAATCATAGAGCCATTAAATGTTGATAGTATCCGGAAAAGAACTTTCCTTTTTTCTTCTTCTTGTCGTTTGAAAAGAAAGATAGTAAGGTAAAAAAAGTAGAAGATGAAAGAAAGGGAAAAGTAGTAACACAGTTAGTAAAATTTGAAACATGTCAAACAAAGCTAATTTTGCTTTTCATTATCATTATGAGCACATATTCATCGAATAAATTCATAATGCGTCTTTGCCTGAAGTCGACACCAGTAGTAACAGCAGCATCAACATCATTATCATCATCATTGTCTTTCTTTTTTTTTGACAGCATCCTAGCGTGAATAATCTAACTCCTCTAGTAGAGATGAGCGGCTTTCTTTTCAGCTTCTCATTTTTCTCTCCCTCTCTCTCTCTCTCTTGCCGTTTCTTTCTTCTCTCTTTCTCTCATTCACTCTATCTCCTCTTCCTTCTTACCGTTTTATTATCATTATTAAAAAAAAAAGAAAGAAAGACTGAGCACGTCGTCTCATTATTCTTTTCTTCATCATCATATTCGATGTCCTACTTTCTGCTTGTAGGATGTTTTTTCAACAATTGATACGTTCCTTGTTGGCATCTACAATCTAGTAAGTTCACACTTAATATTTTAAATCTAAGAAAACAAAAAAACGACATTGTCTAATCGGTAGTTAGCTATTGATAACAGTTGCCTTTTACTAATCTGTATCAGTAGCTCTACTACTGAATAGTCAACATATGTCACTAACATCGATTTTAATTAACAAATAGTTTTTCGAAATAAAGATCGAACAATATTCTATTTTCTTTTCGTGTACTGCTAGGGCATTGTTGACGATGGCAATGATGATAAAACGGATGAGATTCGTAAGTTTATAATTATATGTATGATGAAAATTAATGGTTGACTTTTGTAGGAATACCAAATCTAACATTACCATCGGTTTATCATACACCAAATCCTGTAAGTCTTTTGGTTGAACTTCTGGCAAAACTGACTAAAATCGACTAATGGTTAAAACTAAATAAAAACTAGTTCATTTTCAGCAACTAAAATATTCAATGCGATCACAATAATGGCATTCGATCTATTTTTTCGTTGTCATTCAATGAAACTTGAATAGTAAAACTAATGTTATTAATAATAATAAAAAAAATACTAATAAATAAACTTTCTACTGACTCAATGCGATCAAACGAAATAATTTCTAATAAAGTGATAATTGATAATTCACTGAGATAAAGGAAGAAGAAGAAGAAAGAGGATATGCAGATGATGTAGACGAAGCCACAGGGAAAGTGTTGTAAAATTAAAAATTTAATTAAAAAGAGAAGAAAAACTTTGTTAATTCCAAATAGTTGAACTTATAATTTTATTTAATTTAGGATAATTATGCACCTATCCCATTGACTCAACATGCCATATCGAAACATGATAAAAAATATGATGTCATTCGTTTACAAACATTTCTTCCATTCGATGCAGTCAATGCAACGACAAGGTAGAACTGAATTTCTCTTTGCATGAGTATTCTAGATGAAATTTTAGCAGTAGAAAATTTTCAATTTCTGAGCAAAGATTTGTTTGAGCAATCGATTCTTTTCGTTTTTCGCTAACCGATTATCTGACAAATGAAGTCGTTCGTTTTGTTTTCTAGGGAACAAATCGTATGGTTTCTTCTGATACAATATGGCGCGTATGTGTCATCGATGAATGTATATTCTCGACAAGCTTATTTTAAAATGTCAAAAAAGTAAATGATTTCTTTTTTTTGTGCTAAAGAATTCTATCTATTGAATTTACTAAACTTAAAGATTAACAAGTCAAGGCTTCTCAGTGGATGACGATACAAACTCGAAGTCAGTGGATCTATTCGTACCACCGAATGGCCGACGTATTTATGTCTCAAGTCGAATACTGATAGAAATCTTAGGCACTTTATCTTATTTCAAGTAAGAAGTAGAATTCAATTAGAAGATAAAAATAAATCTCAATTATACTTTTCAAGAGCTAATTCAACAGATAAAACAGTATCAGAATGCATGCGTTTATTGAAACATCGTGCTGAATATGAAATGTATGCCGATGTAATTTTAGTAAGGATATTTTCGTCTTTTCATCATCTCTTGTTATTCGTAATTAATTAATTAAATATCATCCGTAATTGGATAATTTAGATGACAGAATCTCTTGGATATTTACATGAATTCGAGATTCAACAGTCTGAACAACAAGATACCATTGGTATTGAGATCGAACTACCGCCAACAGTTGATGTTGTCAAACAAAAACGAGCGGCTACAACAACACGTTCGATTAAATATCGACAATATTCACATAAACATCACTTTCATCAACAACAGTCAACTGAAATGGGTACGTGTAATAAATTAGTACAAGAATAAACAATGAAAATTATTTAGAATTTAATAATTGTTTAGACAAAACGAAACTTTTCTGTTTGTAACTAATATATTAAAGAAAAGGGACAAAGAAATAGACATTAAAAAAAAGATAATTAGACACTCTATAAAAATCCATAGCTAAAGCTATAACTGCTTGCATGCGTCTTGATTTTTTCTTCATTTTAATTAATTTATTAATTTTTGCATATTTGTTCTAAATTTCGTTTCGATTTTTTGCCAATATTTAGTCATTTCTGAGAATGAACTACCGAATGATACAATTGAACATTTAAATTTCGTTCCGGTACCCAGTGACATACAACCAACAGACATCACACCACCAACACTTCAAAAACAAAAGTCTATTCTCGATGTACTCGATGAAAATACTCCAACAGCACAATTTATTCGTACAACAAGTAATCAAACATCAAACTCAACTGATCAACAATATGATTCAATGACATCCGACGACAATATCAATGAGACAACAGCATTAATCAATGACAATCAATCGAGTATTACTTCGACTATTGGACTAGCTACAGCAAATATATCGCCGTCAACAGCACGTAATTATAAACCACTATCATTAGCATCAACACAAACATATTTTAATACGATTCAACAACAGAAACGTTCGTCATCACCGAATATACAACAGATTCAAACGATTATACATGATAATCCGAATTTATCTCAATCGCGTACATCGAGTATAAATTATGGTGACAGAAAAGAATCAGTTGCATCTGTTCGATTTGTAGGCAATGAACAAAATAGAACGAATCTCGAAGAAACTTATCTCTGAACTAGTTAACTATTCTCGTGTTTGTCTGTCAATGTGTGTGCATGTGGAAATAATAATCTATTTATTTCATATTTCTGTCGTTTTTTTTGCTTTATATTATTCAAGAATATAGAATAAAATCAATAAAATACACGTCTATAAATAAAGTGAAAAAAAAACGAGTTTTAATGATAGATAAAATAAATTATGTAGATTAAAACGTGATTGTTAACAAGCTGCCGTTTTGTTATTTATAGTATTTGACACACCTATGAAAGTTAATATAGTAGTGTTCAAGGACATTTTTTATTTCGCAACACTTCGATAGATAAAAATTAGATCTATGAAACGCTCAAATTTGGATATAGGACACGGACAGAAAGAGAATATTATTGGTGAGTAACGTCTATGATGAATAGATAACAAAGAAAATGTTCTCACGTAATCTACTTTATATTGTTCATCGAAAATGATGAAGCCGTTTGATGACACTGTATGACTCATAAGTTTACTTTTGCGTTCTTCTATTATATTTTTAGTCAAAATAAAAGAGACATCGATCTACTGAAAGATATTATTGTCTTCAATATTCTTGAATTTATATATGAAAATACTAAATAGTCAATTGAGCAGACAATTCTCTCTTCTGAGCTTATCTTGTGAATAAATTCAACGAAATTTGATCATAGCTTATATAATAATATAATGACACTAAACATGCTAAACTTCGAGCTTTCTATTGACGTCATAAATGTCCTTTGAGGAAGCTGCGTTATAAACGAGTGCATTCTGTCAAAAGACACATTCATTATCTTTAATATTTAAAGGTAAATATATTTCCATTAATTTGAATATTCGTTTTAGTATTTAAAACAAGTAAATTTACTATTTGAACCTAAACATTTTCATAATCTATTTCATTTACTCAAAACATATTACTAAAGCTAATTCATCCGTTGTTATTTTTCTTTCGAGTGCATTTTATGTTCATCACAAAATTAGTTATTTCCCTTGATATAAACTAAAATAGAAGCATAGCTTCTTTTCATTTACTTAATTTACGCGTGGTCTAACTAACAAGAGTTCAGATTTCAAAAGAAAAAAAAATAAACTACGCGTCTGACAGCTATTTTTTATTCTACTAGTACAAATCTTATTTTCATTATTCAACGTAAAAGTAAACAATTGACATGAGAATATTTACCAATATTATAAAAATATCAGAAGCATACCAAGAAACCAATAAGTAGGCAACTTTCTTTTCTTCATATGAATTTATGTTTATAAATTTATGAATAATACTTCGCCGCGAGATACCATTATAGTCTTAATTAGGACAACGAATGAACTTTATACTCGATAGACAGCCATAAAAATTGGTTTATTATTTCCCAAATAAAAAGGATTCGAGCAAGTCTTTTCCGTGCTAGTTATTCAAATCTTCAAAAAGTTCAAGCATAAAGTAAATATTATTTTGACGTTTCTATTTTTCTTTCTCTGTTATTTCTATGAACGTAGACAGTGCACCGAGGAGTTCGCAATGAATCAATATAGCAGTTTTTCCTTTACTCTAAAAATATACCCTTCTCGAAAACGTTATACTTTCGGTTTGCACTTAAAATAAATTCTATTTTCTAGGAAAACAATTACATTAGCTTCGTATGAAATCGAGTTAAATGACTCTTGAAATGACATTTAAATAGAAAAATGTTTATTTATCTATTTTTAATTGATTACGCTATTATTAACTGTCTATAGTCAGAATAAATTTTCACATAAAATATATTTTGCATTCACGTATCTACTGTAAATAAACGTCATGTTAGATCGTCCGCGTATTAACTCGTTTTGTTTCGCATCACTAATCGGATGACTGTATCAATCCGTAGTACAAAAAAAGTTTTTTTTTTTATTTACCTAGATGAAAAGCAAAGTATAGTATTTACAGGACATTTTATTGAAGACATTTCAAAGAAAAATGCCGAAACAAGCACGTAATCATGTTGAATCCTTATTCAACAGTTCTATTTACAAATCTGGTTGGCTGTATAAACGAGGTATGTGTTTACCTGGATATGAACTAGGATGAATTTGTGTTTCCATTGAAATCTCAGGCGAACATATTAAAACTTGGCGTCCACGGTATTTTATTCTTCTTCATGACGGTCATTTGTATGGTTACCGCAAGACTCCAGCATTAAATCATGTTGAACAAGAAAATCCATTGAATAAATTCTATGTTACTAACTGTATGATCCTACAACAGGATAAAATCAAACAACATGCATTTATGATACATTTCAATGACATGAAAATCGAACGATTATTTGCTGCCAGTAATCAAAATGATTGGTAAATTAAAAAATGAAATATTAATAAAACGTTTGATAAATTCGAAAATTTATTTTTCAGTCAAGAATGGATAACAGCAATCGAATCGATTAATCGACAGACAACACCGCATTTGCAACATCAATTATCGATGAATAATAGAAATATGGTGACGAACGATGATGCTGATGATACAGAAAATCACTATCCAATTCAGAATCAAATGTTCACACGAAGACCAGTAGATAGAGAAAGATTCTGTTTAATCAATTGATTTTCTTTGTTATTGAATAGCAAATGAATGATTTCGAATATTTGAAAATTCTTGGCCGTGGTAATTTCGGCAAAGTTATTCTATGTCGTGAACGAACAACACAACGTATTCTAGCAATGAAAATGCTACGCAAAAGTTTTGTAGTTATCAATGTAATGTTCATTGTTCGAGTTGATTTCGAGATAACAATTCTTCATTTAGAATGAAGTTGATCATACAATGGATGAAAATCGAATTCTTCGTCATATTCGACATCCATTTATTACGGTATTGCGAATAATTGTCTAATTTCGATTGTGTTGTTATGTTTTTTTCTGTCTAGAATTTAATATATGCATTTACAACTGGTGATCGTCTTTGTCTTGTTATGGAATGTGTTAACGGTGGTGAATTATTCTTTCATTTACAACATGAAAAACGTTTTAGTGAAGATCGTACACGATTTTATATCGCTGAAATAGCTTGTGTTGTTGGATATCTTCATTCGAAAGAGATCATCTATCGTGATATTAAGTTAGAGAATATTCTACTCGATCGATTCGGTCATATAAAACTCGTTGATTTCGGTTTATGCAAAACTAATGTGCCATTTGGTGAGAGAACAGTGACATTTTGTGGAACACCGCATTATATCGCGCCCGAAGTATGTCTAATATTAAATTTTAATATTATTATTATTTGTTTTTGTCTCATCTAATTCAATGAAAATAGATTGTCGAAATGATATCGTATACAAAGGCTATCGATTGGTGGGGCGTTGGTATTGTTATGTATGAATGTCTTGTTGGATATTTACCTTTCATTGATAATGAAAGTCAAGATGGATTGTTTCAAAAGATTATATCAGCTGAACCGGTCTATCCATGTTTTCTATCAGAATTAGCGGTTGATCTAATTCGAAGTTTTCTTAAAAAGGAACCGAATGAACGGTAGGACGAATATTCAATGAAAGATTTAAGAATGAATATTTTCTGTAGTATTGGAAATGGAATCGAAGATGTTCGAGAAGTTGAACGACATCCATTCTTTCAAAATGTATCATTTCGTTTATACGAAGAGAAAAAAGTTCGTTTCACTTGATTGAAATAATATGAATAACACAAATAAATTGTCTTTTCATTTATTTAGATCGAACCATTATTCAAACCAGAACTTGATTCTGAAATGGACACACGTTATTTCGATCATGAATTTACCGAGGAATCAATTTGTGTAACACCACCTGGTAAATCAACTTCTCAAACAAACAAACAAACAAACAAACGAACAATCTCTCGATTGTTGTTTTTAGATAGCATTGAATCTTTAGATAAACTTAGTCTTCCTGACGATGCATTTGAACGGTACGTACTACCTACGACATGGTTTCCTTTCTCACTCCTAAATCTTCATGTCTATCGTTTAGTTTTACTTATATTGGCAATGAAACATTAAGTCATATTGCTTCTCGGTCGATTCTTTCGATGTCACCATTGAATAGCACTCGTTCATATTCAAACGTCTTCTATCAAAATAATACCGATTTCTATCGGCCAACATTTCCGAATAAACATTTTCGATCACAATATTCTTTCTCGACTATAAATATTCCATCATTAGTATCGAATCCAATATTAGCATCATTCAAACTAAAGAATGCAACAAGTATGCAACTCAATCGAATAGTTACTAAATCGATTTCTGACAAATCATATTTCGATCAGCAATTTCAAGACGAAGAATTCGATATGATCGAACTAATGGAAGAGTAATGTAACTTCAAAATTTATTTTGTAAACATAAGTGTCTGTGTTTTGTTTTTCTAAATAAAATTTCCGTTGTCTTTGAATTATTTACGAATATCGAATCATTTCTGCGAATTCAGCAAGAGTTATTCGACCGCTTAAATCTCGATCAGCTTCGCGCATCATTTCTCGAACTTCAGATTTAGTTAAATTTTCGCCAAGACGATTCATCACATGCCAAATATCATCAAATCTACGCAAACGCAAATTGTGTTTTGTCAAAAAAAAAATCAAAATCTCTCCGTACGTAATGAAACCACTGTTTGTACGATCAAATATTCGGAATGCTTCTTGTAATTCTTCTTCCGTTTCATTCGTATTTATCTTATACGCAATCAAGGTTAAAAATTGAGTGAATGTAAATTGTTTATGATCTGTTGATCGATCGGAAAAGTAACGATAGTCTTATTGAAAAATCCAAACTTACTCTCGATATCAATTTTATCCACTAAACGTTTTAATTCATCACCTTCGGCAATCATTGATTTGTATGTGATGTCTAATTGTGCAAAGATCGATGGAATATCTTTTACATCGACTATTCCATCGTTGTTTTGATCAATCGACGCAAATGCATTACGAAGATCTTCGATAGACAATCTCAAGTTACTTTCTGTTTTTAAACAATAAAATTATCACAATACCGAATATTTGCTGTTCAGTTAGTGTATCAACCTAGATAAAGAAAAATTAAACAAATCAATAGATTAGAAGAAAAAAACAACATCACCATTCTTTTGCTGTGCGATGTAAATTTTAAAAAAATGCAATTCTATTTTGCAGGCAGAGTCTCGATTTCTCTTGTAGTTTTTTTATAATTATTTTAATTCAAATGAGAAGACAAACAAAAACTGAAAATGAATTATTCGAAAAAAAAAGACAAATAAGAATAAAATTTGCCATAGTTGAATTATTACTGTTCAATGATTGTACTGGACAAAAGCATATTGCTTTTAAATATATTTTAATTATTATAAAAGTATAAAGGGATAACGATAACAAAACAAAAAAAGTAACAATGTAATTTGTTTATATACATGATTGATATAAATAGCAGTCAAAATTTAGAAAAACGATCATCAAATCGCTGTTTGACTGATTCGATTATCTAATAAAGACGTAGTTGCTATTGATGATGTATTATTATTTGTTGTTGTTAGTCCACTGGCAAAAGTGATTGTCTTTTTTGCTGATAGATTTTGTGTATCTTTATTGTTATTGAATATGCTTACTGACAGCATTTCATCATCACTATCCGATGTTGGTAAATCGAATTCACTACTAGCATATGCCGAATTGTTCAGTCCTTTTCCGTCTGTTCGAAGTTCATCGTCTATAAAAGACTTTTTTGTTGAATTCGTACAACCCATATTCTTCTTTGCAATGTGACTTTAAAAACGCACTTCTCTCAAAAAAGATAACATTATGATGATGATATTGATGACGTGCCCTTCATCAACAACGCAAATGATAATGAAGGTAAACAAAAAGAAATTATCGAATAGGCTTTTTTCATTTGACAAATAGTCATGTGAACAATTCAGTTTAGTTAAACCACCGAAGACAAACAATGTGTATGTGAATCTCTCCTTTTTTTCATGTGAATTGTCTTGAAAACAATAGTCCATGATGTCCGAAGAGAAAATTCAACTGTCGCTACTATCTTTATTCGTGTTAGCCAATAATTAACGATGATTTCGAGTGCTTTCTTTTTTCGAGTATTGTCTCGCCCTCCATCCATTGCCTCTGTTTCCTCACTATCTATCAGTCTATTTATAATCGTCCGTTTGGAATTTAAATCTGCACATTACACATCGAAATAATTTCATTATTTTTGCTTCTAGAACTCTTTGTTTATTAAAACAAGATATAAAATCAAATCGAGAAGATACTTCCTATACGAATATTATGAGCCATTATTCAGCTTTACTTCGGTCACATTATACGAAAACGATCGTTAGTTCATCAACGAACAATAATGAAAATGATGAAAATGCAACAATAAAAAATCTTATCTGTAAACAAATTTCTAAAGTTCAACAAACATCGAATGGAAGTAAAGGAACAATGCGTGGTATACTCGGCGAGGTTGGAAACATGACACTATCCAACAAGCCAATGATATCAAAACCGAAATTAATTCAGCAACAAACTGCAATTGCAACTATTATCGAATCGAAATCGAGTATCAGTGTCCTACCTCCGGCACCATCTCCACCAGCAACGATTGTTGAAAATGAAGTGGAAGAAATTATGATAGACGACGACGACGATGATGATGATGATTTAGCTTTCGGATCGAACGATGAATTCGATTGTGACAGTGGAGATTCACATAATATTACGACGGTGTCAGAATTTGTAGTTGATATTTGCAAGTATTGGCGTGAACTCGAACAAAAAACGCCTATTCGACAGAATTTCTTAGCCCATCGTCGTGAAGGCACAGCTTCGCCACAGAATCGAGCTGTTTTAATCGATTGGCTCTATCAAGTTCACGATCGTTTCAAACTTCATTCGGATACATTTCACATGACTGTTCATCTCATCGATCGTTTTCTTCAAAAAGTCGATGTCTCCAAACACGAACTACAATTAATCGGTTCGACAGCCTTATTAATGGCTTGTAAATACGAAGAAATGACAATTCCGGGCATGAATGACTTTGTCTACGTATCTGATAGCGCGTTTTCCAAAGACGACATGAAAGAAATGGAACGTCGTATGATTTCGGCAATATCCTACGATCTTGGTCGACCATTGTCCATTAATTTTCTTCGTCGTTACTCGAAAATTGTTCAAGCTACCGATGTTGAACATACTCTCGGCAAATATCTTCTTGATTTAACATTTACAGATCATTCAATTTGTCATTTGCTTCCATCGTATATTGCCGCATGTGCTTCGTTTCTTTCACGTTATTTACTTGCTTATAAACGTGTGACAACATCGACATCAATAGCGATGATTATTGAAAATCTTTGGCCGAATAATTTCATGTTTCATCATACGAATTATACATTCGAACAACTTCGAACAGGCATCGAACAATTAGGTCAATTGCTTATCGGTCAAGACACAACGAAATTACGAAGCGTTCAAAAGAAATTCTCGCAAAGTAATTTATTTTCAATAGCTCAACATAGTTGCTGCAAAAGTGCGTATGTTCAAACTGCACTTGCTCGTTTATCGAAATAATTCGAGAGAATTTCTTCGTCGAATATTATATTAGTTGAATCTAGGAATATTTTTCAATGTCAGATTACGACAAATCGATTAGTCAGAAAAAAATATATTGTATTTCTTCTTTTTTTTTGTTTTGTTGATTCTCTTATTCATCTTCTGTTCATTTTTCTTGTACGTATACAACAATAATCGATCAGATCTAATGTACATTTTGGTACAAATTGTTCGATCTTTCGATATCTATATCAATGAAAATCAGGAAAAAAAAATACTCGTAAATATGTGTGTTTGTGCAAACTTTGACTTAACCTTTCGAAAACTTCTACTCTGTGAATGTGTGTGTCTGTCTGTCTGTCTTTTTCTTTTAAGATTAGAGAGAACAATTCTATTGATCGACTAGAAAAGAAAAAACAAAGTTAACTTTAGTGAACAATTGTTGTTGACGTAAATTATATCATAATGAATTTCAATTCTTCTTGTGTGATCATTACAGATATATAATATATTTCTTTCTTTCTTTTTCCTCTCTCATATAGAAAACGTGAATAAAATGAAAATAAATCACAAATATTATTCGAATAGATTGATATTAATTAATTTGAAATGAATATTGTTTTTCTTTTATTTACTTGTTGCATCATATGAAAAATCAATTTGACGAGTATTGATTCGTTTTCTTTTCTGTTCTGTCGTCGACCTTCAATGATGACTAATAAAACAAAATAGAAATTCACAAACACGTGCTCATATAGTGACTAAAGTCCAAATTCGAATCGATACTAAGGTCCATAAATACGCCCTCAATTCGTCTTTTTCTTTGAATAAATAAATAAAATAGTAATGCCTCGTGATATTCGTTTTCATAATCGACCATTACTCGATGGTTTAATTGAAATCTATTTATCTAGTCGTTTACGAGCTGTTTTGTCATTTATATTAATACTGTTCATATCATCTGTGATACCATTGTCAATTATTTGGCTCGTACAAGTTGTTTTTCTCGATATATCGATTATACCAATATCGTCGAAATATTTAAAAGTATTTTTTACGATTTGGTCGTTGGCTGAAGTTGGTTTTTTGATTTATCAATCGTATTTATATTCGATTATTCAACGATGTCCAACATCGATACCTCAACTAACAGAAACCGAACGTGAAAAGATCATTTCGAAATCACTTTCGAATATGAAAGATCCTCGACATACATTAAGCAAATGGTTTCTCGAACATCCATCGGATCAAATCGATCGACAAAGTTTAGTCGGTTGGTTAGCATTTGCTTTCTATTCTTCAAAAGTCGATCAATTAACAGCCAGGGAACACGAAAGACTCGAACAAATCATTGAACAAATTGAAAATGAATACGAAATTACATTTCCAACGATGTCATTTCGTACAAAATCAGTCAACTACATGAAACATATTCTCGATCCTGTTCGAATTATTTTTCGTCCGTTAGTTTTTTATATTGTTACCGATACTTTGCTGAACAGTATTCTCGCTCGAAGTATTTTCCATTGGCAAAATTATGAATTCGTTCAAATTGGTTCGCTATCATTTTGGACTTATCGTAATCCGAACTTGAATTCTCACGATGAAGACGATCCGATTATCTTCTTTCATGGAATCGGTGCAGGTCTTCTCATGTATCAACCGTTCTTTGCACGTATTCATCAACAATTCTCTCATCGTCGTCGGATTATCTTAATATCCATGCGATGTATATCTATGCGTTATCCTTCGTTGAACGACATTCCGAATATGCCCGAAACAGTCTCATCAATCAAACTCATTTTTGAACATTATCGAATGAAAAAAGCGATTTTTATCGGTCATAGGTTCGTTTTTAATATTTATTGTTAACTAATTTCAATGATTTTCTTATGTTTTAGTTATGGTACAGCTTGTTTATCTTGGATAGTTCAAAGTTGTCCCGAATATATCTCGCGTTTGATTTTTCTCGATCCGATTTGTTTTGCTCTTTTCGAACCATATGTTGTCTACAATTTTGTCTATCGTATTCCGTACAAATTAGGTCATCTTTACATGTACTATTTCGTCTGTCGAGAATTAGGCATTTCGTATGTCATTAGTCGTCATTTTTGGTGGACACAAAATAATTTATTTCTCGAACAAATTCCATCGAAAACAAACGAAAATCTTCGAACCTATGTTCTTCTCTCCGGTCGAGATTGTATTGTTAATGTTGATCTGGTGAAAAATTATTTAATCGAACATGATATTGAATATTATTGGGCATCGAAATTGTCTCACGGTGGTTTTATGCATGATCGACAATCATGGGAGAAGATTTGTCAATGGATAGCAACGAACTAAACTAATCGACACATTGAATTTATATTTTAACCACGATTTAACGATGCAATACGATTCGATTGACCTTGAAAACAATTGAAAAATATTGTACGAACATTTTTGTTGAAGAAAAATATTGCGCCCATATCCGCTGTTACACTTAAAGAAAATATTGTTATACATAAACGATACATCGAAAATGGAGCAATGCTTTGAGTATTCAAAACCATTAACATTGAATAGGGAAAACCACCTGAATAGAAAACGAGGCTTTGTATGTTTTTTCGTTGTGTTTTTTCTTGCTCCTACCGAGACATAGAACAGTGATTAGAATGACAATGTGTCGAAATACTCGAATCTCTTTTGTATTTGCAAATCGATGTTTGATATGGATTGCACCTGATTAAAATATTTCGATAGAAAACAATGAATAAATCAAAGAAAATCGATTGAATAGACCTTGATCACGAATGAGATTGAATTTTCGGATTGGCAATGCATTTGTTCGTCGTGCACGTCGAACAGCAGTTCGTACGAAACAAATTATATGCGTATAGCATATCGAAATGATCGTCATTGGTAAAACAAACATTGAAATCATTCCTTAACAACAAAAAAAACGAGTCAAATTGATCATCTTTTTATTCTCATGTGTTACCGTATAATGTTTGTGAAACATTTTTAATCGTAATAAAACATTGACTCGTATCTTTTTGATATTGTTGATGGCTCGATGTAATCATTGAAATAGGTAAAATCAAACCTAATGTCCATTGAATTGCAATGAGAATAAAATGAATATGATATGTCAACAGAAATGTATGTTTATAAAAGACAACGAAAAATAAACGAGATATCGATTGAACACAATAGGAATAATAGAGAAGACTGCCGGATACGTGCATTAAATAACTACGAACTTCACAAAATTGATTAAAATTTGTTTTCGTGAGAAAAATATCATCACGAATAAGAAATAAAGCATTGATCAATTGAACGCCATTGAAAATGAGACCAGCTATGCAAGAATTAGCTGAAAGTAAGGTTAAAACCGAACGGCATGAACGATAGCCAGCAGATATGCAAATAAATGAAATACAAAATACAAATCCAAGAAAAATTGAACTAACTAAAAACAGATCGAGCAGTATGAAATGCGGACGAATTGATACTTGATCAGATGACGATGATAATAGGTTGCTAACTGCTGTTATATTCATTCTGCTTGTTTTTTCTTTGTCGAGAAACGAATGGTAGTTGTAGATAGCCTATTTGTACGATTAATATACCGATGAAATTGAATACAACGATTGCATGCATTCGGGAAATTAGAGAATTTTGTTTAATTATAGAGGAAATTTGAGTAAAATCCTTTTGTGTTTTATTCAAGTTAGGAGTGTATTTCTGAGAAAATGAATAACAATAGAAAATCATCTCGAATATCGTTGCATGATTTTATTCGATCTTGATTTGTATTTGACGTAGATTTTTCTTATATTGAATTTCAAGAAACGAAATCATCTAGATTTTATTCTCTAACTTCTTGTGAAATCGATGTTAACAAAAGCATAAGAAAAATTACATTTGCAAAAGAAAAAAATAGGACAAAAAAAGAAGATAAAATGTAAAAACTTAAGTCTATTGCACCATGCCTAATATCACAGGTAAATATTATGGAAGATGACGAATTTGATTTTTATCGGAATGTATTCATAATACGTCGAGCATGATTGTTTGTTAATTCATTAATAGCTGCTTCTAATTGTTCGACAATATGTACTAATGTTAATGGATCGAGTTCGAAAACGTGAACTTGTTCTTTATCATCATGGCTATTGATTAATGTTAATTTAAGAATAAAAAATGGATCGAATTGTTTTCGACTACGCATAGATTTCGATGCAATCTGAATATTTTCAATGTTCGATTTCGAAAATAAAAAAAGAACCGAAAAATAGATTTACTTGAACATCAAATCGCCAATTTAAATTTTTGTAACGAGGCAATGAAAGTGCAAGATCAGTTGTAAGTACTGTTTGCAATTGATTCGCTTTCGATAGATAACATTGAATAAAAGCTTGACGAATTGCTTCTTTAAAACCAAGTAATTTCAATGATTCGCCAAGTGATTCTTCGGATATTTTCGTTTTCGCACATTCGGTATATAACCACAAAAGACTATCGATGGTCGTTCGCATTGTTTCGACATCGATCTGAAGATGATCTAAACGAAAATCATTTTCCTTTTGCTTGTCTTATTTACGAATTAAACTTTACTAGCAGCACTTGTGATCGATTTTTGATTAAGACCACTGGATAAATAACCCAAAGCAGCAATGCAAATGTCAGCAGCGGCTAAAACGAGAAGAAGAAGAAAAAAAACAAGCAATTCGACGAATGTCTATGAATACAAACTAACCGGATTCATCGATTTGATTTAATAGATCTAATTGAGCTTTTCGCTCATCATCGAGAAGTAAAAGAGCTGATGTTGTTGACATATGTTCTGAAATGTGAAACAACAAACAATAAATGATAGTAAATCGACGAATGATTTACTAAACATCTCGTATATTAAAAATATCCTCTGGCGACCTCTTCTATCAAAAAACCGACATAGACAAACGAACCAATCCTTGGCACACTTCTTCTAGTGTTCTGTTTGTCATCTTATTTTCTTCTTATTTTTTTCTGAGAATATAGAAAAGAAAACAAAAGCATTCGATCTATTTATTTTTGTTTCATATTTCGTCAATTGAAATTAGAAGAAAATATATATCAATTATGGGTTCAAGTAAATCCACATTGAAACGTTCGATGGTGCGTGGTGATGAACTTCAAGTCCTGCAAATCTATCGTGCGCATGCAGAAATTCGACGACATATCGATCCCAATGAAGCCATCAACGAAGATGGAGATACATTCGTACATTTTGCAAGTCGTTTTGCCATGAAAACATTTCTCAGGTAAGACAAAAACATAGATAATACGTGTTTACAGTTTTTTTTGTTTTATTATTGTTTGTTTGACATTATGAATTCAAGACGAGAGAGAGAGAAAAAATTTTGTATACGTATATACATTCAGTCGTTTGTAATAGATAAAATCATTAACAGGCTGTCAGTTTCTTTTTGTTTACGAATATTGAGAATAATATCACACAGTAACGATAGATCGATTGCAATTAGACATCGAACGATTTTCTTGAGGGTGTTGAAGTTTCAAAGGCAGTAGTACCGCCTCTACCTCTTCCTGTCATTGTCATACTTTCTACCGAAGTAAAAATGGACGACATGCGGCGTCGTTCGAATTTCGGACGATGACGTGCAAATATCGATAATAGATAAACGAAGAACCATACTAAAATCATGATGAAGAACAAACAAACATATGGTCCGACAGCATAATGATATGTAAATGAACTACTCGAATTTATATGTAAAGTCGTTCCGTTGATACAACATTGATTCTAGATGAATTTAGAAGAAGAAAAAAAAAATTTCTATAGAAAAGAAATACAGTAAGTTAAGAAAGTTTGTTTTTTACTGGTGAAAGGCCAATTTCCGAACTATCTGTAGTTAAGAATAACGATATCCATGTTCGTCTGTCTGTCATTCAGAATATCGAATGAAGACGTGTTTGTATATTTCTCTCAACGATATCTCATCTATATCATTTATATAGTTCTATCTGTCCTATTTGTTAGATTTCCATTTCATATCTATATTTATCTTGGTCTTTTTTCATTCCGCTCTCTCTCTTTCTCGATCTATTCAGATCGTTGATTTATTATGATTTATTGAACGATGATGAATGAGAATACATGTTGTCTACTTTAATCATCAAATAGAACACAAACAAAGTGGATTATGTCAGTTTTTTATGGACAGCAAAATTTTATTTTGTAATCAGGACATTTCTTTTTTTGTGGTTTAATTATTTGATTGAGACAATAGAAGCCTTCTTTCAATGTAAAACGAAATGTATCACCAGTTGCCGATGGTTCTCGATCATCGACTGTTTTCACTTCTAATCCTGTTGGATTCGAACAAACAAAAGGTTGACCAGCAAAAATCTTTTGATAATGCGGAACCAATTCGAATTCACCTGAAAATAGACAAGAAAATAACGGAAATTAATGTTTATTTCAATGAGAGAGAAAAACCTATTCCAGTTGGACGATGAACATTGAGCCATGTTTTCCATGTATTCGGTTGGTTACATTCACCGATAATCATAGCATTAGTAGAACAGAAACAAAGGAGAAAACTAATCGTTATGATTAATGACATGATTTAGTTTTTCGAATGATTAACAACCAGGATAAAAATCGACGTGTTAAATATGCTGATTTATCTTTTTTTTTTATTTTCAAAGAAAAACATTTAAAGTTATTTCGCATGTAGAGCCTGACATTTACTCGAGATCAAAGCAAAATCAAAGTCAAAATAGATTAATATCAAGTCATAAGTTTTTTTTCTTATTTATTAGTCTTTTATTTTTCTTCTGTTGTTGTTATTGATATTTTATGGTGTATTGATTTTATTATAAATCCAATTAAGATAAGTACTTGTACGTGTATAAACACCCGGGTAATTACTACGTGCACAATCATAACCGAAACTGACAACACCTGATAAATACCATTGTCCATTACTATTATACATCAATGGGCCACCACTATCACCTTGACAACTATCTTTTCCACCTGTATAAGGTACACCAGCACCGATTTGTCGTTGAGCACTGAAATAGTATGGATATGCTGCTTTGGCTTGAGCATTTGTGACTTTCATCGTAACTTGTCGAAGTTCATTAGGCAATGGACTTCCTCGATATGTTGATCCCCAACCGATGACAGTGACTGGATCGGATTCTTGAGGATCTGGTCCAGGTAAACAGATCAAACTAACATAATCATTCAATTGAAACGGTTGACAAAGACGAAGAATAGCGATATCATTTGCTTGCGTGACCGAATTATACTGTTCGTGCATAAATATACGTGCTACACCCGTAGTTTGTGTTGTTGCTGTATTTCTATTCGATCGATAATGTAAACCGGCAATAACTCGAATTGAACCAGCGTATGCACCGGTTAAACAATGAGCAGCTGTGAGAACGTGTCGAGCATCGATTAAAGTTCCACCACAGAAATGATCACGTGTTTGTAGAGAAACAATCCATGGCCAAGAATTTTGACGAGCTTCAACACCACCGACGATACGTTGCGTTGATGGTGTTATAGCTTGACGTCCGCAAGTTCGTGTATCGGCAACAGGCGGTCGAAATGTTGTTGTTGTTGTTGTTTGTCCGATTGCCGATGATGGACAACAATAACGTACTTTATAATCAGCACATAGTTTCTGTTTGAAACCATCGACTTGTTGATTTAAACATAGAAATCCATCTTTTGCAGTAATTCGAAATAAGTCTTTTGTTTGACCTGGATTTTCGTCATTTACCGTACGAGCCTAGAAAAATAAATATGAGTGTAATTAATTGTCAGTCCGAATTACTTCGATAGCAATTGGTTGTGGACACATGAATGCAGGAAAGATTTGTTGAAGATGTGTTGTAACTTCGAATTCTCCGAGTGTTATACTCGGATTATTCGAATCGAACCATGTTGTCCATTTATTATTTCCTGAACAACTACTTTCTGTAAACTCAGCGGGAGAAAATATTCCTTGAGCTTGTACTGCATTGATTAGACAAAATAAAAATACGACAATATCAAACATTTTACACGTTAAATCTTCAAAAGAAGAAAATAACTTTTTGAAAAAATGAAATGCATATATCTATTAAATAAGCCTATCGACTAAGCTTCTCATCAATCGAAATAAAAGGACATCATTTATGCCGTTATAGCCTATCAAAGATACGATTACAGAGAAATATTTGATGGTGTTTTTTTTTTCTTTGCCTGATTCAAAATCATTTTAATCGACAAAATAATATTGATGAAAAATGATCCAAGGCCAAATGAAATTTTCAACAAAAAAGTACATAGAAAAATACCAGATAATTGGGTGTCCTTAATATATAACCTTGTAGGTGGAGCACGATCAGTTCGCCGTGCCTTGTTATTGCGCATGTGCACACAAATGTTAATTAAAATTCGGATTAACATTTAAAACAAAAAAAAAAGAAATGTTTTGTTTTTCCTTTTATTTTCAAGACATTTATTATTTGATCATAATGGCAATGTGAATAAACGAAATCGATTAAATCAAACAGCTTTACATTGTTTATTACAAGCAGGCAATGAAGTTCGTCGAAATGAATGTTTGACATTGTTATTAAAATGGAAAGAAAAAAATACAAATGAAACAATTGATCTCGACGCAAAAGATTCTGTAGGATTGATTAGACGTATGTTTTTTTCCAAAAAGACACGCCCATTTTTTCTTTCGTAGGAGGATAATACAGCGTTGCATTGTGCAGCAAAAAATGGTTTGAAATCGTGTGTTGAAGTAAATTGATTTGATTTGAAAATGACCTCTTAGTAAATCGTTGTTATTTGTATAGAGTCTTCTAAATTCCGGTGCGGCACTTTATGTTGAAAATCGTGACAAATTAACACCATGTGAATTAGGTAAAATTTCAAATTCAATAGATTAAAATAATTAATGAGAAATCCTTTATTTAGCCGAAAAGAATGGACATAAAGATTTGGCTATTTATCTTGAATCAAGAATGATTTTTAGTGTAAATTTGCATTAGTCACTAACATTACATATGTATCTAAATATTGAATATTTTTAGAATAGCACTGATGACATGGAAATCGACGAATCCCCATTAATGGCTGAAGATGTAAATAATTTCGAATAATAATTTTACATATATTTTGTTTTTCTTTTATTTCTGCTAAGATTTCATGTGGTTTACGTATTCAAGATCTGCAAGAAGCAAAAGATCTTCTTCTAGTCGAAACTGCTGATATGCTACAATTGCCATTATTTACTGCCGAGGCTTTACTTCGAAATTATGGTATGATCTCTTTTGTTTTTAATGCAGAAGAATGAACTATTTGTCACTGTTGTGTTTATAGAATGGTCAAAAGAATCTCTTCTACAATCATGGATTGAAGATCCAATACGATGCTGTGAAATCTCGGGCGTTAATCCTCCATTAAGTCTTCTTCATGAACGTGGTTTGACAACGATTGATATCAATGAATTCGATACAGTTAATCTATCTAAAGAAGTAACCAATCAATTAATTCTGAAACATGAAAACAAAATTGTGTTTTTTTTACTTCTATGCAGTGTGGAATCTGTTTGAAAGAATTTGAGAGTGGCTCCAAACGAATTGTTATTTCGTGTGATCATCAATTCTGTAAAGAATGTTGGGAACAGTATGTTCAACAGATCTTCAATTTTAATTGTTTGATGAAAACAATTCTTTTGACTTGATTAGATATTTAACATTAAAAATTCAAGAAGGTTCCGTTCATAGTATATTTTGTCCAGCAATCGATTGTTTTAAATTTGTTCCCAATGAAATCATTGAAAAATGTGTCGATCAACAAATGGCTCGACGTTATCTGCAATTCGATATCAAAGCATTCGTCGATTCGAATCCGAATTTTAAATGGTGTCCGAATAGTAATTGTACGTTGGCTGTTCAATCACCGATGTTCGATCGTCTTCAATCGTCACATATGAGAGAATTTTCGAAATCTGTCAATTGTCGAAATGGACATTACTTTTGGTAGGAAATCTGACAACAAAGAGAAGCAAATGATTGACTTTTTTTTCTTCAAAATTTAGTTGGGATTGCCTTCAAGAAGGACATGAACCAGCGTCATGCGAGAATTGGAAAGATTGGTTTGATAAAATAGCAGAAATTAAACCAGAAGAATGTAAGTTCTGATCAAAGATTTGTTTGAATGAAACGAAGATTTTATTTAAATGTTCAGTAAATGGAACCGACGAAGAAGAAGAAATAGCTGCGAATTGTTTATGGTTGGTAACTAATTCGAAAAAATGCCCCAATTGTTCAATATCAATCCAAAAAAATGAAGGTTCTACTAGTTTTTGTTCGTCTTCTTACGAAATGCATTCGAATTGTTCTCTTAGGTTGTAATCACATCAAATGTGTCAAATGTAAATATGATTTCTGTTGGATTTGTTTGGAAGCATGGAAAAAACATTCGAGTAGTACCGGTGGTTATTTTCAATGTAATCGATATGAAACTGTTAATAAAATCGTAGCCAAAGAAAAAGAATTGGTCACAGCAGCTGAACAACGTCATTTACGCATGGTTGAATTGAATAAAGTAATTAAAACAATAACAAACAAATAGAAATTCTTTAAATCTTCATTTAGTTTGTTCATTATTATACTCGATTTAAAAATCATGAGAATTCTTATAAATTAGAAGAACCATTATCAAAAAGTGCCAAAGAAAAATGCGAAGTTATTTTAGCGAAATCAAGTCAACCGACGCCGACAATTACGACAACAACAACAAATGAAGAAAATAATAATGAAAATCAAACGAAATTTATTGAAGATGCAATTAAAGAATTACTACGTGCACGACGTGTCCTACGTTGTTCATATGTTTATGGATATTATCTCGAGAATTCCGGTCATAAGAAAATGATTTTCGAATTTATTCAAACTGAATTCGAAGAATGTACAGAAACTTTATCACAAATTATAGCTCGACCTTATCTACGCACGCCGAAACATCGTATCGTTCAAATAACGAAAAATGTCAAACGAAAACGTTTAGAATTTCTTGAAACAATAGCTCGCGGTCTTATACCACCCGATACACCACCAAGTTTGAAGAAATTCTCGCGACAACGATGGAAATATTTGCTCAAAGATGATGTCGATGGGGACGATAATGAATTGAAGAAAGCAATTGCCAATTCATTAAAAGAATTAGATCCAAAAGTAGAAAACCAAAAAATAAATATTAATATCGATTGTCATAAACTCTGTTTTCTTTTCTCTTCAGAATCCATGGGTTGTTGATAGAAAAGGCCGACATACGAATCTCGTTACATTACTTGATGAATGGCCTGAACTCGAAATGGAAATGGACTCAGGATTGATTACTTGTGATGATGGTAATCAATTCGAACGAATCTCTCGAAAAATCAATCGTTATTTTCTGTTAATATAGGTGCCTATTGTAAACGTCGAAATTGTTATAAACGTCGAGCTCGAAATCCAACTACAACAGTTCGATTTGATTATTGTTCACTAAAATGTCTACGATTAGATCGAACCGAACAATTAGAACGCGGTACGATTTATTATACATCGAACAATTTTTGTTTTCGAATTATTTTCACTTCGTTTTGTTTTGTAGAAGAAAAAGAAATGGAACAAGGTCTTGTTCAATTAACTGACTCAACGCCATCAACGATCACTCATAGTGATAATCATCGTTCAACAACAACTAGTATTTCAACAATTGATCCTCGAACAGTTAATGATGCACTTTCACCTGTTGTCGTTGTTCTTCCGTCTGATGATATGATGGATTTACTTCGAGCTATTGAAATGAGTCGTTTGCAAGCTTTACGTGAGAATGAACAGAATATTTATCGACCAAATATGCAAACAAATCAATCATCTCCATCGGCGTCGAATACAATTGATAAACGGGATTATTTTAATGATTTACAACAAGCTATTCAATTGTCTTTACAAGCGAAAAATCAACAAGAACCAAACAATGATCTGACCAGTTCGTGTCGAGTTTCTATTTGATTCGTTGTTTATCTTGGTTTTTGTTTTAGCATGTTCTCAAACTGAACAACCGATTTTGACAACAACAACAACAACAATTGACGCGGCAGCAATTGCAGCAACAATGCCAAGCTTAGATTTATTCAGTAGGACTTTCGATTGCTAAAAAGATTGAGTATTTCGAATGAACTGTTTTGTTTTAGCTGAAGAGAATACAGCCACATTAAATTCTATAATTATGAATTTACAACCGTCGATCGAAAAAGATAATCTGTATGAGAATTCGAAAATTCTTGATTTTGATCATAAATTTCAAGAATTAAAAGAAAATCTTCAGAAACCTAATGAATTAAAAGAATACGAAGATTTCGATTTGAAATGTATCGAAACATCATTTCATCAACAACAAACAGAATTGAAACGAAAATTAAGTAATAGAAGAAGTACCGATGTTATTACACCATTGGGACCCAATGAAACGAATCTTGTTGCTGCTGCTGCTGCTGCAGCATCCAGTGCGCTCAAAAGTCCGCCTCCAAATGTACTTCAACAAAAACGATCGAATATAGATCCAGATATTCGACCTTGTGAACCGAATGAAAAGTAAATTTTTTCACTGAATTTGAACATTTTGTCGATCGAACAAAACTTTGTAAATTTTTAGTTTTAATAATTATCGAACATTAGTAAATCCAAATGATCATCAACAATACGAACACAATTGGTTCAGTGAACCAATGTCAATGTCCACAACACGTGCCATTGTCGAACGACGTCCAATAACGCCATCCGATGAAGAAGCTAGTTTTGCTTAGAAGATTTTTATTCATCGAAAGCGAATCTCGATCATCAACTTTTTTTTCTCTCAAAAACAAACACAGTCAATGAATCTCTACATTTATTTGTATATATAACTTATCTACGTATGTTTCCGACGTGTTCAATATAACAGTGAACTTCTAATGACAGATCTCTCTCACATTTCTTTCTTCTGTCTTCAGTCATTTATCATGTAATCATGTTATGTGTTGTATCATTTGGCATCTCTCTTTTTTTTTGTTTTGGTGGAATAATAAACTAAATATCTCTTACTTTTCATAGTTTTCTCCTATTATCAATGAAAGAGTTAAAACAGATACGATGGCTGGTAAAGATCAGCAGACTTCGACTATTACTAGACGTTGAATTACATTGCTCGTCTGAATAGTGACTAAATCGATTTCATTTATATTATTACTATACGTATATCGAGAGTGTGTGTGTTAATGAACAGAACAAACCAAAAGAAATTAGAGTAACTAACACTGGTTGATCGATGCGAATACTTCAACACCTATTATCATCACTGAAGGATAGACGTTGGCATTCAAAATCCATTGTCTATAACCTTTTCATCTTATCTCATTCGCAGTGTTTCCACCTGAAAATAACAGACAAGCGCAGACAGATAGTTTGAACAGACACAATCGAGATTAATCTTATCCAAGAAAAAATAGTTCGATACGATTTTCTCATCGAATTTCATGGCTTAATTGTCGTTATCATCTTGATTATTATTATTACTTTTATTATTATTGATGAGAAATCGAAGAAGATAGTTCAATGATTGACCTTTAGGGAGTCGATCATTTTCATGCTAATGAACAGCTAACTTCATTGAAGAGTATCTATATTATCAAGCACATTACATTTCTTCTTCTTCTTCTTCTTCTTCTTCTTCTTCTTCTGCCAATCTAAGATTCACTAATATTCTGTTAACATCATCAGAAAAGAATAATAAACAAAAGAAAGCTAAGATAATTATTGTCGACCATGCACATCAATTAAAAATTGCAATAGCCTGAAATCGATAGACAATGATGAGGAGGAGCAGTAGCAGATAGATAGATAGACAAAGAAACAGAGCTGATCGAAATTCAGATAATAGAAAAAACAAGGCGAAAGACTGGATTCTGTTTAAAAGAACAATGATTTGCGTGTGATCAATATTAGCATGAAGAGTTTTCTAAATGGAATAAAAACAATAGACACGTCCGAATATCGTTTATCATTGAGTCAAGGACTAAACATTAGTTTCTTTCCTCTCATAATCGCAATGATTAGAAACTATTTTTATCCTATTAAGATAAATAAATGAGCAAAGACGGATATGAGAGAATAGTTGGATATATCCGTTTCAAACGAATCATGGTGACTTATTATGATTTGATATTATTAGAATGTTTTTTTTCCTTTTTGTATTCTCGTATGAGTATGAGAGTGTTATGTCTCACATCTATGTACAAAATAGATTAGAGCAACCAAGCGAACGAGAGCGAGAGAGAAAGAGAAAGAGAGAGAGAGAGAAGAAGAGAGAAAAGAAAAGGAAATCGACTCATACACACGTATATATATATCTACATGTATAGAGAGTGAGTTGAACAAACATCTTCGTCATCATAAAGCGTAGAGGAGTGATCTGACTGTTATTCATAGACTTGTATTTTATACGAAAGTAACATATACACGTACTTCTAATTACACTATCGATTCAATTAAAATTATCATTTTCTTTCTGGGTAAGTCTTCTTTTTCTCGCTCTCTCTCTTTTTTTTATATGTATTAAAATTGTCTTCAATTTCAATCTTTGATTGATATATTTCAATCAAAATTGAAGATTAAGTATTGATGTTTATCCTTCAGAAAACGCTGAAAACGTAGGATTAATGACGCAATAGAAAATATCCTTCTATTAGGCCGATGAAATCATATCAAGCTAAGCTCAAATTTAAAATTGAACAGCCAAGTAAAAGAATTCTAAGACCAGGATGTTTATCTTTGATTAGCATGTCATCGTCATTGGATCGAATGGGAAAGAGAGAAATTTAATACTGAAACAGAGATTTCATTGTTTTTTATGAATCTCGTGAGATATGCATATCGATGAGAGAATAATTCTTTTCTTCTTCTTCTTCTTTATAGTCTAGAAAAACAGAAAACTGTGAATTGTATATCTACTTGCATTTTATTTTCTCGCCTCACTTTCTCTTACTCTGATCTAAATCAAAACTGTGAATGAAAAAGAAAAACAAACAATTGTCGGTATGCTATCTAATTGAGAATCGAGAGAATCATCTCTTTGTTCATTTGTCGAGAATAATTTCAGTATCGATATGTGCGATGAACTGTAGAGATAATCATCTTGAGGGTGATTTGACATGATTTTTATTTTTCTTTCTCGTTCGTTTTGCGGTTCATCTGATTGAAATGTAAATGACTATGAAGTGCAGCAGTCGATTTTTGATTAGTTTTTCCTTGAAATTAAATCAACTCTCGCAATCATCAAACGATTCCGTTCTTTTTTTTTAATATAAAATGAAAAAGAAATGCACAGTTTTAGAGTTTGAGTACATACATACGTCGCATATTCAATAAATGTTTATTTTCATTTTTATATTGAAAAGGAGAAAAAAGCACGTATATGAATATATGAGTTATGTATATGTACACACATACATTTTGAATAAGTTGATGAGTGTGACACCTCATTCTACTCAAAGTGAATGTTATTTTTTGACAATGTATACAATTGTAGACATGTCATTAACAGCTTTCTTTTTCATTCAATGAAAGATGTATCTATCGTGAGAATCAATTCTCGAAAAGAAGAAGAAAAATATTTAAGGATTTGCACTTGTTTGTCTATTGTTGATTGACCATGTGTAACTGTATAAGACATGAAAGACATAAATCTATCATCAATATCGATGAAAACAGGATATATAAACTTACATAATCCTTTCTAACACGGTTTGATTCAATAGAGGAAAAAACAGAAATCAAAAGTGACCGATTGCTTCTATATCGACACGGTTAGGGTGTTGAAAGTTAACCTTGTCCAAACAGAGCAAATAAATGTTCTATCTTTGCCGGTCAATATTCAGTTGACGATCGGCACCTGCCCTGATATAACCGATCAATTCGGACACAGATTGTTCATATCATATTCATGTTCTTTTGTTTTCTTTTAGAATAATTGATATGTCATTATAAAAATACAACAAAAACGAAAAAAGCACGATGAAGATTATTATTATTGTTTTGTATTCAATGTTTTATTTATGTTATTTGATCGATGGAGCAATCAATCACGATGTTTGGTGGTATGAAAACACGAGATATGAATCAGTTGAAATTTTTCGTTTTTTTTTCGTAGGAATATTGGTCTTGAACGAGAAAATGATAACATTTTGTCAACATATACATCAATGAATTCGGATAATCAATATGAAATTAATGACGATCCATCGCCATATTGTCAATCGACATTAAAAAGTTTAACAACTGGTCAAAAACAAATCTGTTTGCTACATGCTGATCATATGCCTGTCGTTATTCAAGGTGCAAGCAAAGGTATTGACGAATGTCAACATCAATTTCAAGATCGTCATTGGAATTGTTCAACTCTTCGTGATGGAAGTGTGTTCGGTCCTGTCCTTCATCACGGTACTAGATTTCCTTATGATTGTAATCGAATCTTACTTTTGCTCATTTTCGTTTAGCAAATCGAGAAACTGCATTTGCTCATGCAATGCTTTCTGCAGGTGTTACTTATGCTGTTAGTCGAGCTTGTAAACAAGGCCTATTAAAATCTTGTACATGCAGTCGAGCAAATCGACCAAAGAATTTGCCACGCGATTGGGCTTGGGGAGGGTAAATATTCGACATTGTCTTAACAACAAATAACTTTTCTTATTCTAATCTTTTGAATGAATAGATGCGGTGATAATATCGATTATGGTTATCGATTTAGTCGAGATTTTGTTGATACACCTGAAAGAGAAATTAATCCGAATGTAATTCGTACTCCGATTTCTTTTATTAATACAAATCAAACAGAATTTAATGGAAAAAAACGTCGAACTGTCCGAGGTGGTCGCATACGACGACAGATGAATATTCATAATAATGAAGTTGGACGACGAGTAAATAACAAACAACAACTAAAACCTATCGATTTGTTTTGTTTTTCCTTTTCGTTTGTTTCAAGGCTGTTTATCGATTAACACGTGTCGTTTGTAAGTGTCATGGTGTTAGCGGTTCTTGCAGGTAATGAGAAACTCCATCGAATGAAATGATAATTGGATTGTTTGTCTGTCTTATTTAGCCTTCGAACTTGTTATCAACAATTGCCAACATTTCGAGAAGTTGGAGCCTATCTCAAAGAGAAATATGATAGTGCTGTTGAGGTTCGATATCAACGACGTTTGGGACAATTACGTTCACGTGATCGTCGATTTGCCGGACCAACCAAAGATGATTTGATCTATTTCGAAAATTCGAATTTCTGCGAATACAATCAACGTATTGGCTCGTTTGGCACGAGAAATCGGCCATGTAATCGAACCAGTCATGGGCCTGATGGTTGCGCAACAATGTGCTGCGGACGAGGTTATAATACCATACGAAAATATGTCACAGAGAAATGCAATTGTAAATTTATATGGTGTTGTTCTGTGCAATGTCAAACTTGCCGAAAACTTGTAGAAATTCATGTATGCAAATAGACTCGAGCTCGGACGTTTGTTTTTTAGTACGACTAACCTACATATAAAAGAGTGCCTTGAAATTTTCTTTTTGCTTTGTTGTTTCTCTCTCTCTCTCTTTCTCTCGTTTTGTTATGATTATTTTATAAAGATAATGAGATATAAATAAATTTTACTGCCAATCGATTTCGTTCAATTTATTTGTCGAAAAAATATGGATAAACTTTGAGTAAAATAATCATCCATCGATAATGGCCATAGCCATGAACGATAAGAATACAGGAATGGATAGTTTTTTCGATGAATTGGCTCGTGCATTTGATTGACAATTTCTATTGTCGTTAGACGAGCAAAGATTTGAAGATAAACCGACAAACATCGAACGAGATTTTCGAATATACATTGAATAAAATAGAGTTCAATTGATGACGCATGAAAATATGATTTCAATGTTGCTCGTCGAAATAAATACGAACGAATTGGCCACCAAACTAAACGTGGTAGAAGTGTGATACCTAAAGAAAAGATAATTTCTATGTTGACATTGAAAATTAGCGATTGTTTTCAATGTTGATTTGTATCTGATTGATTCGAGACAAATCAAGTTCATTTGTCATTGTATTTTTCTGATCTTATCTTTTAAATAGACTCTCATGAGATCAAACAATACAAATCAAACGGATAAATATCGATATTGTCACTATTTATGTTAGATTAGAAAGTGATAGACATTGTCTATACTTACCAAGTTCATATATCATTCGTGAACAAATTCCACTAAGAAATGCGGTCAATCCTTCGTGTTTATAAATAATTTCGATATTTTTTTTCAAATTCCATGAACTATAAACAAGATTCTTGTGTAAATGAAAATGTCCATAGGTTTGAAACAGTGATTGCATTAGAATTTTGACAGACACAACATGAAATACATGTGAAATGATAACGCCAAGGCATTTCCAAGCAAGTGCATGACGAATCCATTTGATATAAGATAATTCGATTAATTGTTGAGCACGAAGACGAATATCATCGACTGATTTGGGTTTATTTCGAAATGATATTCGATAGACATGAACAAGTGAAGAAAAATATGTTAGTAAAAAATAAGAAATATACATGAATAGAAATGAATAAGTAAATGGTGATAAATCATGATCGAAAATAGACATTTGAGTATATTTGAGTAGATTTGGATAGAAATACTTTTTATCAATTCGATTCGATGATTTCAAAAAGAAATTCGAAATTTTTTCGAGAAAATTTTCATGTTTAGAGAAGATCGAACGTCGGGATAGATAAGTCGTTGGATGTTCGAAGAAATTATAGAAATGATATTCGTATGAGTTTGGTTTCAACATTTTCGGATGAAATGGTTCATGACCGATATGAATAAAATGTCGACAAACAGTAAATGGATGTAGAATAAGAGGTAAAAGAAATAAATTAGTGAATACTAATAAACTTAATAGGAGCATTATTTAGATTTAAAAAAAAGGTTATTGCGCTATTTTTTTTCTTCGTTTGAAAATGAGAAACTTTTCAACATAAAAAATCACAAAAAATCAATGTCATTTGAAGCCAAGGACTATGTGCTTGTTGCATATTTTCCGTTTTTGATCATTGATAAGAAAAAAACGGATATACTCAGTGGCTATTATTACTCAAATACGTACAACTGTTCTCTGACATGAATCGATTTATCAAAGGCAACTATCAACTAATCTAAAAATGCATTTTCTATTGTTTTATTTGATAAGAATACGCTACTGTTTACGGATATTACGCGATATCTATAAATGTCGAATGTAGGTGGATCAAGAAAGAGAGGTGGTGATGACAAAATTCTCTTCGTAGTTCTTTATTTGTATGTGGATCATTTTTTACTTTTTATCAGTTAATTAATGTTGAGGTTTCTCGACAGATATGGAAAAGAAGAAAGAGAAAAGGGAAAGAAGTGCATTTGTATCTTTTATTCAGATAATGTTGGTGCCAATTTTGGATATCTATCTATCTGTTTTAGTTTAGCCAACCAGTAAAATAGTAAAAGTAATAAACAAGAGAAAATAGATCTCTCTCTCTCTCTTTTTTCTTTGGTGAGACAAAAATAGAGAAAGTATATAACCACCGATTATCTAACAGAATAACTGTTTATCACAAGCAAATCTACCACTCTTCATAGATCAGGTATCGTGCCTAAGTTATATCTCGATTCTATTTTTCTTAACCAAAGTATTATCGTTTTTCAGTTTTTTATTGTGTTGAACATAATCTACTGAAAATCGAAACGAAATCATCATGTCAATCGAAGGGTAAGCAGATGAAAGCAATTGAAAAATGAAGATCACATTGAATTTTCAGTGTTATCTACGATCCAAATGATCCTGAATTAAAAGAATCATTGAAATACTTGGCATTACCAGCTGAAGAACGTATTAAACTTCAAGCTCAACCATTCGATGGTAAAAAACAATGTTGGGTACCTGATGCAAAAGAATCTTTTGTTGCTGGTGAAATAACTGAAACAAAAGGCGAACAAGTTACCGTCAAAACATCGAAAGGAGATGTACGTCAAACGAATTGAATCGAAGTTTTTCATCATTCGAATATTGATTTTCATTTTTCAGTCAGTTACTTTGAAAAAAGATGACATTCAACAGATGAATCCACCGAAATTCACCTGTTGTGATGATATGGCTAATTTAACTTATTTAAATGATGCTTCAGTTTTACATAATTTACGTGATCGTTACGAACGTTGGGTCATCTATGTACGTATCTTTAATCTTGAGTATTCCTATTTTTTGAATTGATTGATTTCTTTTGCAGACATATTCAGGCCTTTTTTGCGTTGCTATCAATCCATACAAACGTTTACCTATTTATACATTGAAAGTCGTACTTATGTATCGTGGTAAAAAACGTACTGAAGTTCCACCACATTTATACGCTATTTCGGATAATGCATATTCGAATATGCTTCGAGGTAAGTCAACCGAAAATAGATCTCTCTCTCTCTCTCATATACAGAAATAAAAGCCAATATGATCTTGACTGCGAATGCCACGATCAATTAAGATCTATCGTCAATGATATTAGAGTCAATAATTTCGAAGAAGATAAATGACGATGTGTATTGTTGAGAAGCAGTGCCTATATGTAGAATAATTGTTGTCAACACTTGCAGATCTATATTCATTAGTTATGATATGATAAGGATTTTCTCTTTAATTGCTATTGACAAGAACTGTTGTCAACTATTTGAAATTTAGATCGTGAAAATCAATCGATGTTGATTACTGGTGAATCAGGTGCTGGTAAAACTGAAAATACCAAAAAAGTTATTCAATATTTTGCATTGGTCGCTGCTGCTAGTGCTAAAAAAGAAGAAGGAGCAGTAATGCATATTCAATTTTCTTGAATAAATAACAAAAATTCTCTCTTTCGTTGACAGAAAACAATGACACTCGAAGATCAAATTGTTTCAGCTAGTAAGTGCAAATTGATTTTAATCGACAGAGATTATTCGAAAAATAAATCATTTGCAAATAATTAGATCCAGTACTTGAAGCTTATGGTAACGCCAAAACTACTCGAAACAATAACTCATCTCGATTCGTACGTTTTCATTTGACTGAAAATAATGAGCATGTGTTGATAAGGAAATTTTTTCTATAGGGTAAATTCATTCGAATTCACTTTGGTAGCTCAGGCAAAATCGCCGGTGCTGATATCGAAGTTTATCTTCTCGAAAAAGCTCGTGTTATCTTTCAAGTATGTATTCGATTTTCGAGCGTTAAAACTCAATTTCAAACATTCAATTTGTTTATTTTAGCAACCAGCTGAACGTAACTATCATATTTTCTACCAATTATGTTCGAATGCATTTCCTGAATATCACAGTAAAACTTGAATCACGATCTGAAATCAATAAAATGTTGTTATTTTATTCAGAGGAATGTCTTATTGGTAATGATCCAGGCAAATATCATTATGTTGCTCAAGGCATGCTTACAATTGATAATGTTGATGATGCTGAAGAGATGAAATTGACCGATGAAGCTTTTGATATTCTTGGTTTTACAAAAGACGAAAAATTGAATATGTACAAATTAACAGCAGCTATTATGCATTTTGGTAATTCACAATGGAAACAACGACCACGTGAAGAACAAGCTGAAGCCGAAGGAACAGAAGATTGTGAAAAAGTTGCTCATCTTCTTGGCATTGAAGCAGCTGAACTTATCAAAGGTTTACTCAAACCACGTATCAAAGTAAAAACATCATTTCGATTGAAATAATAATACTACGTAATTGTTCATCTGATTTAGGTCGGTAATGAATATGTTAACAAAGGTCAAAATAAAGATCAAGTTGTTAACTCGATTGGTGCTCTTTCGAAATCAGTAAAATTTCAAATCGAACAAATGTTTATCTATCTGTTCGATATTTGATTTAGATCTATTCACGTATGTTTAACTGGCTCGTCGAACGTGTTAACGTAACTCTCGATGTCAAAGCTAAACGACAATACTTTATCGGTGTACTTGATATTGCTGGTTTCGAAATCTTTGAAGTAATTTTAAACCGCAAAAAAAACAATGAATAAATGAACGAGTCTTGTTTTAAGTTTAATGGTTTCGAACAATTATGTATTAATTATACCAATGAACGTCTTCAACAATTCTTCAATCATCATATGTTCGTTTTAGAACAAGAAGAATATAAAAAAGAAGGTATTCAATGGGAATTTATTGATTTCGGTATGGATTTACAAGCTTGTATTGATCTTATCGAAAAAGTAATTTACATATTCGAAAGAACTTTCTTGTTTTCGAAACGAAATCTTTTCGTTTAGCCTATGGGTATTCTATCGATTCTTGAAGAAGAATGTATCGTACCTAAAGCAACCGATAAGACATTTGTTGAAAAACTTTACAGTCAACATTTGGGTAAACATCCACAATTTGGTAAACCCAAACCATCGAAAGGCAAAGCTGAAGCACATTTTGAAATTCATCATTATGCTGGTTCAGTACCATATACCGCAACAAGTTGGCTCGAAAAGAACAAAGATCCTATCAACAACTCTGTGTATGTTTAACGAGACAAAAGAAAGAACATTCGAAGAGTTTGATTCGATGATTTTAGTGCTACTCTCTTTGCTAAATCGAAGAACACCATGTTGAATCATCTTTATGCTGATGTTATCGAAGAAGATTCTCCTGCGAAAGCCGGTGGCAAAAAGAAAGGTGGTAGTATGCAAACAATCTCGGCTACACATCGTGAACAATTAAATAAACTCATGACAAATCTCAAACAAACTCATCCACATTTCGTTCGTTGTATCATCCCGAATGAAATCAAAACTGGAGGTGTTCTCGATTCACATTTGGTTCTTCATCAACTTCATTGCAACGGTGTACTCGAAGGTATTCGTATTTGCCGTAAAGGTTTTCCTAATCGTTTGATCTATGCTGAATTCAAACAACGTTATTCAATTTTGGCACCAAATGCTATTCCCAAAGGATTTGTTGATGCGAAAAAAGCAACAGAAAACATTCTCAAAGAGATTCAATTGTCCGAAGAATTGTATCGATTAGGTATAACAAAAGTGTTCTTTAAAGCTGGTGTTCTCGGTCAACTTGAAGATATGCGTGATCAAGCCCTATCGAAAATTATTGCGACTTTACAAGCACAAATTCGTGGTTATTTCATGAAGAAAGAATACAAACGAATGTTAGATCAACGTTTAGCTTTAGCTGTCTTACAACGTAATCTTCGTAAATATATTGGCAATCGTAATTGGCCATGGTGGAAATTATATACTAAAGTTAAACCATTGTTATCGGTTGCTCGTCAAGAAGAAGAAATGAAGAAACTCGAAGATGAATATAAAGCATTGAAAGAAGCTTTAGCTAAAGAAGAAAAACTACGTAAAGATACGGAAGAAAATAATGCGAAATTGATTAAAGGTATTCGGATTGATTTGATTCGCAGATAAATAGGAAACAAGTTTTTATTTAGAAAAAAATGATATGTACGTTCAATTGGAAGCTGAACGTGCAAATACAGCCGATGCAGAAGAACGTTTGACACGAACGGTTACTCAAAAAGCTGATCTCGAATCGCAAGTTAAAGATTTAGAAGAACGTGTCAACGAAGAAGAAGAAGCTGCCAATGAATTAAACGCTAAAAAGAAGAAACTCGAACATGATATCGATGGTTTGAAGAAAGATATCGATGATATGCGTTTGAATTTACAAAAAACTGAAAATGAAGTTAAAACACGTGATAATCAAATTCATACATTACAAGATGAAATGGCACGACAAGATGAAACCATTGCTAAGATTACACGAGAACGTAAACGTCTCGATGAACAAAATTCGAAAACAACCGAACAATTACAAGCCGAAGAAGATAAAGTCAATCATTTGAATAAATTAAAAGCTAAACTCGAACAAACATTAGACGAATTAGAAGATAATTTAGAACGAGAGAAGAAAGGTCGTGCTGATTTAGATAAATCGAAACGTAAATTAGAAACTGATCTCAAAGCATTACAAGGCAATCTCGAAGATGTCGAACGATCGAAACGTGAATTAGAAGAAAATCTCAAACGAAAAGATCAAGAAATCCAACAAATGACCGGCCGTTTAGAAGATGAACAAGGTCAAGCATCAGGTCTTGGCAAGAAAATCAAAGAATTACAAGCACGTATCGAAGAATTAGAAGAAGAAGTCGAAAGCGAACGACAATCTCGAACCAAAGTTGAAAAACAACGTGCCGATTTAGCTCGAGAAATCAATGAAATGGGCGATCGATTAGAAGATGCTGGCGGTGCAACAGCTACACAAGTTGAATTGAATAAGAAACGTGAAGGTGAATTAGCTAAACTTCGACGTGATTTAGAAGAAGCTAATCTTCAACATGAAGCAACAGCTGCTCAACTTCGTAAGAAACATCAAGATGCTGTCACTGAAATGGGCGAACAAATCGATCAATTACAAAAATTGAAGAACAAATTAGAAAAAGAAAAACAAACGGTCAAATCCGAACTCGATGATTTACGTGCTCAACTTGATCATGCACAAAAAGGCAAAGCTTCGGCTGAAAAACTTTCGAAACAACTCGAACAACAAGTATCCGATGTTCAAATCAAACTCGATGATAGTCTCAAACAAATCAATGATTTTTCAAGTCAAAAATCACGATTAACTTCGGAAAACAACGAACTTGTCAAACAAATCGAAGATCTCGAACATCAACTTGGTTCATTACAAAAAGCTAAATCCAGTTTACAACAACAAGCTGATGAAGCTAAACGTATTTTAGAAGAAGAATTACGTGGCAAGGGTTCAGCTAGTATGTAGTCTCGAGTTTAATTAATTAAAATAATTTCAATATGTAATATTTAAGGTTCACAAATCCGTAATTTGACTGCTGATCTCGATCAAGCACGTGAACAACTCGAAGAAGAACAAGAAGCTAAAGCTGATCTTCAACGACAAGTTATTAAGATCAGTGCTGAAGTTCAACAATGGCGATCACGATACGAATCCGAAGGTTTAGCTCGAAGTGAAGAACTCGAAGAAGCTAAACGTCGATTGGCTGCTAAACTAACTGAAGCCGAAGAACAAGTCGAAGCTGCATTGAACAAATGTAATGCTTTAGAAAAAGTCAAAGCTCGTCTTCAAGGTGAAGTCGAAGATCTTATGGTTGATGTTGAACGTGCCAATGCCAATGCATCAGCAATGGATAAAAAACAAAAACAATTCGATAAATTAATCAACGAATGGAGACAAAAATGCGAAGATATTACAGTTGAACTTGAAGCATCACAAAAAGAAGCTCGACATTATTCAACAGAATTATTTAAAATCAAAACACAATACGAAGAATCTCAAGAACAAATCGAAGCACTTCGAAAAGAAAATCATAATTTAGCTGATGAAATCAAAGATCTTATTGATCAATTAGGTGAAGGTGGCAAGAGCGTTCACGAATTAGACAAAGCTCGTAAACGTGCTGAAATGGAAAAAGAAGAATTGCAATCCGCATTGGAAGAAGCTGAATCAGCACTTGAACAAGAAGAAGCGAAAGTTCTTCGTGCACAAATGGAATTGAGCACGATTCGTCAAGAAATCGATCGACGAATTCACGAAAAAGAAGAAGAATTCGAAAATACACGTCGAAATCACGCTCGTGCTATTGAATCGATGCAAGCCAGTCTCGAAGCTGAAACACGTGCTAAAGGCGAAGCACTTAAACAGAAGAAGAAACTCGAATCGGACGTCAACGAACTTGAAGTTGCTCTCGATCATGCCAATCGTAGCAATTCAGATCTACAAAAAGCATTGAAACGTGTCGAACAAACAATTGCCGAATTACAAAGTCAAATCGAAGATGAACAACGACAACGTGATGAAGCTCGAGAAGCTGCTGCTGCTGCTGAACGTCGTGCGAATTTGATTATTGGCGAACTCGAAGAATTACGTACAGCTTTGGAACAAGCTGAACGTGCTCGACGTGCAGCTGAAACTGAATTGAATGAAGCTGCCGATCGTATTAGCGATCTCAGCACACAAAATGCTAATTTATCATCGCAAAAACGACAATTGGAAGCAACTGTTGCAGCTATGCAAGCTGATTTGGATGAAGCTGTTGCTGAACTTAAGAACAGTGAAGAACGTGCGAAGAAAGCCGGTTGGTTTTACATTGATTTTCATTTCAAAACTTGGATCGTTTTCATTCATTGTAGCTACGGATGCTGCTCGTCTTGCTGAAGAATTACGTCAAGAACAAGAACATGCCCTTCAAGTTGAACGTCTTCGTAAAGGTCTTGAACAACAAATCAAAGATCTACAAACACGTCTTGATGAAGCCGAAGCGAATGCACTCAAAGGTGGAAAACGTATTATTGCTAAACTCGAACAACGTGTACGTTCTCTTCGATAGAAAGCTGCGAATGCATGACTTGTGTTTTTAGATTCACGAATTAGAAAATGAAAATGAATTAGAACAACATCGTCATCAAGAAACACTGAAAGAATTACGTAAGAATGATCGACGATTGAAAGAATTAGCATTTCAAGCTGAAGAAGATCGTAAAAATCAATTACGATTACAAGATCTTGCTGAAAAATTACAAAGCAAAATCAAAGTCTACAAACGACAAGTCGAAGAAGCTGGTTCGTTGTTATCTTCGAAATTATTTCATTGAGAATCTTGTTTTTTTTTTCTAGAGGAAATTGCTGCACTTAATTTGGCTAAATTCCGAAAAGTTCAAACCGAACTCGGTATGACGAATTCATACTTGTGATCATTTCGAATGCTTTTTTTTTTTTTGTAGAAGAATCAGCTGAACGTGCCGATGTTGCTGAAAATCAACTAGGCAAATTACGTGCCAAAAGTCGTTCATCAGTCAGTGTCGGTCGACTTTCACCTGGCGTAAGTTTATTCATTTCGTTTTCGAAAACTTTAATCACACTAAATCATCGTTTTTTCTTTCTTGTAGCGTGAAGTTCGTGAAACAACCACTATTCGTGCTACATCAATTGTCCGTGGTGGTTCAGTCCGTCCTCGTTAAACACGTTCTCGCATTGATCATTAACTCATGCATGACATTTTGTTGTCTCTATTTTTCTTTTCAAATCTAGCTGTGTACTTCTTCAGTTTTATTAAAAGCCTATCTACTTCTATTTAACGTGAATAAATAAATAAATAAAGTACAGATTTGAATTTCAAAAATTGAAAATGTCGAGATACATATAGTGGGTTAACTTTTTTCATTAAAGTAGATATATGTCGATACTGATTGGTCCATTAGTTTTCGTAGCTTTAACACTTTAACAACATTTCGAAGGTCATGATATAGGCTACATACAATTTTCTATACGCACGTTGCCAGGTTCAATATAATTCAAATAGATAATAGAAAGTTCTATTAAGTCACTGTTAACATTTCAACCAATCCATTTATCGTTTTACGAATAACTTTTCTCGTCTGGACATAGTCTATATAATTCAGGGTCATTTATATGAGTATATCCATTAATAATAGTCGATTCAAGCAAGGCCGGTGCATTATATTTTGTTCAACACAAGCCAAATCAATCGTCAAATATTTCGGTTTCGAATGACGATGAAAATTCATCACAAAAACAATCTCATCATTCATTTGCTATTGACATAACCGGTAAATTAAGAGTCTTTTCATTTTATTCTTCTCAAATTTTGTTCTTATTGTTATAGGATCGAGTACTAATGATTTATTTAGTGCCATTCATTTTGATTTACGACTATATAGTGCAACTGATCATTGCACAGAGATAACATTATGTTTAAAAGAATATGAATGGGATCATTATGCCAAGGTAATAAAGGTTGGTTCAATTCCACTATCACAACTTAATCAATTTCATGGTCTAAAACGTTTTCTCCGAGAAATGGAACACAATATATTAGTTAATGTGTATGACAAGTTATGTTCTCAAAATGGTGGCGATCAATGATCATCGATCTTGAATTGCCAAACCGTAACCAAAGAATCAATTCGATATTTTGGTGGCAAATATCCAGATGGTATTATAATTATGAATGATTGTGTCCCACAAACTGTGGATTTACATTTGAAAACGCGCTTATTAACATCTATTATAAACGAAAAAAATGACGACCCTAGTCGAACTTTTTTTTGTCTTTCTTGACCTGCACAGGCCTCAAGATGTGTCCATAGCGCTTGATATTCTTGATCAAGAAACTCAAGAAATTCATGCGCATGCCAAAAGAAGTTCGACTAGGGTAGATATTGGCAAACGATGGAAGAAAAATATTTACGTTCCCTCAAAATAAGGAAAGGTCGTAGTGGGAATTTGAAAAAAAATATCACTAAGTTCGACATCAACATTTTAATTTTCTCTTTTGAACGAAAATTGTACGACTTGTAGTTCTCAAGATCATTAGGTAACAAAGTAAAGTGCGTACGTCGAGAAAGAAAAAGAAGAAAAAAAAGAGGAAAACGTGCAACATAAATGCTTTGTGCATTCGCACCGCATTAAAAACGAATTTGGTCAATTCTATGTTTACATTCATATGCAGAGACAACAATGACTGGTTGTTGTCACATGTCCATAAATTATAGTGAGTAAATCTCTCCGACGAGAAAAAAAAGCAAACAGAGGATCTGTACAAACATTTCTTCTTTCATTCTTTTCTCTACCAAAAGAGGCAAACATACGGGAGCGAAGATTTAATGGAATGTGTACTTTTTCAATTGTTACCCTCAACTGTAAAAACAGGCAAGAGTTTGTTTTCTTCAATGGATGATTTCAAAAGTCAAAGTATCGAAAACAATGAACAAACGCCTAAACGAATGATAATCATTCTCTGTAGTATTTCGCTGATATCCATTCTGAGTTTAATTTTCAATTCAATGTCATCGTTTCGAACAGAAAATACTGTCAAACATGCTCCAAATTCGAAGTCTTGTTTGAGTACAACAACACAACCTAGTTTCGATCAAGGATATCCTGCATCATTCATCGAAGATCTTGTGCGCGATCAACAAGTTAGCATTGTACTACCTGTCTATGACAACGATCGTGTTTATCTCGCTAAACTTCTTCGATCTATGAGAAATCTTTGTGTTGGTTGTACCGATGTGCCGATAGTTATAATTACTGATGATAAAAGTAAACAATCAATCTATCAAATTTTATATAATGGCACATCATCATGGCCTGACGAGCCAATCATTGCTGCATCGTTTCCAAAACTCTCGATTAAATTACTTCGTGAAGTATTACCGTACTATGACGTGAATAATTGGACCGATGAAAGTCATTTAATCAATGGAAAATATCAAATTCAATCACATAAGAAAATGTTCGGAATTTTAAATGGAGCTACGACTCGTTTTGCATGGTTATTAGACGTTGACAGTTTCGTTTTCAAGCCAATGGTTTTGAAAAATTTTCTCAGAAATTATCTTTCAACACCGTACATTTTCACTACACACAATTGGCACATTAGCGAAACGTTAATTCCTTGTGCGCAAAATCTCACGCAGAATTTTCTCTACACCGGCTATACAATCGAAGTTATGCATTGGATTTTAGACAGAGAAATCGTCTCGGCTTTAAACGATTTAGTCTTAAAACAGTATCCCAATTGGAATGTATCGATGTTCAAGACTCATGTCTATTTTTTCGAATTAACATATTATCATTTTATTATGTTCAGTCAAATTCAACAGAAGAAATATTTGCAATATAGAATCATTGAAACACGAACTCTACTCGGAGGCGATCAATCTCCGCTTCTACAGGCAGTGGCAAGCGGTGCACAAGGTGGATTGATCGAGAAAATCGGTCGATCAATAACGAATACTCCTCATATCTATCGGCAAATCGTCGATATCTGGAATAAACATCATATAGAAATGTTTCGACCAACTGGTAGTGAATTGATTGTACTTGACTTTGCTCTTGACACCGAAATTCTCGTGATGACAAGTGAATTTCGAGAGGATTTATATGCAATGTCTCAATCGGGTATTTGGAAAGATCCGGAAGCTGCATTGAGAAATGCGGAGAAACAAGGCTGGAAATCATTAGCAGAGCATTACAAAAATAGAACGAAACATCATTAATTTCGAATAGATTGCACGCTTTTTTTTTCTTCTTCAAACTTCATTAAAGTACGAAAAACTATTCTTTAGATAGACAAAAAAAACACCTGTTGTTCAAACTCAACAATATGGAAACATCGAACGATCGTAGAAAAACTATCGCAATTTGGCCATTGATTCTATTGTTCTGCTCTTTAATCTTTATTTGGTACATAAAAAATAATTATATTTCATTACATGCCGACTCGTATTTAACAAAAAACACAAATATAATAATCAACTAGATGGCATACGAGACGAGCTCAGGTGCGAAATGCGGTGCGAATGCAATCAAAGTTTCGTTTGCGTTGAAATCTTGCATACGAAAAAAAAATTTCTACTTCTCAATAGCCAATCAATTTGTTTCGATTACTTCATAGTTTATAGTTTTAATTATTCGAGTATTTTGAGCGCCTAACTTTTCGTTACAGCTGACATTTTAATTATCTCGTAGATGTTAGATATTGGTAAACAATGAAAGAAAAATATTTACGTTCCCTCAAAATAAGGAAAGATTGTAGTGCGAGTTTGAAAAAGAATATCACATTCGCACCGCATTAATAATGCGAAGTGAGGTATACAAAGAAAATAAAAGTATGTGCATGGTTAATAGTCGGATTTCACACAACCATATGCTGCTGAATTCAATGATGAAACCTTAGCAATCTTAACCCAGAAAACTTAATTTCCAACAAATTCAACAGATATCTACGCAATTATTGTCCCATTAGAAAAATACATAGATGCATGTAGCGACATCACGTGGTTTGTCTACAGAGTTCGTATTTAGAATTGATCTGATTGGTATTACCCATTGGTTTCATTAACTGCTGCTGATACAAATTTTTCTCATTACTAACTCCAAGAAAAAACAAAATGAATATATTCTCTCGACCGATATTATCTTGGTAATATTCTTGTTTTGGATTGAAAATATTTGTATAGAAACGATTCTGTCAATAGTTCGAGATATTGTCGAATTCATCAACGATATGGTCATTATCTAACTCAGGCAAATCCAATTCGTCAACCGAAAGATCTTGTTACTTGTATTTTAAATAATATCGTTCATCAAGATGAACAATTTATTGTTTTTAATAAACCGCCAGGTGTTATGGTTCTTGGTAAACTTTTTTTTGTTAAATCAGCTATCTATTTTATTTATTTAAACGAATTTAGACGAAACATGGGATCGAAAAGCTGAAGTATCCGAAGAAGATAATGAAATCTTAGCTGATAAACCGAACAGTCCATGTACAATTCAATATCACATGCCACAATTTCGATCGGCTTTAAAATGGGATCATTTTTTCCCGTGTCTAAGAACGCCAAAGTAAAAATCACATGCAGCTTTATATTTTTTCAATAAATCAAATGACAAATTCTAGTGATCCAAGTGGTTTATTAATCTATACAAAAAATGCTCAATTACATGACAATATCAAACGAACATCAATGCGATTGTTTCGAAAACACAAACAACCCTATTTAACATTTTAGTAAGAAAACAGCAACAACTTCTTATCGATATTTGTTGAATATTTTTGCATTTCAGTGGTATAACTACAGACATTCCTCGAAAACTCGAAGATTCACATCACATTATGATCGAAAGATTGAAATATCATGAACAATACCTTGTAAACGAAATTTTCTTATTGAAGACTTTTGTTTTTTGCTAAAAATCGATTTCAGTCTTATGAAGTATTCGATGCATCATCAAATGCACTAAAACACGGCCGAGTTTACACCGGTACCATTCAACATCGAACATTATCAACAAATGACGAACTAAAAGTCGCTCTAGTCGAATTCAAAGCAACTACATGTACGAAAACGCACATAATTCCTTCCGATTCAGTTGTATTCTTATTGTAGGCACATGGGATTTTGTTGAGATCTATTGTTTACGTCAATGTGCACCTTTGCTAGGCGATCAGAAGTATTGGAATCGAATAAAACAAGTAGCCGGCGTGCCGATGTACGTCAATCCAATAAAACATGAAATTTATCCTGCGAAACAAGTAGAAAAAAAAACGTGAATTTGATAAATTGGATTTTGATATTTTTTATGCTTTAGCAATTGAGTAAACACGTTCGACTTGCATTGGATATTTATGGTCAACAGATCACATGTCCACTTCATTTACATCTAACAGATTTCAATCTCTCGAAGAAATACCGTCGACAGCCTGCAGTTGTTCAATTTCGAGCAGCACCATTTCCTTATTTCTACGAAACATTAGATCGTTTGAAACTCAAATTCCCCGATGATCTAGATTTAAATCAGCCATTTGAACAGAAAACTGATGAAGAATTTGAAAATGTTATTCAACGATGAAAATCCATTTTTGTTTGTTCTAGATGCTTTCAAAAGAATAGTCGATTGAGATCATGGGACAAGGCATGAGCGAGGTTGCGCCCGGTGTCTTTGTCACAAGTGCACTCGTGGCTCGGCAAGGCAAAGTTTTGGATGAATTCGGTATCACACATGTTGTTTCTATTCAAGCGAAACCAATTAGTCCATTTGCAGTAAATCAAACGAAACGAGAATCATTTGTTTTCTAATCATTGACTTTTTTGTTGTTGTTGTTGTTGACAGCATCGCGAATATCTTTTAATCCCAGCTCGAGATCATTTTTCACAAGATCTACTACAATTTGCTGAACAATGCAACGATTTTATTCACAATGCTCGACTTCATCAAGGCAAAGTTCTCATTCATTGGTAGGAATTTCAGATAATATTGAGTTTTCTGTACGAAATTGAGTTTAGTGTCGAAGGAAAAAGTCGTAGTCCAACGATAGCTTGTATATATCTAATGACGATAACAGGCATGTCATGGTCAGATATTATCAATAGTCTTCGTGGTGTACGAACTCTTGTTGACCCGAATTATGCCTTTCAAAAACAGTTAAAACATTTTTACGATCAATTAATGACGCAGGTAAATTGTTTTTGTTATGAAATTTGACAAAATCTATTCGAACGGAAAAAGGAACGTGAACGATTGTTTCAAAAATTTGGTGATTTCGATCGAATTGATGAAGATATTTCGTTTGTCAGGAAGAATTTAGCTTCATATCACGATGATCAACAACGACTATTAGGCAAAACAGTTGTAGAAATTCACGAATCGAAACCAACGACAGTAATCAATGATTCAGACAAACAACTCGATAATACTCAATCTGATCCATTGACACCCGAATCTCAGAAACGACTCGATGAAATGTTTTCTTCTTGAACTTTTCTAGTTTTTATTTTTTTATTTTTTTTTTAAATTAATAAAAAGAAGTTTTTATTTGGAAAGAATATAAAACAAAAGTTGATCATTTTCATTCAAAATCGCACAAGTTGATCGTTGGCAAAATGTGACTCGTTTGAGTTCATTGAAATCTTCGAATATTCGTTTAAAACTAAGTTCACCCGTCGAATCAAACGAACACAATTGATTTCCATTAGCGAGAATGAAACTTTGTCGATTATCGAACATAATTCTCATTGGTTTAACCAAACGATCTAATCTTATCGAACAAATTGTCACAAGTAGATCAGTAAAATTTCGTAATTCAATACGATAATTCAAAACTTTCTGTTTGTCACGTAAAAGCAAAGCCAATTGATCATTTGACGAACAAAGATGTTCAACATGATCGTTTGTTATTATCAATTGATTCGAACATTGAGTTATACAACGTTTACTTTTATTGATTGTCCATTGATCAAGTCGATGTTTACTCGACATAAATAAATATAAATAGGATAATTTCGAATCACAAATCAATTGTGTGTAATATGTTTGATTATTAACTGAGATCATATTTAACCATGAATATGTATGTTGATCGGAATGATAATCAAGTGAATAAACACTGCCGTTAGTTGAAAGAACAAAAAATGAATCAATGATTGAAGTTGATGAACACGGATCATGGCAAATATCAACGATATCATTATGATCCCAAGAAAATTGATCGATTAGTTGTCCATTGATGGAAAATATGTTTAATTGTTTAGCTTTATTTGAAAATAGAAGAATATGAGTTGTTGAACTAACTAAAACACTGGGCAAGAACATTTTTTCACGACGATTGACATTGTTCGATGGTGATGTTGAAAGAGAAGTGTTTCCCGAAGATTTTGATGCATCGAAACAAGCATTTGGTGGATCGTGAATGAGAGATAAATCTAAATTTATCGAATGTTCAAATAAATGAAATATTTGTAGAATCGATGATGGAAATGATGGATATTCAGTATTGATTAATTTTAATTCAACATGAATTGATTCATATTCTTTGATATATTTTTGTATTTTTCGATTATACGAATCGATTGTCATGCGTAGATCGGATTCATTTTCTGTTTTTTTCGTTAATTCTTCTATTCAAATTAAAATCCATTGTTTAATCGACTCGTATAATCAAATGAATAAATAGTTACCAATATCAGACGCTAGTTGTTGTATTTCGATTTGTTTATCAGTTGACCATTCTTCGATTTCAAATGAAATTTGTTCGTATGAATCTCGTACACGTTGACGAGCTTTACCAACAAGATCGTTCAGTTTCTTTGTCATTGTCATTTGCCAATAATCGATCTCTTCCATAACTGTCAAATATTGTTTATTTACATTGTTTTGTGGATGATTCGATTGCTGTTGTTTATTATCATTATCGTCATCATCATTGAGTTCGATAGATGATAATAAAAGAAGTTTATTCATATAATTTGTTAATTGAAATAGTTGAGTATCAATCGGTTGTTGATGTCGTGTTAGACATTGTAAACATAAATGATTATCGCAATGCATACATTTAGCAACAATTGTTTGATTACAACCGGCTCCTCCTTCACAGAGAACATTTGTTGACATCGTGTTTAACTGAATTTGTGTTTTGTGATGAATAAGATTGGATGAAGACAATCGATAAGAAATAGAAACAATGAGTATTCGATTTGGAAAAGACAAAAGAGAAAAACAACTACCGTGCTGGGCTGACACCTAACGAAAATAGATTTCGTTCGTTTTATTTTATCATTTTTAGTTACGATTAAAAAGGAATCGAAAGAAGGTTATTATTTGTTAATAAATATCCTCGTGTTTTAGTTTGAGTTTAAACCTTATGAGAAATAGATTAATATGTCAATCATAGATGCAGATCATGCTTATTCACCATCACGTTGGTCTCATCGATCGAGTGATCCCGATAAAATAATTGAACTTCATCTACAAGCAACAACAAAATCAAGTCAATCTGCTCGACAGACTTTACCCTGTCTATTGAATTATCCAGTTAATCGAGCAACGGCTTTATCAGATCATTTTATTGATTTCTATTTTCCATCGAATGTCACTGAAACGTTACCACCGAATTTCGATTCAATTAAAACAAAATCTATATTTGTCTATATTCATGGAGGTTATTGGCAATATTTATCACGCAATGAAAGTGCTTTTATGGCGCAAACAATGAGCAATGAACAGATTCTAACTGCAGTTATTGGCTATCCACTTGCTCCACATGCTACTATCGATCAAATTGTAGTCAGTGTCGAAGAAAGTCTCGTTAAAATTCTTCAATTAGCAAATCAACTTTCAGCTAAAGTCTTCGTTTGTGGTCATTCAGCTGGTGGACATCTTGCTTCAACACTTCTTCTAATCGATTGGAAAACAAAATATAATCTCGATTCTCAATTATTCGGTGGATTTTTTCTTATTTCAGGTGTTTACGATCTCGTTCCACTCGTATCAACCTATGTCAACGATCCACTTCGAATGACAACAACAATTGCCAAACATCAAAGTCCTTTACATCGTGATCGTAATGACTATTGGTTGGCATTGAAACATCTACCGATTTTATGTGTTCACGGACAATATGATCCGCCAACTTTTCGTGAACAAAATCGTCAATATGGTTCATATTTACAAGAACTTGGTTTCGAACATGTTCAAATAATTGAACTGGATAATTTCGATCATTTTGATGTTGTGGAACAAATTGAAAAACGTGATCAACCATTAACAAACTTGATTTTAAGAATAATCAACAATTGATTAGTGGAAATCTATAGTTTTCATTTGTGAAGTACACTGCCATCTACTCCGACATTGATAATAATAAAAAAAAGAAATTCCATTTCTCACTCAACAAGAGAAAAGAAAAGAGAAGAAACTTTGCGATTGCATTCTGGTTGCTAAGTGATGTTCTCACATTGATTTTCATTTTGTACGATGACGCCTCCCAAATTTGATATTGTTGTTTATGGTCTTTTGAATTCGGATGAATATCAATTAGCTAAACATTGCTTAGAAGATCTCAAACGTTCGAATGTACAACAAATAGCTCATTCAGAATTTCGGCCATTACTTGAATACGAATGGAATTCATTTCTACGTAATAAACGTAGTGAATTACGTGGAGAAACATGGGCCTATGATGGCAAATGTATGGTTTTTCTTGATAAACAATTATTAGGAAATGCTGAACAATTTTTAAGTTGGGCAAAGAATACATTTGATCACGTGGATTTCCGAGGTGATGATCTTTTAAACGTTTTTTTACACGAAGAGTACAAGTATGTCGAATTAAGAGAAAAATAAAATTTATTTGAATTCAAACAAATTTCTCATTTTTGTTTGTAGAAACAAACTCCAGTCGAATGATGGTAAACATACGTATTGTTTTATGGATTTTCAAATCGATGAACGTGATAATTCTGAAGCAAACACGATCGGTCGTTTAGTATTCGAGTTATTCAATGATCAAGCACCTGAAACATGCGAAAACTTTCGAGCATTATGCACAGGCGAAAAAGGCCAAAGTGAAACGACCGGCGCTGTTCTTCATTATAAAGATTCAATTATTCATCGAATTGTGCCCAACGGATGGATTCAAGGTAAAACAAACACGAACAAAATCAAGTTCTACTGATGTTTTCATTTAGGTGGAGATATTCGAGGTGGACGAGGTAACGGAGGAGAATCAATTTACGGTGAAACATTTCCTGATGAAACATTTATTGTTAAACATAATCAACGAGGCATACTCGGTAAGTTTAATTGAGTGATTTTTCTTTGAAATAGACTCGAATATTGAGTTAATTAAGGTATGGCAAACAAAGGCTATCGTCATTCGAATGGAAGTCAATTCTACATAACATTATCGGATGCTTGCGAATGGATGTCACATCGTTTCGTTGCATTCGGTCGTGTAGTCGAAGGTTTCGATACATTAGACAAACTCGAACATATTTTGACGATCAATCAACGACCTGTTAAAGCAGTTAAAATTGTTAACTGTGGAGTAGTTCAATTAGATGAAGAATAGAAGAAAGAAAAAACAATTTCCTTTCGAAGAACTTAATTGCAAATTTTAAGAGTATAACCATCACCTTGTCATCATATGTTTAAATATAATAAAGCGAACGATAAAAATTAATAACAAAAAACAAATTAGAAACAACAAGAAAAAATACGTGTAGAATTGTTCATGTCTAAATGCACGATTAATGTGTTTTGATTTGAGTTAAGACGAAAACAAAAGACGAGAAAAAAGAAAATGAAAAACACGAAAGGATCCATAAAATGAAAATGCTTATAAATTTTAATTTATTTTTATTATTTTGTTTTTGTAAAATACCGTTTCTTTCATTTAAAATCAAAGTATTATTGATTAAAAGAAAAAGAAAATTATTGTTCGAGTTTGCATGTAATGATCATTTCTTCGCCAAGTGCTTCGAGAACAGTAACTTTGAGATTATCACCAGCATCGAATTTATTTTTAATATCTTTGCCTAAATCGCCTTCAGGAAGTTTCAAATCACTACGTGTGTCTGAATTATCGCCCATTAAGTCAACATAACCATCACTTTGAATATTGACGAGCTTTAAAATAAAATAAAAAAAAACGAAAGAATTTTATAATGTTTATTTGAGATTCGTCTAGTTTTCTTACTAAGTATTCAACACGTTTAACATTAGGTACTTCCATGTTGTGCGTTGATGGACAGATATCTTCGTATTTTTTGCCTGTAAAGATATCAATGCCAACCATATGAACCTGAAACGATTGTAAATATGAATTCGTTTATTCTCGAATGATTTTGTACTTTAGCATGTCCGTGTTTGCCTGTTTTTGATGTTGACATTTCCATGATTTTGCATGGACGATTTTTCAACATAACATAGCCATTTTTACGTAAAGCTGAACATTGTTGAGGATATCTAATAAAAAGAAAAACGAATTTCGATGAGAGAATATCAACTAGATTTTATACGTTTTTGATGCTCCGGCATCTGTACTGTGAAATTCATCATCACCATGATCAATAATGGGAGCAGCTTCTTTTTCGGCCATGTTATTATTTTAAATCGAAATATATCAAAAACAAACTTCTAGAATTGTCAAAAAAAATAGTATTTTGTTTTTGTATTAAATTGTCTTCAGCATTTTTTTTCTTCTTTCTACGAAGCCTATTTTCGTACATAACCGAAGGACACAGAAAGAAAACCTCATCGCGACTGTATCAATCATTGAAATCAATAAGAAATGACCTTATATGTTTTTTTTTTAAACACTATTATACAGTATATCGCCATTGACGTGATGAGACCTCTGCTGAGAAGGCGACATCATTCAAGAGATAATTTATCAAATATTTCTTCGAGTTTTTTTTATCGTTATTGAACATCATGTGTTCGAATACTAATTTATTAAGATAAAAATTTTCTTTCTACTAGGAGAGGTCGTACGAATAAGAATCTAATTTTATGTAGGAATCTGCCATCTATCGGATACTTATGCATTTTGTTCTTTTAAATATCCGAAAAGCAAGACAAGAGAATTATTAAGCTCTAATATGAATCAACATTTGAACACTCGTGCATTTCTTTGAATATATTTTTTAAGTACAACATTTTCAACGTTCTTTTTTTTGTAAAATCGAAAAAAAAAGAAGATGAAATCAAAAAATCACAATGCACAAGCATTTGAGACAAGATAATAACAGCACCATGTATATTAACAAAACAATTTCTTTCCATAACATCAACACGAAAGAAAAAAGTTACAAAAGAAGAAGAAGAAGCGAAAGTCTAAGTTGTAAAAGAATAGATTTCTATTTAGCCTAGTTATCAGTAGATTTCGTTGGATGAGCTATTAATATTCGACACTAGAAAAGAAAGAAAATCAATGAACTTACAAATCAAAGTTATTCAAAAATAGAAACATACTAGTTCGTGCATAGTATCAGCATGATTATCAACTGGTTTTTTACAAAGTAAACATAACTAAAATAAAAAATCAATAGAAAATGAAATCGAATGAACATCAACGAAGTTACCTGAGCTGTTGAAACGACAATGGGATCGATTTGTCGACACGAGAATGATGGTATTGGCGAGTAGTTATTTGCTGATGTATTAAAACGACGTGTTCCACGTCCAAAGCCGTTTTTCATTTGTGATGTTCGACTAACATTCATATGTTTATTGTTATTTTCGAATTCATCAATCATCACACTAAATGGATTATTGAAATCAGAAGAATTATCGTTCGATGATGATGAGACAATACGACGAATAAATAAAATTAAATGTCGTAATTCATCACATGTGTGCGCCATGGTTTTGTATTCATCGTGATATTCATGATGATAAATCTTTTGAAAATCGTTGAGTAATTTATCCATTGAATTCATCTGCAAATATTTTCATCAAAATGAAATTTTAATTTGATGAAATTAACGATCACATACTGTACGTAAAGTATATTCTTCGAGTAATTGATTATTATTTGGAATTTCAGTTGTTTGAGTCGAACGATTGAGAGTCTCAGATGTTTGACTGTATTGTATACATACGTCTTTTGATGGAGCTTTTCTAACCGAGAGAAAAACAAAAATATTCAAAAGAAAAATCGAAATTGTTTATTGTTCGAAGAGAATCAAATGGTACTTGGAAGATTTTTTAATTGCATCAATTGATTCAAGACTTTTTTCAATTAAATTATCAAATAATAATCTGAATGTTGATGGATCTTGTTGATTAATTTGATGTTCAATACCATTTGTTGTTGTTGTTGGAGATGAATCATTGGTTAACGTTTTATTATTATGATTGAATGAGAATTCATGAGCAAAAGGATTTAATTCTGGCATGGAAGTTGTTGTTGTTAATGGAGCTTTTGTTTTTTGTTCGATAAATGTGAGAAAATCATCTTGTGAATTATCTGATTCGATTTCTTGAATAAAATATGTCGATGAGGGACGAGCTGAATTTGACTCTGATTCTAAAATGAAAATATTAGAAGTGAATTCAATCGATCGATGGAGATTGATTTCAAATAACCTGTCTGTGAGATTATTGATGATGTCGATGATGTGTCCTCGTGATTTTTTGAATTTCTATTCGTATCATTTGGATCAACGATTTGTAATGGCATTTTTTCTCGTTTTTTCGTTGTTAATTCAGGTGATTTACATTCACGAATATTTAAATTTTTATTTCGTTCGATATCAGTTGTGATCATTGCTGAGGAAGAACGTTGAATACGTGCCACCGAAGGTGCCATTAATGGCTGCAATGGAAGTATAGTTGCAGAATTATTCGTATGTCCTCCGGTTGAAGATATTATCGTGTTTGCTTGTGGATGAAACGAAGTATAATAAGGACTATAACTAAGTCCGAAATTTCCTTGACGATGAGCACTGGCTGATGCATACGTTTGTATGTTTGGATAGATACCTGATGGATAATACTGTTGATTAGGTGTGCCAGTATTTGCATAAGGAAAGAACATCGGCACCATTGGAACGAACATTGGCGTTGGAATTGTAGCAGTTGTCGTGGGTGGACGATTCTAAACAAATTATGCATACATATCCAAGACGGAAAATGTATGATAATGATTTATTTACTTCGTCTGTCGTCTTCTTAGATGATGTTTTGCCATTCTGACTCATTGCTATGATGATTCTGGTCTAAAGATACAAAATACAATGAAATAGAGCCAACAAAGAAACAAAAACGAAAAAGGACAAATAATAGTACTGTCACATGTACCGCATACTAACTAATCAAACAATAGGAGTCATCAGATATATATATTAAGTTTTTTTCTCTCTCTTTTCTTTCTATTCAAATAATAGTTTGATTCGTTCGGATGTATTTTTCCCCAATTACGCGGTATGAAGTTTTATCTTTCGGAAGCTTTTTCATGCACATCGCCATAGAAATCCTCGTTTCTCATTCCTCTTGTACTTTTTGTTCAATAACGCAAAATAAAAATGACGCAAAGAAAAAACAAAAAACAAGACAAGATAAGAACTAAAATCGTTATTTTTTTTCTATTTGTTTTTTGTTTGTATAGACTGTTGAGTGTGTATTTTTAAATAAGTAAGTATATAATGAGAGAAAAAAAAATTAGAGCGAACCAAACGAGAAAAAAAGATAAACATCAAGTACATTGTGTTGGTCTTCATTCTGCGGAACACACACACACACACAAACAGATCAAGCAGCAAGAAAAAATGACAAAAAGAAAAAAAAAACTTAGCAGCAGAGCATAGAGCAGTGAGACAAGAAGATAGTTTAGAGAAAGAGAAAGAAAAAGAACACAATGATACACGCGCTGAATAAAACGACTAGAACAACTGCGTTCGCTCTGAGAAGACACACACGCATACACACAACAGCAGAAGTAGTAGAAGTAGGATAAGATGACTGGTGTGAGAACTAGGTTCACACGATCTTCATCCATAATGACACGACAATAAAAAGAAACATGCACACACATTCCATTCATACATACACAACTATTGACAATTATGAAAAAAGAAAATGAGAGTTGACAAGCAAAAAAAGCATCCTAAAAAGATTAAGATAGAATGCAGGCAAGAAAAGACCCGTATCGAATTAGAGTTAGAGAGAGATCAAAAGGATAGAGATCGTTTTTGAGGGAAAAGAGAGAGAGAGAGAAAGTTTGTATATGTACGTATGTATGCATGTATGTATGTATGTGTGTTTGACAGACGAGTTTCACCACTGTTAAGAAAAGAACAACAACAACATGAGTACAACAAAGACAAGAAAAAAAAAAGAAAGAAAGGACAACAAATAAAATTGGCAATACCAAACGTACAAAAAAATATGTCCACCAGCCTAGAGAAGATTTTAAAGAAGGAGATAGATAGAAAGAGACAGAGAGAGAGCGCGATATAAGATAGAGTTATTGTATTGCTTTAAGAAGGATAGGTATGAAGGCTGGCTGTTATTGTTGTCGTCGATGTGGCAAAGCAGATCTTTTATTATTAAGGATACAAAGTAATTAAGACTAATTCCAAATCCTCAAGAAACTATCCCACGAGCCAGTCGCCACGGCCATTCCATCTTCAGTTACACCAAGACAACTGACACGATTATCGTGACCAGCTAAGACGCCTAATCAACGAGAAGAAAAAAAAGAACAAGATTTCAAAATGAAAAACAAAAACAACAAAGAAATCTTACCGGCACGTTCAAGTCGAAGTGTATCCCAAACATTGCAATTGAAATCGTCATAACCAGCCAATAGAAGACGGCCCGATTTCGAAAAGGCAACCGATGTTATACCACAAATGATATTGTCATGTGAATACATTCCGACTTCTTGATCAGCACGTATATCAAATAGACGACAAGTTGCATCATCAGATCCTGTAGCGAATGCTGATCCATTTGGAAAGAACTACGATGAAACAAAGAAAAAGAAAAAGAAAAAACAAATTATTTAATTGATTTCCAATGAAATTCAAAAGAAGAAATGTTCGATGAACGTACGGCAACAGCATTGATATCCGACTCGTGGCCGGGAAACGTTTGTTTACACATGCCTTCTCGTATGTCCCAAAGCTAATAATCGAAGAATAAAACAGTACAAATGATAATCAGATTGAATGAATTATTCTTCTCGTTACCTTGGCCGAGGCATCGCATGCACCCGAAACAAATGTTTTCATATCGGGCGATAATGAAAGTGACATAACATCACCTGTGTGTCCTTGAAAGCTGGTTGTTTGTTGTCCAGTTTCGATATCCCATAACGCACTAAAAAGCAAATCGATTTGTATTCGAATGAATTTCGTTTTTGTTTTACCATGTCATATCTCCTGAACTTGTCACGATTTGAGAATCATCAAGAAATCGACAGCATGATAAATAACCGGTATGGCCCGGTAATTCTCGACTAACACGAACGTTGCCTTCACGTGTTTTCAATGAATAAATTGAACAGATATTGTCAAGACCACCACAAGCAACAAAGTTGCCAGATGGAGCATAGGCACAGGTCATAACCCATGATGAACGAAGCGGGATGGCATGAACCTTATTTGTGGTGTAGGAATCCCATACGATAAGTTTACCATCTTGAGAAGCTGATACTAAATTTCTAGAGGATGAACTAAATAAAAAAAAACAAACAAATAAATATGATTTGATCCAAGGAAAAAGTCTGTCGATTGTTTACCTTGAATCTGAACCCCAATGCATGGCGTAAATTTTAGCAAGATGACCGCGAAGGGTTCGTCTTGTACGCATTTGGATACGACCGATCTGATCGACATTTTGTGCTACTTGTAATAGAGTGGCATCACAAGCTGCCTTTCGAGCATCCTTTACAGAGAACAAAAATAAACAATTGTATATTTGAATCCAATCGAAACAAAACAAAACAAATACATACACGAATTTGGTTTTTGAGCGACTCGGCTTCTTGTCGTAAATTTTCAATGTCACTCATTGTAATGAAATATTTTTGTTGTAATTATTGATAAATTGATAAGGGAGAATATACTGGGAAAATTAAGGAGAAAAGTGATTTAATAGTGAATTGTGATTGTTGAATAAACCTATTCAAACAAATAAACAAATAAACAATTAAAATCAATTCTTTGTATCTGAATTGATTACTAAAAATAGTTGTTTGTTTTCTTTTCTAAATATTATTTTAATATATAAATAGTGCACACACTCAATAAAGAAAGAAAAAAAGAAAATATAATATTAAAATCTAGGTCTATCACTAGAGAATTAATGATATAAGCAAACAATATTAATATACTGAACAATTTTGTTTTTGTTTCTTGTTGGAATTTTTTGACTAAGGATATTCTACGAGCATCATGATCCATCTATCTCTCTAACTAAATTGAGTAGTTTTATTGATTAGAGAGATCAAACTTCAAAGAAAAAAAAACAAAGAACTCTCGATGTTTTTTTTTCTCCCTCTCTCTCTCTCGCTGTCTGGTTTGGTAACGAGGGAAGAATTTTTTCCTGTTCAAATGGAATATTATGATGAAGAGTGGGAGATTTGTTTTTCAATAACCTAATCGCATGATTCGCGTGAGAAAAAAGTATTATTTTAAGAGCAGCAGAAAAAAGTACACGCTTGCTCGTATTTAGTCGAATCAAACAAAAAAAAACTCCTCGGCAGCAAAAAATGCACCGAACCAAAAAAGCTGCTTGTTGTTTTTTTTTCTACATCTTGGCATTGATGTTAGTTGTGCATACGTCATTACAGTCCTTGTTCGTTCTCTGTCTCGTCTTGCGCGACAACAATAATGATGATGATGCTGATTGTGACAGTCAATGTATGTGTACTATCTGCTACTGCGGCCATCGTCATCGATGGTGGCTATGCTACGAGTATTAGATCATGGTGTATGCATATGTATGTCTATACGTGCGTGCGTGCTATTCTCTGTTCGAAACGAGTGACGCACTCGCGCGATTTCTTCTCTTTCTCAACATGTTATTCTTACACGACAATGTTGGCACGCATATATACACATACACATACACAATGAAGACGACTTGCCAATCTCTGTAAACAAAACAAACAACGACAACAACAAGAAAAACTAGATTTCTTTTCTTTGTTTTCATTTTTTATTTGAATGCCTTAAGTTTTGATCTCGATTATCTTTGAGTTGGTAGTATTCGTCTTACTTGATCTGTTTTTTATTGTACGAGAGAAAGTAGTAGAATCAAGAATGACCATCAAGAAGATAATAATAATGAACAACAGACGTGGTCATTGATGCAGTAATTTAAATGATGATAATAGTGATGATTGTCGTATTGTTTTTGATGTATTAGTTTCTGTTTATTACGTGCATACATTGTAGAACAAATATGATTTGGTCTGAAATTCTATCATTTTATGCGTACACTTCTAGAATGTGGCAAAATAATAAACACACAAACAGACAGATACGCACGACTACTGGTTTGTTTCAGTTTTTCAACAAAAAAAAAAAAACCCGAGAAGCAACAACAACAACAAAAAAAAACGACGATGTGTCGACGACGTTACTACTTGCTGTTGCTACTCGGACGAGTAAGCGAGCGGACGGGGTGGGTGAAACAACGAAGAGAAAAGCTTGGCCGACTAGTAGCGGCAACCGAGAGGAAAAAGTCTGCATGTATATGGAAGCAATAGAGTGAGGAAAAAAACGAAGAAGAAGAAAAAGAGCGATGCTAGTATGTAGAAAGAATATAGATGGAAGATCTTCTTTCTTTTCCAACCGACACAAACTAGAGGAGAAGAAAAAAGCGACGAAGAAGAGGAGGAAAGAAGAGAAGAGAAAAAAAATGCGACGAAGGAAAGGAGGAAAAAACGAACGAGAATGCACGTCGGATCTCAGTCCGGACCAGTCAGTCAGTAATGATGATGCGATGCTGATGAACAGCTCTATTGTTGATAATAATTTTCTTTGCGTTTCTCTTTTTCAAGTCTACTGTCGACAACGACCGACTTCGTCGTTGCTATCGCTGCCTGCTATTTGCTTTTCCTATAATCATAATTCTAGTAATGCGAACTAGTCGTTCTTTTTTTTTCAAAAAAGAAAAGAAAAAGGAGAAGAGAAAAGGAAGGAAAAGAAGAGCAGAATGAGGAAGAACGAACAAGACTAATGGCGGGAACTATTGTTGGATACCACTGAAAGCTCAACTCGTCGTCAGCGGAAAGAACGGGAAGTAATGATTATTTGGCGCAACGAGTGATGAATGCTACAGAAAAGAAGAAGAGAAAGAGAGAGAGAGAGAATGCAAGAACGACGTGTGCTTGGGTACGTTGAAAAACACACATATACAGACATACACCAGTATGCTGTTGTTCTTATCTTTCTCTCCTTTTTTTGCAGTCGTGTCTGTTCTCTGGCATAGCTAGCACTATTGCCAACGAAGAAAAAAAAACTACAGAGAAACAACCAACAGAAAAGAAGATGATGGCGAAAAAGAAAAGAAGAAGAAAGAATCCACTTGATAACAGACGTTGCTAACAAATGATGAGTAGACAGAAAGACCAATGTCCATCATCATCATTGTTTGTTCGACTAATAACAAATCTCCTGGCTTGCTGAAAGATAAAATAGTATTCATGATGTAAGACAGATTGTCTTCGAATGAAGTATCTATCATCATTCTAATGAAAAAAAAACGACGAAGATCAAAGATGCGTGCACCGCAAAATTTTTTGTTTGTTTCATCTTTCGATTGAACCAAAAAAGATAAAAGAGAGAAAGCAAAAACCCTCTCACTATCACTGAAGGTGAAGAAAATAATCCTCTAGCATTTCTATCTCTTTTTTTTGTTTCTGTCGTTTTTTCTCTATTCGACACTCCACTAGTCTTCACTCTCAGTCGTCTTTTCTCTTGTTACTTAGTCGTTTTTCTTCTTTTTTTTTGTCGAAGAGCGTCGTATACCCGACAATGATGATGCCGCGAGTGACGGGTTTGACACGCAGTTCCCTCCCTATTTCGAAGATGAATTAACGAGTGAACAAGAAGGAAAAAAAGAAGACGAAGAAAAAAAAAAAGAAGAACAAGAATAAGAAAGTTAAGAATATATATATATATATGTCGCTTGTTGATAAGAGAAACAAGCAGCAAGCAGAGATTTGTGTGGGATAATGACAGATGTGGCGTCGTTCAAACATCATTTTTACAAATTATTTTCATATCAAAGATATATCTCCAATGGAGAAAATCAACTCATTTGTTTTCATAGAAAATTTCAATAAAAACCAAAATCAAAACGAAAAACAACAATCAATTGATTTTTTGTCATAATATCAGATGAATCAATAAATAATATTGGTTAAGCAAATGAAAACCAGACGAAAAAAAGAAAAAAAACAGATAATCGAATGTATCGATTGATAATAATAATAATATTGTGAATATACGATATCAACAACAACAACAACAAATGGGTATTTCGTTTGACCAAAATCATATTTGTTCACATGATCTTTTCTAAGCACGCTAATTTTCTAGTTAGACTTAACAAGTATTCTTTTCTTCTTTGAGACAAGACAAAAAAAAAGAGATTATCTTTGCATGTTTTGTCGTATAATTATAAGATTCTCATTAATCAATCGAACTCTCGCAATATTGATATTGATCGATGCTAATTATCGATTTGAATTGAAAAAAAAAGACGAGAAAAGAAAGTTTCAGTTCGATCATACGAATGATTTCTATACGAACAAAAGAGCAAATAAAAAAAACATTTCAACTCACCTAATTTTATGATTTACGAGCTTCGTTATATAATGAAGTTCGTTTTGTATGAAAGCAGATTAATTTTGACTGCAAACAGTTCGACGACTGATTGTCAATAAACAGAATGAGAAAATAGATCGAATTAATTTCAAGATTTAAATTTGTAAAAAATAATATATTGACAAAAAAATAGACTAATCAAACGAGTAATAATGTGTCTGAAAGAAACATCAATAACACGATAAATGTTACCATTATCAATGCCTATTAGACAATAGATAGACTCTAATTTGGTGTTGAATACAAAGAAAAAGATCGATATTATCGAGTCAAACTTTTCAGTTGAAAATATCCTATAGAAAGATCAATATTTACACATAAATTTCGTCTACGATTTATCGAATCATCGTTTTAAATGCATAAGTGCTCATCCAGAGGTCGCTAATCCGTATATCTAGTTTCTCTCTTGTGGAAAAAAAAGGAAAATATTTATATTTCTTCTGACGTGATAGTTCAGTAATTGATTTAACCTATATATTTTGAATGTGGAGAGAGAGAGAGAGAAAGGAAATAAAGGCTATTCATATAAACCAAAGAGAAAGATCGAACTGATCGATTTCAAATTGTGTGGAAAGTATGGTGATGGCATATCGTAATGAAGCAAGAAAGCATGAGATAGAAAAATAAAATATAAATATTTTGATAAACCTATTGTACCGAAATTCGATAAGATCAAAAGTCAGCACTTCTCCTTTTGAGATATTTGCCCTATCATCAATCATTCGATCTTAATTTTCATTACGAATCTGCATCAGACATAATCAATCAAAGAACATGACAAGCTATGTTTTTTTGTTTGACAAAATTGATCCTCAAATTCCTGACATCATCCGGATATAGTCATGTGTGATTTTAGTCTATGTTGATTGTTTAACGAAGAGAAACTTTTATTTCTCAATATATGTAAATATCAGTTTAACGTGCACGACACAGTCCTCGTGCTTTATTTGTATATGAAACTTGATACGTTGTTGCCCACTAAAAAATCAGTCAAATCAAATAATTTTCTTTTGAAAATATTTGTCTGTCTACCGGGTTATAATAACCGCGATTTAGTTGAGTTAAGCCTTGACTACTTGGACGTAGCGGCGTGTTTGTATTATGTTTATTATAGCAATGAGGTAAGCCAGCTGCTGGTGTTGAAATTCCACGACCTCCTGACATTCGATGTTGACGACAGCTGTTAGTGTGAGCTGGTTGAAAACGAGCTATTTTTGTTGGATAGCAATCGTTTCCGGTTGTTTTATGTCCAGGTCTAACCGGTTGTGACATAGAAGTACTAGGAACATATGTTTGTTGTTGGTTTAAAATAGGTGGTGGATTGCAATTGACTGTTTGTTTATTTGATCCGTTTTGAATACCGATTGCAGCGAGCACTTGTGGACTAAGTTGAGATTTGATATGATCAGGCTAGAAAAAATTTGTTTTCATGAATCGTAAAAGAAAAATTTGAATGTAACGAACTAGATTGTTGAGTTCGTCAACATAACAAACTTCAACATTTCCATTTGGTTTGTCATCGATGAATCGTTTTGGATCGACATATGATATACCTTCGTCGATACATTGTGGTTGAATTTTTGGTTCACGTGCTTCGTAATGAATAATCACGTTTTTAGGTGGAGGCATGTCATTGGCGACTGCTTTTTCGACGATACATGGCCGATCTCGAGATTCTTCGTATGGAAGCCATTTTTCCAAAATAATCGAACGTGGTTTCGATGGCGGTGTTGGTAAACGTTCAACAATAACCTGTCGAGGTGGTGGTGGTGGCGGTGGAACTTCACGATCGATAATTGTCGGTTCATTGAGATTCAGGATCGATGGTGGACGTTCTCGAATAATCAACGGTGGAGGTGTTGGTGGCCGAGGAGGAATATGCCGGATGACAATCGGCGGTTGAGCTAATGGAATCGGTTGAGTACAATGTTCACTAGGTAGCAGGGAGAATATTGAAAATCAATGAGAAAATATGCGGGATTATTCAAACCGAATGATGATTGGTGATGGTACAACAGGTTTTGGTCTAAATGTGTGTGTGGGTTTTTTTATTAGAAAAACAAAAGAAAATAATTACGGTTGCAAATGTCGAACGAAGATCGATTGTTCATAGAATTCCTTCGAAAGAAAACGTCTAATTAATGAAGAATGATAATAAAAACAACTAATATTTACTTGTTTATCAGCTGGTTTCTTCATACATAATGGATTCGGGTCACGATTGACATTTTCATTTGTTGTAACAGGCACATCAGTTATAACTTCAAGGCAATCTTTACCAGTTATATTCGGTGAAATACCAGCTTTTTGAAGAATTTCATTTGCTAAATGTTGATCACGTACAACTGTTTTTTGTCCATTAATCACATTAATATTTGATGATGAATAATCGAATGCACGCGGACCTGAAGTCATTGGTCGTGCCGGTAATTGATCATTAGTCTGATTTCCTAATAGATTTTTATTCGAATTCGTCTTATCGAAATGACTAATTCGATTCGACGACCATGTTTTACTTATTGGTACTTGTTGCATCGAGTTTTGCAAACCTGCTGATACAGGTAATGTCGTATTTGGATTCGATACTACTGTTGATGTATTATGAATAGCTGGCAGTTTATAACGTTCATTTTCGTTATTAAAAGTATTCGATCGATAGTTTTGCAAAATATGATTTGTTTCCGAATAATTTCTATTTGTCATTTTAAAATGAAATGATGCAATTAGATATTATTTATGCAATAGTTACGCGCCATATTCTCAATACAATGCTATACAAAGTTTTCAAATTAATTGAAGTCCGGTTTTTTTTTATTGTTTTTCTTTTTTTAAAAGAGAAATGTGGATAGAGAAAATGTGTTTTATTTTAATATAATTTAAATCCAGTTTCCATTTGATTCATTTCTTCAATGTATCTAAATAATATCAGAAACAAAAACATATGTTAATCGAAATCAAATCGAGGAAATCCAAAATACTTTGACATTGAACTGAGTACAACTGAAAATTTTTCTCTTGGTTGAGTTTTCGAAATATTTGGCGGTGAACAACTAATATCTTCCCATTTATTTTGAATTCTTGGATGTACATAACCTCCGTATGGGACGTAAGGTGAATTCAATTCCAAAGTATGTCGTAAATTTGGATTAACGAACTGTTCACCTTCTCGTACTTTATACATACTTGGCGAATCTTCAGATGGTTTCGACCAAATATTTTTTGCTAATTGATCGGCATAAAATAAATTAATTGACGATGATAATAGCGGTGTATTATGCTGAGCTAAAACGAGAAAAAAAAGTCCATTTGAGAAATAAAATATACCGACATTATGTTTTGCAATTTACGTGCACGTGGCAATGCTTCCGAATGTGCTGCTGCATAGAGTGGATCTTGTAAACGTTGTTTTCGTATAGAATATTCAATAGTATGAAGTCCGAATTGATTGATAGCTGCGCTCATATTCGTCAAGGTACGTCTGTTGTTGACAATATTTTATTATGAATAAAAAACATTCTTTTTTCTTGTGTTTTTCTCGATGTTATTTTGCATTTAAATAATAAAAATGTAAATGGAATTTAATCAATTGAAAATTGATTTTTAGAAAGAAAAACAAGAATCTAAAAGACGACCTCAAACTTTTTCAACACACGAAATAGAACAAATAACTATTACTAAGTTATCTATGTTTAAAAACCAATCATGATTTCTATCCGATTTCATCGGTGTAAATGATAAAAAAAAACGAGGTCGTTTCTGTATAAAACGACACAAGAATAGGACGTATATTGAAACATGCTATTGAAATCAATAAAACCAAATAGTTGTCACAGAGTTCAAATCATTAAGTACGCTCTACGTTCATCAGCATCGAACGCAACACAACCGGTGCAGGATATTAAATTTGATTCACCTACTTCCGCATATGGATATAAAACTACAGGTGAATTATTTCGTGGATGGTTAGTTTTCAAACTCTGCTCTTATACATCTCTTGTTAATCATCTTTCTCAAGTAATTTCATGTCAATAATTTTTGTACGAAAGAATTTGACATTCGAAATCATTTAGTTATTTTCTATTTCACGTACTATTCTCGGTCAACGGTTATTCGAATATCTTATTCGTTCAACTCTCTATCAACATTTCACAGCTGGTGTTGATAAAACAGAAGTGAAACCACTGGTCAATCGATTGCATAAACAAGGTGTCAAATTAATACTTGATTACAGTATGGAAGCAGACATTACTGGAAATAAACAGTTTGTTTGATTTCATTGAGAATAGAATATCATTTTCCTCTTTTCACTTCGTATGTAGACAAAATACGAAATCATTGATAAATGATGAAATCTTCGATGAAAATATGTTGAAATCGATTCGAAATGTTCAAACAGCAGCTGAATTATGTGGAAAATCAGCAATAACAGCACTGAAAATAACAGCATTTACTTCACCAGAAATTCTACAACAATTAAATGAAATCATCGACAAACAAGATCTATTACATAGTAAACAGTCGATTTTTGAAATTGTTTCGAAGACATCGTTGGTAGAACAACGAAATAAAATCGAAGATTTAGTCCGACGAGTTGACACGATTATTCAAGTAAAATCAATTGAATTCGAAATAAAATTCTATCGAGAATACTTTAGGAAGTGAAAAAACATGAAGGAAAAATTTTGGTCGATGCTGAACAAACATATTTTCAAACAGCAATTCATAAATTAGTTCTTGAATTACAAGAAAAATATAATCGAGATCAATTAATTGTCTATAATACGTATCAATGCTATCGTAAAGTATTCGAATGAAATGCTTTCTATTTTATTCTATCGTCTTTTCGATTGAAGACAACTGTCGATGTACTTCGAAAAGATCTATTACAATCGAAAACGAATCGATTTCATCTTGGTATTAAACTTGTTCGAGGCGCTTATATGGATCAAGTATTTATTTGATTTTTCATTGAAATATTTTTCTTATCTTATTCAGTTCTTTTTTGCCATATGAAATAATCGAATTTCTACTGAGTTGATCTTTATGCACTTCTAGGAAAGAAAACGAGCAGTTGACCTCGATTATGATGACCCAATTCATCCAAATTTCGAAGCAACTACTGAATCTTATCATCGAGCTTTTATGATCGCACTTGAACATGCAAAAAAGACTGATCCAAATAATAAAATTCACGTGATCGTTGCTAGTCATAATGAAAAAACCGTTGAATTTGCACTAAAAACGTATCTCTCAATTGCAGATGTTTAGTTTTTTAAAAAGCATATTTCTGTTTTCTATGTGATTCAGAATGGAATCAATGAATATCAAACGTAATGATGGTTTAGTTTCGTTTGCAACTCTTTTTGGAATGTGTGATTATTTGACATTTCCTTTAGGTGAACAATTTTTTGTTCGTATATTAGTAATAATTTCGTATTTATGTTCTAGCTGCTGCTGGATACGATGGATATAAATTGACACCTTATGGACCGATAAATAGCCTTCTACCTTATTTAACTCGACGAGCACAAGAAAATCGAGCGATTTTTGCTAAAGCAGAAAAAGATCGTCGATTGTATTTTCAAGCATTGAGACAACGATTTTAAAACTTGCCGTTTTTTGTTTCGAACACAATGAGAAATATAATGTAGATTTGCACTCGTCAATTGCGAATATGTTTAACGTTCTTCGATAATTTTATTATAATTAAGAAAATGAAAAACAAAGACTGCTATATAACGTATTCCATACGAAAGAAAACTGTTCACAAATGATCAATGGAGATAGAGACTAGCTAACGAACTCAATTATGAAATAGAATTATATATATATACACACACACACACACACAGACGTACAGTTAGATAGTTAAATGAGATTGATTACAGATCATCGATAGGAGAATTTGATCTGTCAGCTGAAAGATCTTGAGGAACAACTGAAAAGAAAAATAAATGAGAAACTCGAGTTTTGAGAAAGATGAATTTACTTGAATAATTATCGTCTAAACGAACAGCGCCAGCCGGTTTTCGAGCTCGATTTTGATCGTTTCGAAATCGTTTATAGAATAAAAATACAACTGAAACACTGCCTGCGAGAATAATAAAACCAAAAATTGGTCCAATAATACTAAGAATTCTTTTTGTTGACGGTAAATATGTTCCATGTTTTGGAAAACGTTGATCAGCGCCGATATAACTCGTATCAACAAGGCCACCACGTTGAGTATAACTGAACTCTCTATTTTATATGAATACAGATATGTGTGTGAATGAAAATATTAAGTTTAAAAATACGAACTGAGCATTACAACAGTATTGATAATGAGCAGAACCGCAACAGAATTGATCAAGCTGATTCATTCCTGTACTTGCAGGCAACGGACATGCAAATGAGCCAAATGTATATCCATCGAAATTTTCATAATTTGTGCAGAGTGAACCTTGTCCTTGTCGACCTAATGAAAAAATCATATCGACGTGTTCGATTATTCTCAGAGTATATGCATATCATTTTTTTCTTACTTGTAGTCGGATCGAAATTAAACGAATTCAGTCCTTTAGTTGCATACTGTCGAGCCACTTTTTGAAGAAATTGTGGTCCGCCATCTTCTCGTCTCGGATTATAGAGTTTCGGTGGACTAACAACAAGAAAAACTATTCGAGAACAGCAAAGAACGAGATCTACCTATTTGATACCGGAAATTTGTCTGCAGCTAGTTTGTTTTTATCGATTTCGGAATATTGATTCGATACCCAATTGATATGATTCGTTCCGAACCAACCTTGAGGTTTCTCACCAGTAAATGGTGGTGGTTGAAACGATGGATTATTATAGAATCCATTACTACGCACAATAGGTACCGCTTGTGGTTGAGATGCAGCTAGTAAATGATTGTTATTATTATTATTTGGCCCGTTGGGTAAAATAACTGGTGGATTGCTTGATGGTTGCATTGGGACATTATTAAATGGAACAGGTCCATTCGATTTCTGTGGTGATAGTACACCTGGATTATTAACTTGTCGTCGGTGTCGATTCACGCGCGCTTCTACAATTTATGATAAGTAATAAATATTCGTTAAAATGACAAGATGTTATATAGAGATACTTACCGATAGTAGAAGAGATTATTAACAATGATAGAATAATAAATTGAGAGTAGGACCCGTTAATCATCATATTTCAATATGAAAAGATACGAAATTTTTCTGTGCTCTGCTCTGTTCTGTTTATAACTCAATCGTTTTTGTATGTCAAGAAAAAAAATTGTACTACGTTCTTTTCTCTTTCACTCCTCTCTCGCTCTGTGTCCGTCCCTCTCTTTCTACTCACCCTCAACTTTTTTCTTCGGAAGACCATGACCTTTTTTTATATGATACAACTTCTATTTCTTCGTTCAGTTCCTCTTTCTTTCTACCTTTATTGAATACGTAAGCTTTCGTTCGTCGTCGTTACTTCATTTAGTTCTTTCTTTCTTTCTTCCTATGCGCGCTGCCACCATCTCCTTATGTTATACATAATTTTTTTTCTTCGTCAATCGTTCTTTGTTTCGAATAGAAAGATACAAAAAAAATAATAGTAAGAGGAGAACTTATTCAATTAAATTACGAACGTGTAAGAAAAAAAAAGGTTTATTTCAAAAATGCAACAAGAGATTAGTCTTGAAATTATCTTCCGAAAACGTTTTCGTTTCAATTGTCATCATTATTATTATGCTTCAACAAATACAGAATAAAGAAAAGAAAAAAAAACACATAACATTATATATTACATATATTAATAATAATAATACTATTACTCGTCTTTCGCTATCACATGTTCATAGATCACGTGTAAAATTTCTTTCCGTTTGGTTGAACCCTCAAGATTTTTTTCACATTTATCCGTGAATGTTGAAAGTTGACCCGTTGCTTTCAATATACGATATGAAAAGAAACTTTCAATATATTGCAAAATATAGAGACCACAGTCCGAATAATTTCGTTGTTGTGGTACAGCTGCGTCGATTGTCGGTATTGTATCGATGTTGTACAATTTTCGACTTAATGAACCAGCTGATAGGTTTCTTTTATGATCGAATTCAAGTTGAAGAAATTCACGTAGAGTTGCTGCAACACGAGTTTTCGATGCCAAACGAAATGAATCAAAAATAATTATCGACGGGGATTTTAATCCCGTTTTGGAATTGACAAGTAATTCAATATTGATTGTCAAAGGCGTATCATCATCCGATGGAACTTCATCGGCATCATCGAGAATTTCAAAGGAAAGAGCTTTGGATTTAGGCGATGTTGTATAACGTTCAGGCTGATGAACTATTCGAGATGATCGTCTCTTCTTTTTCGATTTTATTCGACCATCTACAACGATTTCATTTTTCATCGAAATCAACTCAAAACTTGTAATTACCGTCTTCATCAACATCATCAACATCATCATCATCACTAATTAGATCGCCTTCAGTTGGAACATTATTCGGATTTTCGATGAGAACAATATACCAATGTGCATTTTGATTTATTGGTACAATAAGATGTTCTTTGGAGAATATATCCACATCACGTAGCCATCGTTTAACACGATTGTAACGTCGTTCAGCTGCTCTTGAAAAATCAAAACGAAAATATTTTTTGCAATATTTTTCAACAAATTAGATAAACATACGAAATGTTGTTGTTACTATCACTTTTATTTTTCTGTGTTAATCGTGTGTAAAAAAACGAATTAAATAAATATGTATTCTTACGATCATCGTCAGATAATTTTTCATAGTAAATGTATCTTTTTTTGAAAAACAAGTCAAACAATCTAGTGAATTTCTTTCTCTGCAAAGATTTACTGTAAATAAAAATCAATAATATTATCATTGAGAAATTCGCCTTCGTTTAAACAATGTAAATCCTCGGACGAGAGATCAAATCGAATTTTTTTATTATTCAAACACACTGTTTTCGCCACTCTAAATTAATCAATATCAATTATATACAAATATATTCGAATGAAAATAGCTTACAAATCCTCCGGTTTAAGAAAGAACGGCATTATCTTTGGAGTTGGCTCGGATTTTTTCGCAAATCGAGCTAGCTCATATAGTTCGTGAAGACGAGACGCAGATAAACAGCGAATGTCCTATAGAAAAACCTGTTGCCATTTGTCGATATTTTATCAAATAAAAAAAATACCGCTTTCGGACATTTCTTTTTGAGCAAATGATAAATAGTTGATGTGTGAATTTGTTCCATATCGGATGTTAACGATTTTAAATGAAAAATAATATGACGTCGTTTTTCATCTGAATAAAAAATAAATATGAAATTATATTCTTAAACTACCAATGAGAATAGAAGATTGCTTTGAAATACCAGATGAAGTTGGATCAAATCCTTTGCCATGTTCATCGGATGTTTGAATGAATTTATTGAAAAGCAGAGCAAATTCATTGCGTACGTGAATAATAGCAGATGGTTTTTCAGATTGAAACGAAAAATAAAATTTAAGAATATCCGAATATGATAATTTCATATTGACATTAGTCATAAAACGACTTGCTAATTTCATTTGAAATTCATTTGCTGTCATATATACAATGTCCAATTCAACATCGAATTCAACAATACCAAAATGAATAGCTGTACAACGTATTTCAAATGGTTTTTTGAAAATATCTGAATATTTCGATGGTAGTTCTGGTATACATATAACATCTTTTTCGTCAATCGTCCAATCGGATGAATATACAACGTCTTTATTCACAACTGATAATGGCGATTCAGGCTGTTTTGTAGGAGTAACTACGGAATTTGGAATTTTCTCATTATCTTCATCGTCACTCAGACAGATCACTGAAAATATTATGAAAAACAAATGATTACTTTTCTTGATTTGTTTGTGAATAACTTTACCGTCTGGTAAATGTTTTGATTTCTTTGCCATATGATTATTTGTTACATACAGATCATGTTCACGTCGCTGAATTAATAAAAAAAAATACATTTATCAATGGGTAAAAAATATCGATGTATATTCATACTTTTTGTTGACTATAAAAAAAGGGTGCACCTTTCGTTATTAACGACACGTTTGCTTAATTAATTATTTGAATGAAAAATATTCATTAAATATGCACTTTTGAACTGTTGTTTCGGTTGAATCAACGAATAAATAAAGGAGAAGAAGAAATAGGGAAGGGCTATACTATAATATGTGTGTCTGATTCATTTATACATCCCATTGGTTTATATTGATCAACAGATGACGTACAATATACGGATATGTTCATAAATAGAACAGATGAAATAAATATTTATAGATAAAAGTTCCTTTAACACAATAGCGTTCCATGATACTAAAACTTTGGAAAGAAGTGTTTTCAATAAATGATTATTTTTGCCATGTTACTGAAGCCTTAGTACGAACTATTATAACAGTTGTTAGAAACACAATATTCTAGATTTGAATATATAATTCACTAGAATATACTTAAAGTACATATATCTTTATTTATTAAAATCTTTTAATCCTGAATGCTTTTCATTTCAATAATTTTGCACTGGCAATAAAAATATTATTTTAGTCTGTATCATTTTCACTCTATATTATAATAGAAACATGTCAAACAACACGAAATCATCCATAGTCACAATTTTACCAGCAATACAATTTAGCATGTCTACCATTGTCATGCCATTTTTACTTATTTTTGGTAGTGGTGGTAATATTGTCAATCTATTGATTTTTCTTCAAAAAACATTTCGATCGAATAGTTGCAGTTTGTATATGATTGCAGCTTCTCTTCTTCATACATTAGTTCTCTGTTTTGCCATGTCAACAACATTATATTCACTTACGCACACGGATCCACTTACTTATAGTCAACCATATTGTAAAACGAGACAATATTTAATATCAGCTATTTTTACAATGGCTCGATGTTGTACTGGAATGGCTTGTTTCGATCGATTTGCTGTAACATCAGCAAATGCTAACATTCGAGCCTACGGTCGACCTCAAGTAGCTCGTTATATAATTACTTTCATTATTATCATTTGGTTGATTCTACCTTTACATTTAGTATTCTTCAATAATATTGAGAATGATCAATGTCAAATGTCTGGACTATATCTTTACTTCTTTGCTGCATATGCCATTATTGTTGCTGCAATAATTCCACCAAGTATGATGATTACATTTAGTGTTCTTGCTGCTAAAAATATTCGACAAACTCGTCAACGAATAAAACCTTTGCCAATTGGTCGAATAAACACTAGTGAAGGTATTCGATTGAAACAGTACGACTATCAACTATTGAAAATGCTATGGATTGATGTGATTATTTATTGCATATCGGCAGTACCATCGCCAATTTATTACATATATGCTGCAGTAACATTGAAATCGACAAAAACGGCAGAAGAAGTGGCGTGGCAGAATTTTTTCAGTTACTTAGCATATCAATTTTTACTATATATTGCTGCATCAACAAGTTTATACACAAATCTATTGGTTTCGAAAACATTCAGAACAGAATTTCGTATGTTTATAAATCGGCTCTTCAGATGTCGACGAAGAACTAATCAGAATGACTCGCTCAATAATGTTTTCAATACCAAAAGTGGTACGCCTAACATTGTTTTAAAAAGAATTCAAAAATTAATCGCAATTGAACAGTAAACAACATAAATGCATACTACGACCTGCTTATCAGCGACATCTTGAAATTCTGTTTTGCTCTCTGTGACCATAGTGATAGAGTTATCGATGAACGGAACGAACAAATCCATATACCGTTGATGAATAATTCATTCCTTTTCTCTTGTGTGATCAATAAATAAGTTTTAGATTTGATTTACTTTGAATAACTATGACTGATGCTGCTCCATCACATAAAACGTTGTATCGTTGGGAAAAACGGAAATCAGCACTTGATCAACCTTCAAAACCTACTAAAAATGGTAGAACAATTGAGAAATTTGTCTAATGAATTCATAATTTTTCATTTTATTAAATTTAGATGATATAAAAACATGGTTAAGACAAGTTGAAAATGCTTCGAATAATGCCGTTGAAACTGTTTTTCCACGTTCATCGGGTCGTCAAGCTGGAAAAATTCTTTCGAATCAAGCAGCCGCTCATGCAAAAACCACCGATACAGTTTACACTGAAGCACGAGAAATTCTCGACGAATGGCTCAGTGACAAACTTCGATTAGAAGCCGGTCTCAACGATAGTGACGAAGAAGACATCGTTCAAGCCAATGTTCGATCGGTCAAACAAGCTTGCAATCTTAGTTTCGACGAAGATGATCCATTAGAATTTCTTCGTGAACCAAAAGATCTATTTAAACCCCATGATCCAAGTATTTACTACGAAACACACGATGAATCTGATCTAGTCAAAGATATTCTTCATGGTTTGTGTTCATTCGAAATGTTTCGACTTCATTTAACAAATGAAAAATTTTAGATTTACGTACGAAAGAAGTTTTAACTCGACAGCAATTAAATGCTATCGAACAAAATAAACCATCGACTGTGAATATTCAAACGAAAATCGAAGAACGTCATAGACAAGTATAGAAATCAATTTTTGATTGATTTAAACTGATAATTTCGAATTCATTTTTTAAAGGTAAAAGAAAATCATGAACGAATGCAAAAAGAACGTGAAGAAAAACGTCGACAAACACAAGCAAAAAAGGAAGCCGAAGCTCAAGCTCGTCTGCTCGTTTTAAAAGTAGAGAATTGTTTCTTATTTATTTCTTTTTTTTTGGTTCATCTTCATTTGATTGAATAGGAAGAACGTGAACGTACTTTAAAAGCGAAACAAGAAGAAGAAATGATTGAAAAACATGTTCTCGAGATTCGAAAAGAAATGCAGGAAAAACGTTTGCACGACGAAGAACATAGAAAACAGTTGGTTCAATGAAATTTTCTTCACGAAAGAAAAATGATCTATTTTGTTTAGTCAACGCGAATTTGAACAAGCTAAATTCGAACGAACAAAAGCTGAACAAGAACGAACACGTAAAGAAGAAGAATTACAGAAATTAAAAGGATTGGCGTTGAAAGAACAGCAGAATCTTAATGAAAAACGTTTAAACACATTAGTCGATGATTTCATTCGAATGAAAGCTTTGACTGTAAGAAAAATTAGAGAAGAAAACAAACTAATTGTTACGTAATTTGTTTTTAAGATTTTACAAAAACATTTCTCGGCTTGGCTTAATGTTGTCTTAGAACGGCGTTTACAAATGGGCCGAGCAGCAGCTCTAGCCGATTGGAAATTACTCTTTCAGTAAAATTTCGTTCTGTTCGAGATTTTCTTTCATTGGAAATCGATTTAGATCGTTCAATTGGTGGCGTGGAACGGTTCGAACGAAAAAAATCGAAGAAGAAACCGAAGTGCATATGACTGAAATGCGAATATTGACAATGAAAATGCAGCAAGCAAGTTTACATCATGAACGAACATTACTACGAAAGTAATAGAACATTTGATTGTGATTCAATTTTCAATTTTAATACATAAATTTCTCTAGATCGATGATCAATTGGCAAATCTATATTCGTAATGAACGAATAGCTAAAAATCTGCAACGAGAACAACAACAAACAAAGAAAAAAATCGAATCTTTTCTCGATGCCGCATCAACAGGCAGACTTTGGGAGAATTCACAACAAGTAACTGTTGTTCAAACACCAGAGACAAATCCAAATCGACCAGCGACTACTCAAACAACAATTAAAGCACGAAAAGTATCAGTTACTACTGCTCGGCCATCGTCGGTCACTTCTCGTTCGCGATCAGCTGTTAATTTTGCTGATCAACCATCGTTAACAACAAGAACTCAATCAGAATTGAAAATTGATGATTTCTTTCAAGATTCATTTCCAAAAAATGAACACAACGAAACCGAAAGACCGTACGAATTCCTTAAAAATAAATTCTTTAAAGAAAACAATTTCTATGCGCGTGTAGGATTAGTGTTGGTTTACCATTGACAACAGATCCTCGTCGAATGCATCTTGATTTCGATGAATTATCAAGTAGTGATGAAGATTTAACAAAGAAAAAACAACGTGAAAAACGTATTCGTCATGATATGGCCGAACATAAATCAGCATCACGTGTTATGAATACATTCGAGAATCGTTACAATGCACAAATGAAAATGTTAAAAGAACAAAATCGTTTATTGAAAGGTTTCATTCGCAACAGTTCGTCTTGAATTATCTATCGATTTCTTATTTTGATTTAGATCAACAAAAAATGATCGAAGAACTTAAATATAATCAAGATCAGCACGTTCTCTACAATCAAATTGCTAATCTCGAAGTGCTCAAAGCACAACAAGTAAAAAAAAAACTACTTTTCACTAATTTCTACACTGAATTAACTTTCGATTTGGATATAATCAAGAGTGAATTAGAAGATAAACAACGGAAACAATTAGCTACTGATCGACGTCATGCGACTGCACTCATTCAAGCACATAATCGCGGTGAATTGCAAAAACAATTGAACACAAGTCGATTCGAGTATGTCGAAATCATTTTTTTTTAGTTTATTTCGATAAATCTGCTGATTATTCTTCTAGTAATCAAACGATAGTCACGACAGATCGACCATCGACTCGTGGTGAAATGTTATTAGCAAATATGGAAGAACGAGCACGAAAACGACAAGCATTGAAAAGTGAACGTGAAACTAAACGAAGAGCTATTGAAGAAGAAAAATTAGCCAAAGTTCAACGTACGAAAAGAAAAAGACAAATGATCTATTTGATGTTTAGTTTTGAGATTTTATTTTAGAACTAATGGAAGACAAACTTCGTCAAGAAGAAGAAGAAAAACGAATCAGAACCGAAGAAGCACGAGAAAAACGTCGAGTTGAAAAAGAACGAGAAATCGAACGAAAACAATTCGATGAACGATTGAAAATATTAACCATCAAAGCTGATGAACATTGCCGGTAAATGCAAAACACAGGCTCAATTCTTCTCTTGATCTTGTTTTTAGACTTTTTCGAATGCGTTACTACGGATTAAATCCATTGAAAAAACTTCTTCTCATTCGACAACAACAAACTCAAACAGCCGAAGAACATCACCATTATATTCTCGTTCAACGAACATTTCATCATTGGCATGACACTCTTCGACAAGAGATCGAAATTAAAACGAATCGAGCACTTCAATTCTATGAAAATTTACTCTATCGACGATATTTCTATTCATGGCAACGATATAAACATCAAACAGAGATTGCAGAAGAACGAGCCGAAAGGCATTACGTCAATCGATTGATGATTAATACGTTTAAGATCTGGCAAGACTATACGCAAGGTGAAGTCATACGTTTGTGGCGGTTAGAGGATGTTGCCAATGGGCATAATACGAAACGATTGTTGAAAAATGGATTTATCTTATGGAGACAATATCCAGCTGAAAGAAAAAAAGAACGAGAAAGAGAAAAACGTTTGGCTGAAATGCGATTGAAAGTTCGAGATTTGATACCAGATTATCAAGCCACTGATTCAATGTCATCATCAAATACCAATCGAAATCTCGAGAATAAACCTTGATGATTTTCTTCTTCTTCTGCTTCTTCTTTGTATATGTTGTTCATTGTTTTGTTTTGTTTTTTGATAAAAGATAGCAATGATTTATATATTTCAACCAGTCGATTTATGACAATTGATTATTAGTCATAAAAAATACGCCTAAATCGCTGATAGTATGGCCACATACGTTTCTTTTTCTCATTCTGTATAATAACAGTAGAACGGGAATACGAAGAAAACAAAATATAAGTTTAGTATATTCTGCGTAGAATGGACGAATGAATGAGTTGCATTCTGTTTTTTTTTCTTCTTTCCTCCGATTATATATAAGACTCAAGATAAACACGTTGTTTTCTTTCCTAACCAATAAATAAAAACTGACATATTTTTTCATTCATTCATAGAATTTTAGATATGGTTGATAAACGTCAAATCATCCCACGTATTGCAGGACAAATAACAGGTAATTATTTAGCGAAATCGTAAATATTGATTGTCCTTGACTTTCTATTTGCAGATGCTGTCAAAGTATTTACTCATCACGAACATCGTTTACAAAAAACTCGTAAAGAAAAAATCAAAGATTTAAATCAATTAAAACCAGGCGATCATGTTAGTTTCTATAAAACTGACTTCTACTATGCTCATCATGGTATTGTCGTTGAAGTACGAACCAATTCTCTTCATGTTATACATTATTTCAATACATTAGAACATGCTCGTACAGCTTTAATGAAAGGTTCAATTTATATAGCAGCTATTATCGAAAGTGAATGGTCGGTGGATTTGAAAAGTACGACTGAAGATGTTTATTTACATCATTATGACAATATTAAATGTTTTTCGAATGAAGAAACATTAGAACGAGCGTTTTCTCAATTAGGGAAACGTGGATATTCATTGATTGGTAATAATTGCGAACATTGGGCACGATGGTGTCGTGCAGGCGAACATTATTCAGAGCAGATTGTTAAATTTCGAAGTTTAGTTAAAGAAAAATCAGCAACTTTACTGATTGTTGATCCGAGTGCTCTTCTAGTTAAAGATATAGCTATGGTTGGTGTACAAACATTTGGACAATTTTTAAGTGCTATTGGATCGGGTGTTTTGTTGACGGCTGTCGAATCGATATCGGCATATATTGATATTCGAAAAAAGAAAAATGAAAGAAAAAAAGGAAGTCTCAGTGATGTTGCTTTGAAAAAGTACGTCGTCAGACGAATAACATCAGCTTCGACAACTGTAAGTGATACGTCAAATTGATTTATTACGTATTTTTGCTATGGATGACTTTTTTTATTATCATAGATTGTCGGTGGAACAGCTGGTACCGTGGCTGGTACAATTCTAATACCTGTTCCAATTCTTGGCGCAACAGTCGGCGGAGTTGTTGGAAGTGTTGGAGGAAAACTCGTTGGTGGCGTAGCAGGCATTGCTTTATCGAAAATCTTAGAAGTTTATGAAAAAATAAAAATATCACGAATTAAGAAAATGACAACCGTTCCTCAATTAATGACTCACATCTCACCAGAAAGTGAATTAATGCGTGGTCTCATGACATTAACATTCGAACGTGCCGAAGAGGAACGTATTAAAACTATCATTGAAAAAGCCATTGAACCTCAATCTGTCAAATCGACATCACTCTATCCATCATTAGATGAGTTTATGCAAGATAAATCAAGTGAAATGAAAGATAAATACGAACGGGCCAAAGATTTATCAGCAGAATTATTCGATGATGATGATAATTCAGTTGAATACTATGTTCTATCGCCTTTGCCCGACGAGAATGCTCACGAACAATTCGCATCGTCAACTGATCTGTTAGTTTTACGTTGGCCAGCAAATTCGAACAAACCTTGGGAAAATGATGGCGAGCAAGTTTTAAATATCGACGAATTGAATACAAACAACAAATAATCATTAGACATCTTGCTTTTTCTCATTCTTAGATTTCATGTCAGATTTATTTTTTTGTACGAAAAAAAAACAGAAAAAAAAAACGAAGAATGTTTGTGTGTGTTTATTTTTCTATGTAAAAAACGAAGGAATGAAATGTGGATTAAGTCGCAGCTGGCACAATAACAGGCGCTTCATTTTCATCACGTAGACCCATTTCACGCAAGATACTGAATTCAAATTGAAGAAAATCATTATATTCTCCTTTCAAACGTATATCGATTTCTTCTTGAGTCGGAATATGACTTGGAGCAATACCAACTTTCAAACTTGCTAAACGATCTTTCTCACGTTTTTCTTCTTCACGTAAGTTCCAACGATGTTTAACAAATGCACGCCGCTCAGTTTCACGGTCGAGATAGTTCGTTACAACTAAATTTAGAGCATAAAAGCAAAAACATGACAATCTTATCAATTGAATCATTTTACCTTGTAATTCTTGATTAACTGGTTGTTTCAAAGCCCATGGCACTTCGAGTATATGTAACGTTCCACTGCTATCTCCTGCTGCTAAAAGTTGTTGCTTAGCTAAAAGAAAAACAAACGTCAATCGTTAGTTTTTACTTTCATTTCATGTTTTACATGAGATATTTTTGATATTGAGATAAGTAACTGCCGAACTCGAAATTGATTGAGATATGGATGGACCGTGTGTTCGATCGACAATATCCCAGATATCGACGCTTCCATTTTGTTTTGCAATGAAGAAAACACCGGGTCGTGTTGGTGACCATTCAACATCGGTTATTTTTTCCTTCAACGGTGCCATGTGTAGGAGTGAGCCAGACTAGAATAGATAAGAATTCATATTTGATTAAAAATAACGCCTCGCTCTTTTTTCTTTCCTTCTTTTGCCCGCTTTTTTTTGGGGGGAACTTACATGAATTTTTTCTCTCCAAATTTGAAACATCCATCCGCCTGCAATAATTAAAACATCTTTGAAGAATGGTGATCGTTTAAGAGCAACAACGGGACCATCGACAACATTTGCTGACCAAGCAGCTTTCGGAGCTAAAAACCAAACAACAGAAGTTCGAATTGATTTCGAAAATTATTTTCATCGAATATACTAATTAATTTCGTTGAATCTTGTTCTTTTTGTGGCATCCAATCTTGATAAACGAGTTGTCCGTCCTATGATTACAACAAAAGTCAGATTCAATTAACTATTCTGTCAACGAGCATAGTTTCCGTCTCGTTCACCTGTGAAATAATTTTAATCTATCATAGGTGACAACAAGAAATATTGTATCCTGTCATTCTTTTTCGAACAGGAAATTATATATCAAGCTTTACGAGTATAAATTGTTCTCATTATTATAATTCTCATTCATTTTATCAAAAAATATCTTCGACGAACAAAACATGATTTCAAAGTCATTCACTTTATGCTTGATTTTTACTGTCTTACTCTCCATTAGTATCAATGCCTATCGATTAGATACATTATCACATCTGAACGATATCGATGAAGGTAATGAACTCAATGATCCGTATCTGATTCAAAGACTTCAAGTATTACTTGCTGCAGCAGCAGCAGCTTCAAAACATCGCAGTATTCCACTCAATGATGAACCAATTTCTGAACACTACCTAGCTCGTCGATTAACATTAAATCGTCGTCCAGGACTCATTCGTTTGAAATAATCAATTTAAAGAAATATTTTTAAAAAAAAGAACGCAACTACTTGTATCGTCTACATGTTTCGTTTCTCTCTATAATAATAATAAAACAAAAACGTTCTCATTGATCTTTACCTCGGTACCAATATAAAAGAAAGTATCAATGTTTTGTAAGACTTTCGCTTTTGCTTGTGAAATCGTTCGATTAGGATCATCGACGGGATTGACAAATTGACCACCAGAAGTTGTGTCTTTCTTTTTCTCGAATATTTCTTTTTCTTCTTTGTTTACTGACAACGAAAAAGAAGATTTTAAAATTGCTGTTTTTTGTCGAAAATGCTAAATAAACATACGAGATTCTCGATCGCCTTGAGTTTCACGAATCGAGAACTTTCGTGGAGCAAAATCAACCATACCAGCTTCGGGACTTTGCAATTGAATCTGAATAAATTTCATTAAAATTTGATGATTCAAACAAAAAATGAATTTCTACTAACACGAAGAAGTGGTTTCCAAATAAGATCGAGATGTTTAAATGTTAGTGGTACACCCATTGGATTGAGAATTTCTCGTTCTTTCTTCGATAAAGGTTTGACACCACCACGAGGCGGGCGTGTTTCCCAAAGTAGAACTTGACTAAAAATCATTCAAATCGAATAAAAAATGACCACGTTCGATTTCTTACGTATCAAATGCACAAGTCATGATTTGAGAACAGTTGGCAGCGAGATTTTCTGTTGGTAAACCTTGTGCCGTAATCTAAAATCAATGATTATTCTTACGGTCGTAGAAATCAATTCAATTGTTTATTTATACTTGAAAATGATCAGGAATCCATTGAAGATCTGTTATTGGTTCGGCATGACCGTGTTCAATATTCGAAACAGCACAATATCGAATATGTGGCGTTTGAAAGAAGCTTTCATCTTCGAAACCAGGCTAAACAAATCGAGAATTTCAATTTTTTCTTCAATACAAAAGCAGAATTTTTGTTCAGACAATGAAAAGATCTTTATCACGATGGTCACCACGTGGATTTTTAATACGCTCTTCATATTCTTTGATGTCCCACATAACAACTTGTCCATTTACGCAACCACCAGCGATTACATGTGGATCGGTGGGACAAAATTGAAAACATTGAATATCTTCAGGTGCTTCCAAATACAACTAAAAACGACAAACATGATTTCGAAATAGACAAACGAATCGAGAGACTTTCGGTTGAATCGGATCAACAAATGACCAAATAAGAATCAATGATGGTGACGTGGTTATTTTACTAAGTTCATCGGTTCGTTCATCAAAACCTTGTCCAGCTGCGAGCGATACAGCAATGATACCTTTTCAACAGTTAAATATTATTCGTATTGTTTTTTGTCTTATTTTGAAAATCTACCTCGTAAAGTCGGATGCCATTGGACACACGTGACGATTTTATCTCGCGATTGTTTAATCGATGAAAACGATTGATATTCCTACGTTGTTGTTTTTTTCGAAATAAAATAAAACAAATTTGATTCATTTGAATTACTTTAAGATGCGAATCACCAGGACCACCGAGTCCATCGAGATCACCTCCTAATTCATTCCAATCGAGATAAAACGGATCATGAATGACATTTTGTTGAAGAGCTTCTTTAAATCTACAGAAAACGAACGTATTCTCACAAAAATAATTTTAAAAAAATGATCTGTCATTTACAAATCCTGTGAATTGATCACGGCATTGATTAATTCTGGGTCAGCCATCGATTTCGATTTTTCTTCTTCAGTAAATGTTCGTGCTTCGTATTGAGTCCATTGATTTTTCGGATAACGCCAAATTGTTTGGGAAGAATTCTCACGAAACTCCGGTGCTGCCTACGAATTTCATATTCTTATCAATTTTGGCCAAAAAAAAGCAGAAAGACGCTCGTACTTGAATGCCGAGATCGAGTTCTAATTTTTTCAATTCAAATTGTTTGTCTTCATATGAGTCAATACTGATTATATTCTTCTTTCGATCGATATCCGGATCGACATCTTTGAATCTCTCAGCCGGTGTAACGGCGCTCGTAGCTGCTGGTCGTGTTGGAACTTTGATTTTCAAACGTTTCTGAAAGATCGATATTCATTTTTTGATATTTTTAGTTCGTTTTCAAATATTCGTACAAGCGGTCGGTTGAGTACTAAACGTTCTTCGTCAATTTCGATCTCACTGCCAAGTGAAATCCATTGTTTCGGTACAGGAGGAACATACTGTTCGACTTCATCATTCTCTTGTAATGGTAAGGTCACTGGTGGCTAAAATCAATCAATTGATAGATAAGATTTTTCGTTCGATTTAAATTCTCTTACATTTTCCATAAATTTTTTCAATTTAACATCAAAACAAATAACTAAACACAGAAAAATAACAAAAAAAAATATTTCGATTCAAATTAAACGTACGAAAGTTTTGTGAATAGAAATAATCGTAATCATAAATAATAGCAATTTCATTTTCCGGATAATTCTATTGAAATAAAAATACAAAAACGAATGAGTTCACCGAGTATTTCAATTGAACAAACTTGAATTTGCTGTTGAAATTCATAAAAATTCGAGCCTTGTGCATTTGTTTGTATATCATTCAATAAAACTTCTTTCTCAATCATTTTCGTATTATTTTCTTGCGTAATATCTTCATCGACACATAACTGTAGAGCTTGTTGAGTTGTCGATGAAATAAACAACGAATGGATACCAGGTGGTAAAACTACAGACGAAGAAGAAGAAATAAAATCACAAATTCAATCGTTTTTACATTGAGTATTTTCAGCAACTTCAGTTCGACTTGTTGCTGATTTGACTAGAAATGAAACGCCGAAGACGAATTAGAATATTCGAAATGAAATCAATTTACTCGGAACTGGACTGGCTGTACTTTGTTTATCAGCTGAATTGATTTTTTGACGATTTGCAGATGGTGATGCTGCACTTGCCGCACCGGATCGCGTCGTTGGTGAAGCAATTTGCGAGCCAGCAACATTCCGACGTTGAGGACTGCCAACTGGCGGTGTGCCACTTTGACTTGTAGGTGTTTGCGAGTTTTTCGACTCGTCTTTTTTCGATCCACCCGATTTCGTTGGCGTTCGAGAAGAACTCATATCTATTTTGTTTTTTCTGTTTTAATTTGATTCTCACAAGAGTAAAACACTGTTCGACTTTCGCCATTATAACCGTCAATTACTATGACAACATTCGATTCAAATTTGTGCAGATGTCGTCATCTTTCATTGAATAAAAGTCGAGTTAGTTTTTTTTTCCTTTTTCTTTGTTTTCTACGAACTTATAAGAAAATAGACACAGAAAATAAAAGTGAATGTCAGTTTCGATTATGGATAGTATAAGTAATTCCGGTGTTAGTTTGATTTTAAATCCTGATATTGCCAATGTCATTAATGATAATCAACATCAACATGATCTTTCGACATGTGAAGAAGAATTCGAAAATCAAGAAGAAATTCAACAGATGCTTGTCAATGCATTCGATAGTCAGTCATTATCGAATACTGACAATGACATTCATGATTTCGATGACGATGAAGAAGCAGAAGAAAATAAACAATTGCCAATACCCAAGTATTTTCATGTTATTTTCATTTTTTATTTATTTTTTTTGTAAAGAATTTCATCGGAAGATATTAAACAATCGCAAGATTATCTTTTTCTTCAACAAGAAAATGAAAATCTTCATCGTCGTTTAACTGAATACGCAAACAACGAAGAAATCTATAGAAAAAATGCGTTCGAACACGATCAACAAATCAATGATCTCAACGAAAAACACGAACAAAAACTCTTCTCACTTCGATTAGAATACGAAACTAAACTTGAACAGCTAACAGCGAAATCAAGTGAACAACAAATCGAATATTTATCATTGAAACAAATGTACGAAACGATATTCGACGAGAAATGTCTTGTCGATGAACAATTAAACGACGTTCGAACTCACGAACAAAATCTTCAAGAAAAATTCGACAAGATTCAAATCGAATACGAACAACTAATCAAACAAAACCGAAAGCCAACAACAAATAACATTCTCGTGCAAACAGTAGACAATTGAAATCGAAATTCGATCTGTTTCGATGAGATTTTCTAGGATGTTCAAGAAGAAATCGAACAATTGACAAGAGATAATCTTCGATTAAATGAACAAATCAAATATCTTCGAAGTCAATCAACTGAACGCGAACAAATCTATTCGAATGAAAAGAATCAATATGAAAAACGTCTCAAAGATCTATCCAAACGTCCGTTGATGACTTGTGTTAAACTTCAAACAGTAAAATTCGTTGAACTTTTCGTTTTTTTTCTTTCTGATTCATTTTTCTTTGAAGGATTTCGCCGATGAAGAAGATAAAAAATATAAACAATTACAAAACGAAATCGAAGATTATAAACTCAAACTCAATAGTAAACAAATCGAAATCAATAGTTTAAAAGTCGATCTCGACAATTTGAAACACGATATGAGCGAACGTTTGTCTTTAATTCATTCGAATGTGTCCACCGAGCAAATTAATAAGGCTCTTTCCGAACGTGATCAATATTTCAATGAATTGAATCAATTAAAAACCGAAATACCTCAACTAAAACAGCAAATGATCGATAATTTCCAAACGAAAGTCGTGCATTTCAAAGAACAAGTGAAAAAGTCACTTGTCGAAAAAGAAAATGAATATCAACAGAAAATCCAACAGATGGAAAACGAATATATTTCACAATACGAACAAGTTCTCGAGAAAAACAAACAAGTTATTCGAAATCTACTCGCAGCAAAACAAGAAGAATTCAATAACGAAAAAGTAGATCGAACATTTCCGATAAACAACAAAAAAACAGCGACTTTTTTAGAATAAAATCATCGGAGAATATGAAGATCAATTGAAAGCTACTCGAAAACAACAAGTAATTTGGATTAGAAACATTGAAATTCATTGAATTCGTTGAGATTTTAGTTGACTGATGATGAGAGAAAATTTTTCGAACAAAAAATCGAAGAATTAACTCGAACGAATGATAAATGCAGTCAATATATCGCTCGACGCGAACAAGAACAACGTCATCGTGAGAAAATCTCGATGAATACTCAACAATTCGATGAAGTCAAACGAAAATATAACGACGAAATTCATCGCCTTTACGATCAAGTAAATGACAAACGATTCGAAAGCAAAAAAAAACTATTTATTCGAATTGTTTCAGATCGGCAAACAAAATCAACAGCAATTGATTCTAATCGATGAACATCAAAAACAAATCGAACAAATGAAAATCTCCTACGATCAACGTTATCGTACGATTTTAGACGAATGGAAAATTTACAACAACGATTTACATGAGAATAATTGTCAATTAAAAACCAAACTCAAAGAACAAGAAAAAACCATCGTACAACTACGTTATCATATCATTAACTTGCAAATTGAATATTTGCAGCAGGGTGGCAATTCGAATAAAATAATTCAAATAACAAATGAAATTCAATAGAAATATTTTTTTTTCTTCTTTCGTCGAAATAAAAATCGTAGTTTTTTTTGTTGTTGTTCGTCTTCTCGTTTATAAATGAATTAATGTTGAGATCAACTTTCGATATTGAATACGGCCGTTTTTCGTTCGAGAATCAGTCGATTTGATCATGTCATCGACGGAATCTTTCGAAAGCGGTTCACCAGTCTGTTGCATTAGAAATCGAAAATCAGTTTCCGAGATCGTTTCTACACAAAACATTGAAAATACAAATGAAAATTTTCTATTTCAATTTTCTACCGTCGTTATTCGTATCGAATAACTTCAAAGCCGACAGAATCGTTTGACTTTGTTTGGTGAGATTGGGCTGTCCAGTTGCAGCGATAATTTGTAACAATTGAGGGAAATTGATTCGACCGGTTTTATCAGAATCGAATTTTTTCATGAGATCATTGATTTCTCCATTGCTGATCGAATATTGCATCGCTCGAAGACATAAACCGAGTTCGGTACGTGTTATCGAACCATCGCCATCGTCGTCAACCATCGAAAAGATCTCTTTCATTTCATTGATACGTTCTTCAGTAAGCGACATCGTCTGATTTTGTTGAAACAGAAAATGAGTCGTTCAATAAAAATGTGACCGCGCTCTGTTCGTGTTCTTTTTCTTTCTCGTTCTTATTTTACTAGAGTAAGAAGAACGAGCGGACGGCATCTCGTCATTCTTTTTCTCATTTATTTAGTTTGGTGAAAGGAAAAGAAAAACGTGAAGAGAGAAAAAAGAAGAAGAAAGTCGATTCCTTTTTTTTCAGATATTCGTCGTTCTACTAATGACCTTCATATTTTTTTTGCTCTCTGTTATCGATTCGAAATACAGAAAAAGAAAATTTGATAACTGCAAACGAAAAAAAAAGTCGTTCGTCAACGAACAATTTGACGAGATAAAAGAAAATTAAAAGCGGCAATTTCATTCACTCGAGTTATTTCTCGCATAAGAAACGACTTTGTTCTTTATTGATATGAATAACATGTATCACTGATAATGAGCAGGCAACGGAAATCAACTTTCACAAATCATTTTCATTAGAAAATTCGAGATAAAACAAATGAATACAACACTATTTTCATATGCAAATGAAGTAAGATCGATATGCGTTTTCAAGAAAGATGATAAAAACAGCATTTTCTTCTCTTCTGATCGATATCATCGATATAAGTTAATCGATCGATAACGCCCCCTATTCTATCCTTTGTCTTGTTCGTCATTTTTCCCCCATGAATATCGTCTCTATTTGCTAGTTAGCTTGTTTATTGTTTGTTCCGATCAATGATTAGACAGATATGGGATAGCTGTATGCATACATACATACGTATATATATATTTGACATTTCAGATTTTCAACCGGCAAGTTAATATGAATTTACATAATGAAAAAGGTCTCAATGATTTACTTGATCTTAATGCAGTAAGTTAACAATGATATTCATCAATTTCATTTGACAAAGAAATCGTTTTCCAGATGCTTTGTTCAACAGCTACATATCCAAATGGAGCACATACTCTACCACCTTCAGCGAATGCCAATAAAGGTTCGTCATTTTGTTGTGATTGTAGTCATTTTATTTTTTTTTGTTCGTTAGATTATTGGCCAGTAGGACAAAGATACAATGAACCGGTTTGTTTAATAAATCGATATAAAATCTTGTCTATTTCGTAAGTATTTATAGATTTATGAAGGGAATTATAGCAATCGTGATATTCTTCATCCATTTATAACATCTGAACCATTAAGTATGTTTGCATAATTAATGACAAATAAAATTCTTTTTTCTTTCATTCAGATCGAACTAGCGAATTTTCTTCAACAAGTTCAGTAAGTCATTCGTTGTTTCTCATCAACGAATCCAATGATCTACATTTTTCTTGTTGCTCTCCTCTCCGTAGGCGTCTCGAACATCAACTAAAGATCTGTCATATTCCGGTACAGAAGAAAAAAAAACTCATTCTTAATAAATTTTAATCATAAAATTGTCGTATTTATAGAAAAACTTAATGACAAAACTCGACGATCAACAAATGTAAGTTCTGACTAGTTTTAATTGTCAACGCGAATGTTGCTCGTTTTTTTTGAGTTCACTTATTCTAATTATTTAAACGTTTACTTAAATTACTGACGAATTAGATATTTATTGCTTTTCTTATACATGCGAGCGATCTGGTTAAGATCAAGCGAACACACACGTACATCGTTCATTCTTTTTCCATTCATATTTTGAAAAAAAAAATTCGCTCGGCCAAATTGAACGCACGCGAATCAAGAGCGAGCGAGAGAGAGAAACAGACAGAGAAGAGGAAAAATTGAGAGAAAAGAATGCGAGTCATAGTGGTGCCTTATTGATCATCGAACACACACACGCATTCATACATATTCGTCGGGCATCGTACTAGCAATGACCTTGCTTCATTATGAACCATATTTGGTAAGAGTTGCTTTCTTTTTTTCGTGTATTTGTATATCGATGTTTATTAGTGACATTGAATATTGACGTGTGAGTAATAGATATAATTATTTGCTGTCGTTGTTTCTGACATAACGACATCTTTTTTTTGTCAAAAGACAACTTTGATAATTTACTTTGAGAGAGAAGAAGAAAATCGAAAAAAGAAACTCATGGTTGATTGCGAACATCATTCTTTGTGCACCAGCTGGAGAAATCAAATGAATTTTCAAATGAGAATATGAAGAGACAAAAAAAAAACGTGAAAGAAAGAATTCACTTCGTCTGTCTGAATGAAGCGATTTGATTATATGTGTATTGTCCGACTAAGCTTGTCTATGTGATAAAATTAATAGTCATGTTTATCTACATTCGATGGCAAACGAACGAGCTTTCCAGCTGCGCTACGAGCTCGACTCTCTGTAAACATTATATATCTATATATGCATTTAGCGGTGAATGTAAAAAAAAGGACAAACAATGTAATAAACGTTTGCTCTTGTCGTGAGATATGATAATAGATATTCGATTGTTACTATTTGTGCTTGTTTCCGACAATGATAAATGAGTAAAAAACGACGAGGAAAAATACAAAAGCGTTAATCGACTTTATGTATTTGCATGTACAAAGAGAATCTATATATACAAACGAAGACAAAGAAGAGTCAAGCTTGTGTAATTATTCAACGATATAAACACACACACACACACACGCATAGATATATATTAAAAAAAGTCTAATGAGATATGTAGCTTAAGGAATAAGCAAAATTAATAATAAGATTTTTACTCTTTGTAATTATTATTATTGTGTCGAATACAGTTGTTTATCTATAGAGTTACTGGAATAATTCATTCGCCCGGGCGAGCGCGATGCCTGTTCGAGATACAAGCCTTTTGTCTTTATATTTATTATTTCACCTTCGTTTTTTTTCTTTGTCTTCGTCTGCGAATAAAAAATAGCGCGAACACGAGAAAGAGAGTGAAAGAAGAAGGAGAAGAAGGGATAGAAAGAAAGTGACATGATGATTTTTTCTGTGTGTATATATATATATATGCGTGTGTCTCAGTTCTCTCTTTCCTGTTCGTATGCCCGCCTCTAGTTAACACATCGTAAGATAAGGATATCTCGTTGTTCCAGTGAAAGGTCTCCTACATCGATCGAGTTTCTTTTCTTTCTCTCTCTCTCTCTCGGTCTGCTTTTCTCTCTCTCTTTCATTTTTCTTTTTTTTTCGATGCATATCACTTTTTCTCTTTCTCCTGTCTTATCAAGTCATGGCAAACATCATTTGAAATAAACTCGTTTGTTTGACATAATAATTAGAAGTCAATTAAATATTTTCTCCTTCTCTTGACACAACAAACTGTGATAAAATAATCGACTATTTTTCACAAAGAAAAAAAAACACACTGAACGTACAAAAAAAGAAGCAGAAATGTTCTATTATTCCCGACCATCTTATCAGGTATTTGCTAATGTTTTTTTCTTTTTATTATTTCTTAAAGCATTTTGTGTTCGGTGATTTGCGAATGTAAAGGTAATTGGTCGAAACGAGAAGAGAAATAGAAAGATAATGTTAATCAACACATAATATATAGGTTTGTTCAATCGAGCCGATCTGAATGTCAGCATGGATTGCCATCACACATTCTTTGATCTCTCGCCGAGTGAGCACAAACAAACGAACCTTTTTCTCTTGATTAGCCAACATAGAAATCAGTGGGTGATCGAAGTTTTTTTTCTCTCTCCATGAATATCGATACGTCGTCGATTTGAGTTTGTTGATTTTAGTGATGAACAAACTGTCTACGGCGCGCTTCGTTCTCAGTTTTTTTTGTTCTTTCATGAAATCATCATCAAAACTTCGTTCTGTCTATATTTATAGACGTTTGTGTGTTTATTACTGACAAATGTGTATTATTCTATGTTCCTCTAAGAAGAAAGATAATAATCACAAATCATCAGTCGAGATTCGATTTGATTTAGTAAAGGCGAAAAGAATATCCGTGCAGATAGATATCATTAATGAAGAGTGTACTTGCTTGATTTATTAGAAAGTATTTACACATGAGATCAATCAAAATAAGTTCGATGTTAATATACTAAAGACATTTGTTATCGATCTCTTATACAATCGTTTTGCATTTTTTTTGTGTTCGTTCTCGATTAGGTTTATACATCGGAAGATTATAATCCGGAAAATCCTTCGAGATATCCACCAGGAAAATCAATTTATGGAACTGAATCCGCTTATTATGCTGGTAAGAGAAGAAGAAGATAGAATTCATCTTATATGAAATTTTCTTCGTTTCTTTTCGCCAAATTAGACGGTCAAAATGGTAATCCATGGTTACCACAGCCACCGCCAACAACAGGAAACTATCTACCAACTGATCTTGCAGCTAATCATGGGACGTTTACGGATGCCAATGGTGCATGTTTACCATCAATGGCTAGTTTTCGACCACAGACAACCTACAATACCAATGGCACTGAACAAACAGTACAAACTGGAGAAGCATTAGGCAAAGCATTGCAATCGGTATATGATTATCTTGATATAAGAGAACAATTCAATGAATGAAGAATTTTCTCGTATTTAGATCTATCCAAGCGATCATCCCTATTCGTCGACATCGACACCTGTCGCATCCCCGCCAGTGAATGGTAAAATTCATTGAAAGTCAATCTTCGATTTCGATTATATTTTTCGATTTAGGATCTAGTCAAGCATGGATTACTCCAAGTCAAACCTATCATCCACTGGTAAGTTCGATTGTTCGGCCGATTGAGTAGATTTTATTCTAAATTTCTAAATATCAGACATCACTAGCCGATCTATCGGATGAATCCTATTACTTACTCAATTTAAACGAGGTTTGTTCGATTTTCATTGGGAAGTAGTTATGGACGGGGAATAAAATCAAATATAGTTTCTTTTTCTTTTAAATTTACATTAAAAAACCAAAAGAGAAACATGACTGATTCTATGTATTTTTGTTTTGATTTAGCCGCCAAGATTAGATGTTGACGAGTCTTTTCGACAAACGGATTATCATCATTATTATGCGAATTATCATCCTCAACATTCCACTACAGCCTATTCACCATTTTTGACACATCCAACAACAGGCACATCGGACACATCATCACGAAATCGACTCAACGAACCATATTTACCTTGTAAATACTCGAAATAACGATGGAATTTCATTTCATTTCATTTTGTTTAGATGGCAATCCACCATCGGCTTCGTCGTCAACATCATCGAATGATGCGAATTTAACCTCGTTAACCAACGTGGATTTAAAAGTCGAATGTCCAACAAAAGTCAAACTTGATGCTGAAAATAAACAACCGACAAGCAATCTCTCTTCACAATTAACAACGGAGAAATTGAATGACTATAATCTTCGACGTGATATGACACAAGAGAATGTAACACCATTGACGGTGGCTGTCGGAGGAGCAAGTCGTACTCACATGGGACCAGTATCCTCATCGCCAACAAAACTACGAAAGTAAGAATCGGATTTTTCATTTTCAATAAAAATCAAAATATGAAAAAACTTTGCATAGTTCGTTAACACTAAGTCCAAATAGTCATTTGAGTTTGTCAATGATGCATGGTGGACCGGATTCGGAAGGTAGTATCGATCCAAATGAAACACCGGAAGAACGTGAACGGCGTGAAAAAGATCGAAGAGCTGCGAATAACGCTCGTGAAAGGTAAATAAAAAAAACCTCAAGTTTCTCATTGACCTTTTTTTGCTTTTTTTTTATAAAGATTACGTGTCCGAGATATCAACGATGCATTTAAAGAACTCGGCCGTATGTGTTCAATTCACATGCGTAATGATAAACCTGTTACAAAACTCGGCGTTCTTCAACAAGCCGTCAATTTAATCACCACACTCGAACATCAAGTTCGAGGTAAGATTTGGTTTCTTTTTTTTGTTGAGAATAAATAGATTCGATTTGGTTTGTTTAGAACGGAATTTAAATCCTAAAGCTGCTTGTTTACGCCGACGTGAAGAAGAAAAATCGGATGATCAACCAGGCAATATGAATTTAATGACTTCTCAAGGGCCAATGTTGATGCAAACGGAATCATCATCAATCGATGGCGTCGGTTATATGGAGCAAATGCATCAATCAATACAACAACCCTATTGGCAACAATGAAATATACATATTTGTGAATATTGTTGTTTCGTGTTTTCTCTTTTTTTCTTGTTTATTGTCATTTTTGCACAATATAATGACTTGCTTTATCGGTGCCTTTGTCTTCATCTTCATCCCTCTTTCTCTCTTGTTTCTATTGAATATACGTACGTACATAAATGACCAAAAAAACTAAGATTTCTTTTCGTGTTTTCTTTTAGTATTTACCTGTATTTTTCCTATATAAAAACATAATGATGATGTGCAACTCTAAATGATTATTAAAATAGGATAAGACAGTATTTTTCTTTCGTTTTTCTCTCTGTTCTGGTTGACTTCTTCTTGTTTTCGGATTGTGCATATTCTCTACATCTCATTATTGTACAATCTCTCTCTCTCTCTCATATAGATATGAGCCATGAATACATCGTATGAATCTTGTTTTCTTTTCGTGTTTTGTTTTCTCTTTCTCTTTGTGAAAACTTCTTCAATGTATTGCTCTTAATTGTTATTATTAATGCATTATTTTGACGAATTGGGATTGACATTGATGTATAAATATCTTAGAATCAACTATTCAATTTGTTATCATTTCTTTTTTTTTCTCTTCTTCTTCTTCTCTTTTTGTTTTGTACAAAATCTTTTTCGTAGAAACACAAACGCACACACATTTTTCTTTTCTTTTCTTTTCTTTTTTCTTGTCCAAAAATCATCTGTTAATTGTTTGTTTTTTTGTTTGACATTGCTCATCTTCGAATAATCTTTTGTCTATTTCTCAATTGTCTTGTTTACTTTTGAGTATCTCCTTTTCTTATCCTTATTGACAATTATACAATAAAGAGAAGTGCACTCGTTTATTAAACAGAAAAAAAAGAAAATCAAGGGTTAGTTCTTCGTTGATTTTAAATCTCGTCGTGAACCATAATCGAGAATTTGTTTGAGAACGAATTGTTCGTCAGCATGTTCATCTTTTTTCTTTATTAAAAGCCATTGATTTACTCCGAATTTCGTTCGAATCATTGAAAATTGTCCTTTTAATTTATTTCCATACAATATAAAAGCCAATTTACCTTTGTCAATGCCTGCATTGACATCAGTATTGTCAATAGATTCATATATTCCTTTATCCCATGTTCGTACTTCGCCTATTCGAAATATATAAACTATAATTTAGAAGAAAGAAAAAAGCTAACCTGCTCCATATTCTCCATCTGGTATTTTTCCTTCGAAATTCATGTACGAGATTGGATGATCTTCAACCATTATTGCTAGACGTTTATCACGAGGATTCAGACTAGGACCTTTTGGTATTGACCTATTTGTATTAATAGAACAAATAGTATCTGTTTGTTTTTAGTCAATTATGTACTGCCTACCAACTAGGCAAAATAAGCGAATTGAATAAAAATATTGTTTTTATTTTCAAATCTACCTTTTCATGATACCGTCATATTCAAGCCGGAAATCGAAATGAAGCGAAGAAGCATGATGTTCTTGTACAACAAATCGATATTTATCTCCTTCTTTGTTAGTAATTGATGGCTCTGGTTCAGTAGTTTTATTGAAATCTCGTTTATTCTCATATTGTTCAAGTAAATTTCTTGTTGGAAACTGTACGCTTTTCATTCGTCGAACGGTCAAACAAAATTTCGATAAAATCATCAAATAGAATCTGAGTCAAACGAAAGGAAAAAAACAAATATCATTTTTATTATTATCTAAATTCAATAAAATGTAGAAAAAAAACGCCAACAAAAATCGTTAAAAGCATGTTTAAAATGCGTATGTTTTATACAAAGAAAAGAAGAAAAAATTATCTGACAGATATACATTCGAATTCAATTCGATGATTTTATGCGTAAGAATTCGTTTTTTGTCGTGGTTTGATTTTTTCCGATTGAATCCATTGAGCGTCTTCATTCATAAAATCGTCGAAATTATTGAAAAAATACAAAATCCGATCGTTACGAGTGAATTTATATTCCCTAAAATGACCAATTCAAGTTCGAATAATTTATTTAAACAAGAAAAAAATCAAAACCATTTTCGACAATAGCGAAGCTTGTGTAAGATCGTAAACTGTTGCCAACGTTTCCAGAAATTAATCGTTCGACCATCGGGCAAATAATCCGAATTACCAATATGAACAAATGTTAAATCAGAAAGAATTAAACCACTAAACAAAGACAATCCCGTAAAATGAAACAAGACTTTCGTAGGATTTACATGTAAGGAATACACGGTTGACCAACAGATGCATTTAATGCTTCGCGATAGTTCTTAAATGAACCTGTACTATCAATAAGTCCGGTGTGTTCGGAGATTGACTTGAAAAGATTCGAAAATTTGAAATTAATTTGTGAGAAAAACAAACCGACGAAGTGACTTACATCGGTGATGCTTTTCGACCATTGTAATCGTTTCAACGGACCGCAATCGAGTGCAGATAGAACAGCTAAATATGAATTGAAATTGTTTAAACGTCGTAAATGCTAAACAAGAGGCGAACAATTTATTTGAAATGAAAATCAAATTGTCGACACGAATTACTTTTAATATTTTTAAGAATTTTTCGAAATAAATCTCTCGCTGCCGTTGAGAATTCTGTTCGAGTATTCGAGATCGTACCCTTCGAAAGAAAAAAAAACAACAATAAGAACTTTCGATTATCATTCGAACAATCGTTTACCAATACGAAATATTATTAAAATGCTCGGTAAATGCTGCTAAATTCGGCGAGAAATCTTCGCCTTTTTCGATTGACATGTACAAAATTTCTGATAGTTGAATTTTAAGAAACAATTCCGAATCGAGCAATGTCAATTGTTCACTGATTTCCATCGCATGAAAGTCCAAAAGAATTGCTCGTTTCGATGAAATCGAATTTTGTATGAGAAGAATGTCCTGTTGTAGTTGTTCGTTGATCAACTGTGATTTTTGGAAACGTTCGAGAGATTTCTTTCGTAGTAATTTGCCTAGTTGAAGTTCACCGTGTCGAATTAGATTTGTTACAAAATGTGAAAGAGATTTCATGAGAATTTCGGTGAGTTCATTACTAAAGAATGAAAATCGATCGAATGGACATATCAAAATGAGAGTTTACTCGATTTCATCGATAACACGTATGACAAGTGAAAATGCGTAACGAGCGATTTTTTTCTTCGTTTCAAATTGCGAGAAGAATGTGTAACGTTGAATGAGTTTATCGATGAGATCACTCGGAGAAATAAACGTTCGATAGGTCGTTAGGAAAGCTTCTTGATAGACGAAATCTATTCAAGAGAAAAAAAAAAGCGAATTGTTTGTTCGGGTTAAATGAGAAATCAATGCGAACCTTTTTTATCGGGAGATGTAGCGCGGATAATAAGAGCATCGATCGAACCACCACGAAGAGGAGGATCTTCGTTCTAGAAATGAGAGAGAAAAAAAATAAGATTTCGAGTGAAAATTAATGAAACGTACGGTATTGAAAATAAGTAAATGCGAGATATTTTCGAGAAAGAGATCACTTTGATAATCGATTTTCTCGGCATTATCGTAGAAAGTCGATTCATCGAGTTCACCATTAGATTTTGACTAGAAAACGAAATTAATTTGAAATAACAAAAAAACAAAAGAATTAAACCTCTGTGAAAATTCCTACAGATTCGATTGTTTTGTTCATATTTAGTCTAGTCGTTAGTTCTTTCGTTTTCAATGAATCATCACTATTCGAAAATATTTGCATATTTTGAAAATGTTGTTGAAGTTGATCGAAAATATCTTCGAAACGTCGTTGAGGTGTTGGTACTAAACATGTATCACGAAGGAATACTTGAGCATTATTTTGATCATATCGATCGAATAAAGACATGTACGCTCGTGCTAAAAGAAAACACAAAGATCGATTAGAAGTCATCTGATGTTGCTGCTATTTTCGAACCAGTTTTTCGTTTGGGTGGTAATGGAGGAGGATCATTCGGAATATTTTCATTCTTATCCGGCATATTAACATGACTAACTCGAGATGTCAGAGTGATCTTTGCTGGTTCGTTGTCATCATTCGATTGTTGCCGATGAACTAATGTTAATTTTTGAGTTTGAAAGCCACCTTTTGGCGAATGAACGGAACAATCAGTTCCATTATAAATCTGTGCGGATTCTTTTCGATCGATGACACCTTGTCCATTGTTAATTGTTGTTTTTGTTACGGTACTTTTCATTATTTTCGAAACATTCGATTCGTACAATGTATCGATGCTATTATGTCGATAAGGTATTGTCAAATGTTTACGTTCGGACAGATGATCGATCGATGGTGAACGGACGTTGGTTTTTGAACGTAGAGCATCATCTAATTCGCGTGTATACTTTTCGACAATTTGATTAATATCATCGACAATTAATTGAATACGTTCATCGTTGTCTTTTTCGTGTTTGACTTTGTTCGGTAGAAGCGAGGAGATTAGAAGGGAATTTTCCGTTCCACTACTTCGAGATCGATTGGATATGATTGTAGCAGAAGATTTCACCGGACGTCTGTCAAGTTTCGGAGGTAGAACAGGACCAGATTCATCAGTAGAACTAAAATTTTATGGTGAAATAAAAATAGAAATCGATTTGTAGACAAACCTAGTCGTTGATTGGAAACTTTGAAAGGAATTTGAACGTGTATCGATACTTAATAATGAAGTTGTATCACAAGCAAGTGATATACAATTCTATTTGAAAATAGAAACCGATTTTCTTTTCCTTCGTTCATTTTTTTCTCGTACTTTAATTGCGATTGTTAGATCATGAACAATGCTTTTATATTTATCATTATCGTTTAATTTTGATAAAATTAATTTATCAGACCAATCGATCAAATCAGCAAGGAGAGAATAAACATCACTAAGTAAACGTGTTCTAAAAAATGAATATTGACAAATAAGAAAACTTATTTGACATCGCAGTGATTAATAACCTGAATTTTTCGGGTTCATTTCCAAAGATGCCTTTAAGAGTACTGTCAATTTCGAATATATTTTCAATTAATGACGTAATTATATTGGGAAGGATTTCAAGTTTTTGATGTTGTAAAACTTGTTCGAGATAATTTAATGATTTACAAACTTCTTTTTCACTTTTATACAATCGTTCGATTGCCGTTTGAGGTAACTAATCGAACAAATACAATTGTGCATTTAATTCATCAATGAATTCGATACATACGTTCAGAGAGTCATTGCTAATAATTGAATTTCGGTCGGACTTTTTTCTTGATCGATCATAAGTTTTCTGTAATTGTTCGAGTGATGACGAGTGAGTCGGTTCGGTTTTCGGACTATGTCGATGGACCATGTCGCCCAGAACGCGCCGAAGTGAATGTCGAGAAAAGGCCATGAATTTATCTGAACATATTTATTAACTTTTATTATCTGTCAAAGAAATCGATAACAAACTTACTTATTTAACCTCGAATTAATCCGAGTTATGCAGAAGCTGGTGTATTAATCTCTTGTTGTATAGTGTACATATAAAGATTTATAAATGTAAGTCAATGACGTGAACTAGTAGTAGCAAGAGCAAAAAACAACATTGCCTCCCGCTAATACCGATCAATCATCATCAACATCGTCATTGTCGTGGATTTCTCTTCTTCTTTGCTAGCGTCTTGTATTCTAATGGTTGAAGTAGTGCGTACACACACTTCTCCGTCGACTGGAGTCATAGCATGGCATCTATCATTATCTAGAGAGAAGCGAGGCAATAAGAAGAAATAGAATAGAGAAACGAGAAAGGAGACTAATGCATTTTTCCATCTGTTAATACGGAAAAGCGAACGAGAAGTAAGAGACAGAGAAAAAAAAGCAATAAATGAAAGCTATAACAGCTTTATATCAATCCTTAAGATCAATAGAAAAAAAAAGTCTAAAGTGATGACAGTTTTTTTTCTTGTTCCTTCGAGCTAAAGACGACAGAGAACAACGTTGTTCTTTATGTTGATCTATGACTGACCATGGAATAATTGACAATGACAAGTCAGAAGATTCTCAATGTAAAAAATCATCCGCTGACAATTGATACAAATACGCCATTCGACCGGCAATATACATGCAGATACAACTACGATAACTCAGTTTTTGTTCGTCGACAGAAAAGAAAACAGAGAAAAAAAGTTGACACATGCCGATCTTCTGTGATATATTAATTATTGATTCCTTTTTTTATTTAATCTTTTGATGAGTCGAGAAAGTCAAAAAAAGAAATAATGATTTTATTAAATCAAAATAATCATACAATCGATCTGACGACGACGACAACAACAACAAACATATAATTATTTACATCTAGAAATAATACTCAAATATGAAATGCCAGGATTAACGGTCTTTGATTAAAAACATAATAAAAAAAACCAATCCAGCTATTCAAATCTTACCTGATGGTTGTTTATTGACGAGTGCAAACACTCAACTTGCCTTCACAGACCTAATATTGATTATTACAATTACATCATTGTGAAATAGATTAATCGTCTCAAATGAAATATTGAAAAAAAAGAGAACTGATGACATGTCATCGAGTCACTTTTGTTTGCTCTTTCTCATTCTTTTTTTTACCGAATAAGATTATCGACAAAGGTGTCAATCATTAATTCTGTCTTCATTCATGCAAATTCCTTCTATAATTAATCATTTTCACCCGATTGCATTCATATTGATCTTGTCTTACAATTACTTACCGGTTTCAATCAAAACAAAATCATTCGAATTCATAATCAATTATGAAATTCTTCTATGCAAATGATTAATTCAAGTATTTACTATCGACATACTATTTGAATTGATAATCATATTCTTGAGATTCCAATGGAACACTTCGTCAATAAGATACAATATAATTTGTTTTTCTTAGATTGATTGATTTAATAAATATATACACAATGTAATATTTGATATCCTGCTATACATAGATCATACAGATTGATAGATTGACTGTTTGATAGCAGAAATAAACAATACTGATCTATGGTCTGTAAAGAGATAAACGAACAAATATAAATATATTCAAGGTGATTTTACTTACGTCTTGGAAAGAGAATTTTTTGCAAAATGAGATTAAAAATAAAATTATCCTCCCCTCAAAACGGAACTAGTTTTCTCAATAGAAATATTTATTGAAAAAAAAAGAATCTCAAAGATATATTTTGTTAAATTACTAGTATCTACATATTCTGAATTACTGTTATCGATTCGAAAATAAATATGTCATAGCCTTTCGCTGTATATTTCTTACTCTCATTTAAGACTGAATAAGAAGTTCGTTTTGATTACCATCAAGTCCATACGTCGTAAAATGTTCCACCTAAAATCAAATCAAATAAATTCTACTACAAAGATTTTGATCTAGTTTTGTTTCTTTACCGTAAATGTCCAAGCTCCATCGGTCATATCATAATTAATAAAATCTCCGTCGAATTTCTTTGTTGTTTCACGTAAATAATTCGTGTAATTCATTTTTTGAATTCGTTCGACATCGGTAATTTCCTGTCGAGTTGAACGATCTATTGGATAGACACCGAGTAATGTTATTCGAGCTGAACGATTCAATCCTTGGCCAACTGGTGGTTTTTTATTGTCATCGGGATAAACAGTCACTTCATGACGATCGATTTCAACTAGAACGAGAAGACGTTTATTTAATGTGATTGATAAAATATGAAATTAGGACTTACTTATTTCATCGAGATTGAGTCCAGCAATATTTATTTGACCATAAAATGTTACTGAACCATATTGTTCGTGTCCAACAGTGAATTGTTTAACAATACATTCGCCTTGATCATTGAATAGTGTTTTTAGTTCGGATATTTTTGGTATTGTATAGTAATTTTCACGTGTTAAAATTGGTAAACGAAACTTGTTGACATCAGGAACGATTGTTTTACGGGGAATTGTTGGTGGTGATGCTGATAATGGTCGTGATTCGACCGTTGTATTTGTGGGTGCAGTACGATGTTCACCTAAATAAAGGTTTTTGTATTTTTATTTTGATAATCGAAGTGACTTACTTGATGAACGAGGTTGGCGTTGATTTTCAACTGTTGTTATGTCGCTGAATTTTTCAAGATCAGCTAAACGTCGTATCGGATAAAGTGATCGAAGAGTATTCGATTGATATGATGAATCAATGAAATCATTTGATAAACGTAATTTTGACAATTTATTTCGACTGAGTAATACTAATTCTTCTTCATCAGTAAAACTGCCTGCTAGTACACTTTGTTTTGGTTTTATTATATCGGCAGATAATGTCGATGTTGTTGAAACTGGTTTCAATTTAAAATTAATATCACTAACTGGCCGAGCTGGTGATGACTTTCGTGAGTTTGTTTGTAAAGATAGTCCTATTGTGGGACCTGATTCTTGTGTTTGTTTCGATGATGTGACGGTTGAATCAGTAGTTGGTTGTTGAACTACTTGTATTCGATTAATATCAGTAAAATCTTTTGTTCCTCGGTTAGCATATGGGTCAAGCAATGTTGCAGTTAGAAATCCTTGTTTGATTATAGAAGATGGTTGTTCATTAGGATTTTCTTGTTTTAATGGTTGTGCTGCTGTCGGTAATAGTGGATTAGTAGTTGAGATTGATGAGCCAGGATTTAATATACTTGTTGCAGTTGCAGCATAAGAAAATGGTGTTGTTGAACTGCCCATGCCAAGTGGATTAGTGGTAGTTGAAGCAATAGTACCGAATGGTTGTCCAGGTGCAGTAGTGCTAAGTGGGCCCATTGTAGTTGGAACTGCAGTGGTAGCGCCAAATGGATGTGTTGCAGTTGAAGCAATAGTACCGAATGGTTGTCCAGGTGCAGTAATAGTAGCAAACGGGCTTGTTGTCGTTGGAGCAGTAGCACCAAATGGTTGTATAGGTGCAGTGGTAGTACCAAATGGACTGGTTGTAGGTGCAGCAGTTGTACCAAATGGCTGTGTAGGTGCAGCAATTGTACCAAATGGACTTGTTGTAGCTGAAGTAGAAGCAATACCAAACGGAGTCGTTGTGGTTGGAGCAGTGGCACTAAATGGTTGTGTAGATGCAGCAGTTGTACCAAATGGACTGGCTGTAGTTGGAGCAGTTGTAGTACCGAATGGACGTATTGTAGTCGAAGCACTAGTACCATACGGTTGTGTAGGTGCAGTGGTAGTGCCAAATGGACTGGTTGTAGTTGGAGCAGTTGCAGTACCGAATGGCTGTGTAGGTGCAGCAATTGTACCAAATGGACTTGTTGTAGCTGAAGTAGAAGCAATACCAAACGGAGTCGTTGCGGTTGGAGCAGTGGCACTAAATGGTTGTGTAGGTGCAGCAGTTGTACCAAACGGACTGGTTGTAGTTGGAGCAGTTGCAGTACCGAATGGACGTATTGTAGTCGAAGCACTAGTACCAAACGGTTGTGTAGGTGCAGTGGTAGTGCCAAATGGACTGGTTGTAGTTGGAGCAATTGTAGTGCCAAATGGACGTATTGTAGTCGAAGCACCAGTACCGAACGGTTGTGTAGGTGTAGGTGTAGTGCCAAATGGACTAGTTGTAGTTGGAGCAGTTGCAGTACCGAATGGACGTATTGCAGTTGAAGCACCAGTGCCGAACGGTTGTGTAGGTGCAGCAGTTGCACCAAATGGACTGGTTGTAGTTGGAGCAATTGTAGTGCCAAATGGACTTGTTGTAACTGAAGCACCAGTACCAAATGGTTGGGTAGATGCAGTTGTAGCACCAAATGGGCTTGTTGTAGCTGGAGAAGTAAATGTAAATGGCGAATTCATTGTCGTGGCAAATCTAGCAAAAGGATGATTTGAAGACGGTGCCGCTGAATTTGTTCCCATTAGTGGAACAGAAGTGTTATCTGAAAAAAAGAAACGATCAATTAGAAGAATACTCAATATCTTTCATATTGTACATACTTATTGTTGTAGGATTTGTCATTGTCGATGTCTGTGATGCACCACTGCCAAATACAAATGGATATGCTGGTGTAGTGTTTAGTGTGGTCGTTCGTTGTTGTGTTGTCATCATTGGATGATTAGATGTAGCAGAAGCTCTGATGAGTTAAATATAGAATTAAATATGTGTGAAAAATTGGATGCAATGAATCAATCTAAAGAATGTGTAACAACGCAGATAATGAGAGAAACTTTGTGTAAAAACGAAATGTTTGACGTTAACAGCGTTTACAAATATTATGCAGATAACTGAAAACTACAACTGCTTACTGTAAGTTAAATACTACGAAAAAAAACATTAGTCAAGAGAGAGAGAAACGTAAGCAATGACTCCGATAAATATTACGCAACAGTCAACCAATGTGACTCAGTATTTTCTTCCCAGTTGGTTGTTGTATCAAACAGATTCTTTCGTTCTGTTCTGTATGTATATATTACATTACATTACTCACTAGAGGAGATTTCAATAACGAATGATATTCAATCGTAGATGTCGCATAGTTTTTCTCGAACATACTTATTCATCATCTTCTTGATCAAACTAAAAGAAAAAAAAGCTTATTATTCATATTTATTCAATATTCGCCACATATTCATATTAATTCTTTATTTTCGAGTAAACTGTTATCTGATTACTAAAACAACGAACGAATAGTATCCATTGATCGTTGTCATATTTATCATTAGTCGATCAATGGACTGTTTGCTGTCGGTCTAAAAAAAATAAATATCGTGAAGGGTAATCAAGGTTAAATGTACATTTCTCAGTTTTAGATAAACTTTGATATTCAATCTCACCTAATCAAATACGTTTCTTTTTGTCTTCTTTTCCTTATTGAATTATGGAAGAACCAACGAAATCAGACATTGATGCCATTTTTAAACGATTGAAAACTCTTCCAGCTAATAAAGTTTGTTTCGATTGTGGTGCAAAAAATCCCACATGGGCATCGGTTACTTATGGTGTATTTGTATGTATCGATTGTTCAGCAGGACATCGTGGTCTTGGCGTGCATCTTTCATTTATTCGTTCTACAAATCTCGATACCAGTTGGGGATGGCTTCAACTTCGGTATTGTTTTTTTTTCTTATGAAAGCTAATTCTTCATTGATTTTCTTTTGCATATTTAGTGCCATGCAAGTTGGTGGTAATGCAAATGCTGTATGTTGTTTCTTTCGTAGATAAACAAAAATTAATTGAGTTCTTCGATTGAAATATTTAGGAAGCATTTTTTCAACAACATAATTGTCAAACAAAAGATCTACAACAAAAATACAACAGTCGAGCAGCACAATTATATCGTGAAAAACTTCATCAACTTGCCACGAAAGCTATGAAACAATACGGAACAAAAGTAATTGTTTAGTTTTGTGTTGATAAATTCGATTGAACAGTTTGTTGTCGTTAGATTTTTCTTGATGACGGGCATAAACATGATCAAACTCAGTCAACTAGTGATAAAAAAGAAGATGATTTCTTTCATGAACATTCTCAACTCGCATCGAAATCAACTTGGAATGATGATGGTGCTGCTTCACTTTCAAGCAATACCAACAACCAAATAGCTGATCCAAGCGAAGGACCATCGGTTGATCCAAGTTTATTGGACGCTGATGGAGCAGCGAAAACGCTCGACTCGAAAAAATCGACTATTGGTCAACGTCGAGCACCAGCACCTAAAAAAGTTCGACAAGGAATTTGACTGATTTATGTTGAGTTTGATTTTGTTTTCGTTAGAAAGGCTTCGGTGCGCAAAAGGTCAATACAGATTTCAAAGAAATCGAACGTAATGTTCAAGAACAAGAGAAATTACGCGAACAACAAGCCTTTCTCGAACTGAAAAATCGCGAAGAATCTGCCAAACAAATGGAAAAACAAATGGCAGGTCTCAAATTTGTTTATCAAGATATTGACAAACAACGTGACATAGAAGAAGCGAAATTAAAACAATCGAATCCGAAAAAAGCCGAACAAATGGAACGACTCGGCATGGGTTTCGGTGGTCGAAGGTAAAGATTTTCTATTCAATTATTCGAGCAAATATTTCGAATGTTTTCAAAGCGGTGTGAGTCATAGTGCCATGACTGAAATGCAAACAATTCAACAAGAAGGCGTGACAACAACAAGAAACGTGTCTCTTGCAACGCGAAATCGAGATTTTTTCGATGATTTCGAACCGGCTGGTTTTAGTAGTCGATCAAAGTATGTATTTAGAATAATTGACATCGATTTATATCAAATCATGATTATTTAGTTACGATAAAAACGATCGATACGATGATGACTATAGAAAGTACTATCTCTATGCTTTTTCACACAGTTTATTAGTTCTTAACCTTAGTTGACATACTAAAAAAAGCAGCGTTTAGTTTAAATAAATTGACTAATTGGTTAATTTCTCTACAGATTGGACGATGATCTCTTCAAACCGAAATCTTCATCGAAAGCCAATGATTCATTCAATGCTGATTGGGAAATAATCGATTCGAAACCATCGTCATCCTCGTCAAGAGATTACGGATCAAGTAATACAAATACATCATCCTATTCCAACTACGACAGATCATCAGCTAACAGTGGTGGATTCGGTTCATCATCGCAATCGTACAGTGGAGCAGCTGATGGTGATGCACAAAAACGTTTTTCCAATGCCAAAGGAATATCAAGTGATCAATTTTTCAACAAAGATTCCGACGTACGTATGTGAACGTCGTGTTCGCATTTGATAATATTTTTCAAACAACTTTCGTTCTATTCATTTCTGCATGCATCTATCAACCTAAACGGCAAAGACTGAAAAGAAATATTCATAAACGAACAATTTTCGTTTTGTTACTGCTTGCTCACTAACCCATCATTTTTGATAAACAACCATGCACGTGCTCATCTAAAATCTAGACTTCTATTCAACAAAATTTTCCTAATAAAAGAAAAAGCAATTGTTTCAGTTTTCACAGATTGACACTGATAATTTGCAAAACACTAAATTTTCTTTTTTGTTTTTCTATTCATTCTTATAGAACGATCGAAATAATGCGGCAACGCGTTTTCAAGGAAGTACAAGTATTTCCAGTGAAGATTACTTCGGTGATCCAAGTAAAAAACAAAATCGTTCGAATTATCAAGGTCCTGATATATCAGCGATGACCGCTGATTTGAAAGAAGGAGTTTCGAAAGCAGCTGGCAAACTATCGTCATTGGCCAGTAGTGTTATGTCAAGCATTCAGGTATGAATCGAATTTCAATTCGATCTATTTTCGTTCTCGTTTGATTGATTTTCGATTCGGAGAATAAAGTTGAAATGTTTTTCTTATAGAAAAAATAAATAGAACTATTCATTAGCTAGCCAATGGGTAAGATTAATGATTCAATTTGACAGTTTATAATTTGAATTGTTATTATTTTCTAATGGACGGAGGATATTTAGTTACTGATATTCTAATTGAAAGAATTCGTTTGCATTTGTATGATTTTTATATATTTTCTTCTTGAATTATTTTAGGATCGGTATTGAATTTGTCAGACAAAGAAACAATTGCCAGTTGTTATCATTTCGTTTTCTCTCATAATCTAAACGTGACTGTTCTTGTTTCTGTCTCATTCGTTTCTTTTTTTTATTTTATTAAACATTTATTTAACATCATCTAGTACTATAAAATTTTCTCTTTCTTTCTTTCTTTCTTTCTCATTATTTGTTTTCTGGTTGTTTTGTTATCTCTTTCGTCATTTGTGCTTACTTTCATTTCTTTTTCTCTTTTAATTTATTTGAAGAAAAAAAAACATTTTCTGTCATTTCTACTATCTGCATACACTTACAAATACATACGTATATTAATATTTTAAATGAAACGATAGATTCGATCGTATGTTTGTTAACAATGAAAAGCTTACGAAGCCCTATTTAGCTTATATTTGGATAGTGTAAATAACAATCGAATATTTTGTTTGAATACAAGAAATTCTTGTTTTGTTTTGTTTTTATTCGAACTATGAAGGCTACTATGAATAATACTGACGGAGCAGATATGTTTTCCTGAATCCATGAGCAGAAAAAGAGAGAAAAAGAACGAAGAGAAATGTGGGACGAAAAAAATGGAAGAATAATACGATATAGACTATTGACGGATGCAAAAAAGAGAGAGAAAGAAAAGAAAAAGAACGTTATAACGTTATTTCTACCAACAGTATTTACCCATTGCACAGCGCTAAAGGACAACAACAAAAACAACAGCACGAGCCTTTTTTTCAAGCATCGTTATCCATCGTAATAAAAAAATTAATAAGTAGGTAGCTAGACAATATAGAAGAGAGGAAATATAATCGGGGCCTTCTTCAATACATCAGCATATATATATATATATTACGTCGTGCTTTTTGATAGAGTGCATCACACCTGTTGACTACCGAATAAATATATTATCTATTTTTATCGACAAATGAAGTACACAATAGCGAGACAATTTGCTATTAGAAAAGAAAAGTTCGAAATAATCTGCGATTCAAAAACTGTTTCTACAGTGAAAGTTACACGTTCAAAAGACCATAAAGGCCAATACAAGTAAATCAATAATTTTGATTTTTTGCTATCGATGTTTATCATCTATTTTTCTTGTTAAGTGTCAAACTATCAACACTATTCTCAAAACGAACGGGCGACGAAACATGTACTATTGAACTGGATTCATCGAAGCCTCGTAGTTATTCAATTTATATTCAAACAAATGATTCCAATGGCAAAATTCTATTCGGAACTTTATCATACGAATATGTTAGCTATGATAATTATCTCTATACGATCATTATTGGAAGTAAATTGTATAAGGTACGAAGTTGTGATTTAAAAGATCGACGATTGGCTATGGTTGATACGAATGTAGATCAATATCCTGAAACATTATTTCAAGTTATTGATTCATTCTCGAAATCAAATAAAACGTATCATGTTACGATTAATGATCGAGAAAAACAACTTGGATATCTTGCAATCGTTATTTTACTTGATCTACATGAATGTAAACGAGGATAACTTCGAACGAGAAAAATCAAATTTCGATTATTTTTATAATTAGTTTTATCTATTGTAATATAATAAATCTTTTAAAGAACAGGGGCGAGTTTCATGCATATATCAAATTACAATTAGTGTAGGAGTCGCGCGTGTGTGTGTATTGTAATTGGTGACGCTTGACTGAATAGGGCATATGTGATAGGGGGTTTGATAAAGGCAAAACTGTGTGTTCTGAAAGTACAATGCGTAGGTTCTGCATTGTACAGTTTATTATGACGTTGATAATGAAGTCATGATCATGGATAAATCGCCCATTGTCAATACGGGTTTTGTTTCAAACAAAAGCGTAGGTATCCAGTAATTATGACGAAAGAACGAGCGAACAAAAAGGTTTTTCTCTATTGGACTAATTAATCAAAACTTGATCAAATAATTTGTCTATTTCTGATAACTATCTTATTTACAGCATGTCAAGTATAAAGATAAAGTTTGAGATATGTGTACAAGTCTTAACTCAATTAAGAAATACGATAAATCATTGTACGACAATCGACGGAAAACATTGTCAAAATGACATCGTGATAAAAGAAAAAGCATTCAAACTTTACGTTTTTAGAAATTTCTCGTCATCCGACATGCAATTTCTTTCTATTTTTGTTAAAACAATATCATCGGCATCATCTTTCTCTTTCCTCTTTTTTTTTCTCGTCCTCAAAGATAAAATAAAATGAAAATCTCAACAACATATTTTTTCTAACTTTTGTCATTTCTTTTTCTGGCAAAGAAAAAAATGACTATGAGTTGCTAACAAATAGCCGCCGTTGCTTAGCATTCTGCTTTCTTATTATAAAACCACCATCCATGAATATCAAGCTAAATGAGTGTTCTGCTCATTTTACAAACTCATACTTGAATAGTATCG
>Ga0209930_1000397_pt1 | contig 117388 bp, 127 predicted proteins | sample ThiBiot_500_biof_2_FD_183948 | JGI IMG/M metagenome (GOLD analysis project Ga0209930, IMG submission 183948) | Wastewater bioreactor microbial communities from Cape Town, South Africa - Thiocy_cont_500_biof (SPAdes) | ecosystem: Engineered > Bioreactor > Thiocyanate-remediating >...
ATGGAAAAATCGATTGTATTGGAGATTATTTTGGAATTGATGAAACTAATTGTGAACAATTAGAAATGATTGAATGTGAAGACGATGAATATCGATGCCATAATGGAGGACAATGCATCCCGTATGATTTTTTTCATGATGGTTTTACCAATAAAGATTGTTTAGATGGAACTGACGAAAAACTTAATCGAATTTATACTCCTCTTGTTATTAATGAGAATTATTTTTGTATGATATCGATTTTATTTATGTGCGAAGAAAAAAGCTGTAATTCTCCAAATTTATTTTCATGTGGCGATGGACAATGTATTTATTTTCGAATGCTAAATCCAGATGTAAAGAACACGTATTGTCATGGCACAAGACGTGATACGGTTTTCGATGAAACTATCGACAATATTTCTACCTATTTACCATTGAGTTGTTACACATCTTTATTTCGTCAATTTGAATTTGATTACTTCATCAAAAATATTACTCATAATCATGTTGATTGGTTCAAATCGAATAATTGTTCAATAACACCGATTCCATTCTCTGTACAACCAATTTTAGTTTATTTCTCTTTACATCGTTCAAAACAAACGTTAATAAATAACTCTGAACAAATCATTTTATCAAAACCGATTTGTAATAATCTTCAAGAATATTTACGTTTATCTAAAGTGACATTTCAGTTAATAACTTTATATTGTTATCAAAGTCGGTCAATGATAAGAGGTAATTATAGATCACTATTGTATTGGAATAATTTAGCAATGCGATTGAATGTTGCATATTTCTTCTTAAATAATCAAACAAGATTTTTATCACATTCATTTTTACATTTTTGTTCTTTATCTCATCAATACATTTCAAAATATCTCCTATTTGATAATATTATTGATTGTTATTATGGTGATGATGAATTTCCCGTTCATTGCTTATTAAATGATACCATGAAGCGTACAAATGAATGTGAAGCACTTTGTGCAGTAATATTAGGCACTACAAATACACAATGCAATGATCAATTTCGTGATGACTTGTATAGTATAAATTATAAACGACGAGTATATTCTCGTATTTGTATCGGTATATCGAGATCAAATGAAGTGAATGACGACTATTTGAAAAATACTAATTGTGATTTATGGCCTTGTCTTACTCCATATACTCGATGTGACGGTATTTTTCAATGTTTAAATGGAATTGATGAATTAAATTGTTCGAATAATTCAATTTGTCAAGAAAATGAATTTAAATGTGAGAATTATCAGGGTAATTATAACGAAATAATTTGTACTCCTTATGAATACATTTATGAAAAGCAAATCAATTGTTCGTTTGAATCCGAATATTTAAATACTCGACGACAAATTTTTTATTTAAATAATTCTCTTTCAATTAACTCAAATGAATATATATCATGGAAAGTACAGCGTTCCTTAACTATGTCCGATATATGCATTAATTACCATCAATTCGAAGCCAGTAAAGTGGAAATACTTCGTTCTGTTTATCCCAGTATACAATTAATTGATATGAAGAATAATAGACAAATGTGTGATTTGAATGAGTTGAATTCTATTGAAATGAATAATTACTATTTTCGTTATGCATCTCAATTCAATCTTGGTTACTTACCATTGGCACAAAATCATTTTGTTCAACGAGAATATATCGATAGAAAATCTAAGGAAAATTTTATTCTTAATGATAAATATCAATATATTGAATACTGTCATCGTGGTATTTTAATCTATGAAAGTGAATCGAAAATAAAAGCATGTTTATGTCCACCGAATTACTTTGGTGATCGATGTCAATGGCAAAATCAACGAATTAGTTTAACATTACAATTTCAAAAATTATTTTCAATTGAACAAATTGAAAATCTCATTTTCGAAATCCTTATCTATTTAATCGATGATCAAACTCAAACAATTCAAAATTTTATCAAAATTCTTTACATACCATCGCAAGATTGTTCCAAAAAACATAATCGATATTTATTATACCCAACAAAACCCAAACCTATCAATCAAACCTATTCAATACGTATCGATATCTATAATAAAATCACTTTAGATTATTACGCCAGTTGGTATTTACCGATTTCATTCGTATTTTTACCAGTTTCTCGAATATCAAAGATATTATATATTCCATCGAATACGTCTCATTTAACACGAAATTGTTCATTAGATTGTGGAATACATGGTCAATGTTATAATTATATTAATTCGGACAGATCATTTTGTCATTGTTATGAAAACTATTCAGGAGAATTTTGTCAAATAAAAGGTCAATGTTCATGTTCATCAGATTCAATTTGTTTGAACTCATCGATTTGTTTATGTCCTTTGAATAAATTTGGTTCAAAATGTTATTTAAAACACCGATCGTGTCAACCAAAAAATCCCTGTCAAAATCGAGGACAGTGTGTGCCAGTCGATGATCGAATACATTCGAATGATTTCGTTTGTTTATGTCTTGGCAATTATTTTGGAACTAAATGTGAATTTAATTCAACACAAATTCAAGTTCATTTTCAACAAACAGATATTCCGAGAATAATATTTACACATTTTATAAGCGTATTCGACGGTCAAAAACCACATGAACAAATAACGAAATTTCAAAAGATTCCATTTAATCAAAATTCAATTACTTTATTTACTCAAGAAATATTTCATATTTTATTTATTGAATATCTTGATGGTTCGATTTATCTTTCAGTTTTACGAGAACAATCTATTCCATCCGAACAGATTTCTGTTCATATTCATTCGGATTTCGAATGTCAAAGTATAAATCATTTATTAAATTCAACTATACTTAGTTTAAATCATTCTCGTCGAGTTAAATTCTATCAATTGCCATGTCATATGAATCCGAAATTGAAATGTTTCTATGACGAAATGTACGTTTGTATTTGTGATCGAGATCGATTTTCGAATTGTTTTAATTTCGATTTCAATACGAAACAAAATTCTCAATGTAAAAAATCGAATCTTTGTCAAAATAACGGAACTTGTTTTCCAGATCGAACAAATTGTCCACAATCGATTATTTGCAATTGTCAAAAATGTTTCTATGGAAGTCGTTGTGAATTAACAACGCAAAGTTTTAGTTTATCGCTTGATAATATTTTTGGATATCATATTAAACCATCGGTTTCATTTTTTCAACAAACATTACCCGTTCAAATCACAACTCTATTCACTATAGTTATGTTTATATTTGGTTTTATTAGTGGTTTTCTATCAATATACACTTTCAAACAAAAATCTATTATTAGTTTCGGATGTGGAATTTATCTTCTAACCAATTCTATTCTTTCATTGTTCACAATAAGTTTATTTACAATAAAATATTTTCAATTGATCTGCTTTCAAATGAATTTAATAACCGACGAAATGTTTATCTATTCATCATGTTTAATAACCGATGTTCTATTAAAAATATTGCTTAGTTCAAATGATTGGTTAAGTGCATGTATTGCAATCGAAAGAGCAGTAACAGCAATCCACGGGGTTGCTTTCAACAACCGCAAAAGTCGATATATAGCTAAACGTATAATACCAATTGTATTCATTTTAATTTCATTTTCTTATGTTCACGATCCACTATCACGTCGATTGTATGACGATAAAGATGAACAAAAACGTTTATGCATTGCACATTATTCATCAACATTAAGTGTTTATGATAAATTTATAAGTATATTTCATTTTTCAATTCCGTTTATTATCAATATGATATGTGCTGTAATAATAATTGTTAAAGTCATTCGAACTCGTTTGAAATTAAAAAATAACGCAAGTCGAAACATCATATTCAGAAAAGAAATTCAACGGCATAAACACTTGATAATTTCACCATTGATTTTGATTTTGTTAAATATCCCACGTTTAATAATCACATTTTTATCTGCATGTATGGAATCACCATCGAATCCATGGCTGTTTCTTGTTGGTTATTATGTATCATTCATTTCACCTTTGATGATATTTTTTGTTTTTATATTACCATCCGAAAACTATAAAGCAGAATTTTTAAGAATTATGAAGAAAAAACGTTTTATTACATGTTGTAAATAATCATAATTTTATTCGAAAATAAAGAAAAGAACGAATACAAATTTATTGCTTTACAATCTGTTGAACAATCTGATCGAGAGAAACAGTCGGTACACCTAATTGTTGATTTACCGCTTTACCATCGAATACAGTTCCTTTCGATCCACCGTAAACATATGATAGAATATATCCAACAAAAGCAGCACCAATATTTCCTTGAGCTAAACTAGCTTCAGCATCTTTTCGTGCATCAGCTGTTGCAATATTTTTCACTGTCCATTTGTTATTTGTATATTTTTCGAAAAGATTTAAGGCTTGTTGTTGTGTAAATGTGGCATCGGCAACATAGACTCGTTTGTTTAATGCAACTTCTGGCTTATGAAGAATGGCAACAATCGTATTTGCAATAGTTGCAAGTGTTGCACCTGAAAATTGATTTTGTCCTTGATCGTAGAGTGTAGCCGTACGATTCTTAACATCAAAACCAAGAAAACCATTAGCCAAGCCCCAATCAAGAAAAGGTCCAGTTGTGATTAATGTATAGGCAAGTTTCGATTGATTTTGTTTGAGTAGATTATTGACAGACACTTTACTACCGAGAAGTGGTATGTTTACAGCTGGATCATCGAGATCGATACCGAATTCTGATGGAATTAGCCATTTGACTTTAGCATCAATTGCAGCTTGAATTAAAATTTCACCAAAATTCGATGCAAGACCTTCACCACCAATTGTTGAAATGACAACATCTTGATTTGTAAGCGCTTTAGTCAATGCAGCTGTATCGGAATAATCAACTTTGATAACGTTAACATTGGATGGAAATGTTGCATTTGAATTTGCTCGAGAGAGAACACTCAATCGAAATGTTGAATCGCCTAGAAGAGCTTGAAAAACTGGTTTTCCAACATTACCAGTTGCACCAATAAGTAAAATGTTTTTGTAGTTATTTGAAGACATTATTGACTGTGAAATATATTTGAAAGTCGATGAATGATTTCAACAGAAAAAGTGAACCTAATTTATAGTTGAAGAAAAACTGCAACATCATGATGACAAAACAACTATATGCTTAACTTTTAGGTACACAGACACTTTTGTACTCTCTGTCTAGTGAATATGACGAAGCATTTTTTAAAAAAATAAACAAATGATAATGTTTAGAGAGAAAAATATTATGAATATGTCCTTTCTTTAGTTAGTAGTTCGTTTCGTATGCCATGAAATTCACACGAAAGAATAATCCTTTATAGATGTCAGTAATGTGAATATGTCGATAACTTGATTGGAAATCAAGTCGTGCGTATGAAAACTATTTCTACTTTGTCACCTCACCTCACTCATCTCTTTTCATTATTTGTCTTTTATATTATCTCGTTCATACCGTAGCATAACTAATCTATAACTCAAATATGGCATCGGCAGCATCAGCTCGTGCATCACGAAAATGGATTTGGTTAGGTTCGGCATTATCCATTGGTGGTGCTGCCTATTTACTTTACTTTGGACCAGGTCAAAAACTTGCCTTTGATACTAAAAAAACAGCTGGCGGTTTACAAACACTCGCAGCACCCGATGCTCTCGATCCAAATGCATTTCGTTCATATAAATTATCGGATGTTAAAAAATACAATCATAATACCAGTATTTTTACATTTGCATTCGATGATGCCAAAGCTAAATACAATGGTAAAACTGCATCATGCGTTGTATTCAAAGCAAACATCGATGGCAAAGATGTTATTCGACCATACACACCAACATCACGTCCGAATACAGTTGGAAAATTAGAATTCGTTATTAAAAATTATCCACAAGGTCTTATGAGTAAACATGTTCATGATTTGAAGAAAGGTGATACGATTGAAATCAAAGGACCTAGTAAGTTATGAACATATACGTACATCGAATCTTTCTAACTGAAATATATTTTACAGTTCCGAAATATCCGTACGAAGCAAATAAATTCAAAAATCTTGCTTTGATTGCTGGTGGTACTGGTATTACACCAATGGTAAGAAACAAAAACAGATCATTGTTTCTTTTTTTTTTTATAAAAATCAATGTTTTAATTATTTTCAGATTCAAATGATTGAAGAAGTTCTTCTCAATCCAGCTGATAATACAAAAATTACACTTCTATTTGCTAATACAGCCATCGGTGATATTCTATTGAAAGAAACTCTTGATAAATTTGCTGCACTATATCCTGAACGTTTTCAAGTTCATTACATAGTCGATAAATTGGCTGATAAAAAAGAAAAACAAAGTTGGAAAGGTGAAGTTGGGTAGGTGTTTATCAGTTATCTCTCGATCGATCATTTGATTTCACGTCTTATTTAGATATATCAATGCTAAACTGTTGAAAAAACTCATTCCGTTACCATCGACAAAGGATGATGAGAGTCTTTTAGTTATGATTTGTGGTCCACCTGGATTTATGAAATTATTGAGTGGAGAAAAAACGAAAGACTTTAAACAAGTAAAAGCTTGTTTAACGATCGATCGACATAATAAAATTAATTTATTTTAGGGTGAACTTACTGGTCTTCTCAAAGATCTTGGTTTTACAGAAAAAAATGCCTTTAAATTTTAACTTTCCTATTCTTCAAGAGCTCTTTTTTTTCTCTCACCCTCTCTCTCGTTCTCTCGTTCTCTCTTTCTCTCTTTCTCTCTTTCCCTTCTTTTCTTTTTATAACTTAATATTTTAGAGAAAAAGATTTAATAGAGCGTATTGATATTTGTCTTTGTGTACGTACTGTGTTTTTTCGATATTGACAATAAATAGAAGAGAGAACACACAAAAAAACAGCAGCAGCTGTCTAAGATGAATAACTCATATCGTTAACCAGCGATTTACTCACTTTTTTAAAAAAAATTTCTCGTTCTCAATGATGAAATGTCGAAAAAGATCTTCACTCGAAAATCTATCAAACCAGCCGTTGATTTCGATGATATCGACGATGAAGAACGACGTGATACATTCGGCCGTAAACGAGTCGAAGTTATTCAATGTTTATTAGACTCATCATCCGATGAATCCAACGATGAATTCACCCAACAAATTACTAGTCCAATTGTATGGTTAACCTTTTCCGAAATCTGTCATATTCGCACAGTTTTCACTAGTTCATTACTATCCAATCAAGCCAACGGTTCGATATGTTTTCGATGTCGGAATGCAATTCGAACATTGATGTCTTTCTTTTCGAAAACTTCATTTCTCTGTTATATTTGCCAACAGAAATTCTGTAAAAATTGTACGATTCTCAATTTCTATCCACCATTATTAAAACAATCATTTCCTATTCGAATTCAAACATTACTTCGAACAACATCGAATCCAATCGATGATAATCAATTCGACGATGAAAATCAACGATGGAAACCGATTTGTTACGATTGTTCACAAGTAGATATTCGATTTCTTTCAGCGCACAAATTCAGAACGAATTTCGTTTTAGATTTTTAATGATTATCGACACCTTTCGATAAACTATCCGAGAAAATCATCGACTGTCGATCTCTTGCAAACATTTGTTGCGAATTTCAATCCTCAACGATATGTACAAAGTTGTGAAGATATGATTAAATCAAGATTCTAGGCTTGTTTTATTTGTTCATAGATTTTTATTTTACATAATAGCAGCAAGACAGAAAAAGAAAAACATCATCATGAATAATATAGAAGTACAATAAAATAAAGAAAACAATTGTTTGATTTGCTCATTTTTGACTTGTATATTTTCTAAAAAAAAAAGCAAAGATAAAGTGAACGAAATATGTATGATTAAGTGAATACATACGTCACAGCTTTTGTTCCTTCTGAAACAGCATGTTTAGCAAGTTCGCCTGGTAATAAAAGTCGTACAGCTGTTTGAATTTCACGTGATGAAATCGTCGAACGTTTGTTATATTGAGCTAATCGTGAAGCTTCAGCAGCAATTCTCTCTAAAAGAAAAACGAAGAATGATTTCAAATTTGAGTTTTTTTTTTTCAGAATCATACCGAAAATATCATTAACGAAACTATTCATAATCGACATTGCTTTGCTCGAAATGCCCGTATCAGGATGAACTTGTTTGAGAACTTTGTAGATATAAATCGAATAAGTTTCTTTGCCTGTACAAATGAATCATATTGAGAAAATTCGGAAAAGATTGGGTAATTAGAGCTTACGTTTTCGTTTATTGCTTTTCTTTTCAACAACAACAGCACCCGATTTCGATGCTGTTCGATTGCCTTTCGATTGTTTGCTAATCATCTGTTTCGAACCTTTGCTTGGCGTTTTTGGAGTCGTTGGAGGAGCCATGTTTCGTTGATTTAAATGTAAATTGGAAGTTTCAGTAAAAGCAACCGTTTATATAGACACATTTGAAGGACTTTCATTGGCCATAGAACAACCAATCAGCATGATCTCGACACAAGTTTCTTTCACTGACTGTCAAATGTTGTAATGACAAGTTTCCTATTCGATAAAATCGACCAATGAGATCAACAGAAAGTTGCACATCGACGTGGCCTATATATACAAGCTGATAAATTCACATGATTATTCATATTCATTTAGTCTCTCTATCTCTCGCTTTCTCGTATTCAAACAATGTCTGGCCGTGGAAAAGTTGCAGGAAGTGGCAAAGCTCGTGCTAAAGCTAAAACACGTTCGTCGAAAGCTGGTCTTCAATTTCCAGTTGGTCGTATTCATCGTTTACTTCGTCGTGGCAATTTCGCTGAACGTATTGGTGCCGGTGCACCAGTTTATCTCGGCGCTGTTCTCGAATATCTCTCGGCTGAAATCTTGGAGTTAGCTGGCAATGCCGCTCGAGATAACAAAAAAACTCGTATTATTCCACGACATCTTCAATTAGCTATTCGAAATGATGAAGAATTAAATAAATTATTATCAGGTGTCACCATTGCACAAGGCGGTGTCCTACCAAATATTCAACAAGTAAAGGAATGATTTCAAACTTTCGGTAAACATTTGTTTTCTTTAGAGTTTATTACCTAAGAAAGCTGAAGGTAATAGTGTGCCAACATCTCAAGGTGAAAACACGTCAACGAAGAAATCATCGAAATCGACTGCTAAATGAAGAACAAGTGTGTGTGTGTGCAAACGTCATAAACATTTATGATTTTTCTTTTTTGCTTTTCTTGTATATATATTCAGAAAAAGAAATAAATATATTATTGGCTCGAAAATAAATTTATTTCATATAGATAATATTTTTGATAGAAAGAAAATAATATAAATAAAGGAAGATAAAATAAATGTAGATGTAGCTTGACTTGTACGACATGTTTCTAAATCTTTATCACAACTATCGACAGCACAAAAGCAGATTGTTTCGTCTTGTTGACATTGACTGAAATAAATACTTTTTGATGTCCATGTAAATGATTTGCAAAGCGAAAGTTTAAATTTAATGACATGTGCCGAATAAATCGATGGTGATAATGTCTGACGAGTGATTTGATTCGCCCGATCGATACTTATAGTACATAGAACTCCGTTATCAAAGAGAAAATTTTTACATTCAATATCGTGACTTTCACAGAGCGGAATTAAATTTGAATACATTTGTTGTCGATAATCTTCATAGGGTCGATAGCAACGAACTCGATCTGATAAAGGAACGATTGTATTGGTGAATGAAGGCGAAGGTTGATTCCAAAAGGGTGCCGTACGTTGAACACATTCGGAATAGTTAAAATTACAAGCATTGGTGACACAGATACATGCACGATAAGAACCACGTACTTGTGTGTATGGTGATGCGACGCAAAAATCAGCGTAACCATTCAATGTACCCGCAGGAAAACTGTTACATTCACGAACGAGATTTTCGTGATAGACTTCGAGTTGATCCGCATTTAAACACATGTAAGTCACACCGGACGGACCCGCGCCAGTTAATGATAGAGCTGTTCGAATTTCATAATTTCGTGTAACAACAAGACATGCATCACAATTGAATAGAAGCGATGTTGATGATGAACCATTTTGACATGTTATATTTCGACTTGACATTCGATTTTGTGTTGTTACAAGAAGTCCTGATATTACTTGTAGACATGCGCCAATCGACAAGAACAATCGAAGAGACATTGTATTGAAAATGAATACAAGGCATCAATTCAATCCTAATCGTAATTTATATTTGAAAAATGATGTTTTATTTTGTCAATATGTATTTTTCGATCACTAGTACTATAGACAATTGTAATTGCTATGATTATACGGCAAAAATCCATCGGATTTAGATGACATTAATTTTAATTTAATATTTATCGATTTACTATTTGACGATTTAATAATTTAATTCCGTTTTTTTTTGTTTTCTCGATGTCCTCTAAAGCGCCACTAAGTAAATTATTCAAGGAGGAATTGCCTTGGATTCTACGGCGTCTCATGTCTGCTTTTTTTCCATGCTTACACACGCGACACTTTCTCACTTGAACGCGTTGGTATGGCTGAAAAAAAGAAAAAGAAAGGAGGAAAAGGTGGCAAAAAGAAGAAAGCAGGCGAAAATGTCTATGAAGCTTTACTCGAATACAAGTTTGTTTTATTTTATTTATTATAAATATTAAAACAAAAGCGAAATTGCCGATGGCCTCTGTTTTTTGTTTCTTAAAGAATTTCTGTAATTGATAAAGAACTCGAAGATTGGCGTTTCAAAGTACATAAACTCGAAGAAGACAATGAAGCGTTGACAGGACGAGATGCACATTTACGTGACGAATGTGCAACGACAATGAAACATCTTGTTACAGATGCATTACGATTCGATAAAGAAAATATTACATATCCAAAAATTGGAAAAGAAGACGTAAATATACGATTGACATGTTGAGATGTGTTTTATTTTGTTGCTCATTGAAACTGAATTTAGGTTCATGCAGCTCTACATGAAAAGATGAATGCTGCAGCTGAAGAAGAAATCGATTTACGACGTAGGAATAAATGATTTAATCAAAATTCTATTTATTAATTTTTTTTGTTCAATAGAAATTCATGATGAAATGTTTCAAGTTGAAGTTGAAATCTTCAAAGTACGAAGTAAAATCAAACAATGGACGAAATATCGAGATATTATACGACTTGAAGAACAAAGAGCTATTCAATCACTCGAACGTGAACTTGCGTATATGATCGATAATTATGTTGTTCTTTCGAGTAGAGAAGAGTTCTTTTTTTTAAATTAATTTAGTCAAAGAATTTCGTTTTTTTTTCCTTTTCATTAGAATATTTGGAAAAAACAAGTCAAGACGAACGTATTGCTCTAACACAATTAGCGCAAGATAAAATCGAGCAAAAAACTCGTGCAGCTACTGAACGTGTTGCCATGGGTTTAGATAATTTTACACGAAAAATGCTTACAGAAAATCAATACATGACACACGAAGTATTCTCTTCGAAGAATTTCAGTCAAATGAAAACTATCGTGTTTCTATTTTACAAAAATAGCTTCGTATGCGACAAGAAGAACTCGTTCAACTCGAATATGCTGTCCGTTCATTAGAAGAAACGAATGTTAATATTAGTGAAAAACTCGACGCTGCTAATCAAGCTGATGCAACAACATTTACGTATGATTTTTTAGCAGCATTGAATTGAAAATAAAAATTTTGTGATTGTTTGTAGAAATACATTTCTTACGGAATTATTTCCTGATGATATCACAACAAATCTTGCCAATAATGCTTTGCTAGCTGTCGATCTCGGAGATTTAACAATACGTAGTGATATAAGTGATCGTACATTCGAACGTTTACTCGGTAAATTCATCTTGTCAAATCGATTGTCATTGATTTTTCTTGTTGATCTAGTTGAATTAGAACAAAATACACCGAGATTGCCAATGATCGATGATGACAACGTAAGAATCACTTATTTATTTTCACATTATTTTATTTGATTTCGTTCGTTCAGATGATTATTGCACCGCTAGCTAATTTGCATATTGATGGTGCTCATGCACATATCAAACAACCTCCATTGCTCAATAAAGAAGAAGAAGAATGTTTAGATTTCACAGGACAACCATGGATTGATACTGCTCGACTTCGTGAAGCGCTTCGTAAAACATAAATGAATTTTCGAAAAGAAAAATGCTTGTTTTTGTATTTTTATTAAAAGAATGAAAAAAAAATTATTTTGTATACACTCAAAAGGAGAAGAAAAAATGAGAAAGAAAGAAATAATGTTACAAAACAGATGAAGCTATGGGTGGTGTTGTATGTCGAGAATTTGTCCCGTATGATGTTGCAAATGAACTACTATTTGTTAATGCACATAATTGATAGAAATCAGGATTATGTGATGGAACAACGAGATCAGGTGTTGGTGATAATAATGGTTGATCACTAGTTGGAGATGGATATGCAGTTGTTTGATCGAGATCATCATCTTGAAGAAGCCAAGGATATTCATAGATTTGTTGAAGTAATGTTTGACGTTCGATTGCTAATTGTTGATCGTATTCATGATGATCAAATTCATCGTCGAAACTGTTGTCAAATGTCATTCGAATCTGAAATGTCAACAACAAAAAAAACGATTCGAATTAGCTTTGAAATATGAAATCAAAATGAAATGTTACCATTCGTTCAATATGAGATAATTTGTCTTGTCCCGGATTATCAGTCATTATTAATTGTTGCTGTCGTTCATTTAAAAATCGCCGTTGTTCAGCACAATCATGTGACCAAACGTGTAATTCACTGTCGGATCCGTATGTATTCACAAGATTCAATTCAATTGAATGTTCATTGATGGCATTGGCATGATAGACATGAGATTGTGTTTGATTTTCTCCGAAATAACAAACTTTTTGTCGTAGATCCGAATCGGATAGAACACGACGAAGATATATCAATTGATTGAATAGACCAGGAAACATCAAACGTTTTTGTGGTTTGACTTTCGGTATGAATTTCTTGTTAGTTAATATTGGTAATGGTGGAATACAATTGTCAGTTTGTTCGAGAAGATTATCTTCGATATATTCGGACAAATGAAACAATTGATTGAGATCCGATGATGTCGAATCAGTTGAATCAGTAAGATTACTATCTGTTATATTCGGTAATGATGTGTTTATAAGCAATTTTTCGAATGTTTCCGAACGAGAAAATGGTGTTGATGAAGAAGAAGTTGAATCATTTTGCTGTGAATTAGTAGTAGTAATAGTAGTAGCAGCAGCACCTTCAAGACTATCAATTGAAATATCTTTTTCCGGCAATGGCGATGTTGATATTGTTGTTGATGCAAGAGGAATGATGATTCCATTTGAACAACGTGTACGTACAAATGGACAATGAATTGACAAACCATCGGATAATTCTCGAGTGAACTCTTCGAGTTTGTCGAATTCCACTGAAGAAACAAAAGAAAATGAATGCAAAAGAATGAAATCAGTCTCCTACCTTCGTTCACCGGTTTTGTCGAACATCGTTGATTCGATGTATCGAGCCAATTTTTCACCAAGCCTGTATTCCGTCGTCGTTCTTCTGGGAGAGCTTTCTTCGAATTTGTTTCGTCTTTAACATCCGACGATGACCATGTCGAATAACCTTCATCTTGTACAATGGCAAGGATTTTGTTTGTCTGTCGTTTTTCCTCGATACTCGATTCACTCGATGTTGAATTCATTTTTTCCATTGAACAATTTGTCGATTCATCATTTGGTTTCGTTGATTTTTTCGTTGGTACACTTGGTTCGTTCGTCACTTTTTTGACAGCTGGTGGTGTTGTTCGTGTACGTTTATTGATTGGCATTGGAATCGAACTATTCGTATTGGTTTTATTATTAACTGTTGTTATCGAACGAGATCGAAATTTGGATGTTGACGATGAAGTTTGTGTAACTGACGGTTTGGTTATTGTTGGCGGGCGAATGATTCGTTTGGTTGACGAACTATTCATCGATGTAACAGCTCGAGTTGATGTTGGAATTGTTGCGTCTTTTTTTGTCTTTGATGCAACAGATGTTGTGACATTGGATTTTTTCACAGGTGTGATTTGTTTCGTTGGCTGATTCATTGTTCGAATCGGTAGTTTCGAAACTTTTTTAGCAGACGAAGAACGAGTGTCGATTTTCGAGTTCGTATTTGATGAAAGAGGTTTCGAAGGTGTTGAATTTGCATTACGATTTGTTGGACAACGAGATGGTAGACGAGATGGTCGAACAACCGACGTATTTGTACTTGCCATTGTTCGAGTTGTTGAACAACGTTGAACGTTAGTCGATTTGAATGTCTGAGAATTAGTTGTCATCGGTTTTGTTGGCGAAGGAGAAGCATCTGCTTCTTCTTGAGGAAGTTTATTGACAGTAAAAGTTTCTGAACGTTGAAGAACTAATTGTGGTTCTTGTTCGGGTTGTTTTTTGTCATCTGTTTCGATTGGTAATTCGATTGCTTTAGGTTTCTTATCGAATGACTTAAAAAAAAAAGAAAAAAAACAGATAGAACGACGTTTTTTCTTCTTCTTCTTCTTCTTTTTGTTTTATGATGCATAGAGAATTGTTAGACAAATTCTTCCTGTTTCCCCTTTTGAGATGAATTTAACCTCGAGCTACAAAGAGACTATCGACTAAAATACTGTATGTGTGTGTGTATATTTATTCGAAATGATAAGATTACATCATAGATTCTGTCAGAATCAAACCAAACCGGACGGATGTCATATATGTTAATAAAACAACGAAAGAATTTCTTTGAAATCAAATCTTTTTTCCCCCTTCTATTGACTTACTAAATCGAGTGTCCAACTGCCCGATGTTGAAAATGAACAATGAGTTGTTGCTGATGAACACGATGTTGATGATGACGACGATGAAATCGATGGAGATAACAACGAACGATTTCGATATAATTGTTGAATAAATTCACTTGTTATTTCCGATGAATTAGTTAAGAATGGATAGGTAGTCATGAGTTCACATGGTTCAGTAAAATTTTCCCATGATAAACTTCGTAAACGTTTCGATCGTTGTTTTACCTGTTCAATGATGAACACAAAGTGACATGATTAAAAATCAATTTCTTTTCAATTTACGTGATCGGAATGTTGATCTTCAATTGAACTAGTTGTTAATGTTGATATTCGTTCGATCACATGATAGATTGACGCACATTCTTTACGAATATTCTAAATAAATAAATATTTCTCGTTCTAATCAATCTAGATAAGATCATCAAATAATAGTTAGTTGCTTTTTTTTTCCTTCATTTTTCAACTTATATAAACATACATCATTTTTTTCATATCATATATGTGTGTATATATAAAGTGAATGAATAAGTTACATCATCACTGTAAATGCTTGTGCGTCTCTCCTCAGTTTAATATAATATTAAATGCGTGTGTCACTTTCATACGTATGCTTTGAGCTATCGTTTGTGTGTAAGAGGTTCACCACTACCATAGTCATCAACAACGAAGGTCAGCAGCAAAGAAAGGTGAACTAATGATAGGAAAAAAAAGAGAAATCTCCCTTGAGGTATAGTTACACTGAATTTGACCATCAGTTGTGCGTGTTTGTGATGTACTTTGCCTGATTATTTATTCAAAGAAAGATGCGGCAGTAGTGACCTGTCGTTCTACAGACGGTAATCTGAGACATGTATTGACCCATCAATATGGAGTGTATAGTTTATGAACGGAAATCAACTGACAAGAAAAGATAGACAGACAGACATTTCAAGTGGAATGGTCAGTGAACCATCGTGTGGAACACCATCTGGAAGTATGTCTTCTCATTGTCTTTTAAGTTGTGCTAATAAAATTAATTAATACCTATTCGATTTCGTTGTTAACACTTCAAACTATCTTCAATTGATTTGTTAGATACATAATCAAGCAAGTAGAAAGACAATTTACTTACAATGAAAACTTTTGTTGTTGATGATATTGTTGTCGGCCGAGTGACTATTTCTTGTTTCATGATAGAGAATAAATGATTAAATGAAGAAGGAGCAATGTCCGGTGATTTTTTTTTCTTTGAATCTGTCACATCTGCTTTCCTTGTTCATTTATTTTACTCATCGAATGAATAGTAACTATACTATCGATGATTGCTGACCCTTTCTTCTTCTTCTTCTTCTTCATTATTATCATCAACAGGAACAAGAAAAAGAAAAGAAAAGAAAGATGCAGAGAAATAATTGTTTCAGGACATATGTTAGCATCGTCTGCCTTTATAGGTCCTGTCAAGATAGGAAATGACCAAAAGGCGGATTATGAAATCGAAGTTTTTTCTTCTGTTGTAATTACTCGCAGATTTTCCTGCTTGCTTTCCCTTTTCTCACTTATTTTCGGCAGAGAATAAATGCTTTGATAGAATCTACAGTGACCTTTTTGCATGGGGATAAATGAAAAAAAAAATCTAGCCGATTATCTTCTTTACTATTTATCTAAGCCTGTCTCTCTACCTCTTGCATGACGGCTGTTCGTAAGACCATTGATGTTAATTGATCTAAAAATCGTTCATATTCTTGCCGTTGATATTGATTTTCAGCAAATAATCGTCCATTTTCTTGTCGAAGTTGTTGAATATGTTCTTCAAGATTATTTGCCTGTTGTGAATCAACACTTGTTGCACACTAGATACAGATATAGACAAATGAAATGTTTAGTTTGCTTCTATTTACCATCGCCTCAAGATGATCAATGCGTTTGTGTAATTCGACATTTTCATTTTTGAGATGTGACACACGTTCATCAAACTCACGAATCTTCGTCTAAAACAAGTCAAAATAATGAAGTTAATCAGATACAAATTGTTTTCTTTTACTTCATATAACGAAGGATCCTGTAGTTTGTTCTTCCATTTGAGTAAGATACTCATATTTGCCGATTACTTTAGATTGGCCATGACTAAAATGAAATGTTCTATTCTAGGACATGTATGTATGCATAGAAGTATATATATACACTGGCACAGATGCGTGTGTATATATGTGTAGGAAACAAAAAGAAAAAAAAATGGATGGACGAATGCAAACGAAATTCTCTCTCTCTCTCTCTCCTCTTCCTTTCTTTCATTCATTTATATTTGAATGTCAATCGGCTCGACTATGTGTATACAAGTGCGTATAGTTCAATGAACAAATGAAAAAAGAAAAGGAAGAAAGATGAATCGATCGATCGATCGAAAGAACGAACGAACGAAAGATTTCGATCGCAGCTGGTATTATGTATTAAACATCGACAATCTTGCTGTATATAATTGCTTATACATACAGTGAAGGTTCATTTTCTATTTATGCAGTCTAGACTACAGCCATATAGAACTTCTCATCGTTCAAGTATTCGTACGAACATCAGGAGAAATATGTAAAGAAAAAGGAACAAGAATAATAATGTTCGAAACCATTTCAGATCTGTAGATTCATTTACTCTATTTGTCAAAATGGCACAGAAGCATGCACTCACTCACTAACGATCGTTTGGTCTTCCGCACCATTGATGCTTTTGTATGATTTGAAGCTACTTTTTATTCACTCTTTACTATTTCTTTTCATGCCATCCACTGCCTACCTACCTAACTCTCCGTCTTGTAATTGAAATTGCGCAATAAAGTTTAACAGAAAAAAAGAAAGAAAGAACAGAATGTCAACGAAAGAAACGTAGCGGCGATTACATTAAATGAGATGACCCTAGGCGATCTATCAGGACCAAACAGCGTATGTATAAAGAGTAAAATAAAAAAAAGAAACTTCGCGTGTCAAATGATGACAATGGAAGCAGCCCAATGACTGACCACAAATATTTCTATTTATATGTACACACACACACACTTAATAAAATAGCCACTTTCTTGATTCTAATCTTTTTCTCTTTTTCGTGTCCAGGGTGTTGACATATCATCGACAGACGAACAACATATAAAACAAAAGATGATGAGGATGATGATGAGGCAGAAAGTGGTCCGGCTTTACACATCCATCCATTATATAATTGATGTTTGCCATATACAAACTATCCCTTACTTATCTCGCCATTCATCATAACAATGCGAAAAAAAGAGCTTATTTTCTACATTACAGTGAGAGAGAAAAAAGAAAGAAATGAATGAATGGATGAGATTTAGATACTCTTATAATCAAACGATATATAAATGACTATCACTACTCACCTAGTCTCTTATTTGTACTATTGTTATGTTCGTAACGGCTTTGTTATTCCTTTTTATGTCGAGATAATGATAAAGAGAAGCAAATTGTGTGCGTGTTTATGTCGATCTTTTTTTAGAATAAAAGGATGTGGCTGATGATCGTCTTCTATCTATCTATCTATCTATCCATCCATCCATCTAACTATCTCTATCTCCCTCTTGTATACCGTTAAAGAAGAAGACGAAGAAGAGACAAATGTCTATATGTCGTTTAGCTGACAAACATTACCATTCCTACTCTCGTCCTGTCTTTTTTTCCTATCACTCGCGCTCTTCGAGAAGAACAAGGACTGAGACATCAAACGTGTGTATATGTGTGATGCTATCCTATCCAGCAGTGCATGTTTCTTTCGTCGAAAACATTGTCTGCAATTAGTGCATCTTGTGTTTTACATTCTCGTTCTCTCGTTTTCTTCTATGTACATATTTATTGAATATATCAATCGATTATTTCTTACTTCTTCTTCTTTATCTGACAATCAAAAATGATAATCTTTTTGATCATGTCATAGTATACATGATTGAAACCCACCTTCTCTCGTCATCGTTAAGACATGCACTTATATTGAGCTTAATACTCCTCATTCTCTTCTTCTTCTTCTTCGGCTCGTCTGTCAAACTGAGTATCAATTACCATTGTGCAAATTTTTTTTCTTGCCGTTGTGTAATGTCGAAGTCATCTGAAAAAAAAACAGCGAGAAAAACTTTCTTTTCCATGCAGCAGAAAAAAAAATATTTAGAAAGAAGAAACCAAGGATGTTATAATATGCTCCATGTTCTTCCGATAGGAAAGGAAAGTTACTCACTTGCTAATTGATTCAAGGTTAAGCAACAACTATGTCGTTAGGCAGGGAAAAAAAGAAAGGAAGCCGATGAACGATAGCCTTAAACATCTATCAATGCGTTTATCTTTATCTCTTATTCTGCGCACGATTGCTCATAACTTGACCTCGTTGTTCTAGTAAGAAAAAACGACTAGGCAAGGTCATTCGTTTCAGTAACCGTTGTCCGTAGACATATGTCAAGTAAACTCAACAAACAGAATTTATGCATTGCTGAAAATCATTCTGTTGAACTAACCGACATGGAAATGAATGAGAAGAGAAGTACAGTGGTGGACAAGCAGGAGTGCACTCAACATTTGCAAAGAGAATGAAAATCGACGGATAGAACAGAGAAAGAGGAAGAAGAAGGAAAAAATCGGAGGAGGAAAAAGAAACTGACACTTATGTCGATGAACAGATTAGATTGGGGAGTTAGGCGATTGATGTTTATTGTTTTCATGGAATAAATGTCTCGATAGCATCATTCAAGACAATATCATCCTTTAGAGAAATAATAATAACAATAAAAAGCAAAAAAAAATTCGATGTCGTTTTGATGATGGACATTTTGTCACTCTTATTATTGTATATTTGTACATTTCATTTCTATATATTCATCACCTTGACCAGAGTATGAACTTGATGTATATATATATATATATATATATTTGATCAAATCAAAGTAATAAAAATCAAAACCTTATAACACAAACCATTCTGTTGTATTATTTCGAACAATGACAATTATAATGTGTAAATAGAACGATAAAGAATCTTTCTTTACATATCAACGTCTACGAAGGCCGAACAAAGGTCAATTATATATATGTGTGTGTATGTTCAGCAACTGTATGATTATCACTGAGTAGTATATAATTGTCTACGAGAGAAAAAGATTAGTTGAGCTAATCAGGTGTCGATCAATGATCGAATGAATACTCAACTTGAAATCATTGAACTAATCATGACTTTCTTCTCTAGTCATTAGTCAAGCCTTTAACACGATGAATAAAAGAAATTTGTCTTATTTATTCGTTCGTGATATATACAAAACGACATCGGAATTCAAACTGCTATTCTCTCATATACATTTGGTTAATGTCTGTTTTGGTAATCTATCGACGATAGAAGATTTCTATTCATGCATGAAACAAAGACAGTTGTTGATGTTATGAAGATAGATAATGATAATTCTTTTACGTTAGAATGATATTACAACAGAAAGTAGTTTGACATTCCTTTTTTCCTGGTATGGAAATAGACAAAACAAAAACAGTCGATCTCATTTTTTGAGTTAATGAGATCGAACGCGAAGATCTGCCGTGACAGAAAGGAAATCTTATTCGTAAATAAGCAATAGTAAAAATGAATATTTTTCTGACAAACAGTTTAATGGTATCGAGTGTGTATTGGAAAGTGTTTAGTAAACAAAAAACATGTGTCAATGTCAACTGTTTGATTTTGACGAGTAATGACAGCTAACAAGCAAAGAAAAATATCTAATCCATTAAAAGCAAATCTATAGACGAAACAATATTAATTTGTCGTTTTTCAATGTCGTCTCTCGAAAAAAGATGATGCTTACTGTGTGTGATTGACTAAGTTAAATGTCAATTGTATAGATGACATTTGAATTTAATTTTCCATGTTATTTATTAATCAAAAGAATTTTTCTTTGAAGACGGAAAAAAATAAACAACGAATACTAATTCAATATTGAGAGAAATTCTTTCGTGAACATCATTCACAAGTTTCTTTCGCTAGAATTCCAAGGATTTATGCTAATGATTATCTATCTCAAAAGGTTATCATAATAAATTTGCCGAATATTAGATTAAGCGAAATAAAAGCGAACCAGGTGGCGCTTGATCATAAAACAAAACTTTCGTCGAGTATCACTTCATTTTATTACCAATTATAGACATCAGCTTGTGCAATAATTTGCACGAGAGAAAAAAAATGCATTGTAATTTTGTCATTCTTTGTTTTTTTTTCTACGTATATCTTTTAATGTGATGAAAGATAACAAACAGTAAAAAGACGAGTTTTATCAACAACAACAACAAAAAAGAAAAGAAAACATTTCGCACTTTTTCGATTCGTTTGCGAAACTTCGATCCCTGATGGGTAATTTGTTCAGTAAATCATGTGACGATGATAAAAATCTCGAAACATTCTCTTTGATTTGGCTTGATGCTGAAGTAAATATAAAAACTTACAATATCAAAGCTCAAGAAGAACTTAGAGAATCAATGAATCAATTAAAAACCTACGAGTATGCAGAACCATGTCAGAACGATATTAAATCATTATCAGACAAAGATCGAATTATTTTTCTGTGCAGTGGTTCCTTAGGAGAAAAGGTCGTTCCCAATATTCATCATTTACGACAGGTGTATTCGATCTATATATTCTGTCTTAATGATGAAAGACATAGACAATGGTCGAGAGAATATATCAAAGTAACTGGCGCAATTCTTTGCTTTAAAAATTTCATCCTGTTTTGTCCTCTAGGTTCGCGGTGTTTTTACACGTAAAAGAGAATTTATTGAAAAGATTCTAAGTGATATCAAAAAAGAAAAGTTCAATCGAGTCGATGAACAACTATCGATTAGTCTATGTGATGGCAAAGATTGTTCGGATAGATTACTTGCTCAATCGACTCAAGATTTTATTTATTCACAAATTCTACTCGATACTCTTCTGAATTTACGGATGACAGATAGAGAAAAAAATGTACTTTATTCATTATGTCAAAAAGAATATGCATCGAACAATGCTGAATTATCTCGAATCAATCAGTTTAAAAGTCGTTATTCATCAGCTGATGTCATTAAATTGTATACCGACGGTAATTTTCTCTATAAAATGTTGATAAAAGCATTACGAGTTCAGCATATTGATCGATTATTTCTATTACGTTATATTATCAGTGATATGCAACAACAAATAAAAAAAAATCATCTACATTCATCATCGATTTGTGTTTATCGTGGTCAGTTGATGTTTCGAACTGAATTTTTCATACTCGAACAATTTCGTGAAAAATTCATTTCGATCAATGCTTTTCTAACGGCTATACCTGATCGTGATGCGGCGAGACATTTTCTTTCTGCTGCCATTGCTACTGATGATGTTGAAAAAGTTCTTTTCGAAATTCATGCCGATGGAACATTGGACAATATTCAACCGTTCATGAATATTCGATCGACTAGTTCCAATGAAGAACAAACGAATATTCAATCGGCTAGTTCGAATGAACAGCAAATTTTATTTTCAATTGGTTCTATTTTTCGACTAGATGACATCGGTTTAGGAGAAAACGGCATGAAATTTATTAAAATTACATTATGTCCAAAAAATCACGAGGAACTACAACCGATATTTAATTATATTGAAAATACCTACGGAAATGCAAGTGTATCACCGCTTCCATTCGGTTTAGCTCTCAGAAAATCTAACAAATTCGACGAAGCAGAAGCTTACTACGAGCACTTAATCAAAATTCTTTCTTCAAAACATCCCGACGTTCTAGAATGTGGGAGAGCTCTACATGAAATCGTTGGCGAACGACATAGTTTCGAAGTTGTTCAAGAAACTTTTCTAACTGTCGAGAAGAAATTAAAAGAAAACAATTTTCTATCGGCATACGAATACTGCAAACGAGCAAATGACTTTCGACAGAAACGACAATTTCAACGTGCCATAGAATATTATAAGAAAGCTTTGGAAATCTTTGAAGGTAATCAACGAGAAGTTGGCCGATGCTGTAAAAGTCTTGCTCAAGTTTATCAAGAAGATGGACAATATGACGAAGCATTGAAATGCTACAAAATAGCTCAAGAAGCCCTTCGAAATTATCTCCAACCAAATCATCCGGAATTAAATGAGATTGATAGTAGTATCGAATTATTATGTAAAAAATAATTCTTTGTTGTTTTTTTTTATTTTAATTGAATAAATAAAAGAAATAACGAAGAAAATTTATTTCAATCGAAAATTTCTAATCGCCTATAATGGTATTTTTGAGCTTTTCGAAGAAACCAGCTGTCTCTTTTGCTGCTGCATTTGCTTTTTTATTAACGGTATTAGCAGCACCTTGTGCAGTATCTTTAACTTTTCCTGTAACATCTACTGCTGTATCTTTGACCTTTCTTCCCACTGTAAGAACAAAAACTTAGTTTCTTCTCAGTTTTCAAATCAATTTCACTGACTTTTTTCACCGGTAACTTTTGCTTGATTCAAAGTTCGTTTGGTGTTATTTTCGACTGCTTTAGCGGTTTCTTTGGTTTCTAAATATTCATTTGTAATAAAGAATATTCATTCAACAAATATGTTTACTTTGAATGACTGTTTCACCCGCATTTTTTGCTTTGTTACCAACTAGAAATCGAACAATAAATCTACTGCTATGCAAAAATTCAATTGCATTTACCGTTTTCAACACCCTCTTTGAGATCTTCAGCTCCTTTTTTTACTTTATCTTTGGTTGTTTCAACAGCATTAGTAACACCAGTCTTCGCTCGATTCACACCACTTTGAATTGTTTTACCAGCTAAATAAAAGCAACAATTAACATGAACATTTCATATCATTTATGTTCATTTACTTTTGTCGAAAACTTCGGCTGTATCATCTACGATGTCTTTGCCGGTGTTTTTAGCTTTGTCAACACCTTTTTCGATATTATATTTAGCATCATCTTTTGCTGCTTCAACCGATGAAACAACTAAACACAAGACGTTCGTCTTAACTATTCGATTGTTTCGTTACGTACGATTATTTGTTCCACTTTTGACTTTTTTTGCAGACTAATAAAACGAAACATATGAAAACATTGTGTCCAATATTATCTATTACTTTGTCAACAGCTTTTTCAAATGTTTTACCGATGCTTGATTTTGAAGACATACTAATCGATATTCGAATGAAATAAAAAAAAAAGAACAAGTTGCACACAAACACAAATAGAAAATAAATGAAAATGTTTGTTGTCAAGTGCTAAACTAGCTCGACAAAATTGAAGAGCGCCAAGAAATGTTTCAACTCATTTTTCATATCCATTTCTTTTTTACTTTTACTTAATATGCCACGTCTCGGGTAGATTATAACTCAACTTCTATGAGTAAATCTCTATCATTATTCATTGCAGATGCGATAGACATGTCGAGAAATCAGAAATGGAAATAGCCGATCGAGTATTTGACTTACGAAATCGTGTTAAATGGCTCAGTGAGAGTTTTCAAAAATATTCATTGAAAGTTTTTGGATTTGAATATCTTTTAAAGAAAATGTTGAATATTGTCTACTCGGTGATCAAAATAAAAAATTAACGAAAATGAAAGTTCAACGACATAATATCGAATTAATGAATGATAATTTGAGAAAATTATTTAGTAAATCTTCAGAAAAGGTTTGCGTTTTCTTTTATTTTTGTAAATACGATTTGTTCTTTCAGATTCTATCAAATTCATCTGGTGATAATCAACAGTTTGTTGTAAGGTTCGAATGAATATGCTTATTTTTAATAAAAATCTAATTAAAATTCAGCAGGAAGATCTCGAATGTATTCATTATAAACGAAATCAAGTTATTCAAGAACGAAATCAATTAATTTTCATAAAAAAATCTCTCGAAGACCGTCTCGAATGTCTACGCAATCAATTGACAACAAAATCCAATTGTTCGATCAATCAACCTATCCAAGTTCGACCGACCGCTGATTGTCAACGAAATTATTTCGATTTAGGATGAGAATAAATCAACGAGTCAACTACGTCAAATTCAAGATCGATTGTCAAATGTAAAACTCATTCAACGAACATTGAAAACTTGTAAACAACATTTACAATGTGTAAGCACAAGAATTCAAAACTCGACGAAGGTTTTATTTTGCTAAATAGGATTTAGATTTACTTGAAAAAGAATTACCAAATTTAGAAAAACATATCGACGACAAATGTCAAGAAGAGAAATTTTTAAGGAAAAAACTCATGAAGATTCTCAATGAAAATAAACGATATATGGTGAGATGGAGAATTTATTGAATATTGATCGAATAACACTGTCGTTTTCTATTAGAAAACTTATGAACAACTTGTCAATCAAACGGAAGTTCAAGTTTGTATTCGATGAAATTCATTTCTAATCAACTGAATTCCCGGTAGAACCGACAACGACGTGTTTTGCACGAACAAGCTATGACTTCAGTTGCCAAACAACTTGAAAATCAATATCAAACACAGATAATAGGTAAATGAATTCGAATATATTTTTTTAACAGTTTTAAAAATAAGAATCAGTCTCACCTTCAGCTGTCAATGACATGACAACATCGATAGACTCTCAAAAATTCAATAATGGTACTACATCATCTGCTAATATTCAGCCAAATCAAATCATTCCTATGAATAACGATGAAATTCTCGAGATTCGTTATTTCTACGATCAATTCTACAGTATCATCATGGCTGGATATCCAATTGATATCAGCGTACGTTGAGTTTTTTGTTTAACAAAATATTTATGAATATTCTTGAAAAGACTGAACTCACTCCAAATGATTTCTCAACAAAAACAAATGCGAGTTAGTATTCAAATAAGAATCTCATTGCATTTTAGCATAAAATTCAATTTAGTGTTAACAATGATCAATCGAATGATCGAAGAGAAAGAACAGATCAATCAACAAATCAATCGAATCGATCAACTTTGGAAACAAATCGATTTATCAATAAATGCAAAAAAGGACACGTACGTTAAGTAAATTCATCAGCCTCGTACAATCTTCGCTTTTTTTTCTTCAATAGACAAGAGAAACTTTTCGATACAATGATCGAACAACGAAAAGATCTCGAAATGTTTTACATCAACGATACAATTCAAGATCAAAATCGTATCATACGACACATCAATGATTTTCTTGTTGTTCTAGCAAATACTCTTGATGAACATATTGATCGACAAGTAGATGTTGAGAATACTTTCGATAGATTACTATTATTATTATGTCTTCGATCTAGCTGATCGATGAGCCATCTCGTGATTTCATTGAACGACTTGAATATATTTCAAGTCTAATAATAAAAACAACCAAAACTTTACAAACAGAAGTAGATTATTCATTCATTGAGATTAAATCCTGGCTAAAATTTAGTTGTTTAGGATCAGCAGACTCCTGTCGAAGAAAACTCACGTAGAGAGACGACACAAAATAGTTAATTAATCTGTTTTTGTTTTGTTTTGTAGATATTTCAAAAGAATCTCAATCGATAAGTTCGAATTTATCATTAGGTTCAAAACGAAATTCAATGAAGAAAAAGTTTTATTGAAAAAGACCTTTTGCTTTTCCAGCTACAACTTGACTTTCGTTCATTAACATTTGTTGTTCTTGAAAACGTTGCGATATGCGTTGAGTTACTTTGAGAAATTTTTCCAAACAATTCGTCACACATTGATTCTATTTCAAAATAAAAACACAACGATTACAATTTGATGTTTTAATATAAAATACTTCAGCATCGGTTGTTTTTCGACCGGTGAAATCATTGATACAGTCTGTAAAACATGTTTCAGCTATGCGATTGTATTCACGGAGAAATTCTCGTAACTAAATCAAATCAAAATGAAAATCTTCGAAAGAGAATTTTACTCGAATACAGTAGGCAATTGATCTTCGAAATTAGGAGCTGCTGGTGCAACAGGTTGAGCAGGTTTGCTTGATGACCAACCGAAAACCATTTTAGAGTTTTTTTTTAAATATAAACGATGTTGAATCAGAAAAATCTATATTTTATTTTTCGACTAGGACTTTTTTCATCCAACCGAATGACGAACATTCTTCAGGAATCATACGTTATCTCGATAGATGACTATAGTTACTAAATCTACTAGAGGTCATTACAACCCACTCTCTTGTGTTTTCATTTATTTCATATACATAAATATATATTTTATCCAATAAAGTTAAACATCATATAAAAAACGAACTGTCCAGACATATTATACACATACACACAGATACACACATATATATATATATAGAAATAGTATTGCAAATATCAATATCTTTATGAACAATAGATCATCATTTAAAAAAAAAGAAAAAGAAAATCTATTACTGTTTTCGCACTGTATCACTACTACTCGCGTGTGTTTGTTCATTCGCCTTATTCTCATCGTTAGTATTGAAAAATCGACTTGGACAAATATGAAAACGTTTTAAATGTGATGTGTACTGTTCGAGATAGGACGATATACCGAACACAGCTAGACAAACTGGTTCATGATATTGACTATCAGTAATCAAAGCCGTTGAGATTTGATTATCTTCTAAAGCTATTTCTAGTTGTTGATTTAATTCACGTAATTGTTCACTTGTTGTACATTCGTATAATTGTTTGACTTCACCGTGATGATGCCATGTTTTATAGGATAACAATTGAGAACGATTCGACATGATTTGATCGTAGAGATCGAATGATGCTTGAGCTATATTCAATAGACAAGATGAAAATGATAGACCTGGATGACCTGTATTGATGATGAATTGCATACAACGAGGATTGGTTGCGTAGCATGCTTCATCCTCACTTGTATCAGGCTAAAGAAAAGTTTGGGTGAAATATAAAACAGAAAACAAAGAACGAAAGTACTTGTGAAACACCAGGCGATGACGGAGGAGACGGCTGAATTTGATCGTTTAATAAAAATGCAATCGCGTCTTCTAAATTTCCGACTCGATGTAAAGCCTATTGATATTTTTTCAAAAAAATCATTTTTATTCGATAAGTGTGCTTTTTACTTCACGAGATTGTTCTTGTGAGAAACCCATGTCCATGAGCACAGCAAGATTATCAGCTGTTGTATTTGATGCAGCTGCATTCTGCATGATAAAATTGTTTATTTCAATTTCGACAGTTGAATAACAAATATCAAATCGAATAAATGATTTCGTTTGTCTTTTTTTACAATAGAACTGAACGTAATAGTAGTAGTAATAATAATAATGATTCAATTGAGGTTTTATTGGTTAGCGAAAATAGAGATGACTATTATTGACATAAAAAAGATGTCGTCGGTCGGCAATGATATTTCTTTATCTGAGCGAGATTTCGTTTGATAAATTGAAATCAAAGTAAAAAAACAGCGATTTGAATAAATTAATTGAGATTTCATTGTCGAACGTCAATCATTTATATTTTTATTGACAAACTGCGAAATCTAATAAAAAAAAATATGTCATAAGCAAATATACACAATATACGATCAAATCTTCTTCGGATTAAGTCCACAATAGATCGTTCTCGAATATTTCATTGATGTCATCAAGTTTACTTCCGAAAACAAGTGTAATGTACGTCTTATCTCAATGCGTATTGCGTAGTAGATACGAAAGCAAATTGGTTGGTTTTCTTTGATGTGACATTCATATTTTTGAAAAATAACTCTTTTTATTATTCGGTATTATTCCGCCTACGAAATCACAGCATCTTCTAGAACTAGAAAGATATTCTGCAATCAGTAAGTAATACATGCATGCATGCATGCATTGATTGCGGGCCTCATGGAAGAAGAATATCATTGCAAGACGACGATTTTCCTTTTTCATTGGCAAAAACTCGAGTTGTTGATATTACATTGACTTTGGGCGACAGAGGAAAAAGAAAAGACAGCGGAACAACTATTTTCTCCTTGTACTCATCAGCAAATATCAGAGAAAAAAAGAATCAGAAACGCAAAAGAAGCCAGTACTGTTAGAATCATACAATATTGATATCCCCTTGTTTGCTATTTTTTTGTCTCTTTCCTATTTTTTTTCTTCTCTTTTTTTCCTCCATCCTCTTATTCATTTACTCTACGATACAAATAAACGCTAGCAAACATGTACAATGTGATGTTTTTTCTCAATGATTGACTGTCGATCAATTGCGTGTTATTACGTTTGTTCTTTGATATTGAGAAAAAAATTCTGTCTATTGATTTTAGAAGATATTCTACGATGGTTTTACGTGTATTTTTTATTTCTGCAACCGGTCGTCGTGATATACGTAAACGACAGATTCATGTTTTTAATGTTCTTACGTCGTGGAAATTCGAATACGAATCCATCGATGTAGCTGCGCCTGAAAATGAACAAGAACGTGATTTTGTGATCGAAAGTGGAAAGAAAACTGACGACGGAAAGATCATGTTGCCACAAATATTCAAAGAAGAAGAATGTTGTGGAGATTATCTGGATTTTTTACAAGCAATTGAACATGAAAAATTACAGTTATTTCTTAAACAGATAACACAAGAAGAATTTGATGCTATGGAAAAAACACGAAATGGTGAAAAAGAAGAAACAAAAGAAGAAGGCGCAGAAGATGGCGAAGAAAAACCAGAAGGAGAAGAAGATGGTGAAACGAAAGAAGAAGGTGAAGAAGATGGCGAAAAGAAGGAGGGTGAAGAAGATGAAGAAGCTAAAGAAGATGGCGAAGAAGATGCCGAAACGAAAGCAGAAGGTGAAGAAGATGGTGAAACGAAAGCAGAAGATGCTGAAGAAGATGCTGAAACAAAAGAAGATGAAGAAGAAGGAGAAGAAGAAAAAACTAAAGATGAAAATGAGGAAGAAACTGGTAAGTTTAAGATTTAAAGTATCAAAATCTATTTTCACTGTTTAGAAGAAACAAAAGAAGAAGAAGAAGAAGAGAAAGAAAAAGCTGATGAAAGTGAAGAAAAAACAGCCGGTAAATTCGTGTACAATTTGATTTAGTTTGTTTTTGAATTGCTATTTCAGATGATGAAGCTGAAGAAGAAGAAGAAGAGAAAAAACCTGAGAAGAAAGAAGAAACGAAAGCTGCATCAACTGGACGTCGAAGACGTGGTTGGGATGCAGATGAATCCGATTCAATGAAGAAATCCGAATCAAACGATGATGATACATCGACGAGAAAGGAATCAAATGCAAGTGAGAAAAAAGAAGATGACGAAGGTAAATCAATAGATTAGGAACGTATTTGTTCTAAATTCATTTTCTTTATAGAGAAAAAACCTGAAACAACAACGACATCGCGTCGTCGTCGTGGTTGGGATGAAGACGAAAAGAAGACCGAAGAAAAACCGAAAGAAGAAGAAGCGAAGAAAGAAGAGACAACGACCACTGCCGCATCAAGACGCCGACGTGGCTGGGATGAAGACGAAAAGAAAGCGGAAGAGAAACCGAAAACTGAAGAAAAGAAAGATGAAGACAAAAAAGAAGAAGAATCAAAAACAACGTCTCGACGTCGTCGCGGTTGGGATGAAGACGAAAAGAAAACTGAAGAGAAACCAAAAGAAGAAGAGAAGAAAGATGAAGACAAAAAAGAAGAAGAATCAAAAACAACATCTCGACGTCGTCGTGGTTGGGATGAAGACGAAAAGAAAACCGAAGAAAAACCCAAAGAAGAAGAGAAGAAAGAAGAGACCGCGACGACCTCATCACGACGTCGACGTGGTTGGGATGATGATGATGAGAAAAAAGCTGACGAAACTAAAGACAAAAAAGAAGAACCCGAAAAGAAGAAAGATGACGATGATACGACTGCTAAGCCAGCAGGACGTCGACGTGCTGGTGGTTGGTGATTCGTTTTTTTTTCTATTATTTTTATTTATTTTATTTTCAATAACAAGTCAATAACAGTACGAACATGTTGTGTGTATTCGTGTGTGTGAGTTTTCTTTTCAATGAGATTGTAAATAAAAAAGAGAATTTCAATCTCTTTTTCATTTTCCTTTTTTAATAAAAGTACTATTTGACAAATCGAGACTATTCGTTCGAATCATTTGAGCGATTTCGTCAATGGAATTATCCGTTAGAATAGTTCGTTCTTTAATCGGATGTAGAATATATTTTCCACGTCGAAGATTTTTTAAAATCAAATTATTATCCATGTTTCTCAACGCTATCTGAATGAAATCCACACTTTCACTATAGACAGCCATTGATAGACCTTCGATTTTAGCGATTGTTCCCATGATAAATTCTTGAAAACGAAAGTCCGAATCGATTTCATAACGTAAACGATCTTTATGTATCAATTGCATGTAACGATAATGTTGACGAAGAAGTTGCCGTGACCAACGAACGAGTGGACTGAATGTTGCCGTCCAACTAGCTGCTGGAAAAATATCCGATTTTGTTTTTGGCCAAAGAAGCCACGTATCATTCGTTTTGACAATATTATCACACAAAAGATCGGTTTGATCGTTAGCAAAACGTTCGAATAAATTCGTCATATTTCGTACATCGAACCATTGTACATCATGTTCAATAATCCAAGCATGTTGAAAGAAATTATGATGATATAACCAAACAATGGCTCGATCCCATGCAGTGAATTCCATACGTGGTAAACGTTTCATGAATTTAACACCGAATTTAGTCAGATATTGATTGGTAACATGCACAAATCGATGAGTATACGAACGTTGACTTCGATTTGTATGCGATGGTACGTTATCACCACGTGAATCGGAATTTATCTGAAAAACTTTATCTAACATAACGTACACATCGACGCCGGAGCATAGCAATGCACGAAAATTACTCCATACTTGAGGAAGTAAATCAACTGAAAGGATCATAGCTAAATATTGACGATTTGTTCGATTGAATACGATTTCTTTCGGACATATGAATAATTTATCATCATCATCATACAAATCAAAATCATTCGTATGATTATGAACAAGAACGACATCGACATTTGTTCTATTATCCAAATAAAATAGGAATACCACTGGAGTAATAATCAATGCACAAAATAAAAGTAAACAACATCGACGTGGAAGAGAATGTAACGTTCTTTCTCGACGTGTTCGTTTCATTGTCAATTTTTTTCCTAGTTAATGATCACACGACTCCTCATCACCTTGTTTTTTTCTTCATCACACACGTGTTCTACTCATACATTTTCGAAATAGTCTACCGTATCATATTTTCATTCGCAATCACTTTACTTTCTATCAATGCAAAATAAGGATTTGAAAAAAAAACAACAAACGAACGTGATCAGACCGATGGGAAAATCGATGACACTATTCATTCTCGCGCTCACCAGGAGCACAATGACCCACGTAGATACGCGCGATGAACACAATCTGTATTATTTAATTAGATTGTTACAAGACAGAGGAAACAAATTCCACACGTTCGTTTTGTTTTCTTCTCCTCCTTCTTCTTCTATCATCGACTATGGGAATATTACCTACGAAATATTTGTCTACTTCTTGTTCGATAGATTTTTCCTTTCGGAAGAAATCACACCATTTCGAAGATCTATTACGTAAACTTGTCGACATTGTCAACGTGTTGATATACACGCTAGAACAGTTAGCATTAACTGTAAACGATGTGCTAGTGATATACACATGCAATAATATTCGATGATGAGTGGGCATTTATCAATGTTACATATTCAATAGGAAAAGTAAATCAATAAAGCGTAGATGAATTAAGTGGATGATGAACAAGCTGTGAAATTCTGATGATGATGATTGGAGCATCATTACATTGATGTAATCGTAGAAGAACATTCTTTCCATTGAATGATTTTAGTAAACAAATTTCAAATGTAATCTTGTCTCTTTTTGTTTCTTCCATCGGTCTCACCTTTTGATAACAAACAAGGTGCACAGAAATCAATCACCCACTGAGTGCAAATGGAAAAGTCGCACAATTTAAAATTTGTCAATAGTCTCATCAATGAAGGCACTTTAAGTTCGATAGACGAACAGTTATCTGTTTGCTATAGCAAAACGAATACAATTTTTGTCAATTATCTTCGAGCAATACTCGTCTTCCTTATTTTGACGCCATCAAGCATGTCAAATTATATCTGTTGGATCGTTTCATTTCCGTCTCGCCAATCATCGGCGCAGGGGACATCTTCAAACAAATCTATCAAAAGCAAAAGACATTTCTCAATGTTCCCTTTTTTTTTCGTTCGTTCTCTTTTGCTCTATGCAGTTGAAGATATTTCGTTTCGTTTCGACCAATGATTGGTGTCAACCACCTGTAGAGCATAAAATAGAAAGCGCGAGAGAGAAAGAGAGAGAAGGAGAAAAAAATTTGAAAACGAAAAAAACAGAAGAAGAAATATATCGTCAATCATCCCATCATTTGTGACTAAATACAAATTGTGCATTCTCACACTAAGAATATGTTCGCGAACCATTATTCTCCGACAAATGTTTATGGAGATTTTGCTTCATATAATACTTTAACAACAACAGCAACAACAACATCTCCAACAAGTTTAAATAATCCTAATAGTGATACATCATCACCACCGCCACTTTACCATCAACATCCGCATATGTTTTCGGCAGCACATTTTTCTAATGACAAACTTCAATCATCACCAGCAACTTATCCGTCATTTTCTATGCATGGTTTGAATATGAATGTCAATGTGACAATGAATCCAGCGTACATGCCGATGAATAATCAAATTTCACCGTCAGCTCCATTAAAACCATTTTATTCATCGGATGACAATGGTAGCAATCCATTAGAAGGTAAAGTTTTGTTCTTTATCACTATTGATACCTACTGTGTATGTCAAGAGGAATTAGCGTTTGATATTGAGGTGTTAAAGACTATTCCAATCGTTTTGAATACTGATAACAGAAAAAGAAAAAGAATGTCACTGGTAGCCTTAAAAGATAAGTCGAAACGAATCGATCAATCAATTGAATTGAAAAAGAAAACATAGTTTTCTTTATCATTGAAAATAATCTATGGAAAGTAGAAAAATGAAACAAGTTTCATTTAATCTAATCATTGATCTTCTATTTCGAAAAGATCGAATCGATAATAATCGATCAGACAGAAACGAATTTATTTATCATAGTTCGATCGAAAAAATGCCGAGAAGAAAGAAATTTCTTATTGATCTTATTTTTAATAGAAAAACCAACTAATCTAGCAATATTAAATGGAAATGAAACTCATTCAACTTCACAACAACAACAAGCACCATCACTTTCAATGCCAAAATTAACAGCAAAAGGCAAGAAAATTCGTAAACCTCGTACAATCTACAATCCACTTCAATTACAAGCACTTAATAAACGTTTCAATCGAACGCAATACTTAGCATTGCCTGAACGTGCTGAATTAGCAGCTATGCTTGCTCTTACACAAACTCAGGTGAGTTTTCGTTTTTATGGATGTTGTTCAATTGACACATTCAAGGTCGCATGTATAGCCTAGAGCACAACATATTTTATTGTCATTTCGTTGTTGCCTTCGTTTTCTTTTTGTGAGACATAAAAAATGATGAATCGAAGATCATCATTCATGATGTCCACTTTCAAATGAATATTGATGTCCTTCGCATGAGACGAGATAATGAAAAGAAAACATACGGAATGCCAACTGATTTGCGTAATTATGTTTTTTTTTCTTCTTTTCCGTAGTACAGTTAAAGTTCGATTGCAGAAAACGAGTCACGAGAAACAAAAAACAAAAGAAAAGGCGGGATGCATTATCGGCAAACTGAAATTGTATGAATATGCGAATTCAAAGACATATCAGCGGGGAGCTCACCATTGCGTGAACAATCGAAAGACGAGGGCAAATAGTCGGCTTATTTGAAGAAAGAGAGTACGAGAAGAGAACGAAAATGTTCTTATCTATAGTGACAACGCCTACTGTGGATACTACGAAATAAGATATGGATTTATTCATCTGAAAAAGAAGAAGATATTTGAAGTCATTTTGTTTATCTCAAATTCATTCATTCATTCTTTCTTTCTTTCAAAGAAGAAAAAGATCATTTGTGCTTACAGTTCAATTGAGATTTAGAATTAGGAAAAGAAAAAGTTAAAGAAAATGGGCGTTTCATATTTGAATAAAAAGGACATTTTCTTTTCATATACAAATCACGCATGTATTCAGTCTTTGTTCCCATTTTTTTTCTTCTTCTCTTCTTCTCGCTTTATGCTCACAAGACAACCTGTTATTAGAAATACACATTGTGAAAGAATATGAACAGGTAAAAAGATGTATATTGATGTGATGGTCAGTATAAACCCTGCGGGTATATTCGTTGTAAGATCTATGTGTGACATCTCTCCTCCCTTTACCTCCCATACATATTGTATATTGATGGGACAAGGACAATACATGATGACCGATACGCCCTTCACACAAAATGTAGTCGATAGAGATACATCAAAAAATGATGAAACTATCTCGAAGGAAAAAGAAGAAATGCTTGACTAAATCGATGAATGATGAACGATAAGAGTTATGCTTATTTATTTTCGTTTTTGTTGTCGACATTTCATTAAAATGATTAACTAATTTATTTTGTTTTTTATTTTATTGTTTAATCAAGGTCAAAATATGGTTTCAAGTATGTTTTTTGAATAATCAAAAAAAAATGAATCTTTTCAATAAGAACTTATCATTTCTCGTAGAATAAACGTTCAAAAGAGAAGAAATCCAGTCGACAAGGACCACGTTCTCGAGCAACAGCTGAATCAGATCTCAATGATAACAATGGTGAAGAAATGTATTCCGATGATGAAACAAGTTCAACATCGACAAACAACAATGATACATCACTTAATACAGCACAATCCTTAGCACCAGCATGCGAAAGTAAAGATGTTGATGTTCCAACAATGATCAAATCATCACCGAATATCTACGAACAGTCTTCACCACCGTCCTCATCTTCAACAAGCACGATTCCATCATATCCAACACATGATTTTCTTCGATCGAGTTCAATGCATTTTGATTACGGTTCTATGAATAGTTTTTGGCCAACACATTTATATGACACGACAAATAATACGAATGGTTATTATCAACAGCAATATCATCATCATCATCCACCAACAATTCACAGTTAATCATAGAAAACAAAACAAAACATTGCATAATGTTGTATTATCCGACTTGTACATCGATTTACTTTTTTTTGTCTTTTTTTCTTTCGTTTCGAAATAAAAAATCAACTGAATAAATACAAATACAAAAAAAAAGGCGAAGCGTGTTTTTATTTTATTTCATTTCATATCTGCTAAAACTCCAGATTCGATTAGAGGATTGAAAAATAATGGTGAAGTGATTAGTAATGTTCCAAATGACCATAGCCAACCTTTGATTTTATCAATTGGACTTGTCGGTTGAACAGGTAGTTTAATCATGATTTCGATTAGAATAAAAATGTTTTGTAAGATGAAAAACATCATATTTTTGCCGAATATTTTACAATCAATGAACCATAAAGCATATTCATGGATAAAACCGGATAGTATAAAAGCAAGAAAACCTTTAACTATATTATTCATTTCAATGAATTGAGGTATGATAACAAATGAAAATCGATGTAGAATTGATTGAACCATTGAATTCCAACGATGTGACCAAAAATCTCGAACACTTAACGAAATAAATGGAAACAAAGGAAATGTTGGTTTCATACGAATATTAAATGCCAACCAATAGAAACTAAATCCAAGATTGCTAGCAATATCGATTGATAGATAGAAAATGAAACACACGAGAAGATATCGAAAATAATAAATAATGAAATGAGATGATGATAGAGGAAGTGTCAACCATTCGATAGGTGTGAAGTAGATAATTATACGATGAAGAAGAACTTGAATTAGACCATGTTTTATAGCTGAATATGCTTCGTCACGAACATCTTGTTGTAATAATTCAGTTAATTTCTCTTCTGTTTTCGGTACATACGGAGAAGCAACAAGAAACATTAATATAAATCGAAATGGCATTTTTTGAACGTATGTCCATGGAAAACCAAATGAAAGTTCGATAAATTTTAAACTTAATGATATATCATATCCACTCAATGTATAAACTAGTAACGGTCGTTGAGTAAACCATGTCGGTTGATATCGTAAGAATATATAAACCAAAATGATACTTATTGAAGTTAACAATGAAATCACACGAAAAATAAAAAGGGAATTCCGATATCGAGCAATGTAGAAGCCAATAAAGAATACAATCATATGACAAGCATATGTTATGAGAACAGTAGTCAACATATTGTCAAACATGTTTGAAAAGAAAATAAAAGAACGAATGTTTTCTTCGACTCTTTGAAAAAGAAGCCATATCTCGAATGTATACAAACGATGATAATAATAATGATAACAGAGAGCTATCAGTACTGCATTGATTATCTTCTTGGACACATATTAATTATAAAGATATTGGTACTCTTATGCAATGGGAGATGAATAAAGATTGATTATTGTTATATCTTGGCTCAAATATACGTTCTGAATAGTGAATATACTATATGGAATGACATCTTACGTCAATTAACTATCGAGAAAAAAAAGAACATTCATAAAATAGACAAAAAAAAACAAGTCAATAATTTCCAGGATTTTTAACTGACATCATCAGGTAACATATCAGTTCTCGTACTTGGTACAGCGTTTGACGAATCATCCATTCTTGTATCAACTGTTATTTCTGACTTCTCTTTAACTGTATACCATTTACGAACGGGTAATGCCTGCAATCGATGCATCATACGCCAACTTGATGCTAACCAAACAATTCCAATAGCAGTACAAATAGCTACTTCGATAATATAAGAATATTGCTTGGGTAATCCACCGGCTACAAATGTAACGGCAGTATTCGATACCGTTTGACCGATATTACCCAGAGTACTGACTAATGTCATATACGTTCCACCAATACGTGGTTCACTTATTTGTGCATAGAATCCAACACGAGCTACGAGCTGTAGATAGATAATGGCTTCGTTTATAACGAATAGAACAATAAGAACCGGATAGAATACGTAAGGATATTGAAGTAATTGAGGTGTGAAGAAAACAACGAGACTGATTAGTATGCAGATAAATAATCGAGGTAAATATAATCGAGCAAACCAGATTAATGGTCGAGTAGTTCGAGTAAGAATAAGTGGTACAATAATTTTAACAACAATAATCGGCATTGTTATCAGACCGAGTCTGTCACGTGACATTCCATTACTACAAAACAAAAAATGATCAATTTCAATTCAAAATAAAATTGAATACAAATCATTTTACTCAGTTAAAGCTAGATTTGTTAGAAAATATGTAGCTGCATAACCAAATGGAGATATCAATAGAATATATGCTAATTCAAGCATACATCTTTTCTTGAAAAGTTTAATAACAGAAAGATATGTATGGAAAAATTTCAATTTTTTTTCTTCATCAACTTTTTCGGTTACTCGTTCACGAAAAATAAAGGCAACGAAACAAGTCACAACAAGAAATGCTATGCCCCAGAAACGAACAAATGCGCCTAATGTAAACAGACCAGTATCTTGCGTTGGAAGAGATAACGGTCGACGAATATATTGATTCGTAAAATTCGTTGATTCGAATGTGAGAAGAAATGATGAGCCAAGAAAACGCCCGAGTGTCTGGCCAATTGTTTGTGATGTCGATTGCCAGATAACATTTGTTGTTGAAAATAATGTTAGAGCCCATCCATCAACGCAAACATCTTGTGTTGCAGTGAGAAATAAAACGAAAAACATCGAAATAGATAATGAAACAATTTGTAAACTAGCAATCCATGATTCAATATAGAATGAGAAGACAATCAAACCTATACCGAGTATGAATTGAATAGGTAAGAGCCAAGTTTGTCGTCTGCCAAGTCGTTCAATGAAAAATACATCGATTATCGGTGCCCATAGTAGTTTTATACTGAATGGATAATGAGCTAAACTATAAATACCTTGTTCTTTCCATTGTTTGCTTACACCGCGAATGTAAACAGGCACTGATGTTGATAAACCAAGAACAACACCTTGTAGAATATAGAGTGTAAGTGTAACAAAGATACTCTTCAATGGTGCACTGATAAACATCTGATAAAAATAAATCAATTACGTTGTTTTGTTCGTGTCAAACGGTTGAATGATTTTCTTTTTCGTAGGCAAAAAAGATCTACTCATAGACTCATTTATATACAAAAAAAAAACGAGTAGAAACGAAGCAGCGTCGGTATTCATTTTGATAAGAAATGCGAAAAATATGTGTACATATAGATACAATTATACTATACGTGCTTCTACGTGACTAAGAAATATTTCAATCATAATTAGCAATAGGTATGAAATATTTCTCGTCTCAAACTATGAATGAAACTGCGTCGATAATGAAACGAAATAACATATTATAACCTTTTATTGATCAACAATAGCTTCTTAATCTTTTGTCTTGATTTAGTATTTAATAAAGATAAATAATGACATTTTAAAAGTACGTTTTCTTTTCATTTTATCTTCATCAATGTCCGTTCACATCCGTTAAGTTTATGCTTACAGAAAAAGAGTTTCTTTTCTATTTCGTAATAGTATATTTAATCCAGCTAATAGATCAGAAAACAAAGTTCCTATAAGAAAAACGCTAAGCTCCAAGGTTTAGCCTTTAGTTTGATATTAACTAAATCAAAGACAAGGTAAGTTCATTGCAAGCACAATCAAATTCTTCGAAACCATTCATTGAGAATAGAGTGTCTTTCATAGGTATACACATGTCAATATTTTCTTTTGCATCAGTATATTATTTTAATATAAGAACGTATGTGAGCAAGAGAACGAGAGAGAGAGAGAGACAGAAAAAAAATAAGATTGACTGTTAAGACAAGAGCACACTCGCGACTCAACGAGCATTGTCAACAAAGAAATAACAGTTCGTAGTTTTCACAATAACAACAACTGAAAAGAAAAGAAAAGCGAAATAGACGGAGGGGTGTTCATATTTTGAAAAAGAACAGATTCAGAATAAACACACACACGTACAAGTACGAAAAATGATAGACTATCTCGTTTTCGTTTTATTTTTCTTCTTTAAATTTAAGCACACACAAATAATAAGAAAGAATGATTGATTATCATTCCTTTGAATAAGTAAAAACCCCAAAGTGAGAAAAAAGAAAGAAAGAATCAAATACGGCAGATATAAATAACAAATATGTTCAACAAAAAAGAAAAAGAAAGAAAGAAATGTGAAATTAAATAGGGAAAGAAGATGACGAATGTACGAGTATCTTGAAAAAGTTGTTTCTTTTAGCAACAAATAGGAAAAACAAACAATAACACATTGACAACAATTTTTTTTTGGTAACAGCATCATACGTCCTCTTTCGCGTCGGACACTGTCGTCGTTGCAGAAGTTTTAGTCTTTTTCTTCAAAGATTTTTTTGGTTTTTTCACTTTTGTTGTCGCTTGTTGCTCGTCTAAAGAGAAGAAAAGAAATATGTTGTTTTGTTTTTCTCGATAGGATTGATTACCATCGGGTATAGGTGATGTGGCAGATCCATTGACTTGTACATCATAGCTAGTTGAGTTGGGCGTTATATTTGTGGAATCGACCATTTCAAAACTATTAGAATCACTACCACCAGCACTACCATTAGTCATCAAATGTGGGATAGGTGAAATCATTCCATGTGGACCACCCGGTGGCATTGGAAATCGTGGTGCCATTAGGAATGGATTGGGTGGAGGCATAAATGGTGGTGGAAAAAATGGAGGTCGAGGCATACCAAATAGTGGTGGGCCTAAAATAAGAAAAAAATGAACTGTTTTAATAAGAATACGAAAATATGTGTCAACTTACGAATTCGCATCATGTCCGATGGACTAGCAGCACCGGAATCATTACGTTCATGATCGATTGGTCTGAAACTGAAAAACAGTTCTTATTTATAATTTATTCTTTTCAAAAAGCAAAATCTTACTTATCTCCTTGTTGATACGGTAGTGTTGGTGGTGAACTACCATTTGTTTCTGGTTCACTGGATAATCGACCTAATCATAAGATGCAAATAATATTCATTCTTATCATCGTTCATCGATCTACTCACCTGTATTATTCAAATGTTGTGCAATTGGTTTATGCATTGTTTTTTCTTGCGATGATCGATCACTTTGAGCGTATTTTGTAATCCTAAAATAAATCAACAATATGTCTTCAATTCATCATCATCATCATCAGTTTATCTTACTGTCTCCTTAAGCCTTCACATTCTTTCTTTGCTCCATCCAATTCTCGAGTTAATCGCTTCACTTCCATCCATTTTTCATGTGTTTCATGTTGAAGTTTACTACATTCTTCACTGAATCTTGTCTGTTCACTTGTTAATTCTTTTTGAACATCTTCGAATTGTTTCCTACGATTCAAAAATGACTTATTATTTCAAAAAGTAAATCTAATTTCAATTACTGTTTAAGTTCAAGTTGTTGTTGAAGAATTCGAACTCGTTCTGTATCTGTTCGTGCTTTTCTAAGTTCAGCATCTGTTTGGCCGAGTTGTCGAATATGAAGATGAGCATCACGTTCTCTCAGTTCGAGAACAACTTTAAGTTTAGTCTCGAGCTCTCGACATCGATCTTTTTCTTGATTAAGTAATGAGTCGAATTCTTTGAGTCGACGTGTTTTTTCTTCGATTTCTGCATGAAGATTTCTCATATGTTGATTCGCTTTTTCGACATCAGAATCAATAGTTGACAATAATTCTCGCTGTTGTTGTTCTTCGTTCGTTTCTCCATTCGTTTCTATAGAAAATCAAACGAATAAAAAAAAAGTCGAAAAATAAAATATGACTTTGAATTACCGATTTCTTTTTCACTGACATCTTCATAGCTTCCATTTTCATTATCTTCGTCATCGTTGTTATTGACATTTTCTTTGAGTTTCGCGATCGTTTGATCTCGTTGTTCGAGAAGATCTTTCAATTGTTTCAATTTAATTGTCAATTCATTATTATCAACATCAAGTTGATTGAGACGTTCCTGAATTTGTTGAACTTCATCAATTTGTGCAAACCTATCTTGTTTAAGTTGTGTATTTTCGGATTTAAGATCATTGATAATTTGTTGAAGTTGTTGAAATTGTTCCAATGACAAATCATTACTTTGTAAGAGAGCAATCTTTTCTCGTTCTTTGTCTAATTCTTGTTTTTGTCGTAAAATCTAAACATGTCAACATTGATTTATTTTTATTGATATTTCAAGGATGGATATTATTAAATGTGCATGTCACGGCATATAAAACCGAGAAATTCGAATGTAGACCCTTCATATTTACAAGTGTGACTATATTATAACGATGATTATCATTTTCAAATATTAATCGATAGTTATATGCAGAGAAAGAAAAAACTGAGAGCTATCTTAATCAAGTGGAACCAGATGTGTTTTTTTTTCTTTCCTTGAGTGAATAAGAAACTTACTTCATCGTTGAGACATGCCACGTTTTCGACTTGTTTCTGCAAATCGAATTTCTGCTTTTCGATGACTCGTTGGCTTTGATCGTTCTCTCGTTGTAAAGTATCAAATCCGGTTCTTAAATTTTTCCATTCAGCATGTAAATGATCGTAATTTTCTCTCAATTGATACATTTCTTCGTCCGTATCACGAACTGGTTGAGTTTTTAATTCTTCAATTTCATCGAATAATCTGCAAAAAGAAAAATCAAAATATTTGTTTTGGAATTTCAATTTTGTTTCGTTCGTTACTTTTGATTTTCTCGTTCGAATGTTGCACGTTCAAGTTCGAGTTGATTGTTATATTGTTGAAGCTGTTGACAACGAGCACGAATTTCTTTTTCATGTTTGCCTTGTTTCAAACGTTTAGCAGCCATGGAAAGAAATATAAGACTAAAGAAAAAGCAGGAACCACAAATTGAACTAAACCAAAGTGTATTGACTCGAGTTTCTCGATCGTTGAGTTGACCGAAGAGAATTGCTTGAAGAAATTCAGGTAGAAGATCAGCAAAACGTAGGGTTTGATTTTCGATTAATTCAAAACTCGACTCCAATGGTTTGGCTAAACGCCAGCAAACTTGACGATTTTTTGTCGACAATTGTTGATCACTGATATTGGTTTTATAGGGCAATGAATGATTGGTTTCTTCGGCTTTTGTGTCTGTTGAAAATGACTGAATAATATTGGATTCTGATGATGATGATGTTTCGATAGTTTGAACAGTAGTGGACTCAACAATTGAATCTGTTTGTTCATTTTCGAGAACACGTGGCAAATGTCGTGGTTGATCATTTGTGAGAAATGAATCGACATTTGTATCGTTGGCAATTTCTTGTTCTAACGATGAATTATCGGTTTCAATTTTTAATTCATCGAGAACTTCTTGTTGATCGTGAACATGAACTTGCCGAGGAAGATCAACGGGATTAGCTGCTGGAATCTCTAGATTCGGCAATGATGGTTCAGTTTCATTCACTTGATTGTCATCAATTGTTGCGGAAAAGATAGGTTCGACAGATGGTACTTGAACTTCGACTGTAGGGGCTTGTGTTGTTTCGACAATGGATTCAGTTGATTGTGATGTCGATGCTTGTGGAGTTTCTACATACGATTCTTTTTGTTCTAATGTTGTTGGTGTTGGTTCGACGAATTGTTCTTGTACGGGAGGTGTAGCTGTTGTTGTTGTTATTGATTCATGTTCGTGTTCATGTTCGTGTTCGTGTTCATGTTCGTGCTCGTGGTCATGTTCGTGAGAGTGTTCTGAATGTTGACGTTCTTTTTCACGAAGTTCACGTTGACGTTGTTGAGCTCGATGTTGTAATCTCGATGTAGCTGAACGTAGAACTCGAGTTGGTGGTGCTGCTGTTTGAGCAAGAGTAAGTGTACTTTCTGTATTCGTTGTTACTACAGTCTCAGGTTTGATATCATCAGATACGGTTTCTATCGGTTGATCCTGTTCGGTTTGTATCGATGGCGGAGGTGTTGTAACAGAATCCACATCTTTAACCGGTTCGACTGGTTGTTCATCAATTTTCGTGTCAACTATTTTTGTTAGTTCCGGATCAACAGTTGGTGTTGGACTTGCAGTCGTAGCTTCGACTTTAACGTCTTGTTGTTCAGATTTAATATCAACAGAAACAGTCTGTTGTAATGTTTCAGATGTAGCATCAGATAACGTTTGATTTGGTTGTACTTGTTCAACGGTGGTATTAACTACGGATGATGACGAATTATTATCGTGTTGTTCGGTTGTTGTTGGTGGTATGACAGTTTCCTTATGAACAAATAAAGCATCCTCTTTAACAATATTCTGTTGACTATTTTGTACATCAACTGGTTGATGAATTTCTTGTGAAATTATTTCAACGTTCGGTTCATCATCTTGCGTCGAACTCGAAGTTGACGATAAATTTTCATTGATTTGTTGGTCTTGTTCAGGTGGTGATTGTATAGATGTCGATGTTGAAGATATTGTTTCATTTGGGACATGTATTGACACTTGAATGTCTTCTCTCGTTTGATTTTCAATTGATGTCGTATTTGTATCTTCGATTGGTGGCGCAACATATTGAAAATGATGTTCAACTTTATCGTCTTCCAAAGCGGAATTCAATCGATTGATATCTATTGAAAAACAAAATAATAATCGAATTTTTATTTTCGTAAACAAAAAATAAAATTAATCTTCTTACATTCTTGTTCACTTTCATGTTTATCATCATCGGCATGTTGATGAACCGATTCTCGTAGATTGTGTTTCGCTCTTAGACGCGCTTCAATTGTATCATGTTGATGATCATCGTTATGATGATCCTGAAAATTTGTTTTGTGTACATTTGCAGTTTCTAAAGAAAATTTTTTCGATTAAAAAACTCATTTTTTTTTCAATTCTAACCTAGAGGTTTAGCTAATGGATCAACAGTAACAGCTGATTCAGTAAATTTAGCCGTCACTGGATCTGCATGATTATGATGTTCATGACCGTTGCAATGGTAAAATGATAGAGACAATGAGATAAACAATATATATGTAATCAATGCATTGCACAGCCTCATCTAAAACAAGGACAGGGTTTAGTCGAAACTAAATCAAATGATTAGAAAAGATTCGTTGACGCAAATAAAACGCCAATAGAAAGAACGATCACAATACGCAAAAAATAATAAGCAGTAGAAATATGTATATCAGAACGAAAAAAAAGAAACCATCTCTCAATGTCGACACGACGATACATGGACTGAAATGGTATTTGTAAGCATCCAATGGAAAGTGAGCGCTAGTTGTCGAATTAAACAAAGACGATAGAGTGATTCGACAATAAGAAAAAAACAAACTCTAGTGCATGACAACTGCGTCTGATGGAAGATTTGAGTTTTATTAAATCTTATTAAAATATATCCTCAATCTTATTCATATTTAATCTTTAAATCATAATATCAAGTATTTGATTCGACATGTTCAGACGATATATTTCATGTTCTTTTCGGTCATAATCGTTTCTTTCTATGGGTTTATCTAATTTTCATGAAGCCTTTTATATTTCGAAAAAAAAAGTTTTTATAAATTATTCAACTTTTCATTTTATCGGACCATTAATTCATTTTCGACATGAAAGAAAACAATAACTGTGTCTTATGATATATGTTCTTTACATATTCAATTCACTATTGATGTCATCTGACAGCATCAAAGATTCGCTCACACTTTGAGGTGTAAGCCGAACAGTTGATCGTCAGCGGCTTAGGTCGTTTTTGTGTAAATAGTGATAATAATATTTTGTTTTCTTTGTTATTTTGATCAATTGTTCATCTACTCTTTTTCAATTCGTGATTGTTATACAACCTCTTCATCTTCACTCAAGCGTACGTTTGTTTATTATGCAACGAATAGTTCGTACTGGTAGAAAAACTAAAAAAATTAATTGAGTATTATGCAATCGAATCTGTATGACATTGTTGTTATGTTAAAATTCACAATCAATTTGCTTTTTAAATTTTATTTTTATCATCTGATAAAAAATCATTTCTAACAATCATTTTTTGTGAACCATGAAATGACAAAGGAAATCTAGCTGGTAATATATATGGATTAGGCATCGGTGGAAATATCATTGGTCGTACAGGAAAAAATGGTCGAGGAGAAAAAAGTAAAGGTGATTCTAAAGTGAATACAATTATTTCAAATTACAAAATGTCAGAATTTATACTTCGACTGTATCTGTGATTAGTTGGACTTGCTGTACCAGAATCAGCACTTTGATTAGCAGATCTAAAATTTGGCAAAGTATACTCATTTTCTTGTTGAACAAAAATAATCATACTTTTCATTCTCTGAATTTGAACATGGTGACGGTGAGTCTACTTTATGATCACTTTGAGCGTATTTTGTAATCCTAAAATAAATCAACAATATGTCTTCAATTCATCATCATCATCAGTTTATCTTACTGTCTCCTTAAGCCTTCACATTCTTTCTTTGCTCCATCCAATTCTCGAGTTAATCGCTTCACTTCCATCCATTTTTCATGTGTTTCATGTTGAAGTTTACTACATTCTTCACTGAATCTTGTCTGTTCACTTGTTAATTCTTTTTGAACATCTTCGAATTGTTTCCTACGATTCAAAAATGACTTATTATTTCAAAAAGTAAATCTAATTTCAATTACTGTTTAAGTTCAAGTTGTTGTTGAAGAATTCGAACTCGTTCTGTATCTGTTCGTGCTTTTCTAAGTTCAGCATCTGTTTGGCCGAGTTGTCGAATATGAAGATGAGCATCACGTTCTCTCAGTTCGAGAACAACTTTAAGTTTAGTCTCGAGCTCTCGACATCGATCTTTTTCTTGATTAAGTAATGAGTCGAATTCTTTGAGTCGACGTGTTTTTTCTTCGATTTCTGCATGAAGATTTCTCATATGTTGATTCGCTTTTTCGACATCAGAATCAATAGTTGACAATAATTCTCGCTGTTGTTGTTCTTCGTTCATTTCTGCAATACCTGTTTGATCTGGTTGCTCAAAATAAGCTTTCAATTGTTGTAATTTTATCGTCAACTCATTGTTATCAATATCAAGTTGATTGACACGTTCTTGAATTCGTTGAAGTTCTTCAGTTTGTGCAAATCTTTCTCGTTTGAGTTGTGTATTTTCGGATTTAAGATCATTGATAATTTGTTGAAGTTGTTCGAATCGTTCCAATGATAGATCATTACTTTGTAATTGAGCTATAGTTTTTCGTTCTTTTTCTAAATCTTGTTGACATTGAAGTATTTCATTATTTAAATGTGTGACAATGTCGATTTGTTTTTGTAAATCAAGTTGATATTTATCGAGAAGATCTTGTTTATCATGAAAATCGTTTTGTAAACTAGCATAATCATTCTGTTTTATTTGAATATCTTGTTCAAGTTCTTTATATTCTTTCTTCAATTGAATAAAATCATTTTTCTCCGATTCAGATTTTTCTTTCATTTCATCAAATTGTGTTAATAATCTACAAATAAAAATAAGTGAAGATTTGTTGGATATTTGAATGTATTATTTTACTTTTGATAGGTTCGTTTTAATTCAGCAAGTTCGAGATCGACTTTATCATGAGATTTTCGAAGTTCTTGATTTTTAAGATGAAGTGACTTGTCATTTTTCACTTCTTTGTAATGTTTAATAATCAGAGATAGAAAAATAAAACTAACTAACGAAAGTACCATAGAATTTGTTAATGTTGTTCGACCATCGCTAACATTGAAAAACATTGTTTGAATCGATTCAAGCAACTAAAATCGATCGAAATAATTCTTTAATTAATAGAAAAATTAAATAAACAATATACAAGAGGAAGAGAATGCTGATTTTGTTGATCTTGTTTTGCCATATCAATAGTTTCTAAACATATTTCGAATTTATCGGAAGCTCTTTTCTTAATTAACGAACCTATCGGTTGAACATTCAAGTCATTCTTGTTGAGATTTTCTTGACCAAAACAGTTAGTAATCGATAAAATCAGAATTAATGGTAAAATAAACATGTTAAAATTACAGAAAAATTTCATCTGAAAAAGTTAGAAGATAAATGAAAAGAAACAATGCAATATATCCAATAGAGCGTAAGCGCTATATATTAATAGTAGTAGAAAAAAAAAACTTTTAAAATCAAATCAAACAATTACAGATCTTCGTTGACTGCAGATGTCCTTAACTTGTATCAGACAGTTTTTCTTTGATAATCGTAAATGGCTTTTTGTTAACCAATAACATTGTTTTCATGATGAATCGACGACTACTCGAAAAAACGAACAACAGTACACATCGAGAATAATTTTGAATAGGTTTACTATTCTAGATGCTTTCACGACGATTGTCTTTATTGAAACTCTATTCGTTGGTGAGTTCTCAACGTGCTAGTCTTTCATTATCTTCACGATATTATGCGCCTAAACCAAGTACACCAGCTGAGCCTGCTGAACCAGCTGCTCCAACAGCTCAATCAGCTCAGTTAGCACATAATAAAACAAAAACATCCGTTCGAGGTACACCGTACAATGTCACTGATATCGACACATCACTTCGTTATATGGAAAGTGATGCATATAAAACTGTTTATGGCGAAGAACCTGTTTGGAAGAATTATGTTCGTAATAAAACAAATCAACGTCTTCCACATTATACACGTGATTTTTGCGTTGAAGAAGGTGTTTACATACGTGGAAATCCTTGTCCAGTATGTCGTGATGAATATCTTTTACTTGACTATCGTAATATCAAATTATTAAAACAATTTATTAATAATCACACAGGAGAAATTGAACCTGTGATTAAAACATCGATTTGTCAGGCACAATTACGAAATCTACGTGTAGCATTACGTAAAGCTTATGATTTAGGTTTGTTAACTTATGAAGTTCCTTTTCGAACATATGATTATCGAGATTATTATCCCGAATTACGTGATGAAAAAGATCGTACACCATCACTTCTTATGACGATACTTAAAACGGCACAAGATCAAAAATTAACTAATCTTGATCAATTAACATTAACTGACGAACAACTCCACGCAACATAAATAGTTTCAACATTGTTTTCTTTTTTGTTTTCTTTTCTTGTTGTTTATTAAAACAAAACTAACCAACTCAACTCATCAAAAATGGTTCTACAGGATAAATCGAGTTGTCCAAAGGCAGTAGATTCTGCTATTGAGCAAATTAGCGTCATCTGATGAAGTTTCTATGGATAATCGAAATACATATGGAAAAAGAACCAATCAGCGTATTCGGTTCGTTCGGCGTTTTATTATTACCTTAAGCCCCCCTATTTTAGAAGGCCATTTGAAGTCCAAATGTTCGAAAAGCCCTCCTATGGGACTACGGCGATTTTGCCCGAAAATATCACCATTTGGGCAATCATATTAGTCGATCCGGGAGTCTTTTATTATAGAGGGGAGCTTATTAAAATCGTCTTTTTTTCCCTTGTAGTTGTTCGCCACCAATCACTACAAGTAAACATCATCTGTTCTTAAATATCGTGCATAGTTAGACGATAAATGGTAGGATCTAACAAGAAAAAGAAAAGGCATTTATTCACAGAACTCGATTTCTTTCTATTTGTAAGATAGCTGTAATGATGCCCGCTGATATTTCCTTCTTCGTCCATATAACAAATAATTATTCTCTTCTTTTTCCTTTTTTTTGCTTCTTTTTCTTCTTGTTCGTCAACAATCTCTCTAATGTATACATACGAGAACTTGTGACAACATGTTGTTCGCACACGCGATCCAGGTCACAAGCACAAGGACGTTTTCTATCGACATTTTATACTTCAGATTATTCATCATATAGATAAAAAAAAAAAAAGGAATACGAGCATAGCAAGAAACAAACAAAGTTAAAACATCGTTATCTACGAAGTATGTTTGCACTATTACCTGACAATCCGATGTTGGATCGAAAAGATTATATTCATCGACGAATACCGACTATTCGCCTTGAAAAACATTTCTACTATCCACTTCAACCGAAGAATACTACAAACGCAGAAAATAGGCCAATAAAATGTCCTAGGTGAGATAACGATGATGCTGCACATTTTTACTTGCATTTATATATCTATAGAACCCTCAACCAAACCCACCCATGACATTTGCATGCGTTACTTTGTAGATAAATATTTTTATTTTGACTTGAAAGCATGAATTTGATTGAATTCGGAGAAAAGACACGTCGTGATCATTATGTAATCGATCAAGATCTTGTGTATGTCAATCATGGAAGTTATGGTCCATGTCCACGAATTGTTCTCGAAGAATTACAACGTCTTCGTTTTGAACAAGAACAAAATCCTGATCATTGGTTTCGTTTAACAAAATATACTCAATATGTGAACAATGTTCGACAAGCTGCTGATCGACTTGATTGTGATTTCGAACAAATTACATTAGTTGATAATGCTACGGTTGGTGCTAATGCAATTATAAAATCCGCGAAACCTGGTGGAAGTATTCTATGTACAAATTTAGGATACGGTGCAGTTTTGTTTACTGTTGAAGAAGCTGCAAAACAACGTAATATGCAAGTACGAATGATTGATATTCGATTTCCAATCGAGAGTAAACAAGCATTTATTCAACAATTCAAAGATGAATTAAACAAAGGTGATACAGAAAATATTCGTCTTGCTGTTATTGATCATATTACAAGTTCGTCAGCAGTTCTCGTACCTATCGAAGAACTAACTGATCTTCTACATTCATACAATATTCCCGTGCTTGTCGATGGAGCTCACGGGCCCGGTCAAGTTTCACCAAATCTTTCATTGAGAGGACTCAAATGTGATTACTATATTGGAACATTTCATAAATGGATGTACGCAGCACGAGGTTGTTCGTTTTTGTTTGTTCGTGATCCAATCATTGCCAATGAACTTCAACCGGGCAATACATCTTGGGGTTATCGATCGCCAGCTGCCCAACTCGCTCTAATGACGCATTTTCATTTACAATTTTTTCATCAAGGAACTCGAGATGAATCAGCACATTTGACTCTATTGAAAGCAATCGAATTCGCTGATTCATATGCTGGTGGTTTCGAACGAATTCATCAATATAATTCGAATTTAAGTCAACAAGCTAAAACATATCTCGAACAACGATGGAACACAGAAGGAAATGATATTGCACCGATTGATATGCATGCACCCTATTTAAAAATGATTCGTCTACCTGATTTAAATGGATATGAAAAAAACGAAGAAGATGCTCTTCGTCTTGCACTTTATTTGATGGAACATCATAAACTTATTTCTATGACTATGTGTGTGAATAATGAACTCTATGTTCGTATTTCTACACAGATTCATAATCGTTTTGAGGACTATCAAGTTCTAGCTGAGAAAATAGATGAATTAAGAAAAAAATAAATTGACGATTTTCCAAATTTTTTGCTTCAGACGTCTTCGTTCTTTATGTATTCGAAAGATCATATCCAACGAGACATTTCTTCATTCATGTCTTCAACAACAGCATATTCTGTCATCGACACCAGTGAGTATTTTCTATTCAATTGGTCAAGAAGCAATTTTTATGAACGAATATCAAATCATCGAACTTCTTCTCGCTTATTGGCCTTTTCAAAATGTTGAAATCTATCGTCTTTTACCATTGTCATCGGCGGTATTTCATCAACAACCAGACGATGAGATCGATACAATTCCGAAATATTTAGAAAAGAGACTTTCGGATGGTTCGACTTTGCTCGATTACATCGTTATGGGTCTCGTCAATAAACATCAGCAACATTCACGTTTGAAAATCGTTGATTTTCACGGATGTTCAACAAGTAAATTATCGATCGAAATCATTCAATTGATTATTATTTTCATTTCTTAATAAATTAAAGGTATTCAAATGACGAAAGAACTCTTTCGTTTACCATTATTATGGACATCGCCTGAACGACGTTGTATTTTACAGAAACGAATGTGTATCGAAAAATCGAAATTAGAAAAATATTTAGAAGGTTTCAATTATGTTTATCAATATTATGATAAATCAATTGGACATGAAACAAATTTTGGTTAGTTTAAATTTCTCACGAACATTGATTTATTTCTTTTTTCATAGAACCGATTAAAATCATTCTTGATTGTCAGATGATTAATGAAGATACACTGATTGGTCTTGAACTTCAACAACTAACACCATTTCGATTTCATTTTCATAAATTATGGATTAATAATTATTTTCGACAGATTCTAACGCCTTATCCATATTCAACATTTGATTTAGGTTTTATCTTTAATTTAACTAATGTCGATGTAAGAATTTATTTATCAATAAACGTTGAATAGTCATTTGATTGTTTAGAATCTAACACATCTTCATTTGAGTGATACAAATATGGAAATAACTGAAAATGAATTAGTTCTACTCGTACGAAGTCTATCTAGTCTAAGAAATCTACGTGTTTTATGTTTACAACGTGTTTTAAATCTCTATCCTGACCGGTAATATGATTTTTCAAAAACATCATCTTATTTTCTTCGAATTCTGTATATTTTCTAGTTACACATCGCCACAAGTATTGAAAAGTCTCTGTACTGATTTCAATCGTTTACTTCGTCGTTTAATTTATCTCCGTAAACTTGATCTATCCTATTCATATCTTCAATCATACATTCGAATTCTATTCAGTGGTCTTGTTCAACCACTTGAATATCTCAATCTACAAGATTGTCGGTTGATATCGAATGATTTGGAATTTTTAGTTTCCATGCGTAATCTACGTTATCTATACGAATTAAATCTCAGTATGAATAATTTCGGTACACGAACATGTGCAAATCTCATTCTTGACATTGTTCCACGTTGTCCAAAACTAACAATTCTTTCAATTGGATATTGTTCTCTGACAGCATCAACAGTCGGACAATTAGCCGATTGGTTTCTCAAGGAAAAATATCAAACAAAAATTACAACACTTTCATTCAAATCGATTATTCCTTATTATAATTATGAATTCGATTTTTTATTACAAAAATTTGGACAAATTCAAACATTGAAAAAACTTTTCGTTTTTCCACAATTACATACATATCCAGGTGCGAATGATGATGAACGAGAATTTGTTGCGAGAGAATTATACAGAAGATGTTGTCAAACTTTACAAACATTGAATAGACTCGATATTGAATTATTGTAAAAAAAATAAAAAATAAAACCAAATCAATAGAGATTTGTCTATTTTTTTCGTTTCATTGATTGAAGATGCAATCTTGATTACTTTTAACCTTACAAACAGAACAAAATATTATTATGAAAAAACACGAGATTGTTTTGTTTTTTATCTAATATTTTTCAGCATAAATAAAATAACAAACTATAGGCTTTTTCCGCAGTTTATGCTGGTACATTGATAGTAACAGCGTAATTACCTGAGAGAAAAAAAAAGCTTTTCCTCGTCGAAAATATAAGACAGGTAACAAAATGATAAGGATAACGTTTTCGTTCCGCTCGCACATAACTCGACGAAAAAATATGGCGAGGACAAACAGTATCTCGTCCTAGAGAATGATAAGTGCGTTTAATTTATCTTTCTCTCTTTTTTTCTCTCTCTCTCTCTTTTTGTTTTGCTTGTCGACGTTTACTCAATGTATAAATACCCGTACTTATCGTATTCTAGTAACGCAAATATTCATATCAAGTGAAAATATTATGCAAAGTTATTATTTCAATGTTTTTGCGCAAAATAAGCCGCTCAACGAGAGTTGCTGCTCGACCATTTGAAGAAATTTTATATTCATTGGATTCAACAATATTAAAAACTGATAATGATTGTTTACCAATCAAAACAACAGCTAATATACTAACGTGAACAAATCGATACACGAATTCGATCGATGGATGATTTTGCTCTGATCGGGATATTTACTTCTCGATGTGTGATCAACGCTTGCGCGTCTAACAACAACAATCAATTCAAAAGGACACTACATGAAAAAACTTGATCTATTTTTTTTTTATAAAATAAAACGAAAGAAAAAAAGGACGACAATTCAAATGACAGTACATTTCGATTGTTTAATCAAACTTGCTTGTTGACAATGAAATATTAAATAAATATCATCATTTAAATACGTATTATTTTGAAAAATTTGCCAACCATTTCTTGTCGAACAGTAATTCTTCACTGTATAATCAATAAGAAAATGTTTCATCAATGAATTAGCACTCATAAATGGCCAAAGATATTCATCGAGCACGATTTCTTGTTCATGAAGAAATTTCGAACGAAGTAAAATATAAGTTAAATGTTCATCATTGGACAGAAGTTTTGTTTGATTCGAATAATCATATTCGTCGTCAAGAGATCGAATTAAACATTCGATATGAAATGGTGTTACCGAAAGATTTAAACGAAAGATTTTCAAAAGTAATCTTATCAGTTCATATTCGATTACTGTTTCCGATTGAGAAAGAAAACTAAACGGTAGAAATAATGTTTTATTCGATGGATAATAAATTGGCTCGATAAAATACGACCGTTCTTCAGTATCGAATGGATTCGATGAAAAATATTGAACAAATTCAATATATGAAGAAAAGTTTTTTATTCGAATATCTCTCGTTTGTACTGAATAATGACCAATACGTAGTTGAATTTGATTGATTTGATTGAGTATAAATTGTTTTTCATTTGAATAGAGATTATCTGATTGTTCAGTTAATAAACGAAAACGATTGAAAAGATTTTCAACTAAGACTTTCACATCTTCAATTAAACTCTAAGCGAAAAAAAAATGCAAGTCATCATTATTAGGCAATATTTTTCCTCTATAGGACAAAAAAAACAAAAAACAAACCGATTAGGAAAGCTACACCTTCATATTTCGAGAGTAATCGCGTTCCCTTTAACCTCATATATGACAATGATATTTTTATTCAGTGCTTACGTCAAAAAAAGACGACTATTTATATTCGAACAAAGAAGATACGCAAATAAAACATCGAAAACCAAATCATTTTCTTACTTGATTCACATTTTCGACAAGTCGATTAAATAACGACGGATGATAACAGTTAAATATATCAAAGCAACTTTCAATATGACAAGATAAATTTGGATACGCAATTTGAAACGTAAATGCTGACGATTGAATCATCATTGAGTGTAGATTCGTATCGACTTGCCGATTATGTTGAAGATGTGGCTGATAATACGGATAGATAAATTGTCGATATGAATGAAAATAAACATAATTTATCAATGTTTCTAATGATGTATTCTTGAATAAATAATCGTTTAATAGAAATAGGTACGGCCAATCATTGGATGTAAATGTTTGATTTCGATCAAGAATGAGAAGATTGAGTTCATTGAAATGAAACTTTTTTTCAAGTAATTTTTCGAGTAAATTAATGAGACATGAAGAATTTTTATTAGTTGAATAGATGATATCATCGATGGTTTTGAAATCGATGAGAATTCGTTGAAGATGTTCGACCAGTGTATGATTGTCAGTGACTTGATCGAGAATACGAATTTGTTTATCAATCGATTTCGTATTGAAATTATTTAAATGTGACGAAAGAAAATGATGAAATAATTGAGTTAATTTCTCGAGACCATTGGTTTGATTTGAATTTAAATCTGACTGACATTGATGATAATTCGGATAGGTGAGAATACGTTTAATAATGAGAGAATCTTGATCGTATTCGTGTTCGTAAGATTTTCGAAGAGTTGATTCTTGTAAAACTAATTGTCGATAGTCATGATCGAATTTATTGAGATGATTTAGAGCAGTTTTATTCAGAATTGTTAGATTAGAAAAGATGAATGTTGGAGATGGGAGATATCGATAAGGCAGCCGAATGAGACGAATCGATTCGTCAGATTGTTGTTCGAGACGAATGAATGGATTCGATTCAAGTGAAAATATGGATAGAGGAGATGTTGAACGAGGTTTTGTTTGGTTGAAAAGAGTTAGATAAGATTGATACGGTTCTTGATGACTAAGATTGACGAAATACCGTTCGAGTTCGTTGAGTAACAATTCAGGAGATTGATTTTCACACATTTGATAGAAAGAAACAATAGGTTCGTCTATAATCGAAGATTTAGAATTGAATTTTCAATTGATATAACAACAAAAAACAAACGTTACTTTGATTTGAAAATAATCGAGTTACATTATTCGACATAAGTTTCTCGTGAAAATCTTGTTGAATATGTCGCCATTTTAACTGATAATCATCTTCATCGGATATTTGTTCCGATGCTTTTTTATCACAAACAAATCCGTAAAAATTTTCACATGGATTTATTTTTATATTAACAAATTTCGGTAATTGACGTTTTTCAGCTAATGAATGAATTCGAGGATCGACATAGGTGTTTTTGATTGAACTCAAATTTGTCACATGTAAATGATAGATAACAACTGCAGAGAGTACAGCAACAAAGGCAAGACAAAGTACGATAAGAAGACAAATAAGACAGCAATGTGATGATGATGATGAATTGCTCATATTGGGCGCGTAAAGATAGATATAAGCTTGTTGAGGATGTCGTCGACAACAAGTCGAACGACTTAACCAATTACAACAGTCGGACATTGCGTCAATGAAAAGAAACGATTCTAAGAAAAGAAAAGATAACCTCGATTTGAAAAGATATTGTTTTTCAAGAAAAACTTACATCAAACGCAATAAACATTGTTGTTGTTTGTCTCGTCGTTGATCAACCGAATAACAGCGACGAAAATGTTCTTGTGCCATATTATTTTTCTTCTTATTATTAATAATATGATGATGATGATGATAATGAGTAGGAGGAAAACCTTCAAAGAAGCAATCAACTATTGATGTGTTGTGTTTTCTGCTTTCGTCTTCTAAATACACCATCAACCCGCAAGGGTACAATGAATTAATGAATCGTGCACATAGATTTATATTTATGCATATATACATATAACTAAATGCGTGCACACATCACTAGACCATCCGTTCTTTTTTTTTGTGTGTCTTCTTCTCTTCTGACTAATAATCTCGCCTTCATAGTTCTCATTTATTAATGCTGTTAGTTCACTGACTTATTCGTTTTAGTTAGAAACGAGAAAAGCATCCGTTAATTCCTAATTTCGAACAGGATATGTTGGTCAACATGCAAAAGAAGACTGATCGTGGCAATTAAGTTTACGCATGTGTGCATGAGAGTGATCACAATAATCGGACGTGTTTCTGACTGATTAAATAGTCATCACTATCGGTTGACCACTTGTTAATTCAGTTTTTTTTCTCTATTCTGCGCGAATTAGCTAGGCATCAATAGAAAACTACTAAATACGGAAATCGAATGAACTTTTTTTCTCTTCTCACTCTCATTTTATTTTGCTTCTTGTGTTTTCTACAATACATATGTCTGTGTGTATGTGTGTGTGTGTGTGTAATAGCCTAGAGACATTGTTACTTGTTCTTGCTCTTCAATTATCCATTAGGTGGGTGGAGAGAACGAAAAAAAAATGAAGGAGTCGCATTCGGTACCATCAAACGATCAAACAATCTTTCAATATTCTCTTCTAATCTTTTCCTTTTTGCTTCTCGATATGCGTATATGCATTTGTTACTATCCATTGTAACCAGAGAAGATGTCGAGAGAGAGAGAGAGAACGAGAGGTGAATGAATGAATGCATGTCTGCATTCTACTTTACTGTTTACTACTAAGATGAATGGTTAACAACAAAAAAACAAATTGTAAAGAACAGCATGCGGACAATATCAACATACCGATAACAAATTGAAAATTCTTTTATATCAAAGTAAAATGTCATATGCCGCTGAAGTAGTTAGAACTTGACTCATTCGATATTCAATACAATCAAATAAATGCTTATTCGAACTTCTATACATACACACATATAAATTGATCTCAAGTGAGAAAGTTATTAGAGTAAACTCTACTGCTTCTGCTGTCTTTCTCTCTAAATATATTCGACGTAAGTTTGATTGTTTTTTCGTCAGATTGCTATACGTAGAACTGCATGAGAAGAATTGAAAGAAACATGTGAATCAAATGAACAGTTGAATAAGAAGAAAAAAACTAATAAAAATGAAGTAGATGAATTTCAAATATAACAAGTGTGCACTTATTCAGCTACTTTTTTCTCACTGAAAATCTATTTCCGATATTTAAAACGAGCACAAAAAAAAGAAACTAAATAGTAAACAGAAAATATTTGATTAGAAAATCATGTTGAAAACAAACGATTGATCTATATGAATGCAAGATCATGAAAATACTCGAGGGATCAATGACAAGTTGATTTAGTCTTATTGAATTGTCTTCTACATTGTTGTTCTCAATGCACGAACAAAAAAAATTCGAAGAACATCCGGTAATCATGCTTAATCAGACTCTTCTCATTCTAATAGAGAAGAAAAACTGACATATTCCATTTTCATTTGTTCGATTAAATAGGAGCGAAGAAGGAGAAGAAGACGACAACGAGGAAAATGATGAAGAGATGTATTATGTACGAGCTATTATCGAAATAATGACATCATTTCATGTGATAAACTATTAAAAAGAGTGTACCACTTGAAACATTTCTCATTTTTCTATCAAAAATCTCCATGACAATCGACCAGAAAACTGTACGATTGATTTACGCTTTTCTTTCTTTTTTTTGTATATAAATTAACCAAAAGCATGAAATGAAAGAAAAAAAAGGAGTAATCCCAGAAGGTTAGATCTGTATAAATTTCTAAAAAAAACGAGAAAAAGAGAGAGAAAAAAAGAAAGAAACGCCAGTAATTAAGAAGGCCAAACTTTTTTTTCTTTTATTTCTCCACAATGAATCGTTATGCCATTACTTAAGGATAAGAAGTTATACCTTTGTGTCAAATTAAATATAAAAAAGAACCGGAAACGATTATGTAATAATCAATTAATACTTAGTTTTTTTTTTCGAATGAGAATCAACATTTCATTACTTGAAGGCGCATGACTATATAGTATATTTTCAATTAGTTTTTATTGTAATTAATCAATGTTGATTTAACAAATGTTGGATATGGTCTGTTAATGATGATCGATTGACTAACAGATATTGTTCCGAACTAGAACGACATGTACCGACAATGTTCAGATGTTTATCATGTCGACTAGAAATTAACTATTTTCAATAATTTATAGAGATCTCTATATTCAAAAGTAATAAAACAAGAGCATGCAATGAACAACATTAGCATAATGTAAAAGTCATTCAATCGAGAATGACAATGGAAGAGAAGAGAATATTTTTGTTGATAATTGAAAATTGAAAATTAATCATATGTTTGAATATATAAAAGGTTGAAATATATAGTTTCTTATCTCATTCTTCTTCTTCGTTTTTTTTTGTTGTTGATTAATTGATTCAATTCAATGTCTGATTCCCAGCAGACGGGAACAAAAGAATAAATTTGATATTTCAATCGATCTTAACAAAATTTCCAAAGATGCTTATATAATCACATTCATATATCTTAACTAATTAAACTCCACTGATCATTGTCCACAATGCGAGGTGTCGATCGTTTGGACAGTGGCGACATCAGTTGATTTTCTATTTCATCATTTAATAAACATTTTTAAAAGAAAAATTTCTCATTCAAACGACGGTTCTAAAATACATCGATTAAGTAAAATATAACTGAAAATTAAATATGACACTCTATCGACGAATTTAATTGGTTATTTTCATTGTTTCCAATCAAAGATCAGATTGACTGCACTCACTGTGTAATATCATCATTTTACATTCTTGTTGAAATGTCTAACAATGCTGATGAAGAACATTTATCAACATCAAGTGATGATGATGATGATGATGATGACGAGTCATCATCGAGCTCATCGACAACATCAACCGATGACGATGAAGAAGACGATGACGAAGGACAAATTGACGAGGATTCCGATGATAATCTTGCAACATTACCGTTGAAAGAAGCGTATTCAGCACTTGAAACTAAACGTAAAACATTGAATCAACGTTTGATCGATTTACGTGATGAACTCAAAGCACAACCACAAGCAGATATCGACACCAAGAAACGTTTGTTAACTGAAATAAAAAATCTTCGAGAAAAATGGATTGCTAATCAAACACGTTTGACTAATTTAAAAGCACGACTCAGTCATAGTCCAACACCTGAACGAAAAATTCAACCGAAGAAAAGTCCAATTAAAAAATCTCCTGAGAAAATCATCGAAGTCGAAACACGAGTCATTCCACCGCCTCGTATTCAAACAAGATCATACAGTTCATCAAGTCGTTCACGATCTCGATCAACAGATTCATCGTAAAGATCTTCACCGAACACTGATTTTTATTCGTTCTCTTTGTTTGTCTAGACGATCCAGTGTTCGATCATATCGAGATTTAGATGCATTGGATGATTACGGCAGTCCGAAGACTCGTAATATACTTTCATCTCGACCGACAACATCCTATCGTGATCTAACCGAAGATCATTCAGTATCTCGGTCTCCATCACCATCAGCAATCGATGAATTGCCTTCGTCTGAACGAATGAAAACGATTGCCGATGAAAATCTCGATGAATTCGAAGATCTTTCATCGACTGAAACGTTCTACAATCAAACGATACCCTATCCGGTTGTTAATGATAAACGGGATCTAGAAATTATCAATCGACAATTGAAAAATCAATTGAGACAATTAGAAGCTAGTCGAAGTAATCCGGTCTATGATCAAAAATCGAGCTTAATTCAATATGAACATTTGAAAAAACAGAATGAATTCATTAATCTACGAATACGAATCGAGAAATTAAAAAAACATAAAGGAAAAACACAAAAAGAAAAAGAACAAAATAAAAAACAATTTCATTTACTCTTACAAGTAAATATTTTCTTTGATTTGGAAAAAGAATTCTTCTATTTACATGTGATTTTTCAAGGAATTTCGTAAACTTCAACGTTTTATGCGTTCAGCTAATCGTGATTCAGCAAATAATCAATTTCTAACATTTGATCCCACAAATTTTCCATCATTAATTCCTCTTCCACCCTCTCCTCAAGCCGATGGAACTGAGTCACAACTTCTATCAAACCGACAGCCAACAATACGAATATCACTACCCCCACCGCCACCACCCAAAGAAGAATTCAAATTACCTCCATTAGATCTTACGAAAGTTACAGGCAAAAAAATCATTTTCGAATCATCGGATTCAGACGACGACGATGATGAACAACCGACAACAACCGAACCTCAAGTACCCGTCACGTTGTCAGCTAGTGAACCACGAACGGTTCCTGATCAATTACCACCACTACCAATACCGTCGAATTCATCATCATCAGCAGCTCTCGATGCGATTAAAACACGTGTTGCTAATCTAATGCAGACATCGAATGTTTCGACAACTGTAACAACAAAAAAGGAAGAAAAAGGTGATGATAATGATGACGATGACGATGATGATGATGAAGAAGATAATAAAGAGCAAACAGTACATATTCCGAACCCGGAACGAACTCAGGCTATCTCAGCGAAATTCAATCGAAAACGACGAAAAACCAAACGAAATCGAAATAAAAAGAAAAATGCAGCGAATTCACAAGCAAATCAACAAGCAACTAACGAAAACGATGCATTCATCATCGATCGAGAAGAAGCATGGAAACGTCATGTTGCCATGCAATTACAATCGACTATTCTCAAAGCATCGAATCCAATTCTTCGCGCATTAACAACTGAAGCGTATAAAAAACTCGGCATTAGTCAAGACGAAGTCAATGAATTTCAATTCGATGACGAAATGATGGATTATGAAACTGCGCTCATTCTTCAACAACAACAAGAATTCTTGGCTGCAGCTGCTGCTAATCCATTCAATGTTTTGCATAATGCTGCCGTCGGTAATTCATCATCACGACCGAATCTAGTTGATGTTCTTTCGAACTTAAACGGTGGCATCACACCGTCATCGTCCGAGCCTCAAACACCGATGGGTCTACTGCAAAAGTTCTTTCTCGATGCAAACAACAATCCCAATGCTGATCAACGTGCGCGTCTCAATGATTTATCCTCAACACCGCCTACACCTCCATCACCACGTGATATTTCCATCGGAAAGAAGATCGTCGAATCGTTAACGCATCAAGATATCAATGCCTTGTTGAAATTAAGCGGCAGTGAACACGACGATGACGAAGACGATGAATATGAAGATTATAATCATTCGTATAATGCCGATTCAGATGATGACGATGACGATATGCATCAGTTTTCGTTTGATGACGATTCAAATGATGTACCAGCAAATGGAAATAGTAATAATCATCATGCGAAAGTACACGAGAAATGGGAACGATCAGTAGCGATTTCATCGAATCGAAATAATCAAACAAATAATTCGATGAATAAGAAATCGACAGTCGAAACATTGACTCTACCGAGTTTTAATCGTTGTACACATTTAGGAAAGTCAACGAAACGATCTGCTGGTGTCGAACGTATGTTTCCGTCATTTTCGAAACATAATTCTGGTCCATCATCAACACTTAGTTTAATTCTTTATGGTCTATCATCAGCTCCATAAAACAAAATTGTTTTTCTTTTGTTATTTCATGTATATCTACATTTGTGTATTGTCTATTCTCTCGGTATTTTTTCTTTCTTTTCAGATGATTAAACAAAAAGAAACCTAGTTTTTGTTTTGTCATTAATCTTTCTCATGTTCAGGCAGATTCAGAAGGATTAGAAAAAGATACTATTCCAATGTGATAGACTATCTCCTCAGTGTTACTCTAACCTGAGTAAATAACGAAAATGAAGCTACTTATCGATGTATTTATATAATAGCAGGAAAGCATCTTCGATCACGATACATCATTAAATCTCACATGATTATATGATAATTACAATAATCTTAATCTTCGTATGATTCATTTTCAGATCGTTTTTTGTTGAAGAAAAAAAAACGAACGATGACATTTACAACGAAATGTTATCAAAACAATTTTTTAATTAATAATTTAAATATTCTGTCGTTCGGAGGTGAGATTCGTTAGAGATAGAAAAGAAAAACTAAGACGAAAAACGAAATTTTCAACTAGATTGTTTCGGTTCGATTATTGCATGTATAGCATTTGGTTTATTAATTGAATTAAATCGAGGAATTGATCTTTATCTTCGATATTATTCCATTGTTGATGTTAATCAACAGAGAAATCTTTCAGTGAACACGATCAAACGACGAAAGTATGATAATCATTTAGAATCTTGAACAAACAAAAAAAAAGATGAAATACATTCGATAGATTTTATTTACATTGTCTTCGATCGTTTATTCATTTGATTCAAACCGGTTTGAGTTATATTTTAATGTTAATGGTTATGAATGATTTTATCGGTTTTCTACTTTCTGCAATTATTGGTAGGTGTAAAAATTCAATTCACTTCTTTTTTTTTTATCATTGTGATCTTTTGTTAACTAGCTCTTGGAATTGGTTATTATCTACTCAACGGCGTTCATCCTTATACACGTAGTGCTAATCAACAGTGGATTTCAGATCGAACACAATCATCTGATATTCTCAATGACAATTCCGAATCTCGTCAAACGATGTTAACAACTGATCAAAATTAGTTTCTCAAAACGAATCCAATTCTCTTTCTGTACTAATTATCTGAATTTATGTGATTTTCTTTTTCTTTGAAGAATTTCATAAGATACGAATGTATCCGATTTATATGAAATATCAAACTGTCGCATCTATATTTTTGTTCCTGGCATGTCTAGTCTTTGATGATGAAGATGAAGAAAAATAGAGGGAAAGAAAAACGAGAAGAAGAAGAAGAAGAAGAAGAGCTCTAGACCATATTTAGTAGAAAATGACAGGAAAATAGGAAAAAAAAAGAAACGCATATTAATAATCGACGCATATACAAAAAAGACCGAAGAAAAAATAACAACGAAGATCACCAAGTTAATAGCTAACATTAATTCAATTTTCTCAAATCTTTATATAAGTCTGTCATATCTGTGAGTAGATAAACAAACTCATCACTTTTCATTTACGATAATTCAAAGAAAACAAACGAACAAGTGTACTTTGGTATTAATTCAATGTCGAAATGTCTTCTGCTACATTGCCACGACGAAATATTCGTTTAGATGCGATACGTAAACATGAAAACAATCAACCATGTCATACTGATGACGAAGATTTCATGGATTTATCATTTCTGAAGAGAAAAAAACCGAAAAAAGCTTATTCATGTGATCAATCTGATGTTCAATCATCATCATCAACAACAACAACTATGCATAGTAATCGATTTAAACATTTATGTTCAAGATTAAAACATCATTTAACAATAAATAAAGAACAACGAACACGTAGTGAAGAAACAAGTGAACAACCGTCGAATTATCGTGTGAAACGAATGAATAAATATGAGTCCATATCATCATCGAATGATGAATCAAATCCTGGTATACAATGGCCTGATTTCGAAAAAGTCTATGAATCGATACCATCATGTTTAATTAATGCATTACCTGGTCTCGATGATTTATCCTACGGAGATAGTTATGATACGATTGTTAATAAATATAATTATCAAACCGATCAAAATGAACAATTATCTATGGAATATACGAATTTATTTCATCGGTGCAAACGAGGACAAAACTATCGACGAAATGCAATCTGTCAAAAAGTCGATAAATCTCAATATAATGGGCAATTGGACGTATTTATTCAACAGTTAATGATTGAAAAATTAATGCGAACATGGACTTAAATCGATCATCTGCTTTTTAGACTCATACATAAATTATGAGTTTCACCAAATATTGAAATCAACTTTTTTGTACGTAAATAAAAATGAAAATAGATTCTTTATATTGAGATTTATTTGGTAATACGAAAAAACATATTTCATTTGTCAAACACTCGAGAAATTCTTTAATTATTAATGCAATACACATCGATTTGAGGACAACAAATGACATTCTATTGTGCATTTTATAATATGTGTGCCATTTCAGTGCATTCTGACGAGACAACATTTTTTCATTTTCACAAGAATAAAAAAAAACATTGATTGATTATTCACTCATATCCATTGACAACCTTCGTTTAGGGCATTTGAAAATGTGAAAAAAATGATAAGTTCGTAAATATTAATTATTTCTCTCGCAAAAATATAAACCAATCATCCAGGTAACGAAATTTAAACCGACTATCGACCTTGAGTCAAGAGAAGAAAAGACGAATTTTCATCCCTCATTGGTTTTCTTTCTTTTCTCTTATTTATTCAGTCGGCTAATAAGGTTGGTTTCGACAGATTGTTGTATTCGTTTTTCTACATTATACGACTATAAATTAAAAGCAAAAGCCCAATCATTGCAAAGAAATTAAATGGCGACGAGTGCAAATATTGAAATAAACGAGCCTGAGCATGTATATCTCAATACAACAACAGAAGTTCCCGCAACCGAACAATCGATACAATCTGCCCCAAGTGTTAATCGAGCTGCATTGATTAGAACTGGCGCTATTGCTCTTTTTAGTGGTTTATTAGCAGGTCAATTAAATAAATTATTTGTAATGCAAAATGGAAAATGATTTTTCGTTTCAATTTTAGTAATTCAATTAGCAGTTGGTCGTAAATATGCCGATCAATGTCCTGTTTCGCCCCGTATTCCACATTATTTAGTAGTGGCCGGTATTATTGGATTAGTTCTTCTAGTATTACAACTTATACAAATCGTATTTTCATTGATAACATTGAAACAAATTGCTAGCGAAAAAGTCGGTTCGGCACTAGGTTTTGCCATACCTACAACATGTTCTCTTTGTGTGTCTCTATTTCTTTATGTTTTTCTTTTTATTTGGTTTATTCTTGGATGCATTTGGGTATTTGGTGTATGGGGTGCCGTACAATATAGAAATTCTCGTCAAGACACATATTGCCATCCGACATTATATAGATTTGCATTTATTGTACTCTTGATATCTTTGATCGTGAAAATTGTTGGCTGTATTAGTTCGTCTGCTGAAAGTGGTACAGCTGTGAAACAAATTAAAGCAAAACAACAAGAAACAGCTTAGACGGACATTTCTTGAAAACAGAGATATTAACAAAAAATTATTTTTTTTTAGTTCTAATTTTCAATAAACTTTTTTCTCCTTCGTAAAACATCATCTTAGTTCATAGACGTTATTGAACTAAATTATCACATTTTCCGCTTCTATCTCTTTAATTCTCGTCGTTTTTCTTTTCATTTGGTTGTGTATCAGATGCTGTACAATATAAAGATTGAAATCAAAAGACATATTCTCAATTTTATAATATCTTTTGTTCGATTCCATGTTAATAATTTCTGCATAATGATTCAAACATGAATGCTTATTATTGTTTAAATAAATAAATATTTTCTTTTGAAATGTTTCCTTTCTTTTTTTTTCTTTGTAGACATATCGTACTTGTCTTTCGTTGATTCACTATATGAATACAATCAATTGCTTGTAAAAGAATCGTTTGTCATGTTTCATTCATAAGAGTACACACTCGATTTCAGAGTATTACTTTTTACATTTTTTTTAAAAACTATTCAGTGTAGTTGTGCATGCACAAATATAAGTAGAGCATGAAAAAAAAGTAAAAAAAACGAAAAGAAATGAATAAATGGATGGTTACAAAAAATTTCTACCGTTGTTAAGATGAAAGACAAAATTAAATGTACGACCTTGATTCTTCGAACACAAAAAAAGATGAAAGAATATTAAAAGGAAAAGAAAGAAAAAGAAAAATACATAAATTCTCTCCGCAGGTTCTCAATAACATTCACAGATTTTTCATTGGATACACGAAGCATTTTCTTTTAAACATCTTTACATTCTAAATTCTAAAATAAAATGACAACAAATACCGAAGGTGAAACAATTACTACCAACGATGAAAATACAGTTAATCAAGCATTATCAACAGACAATTCTGTGATTAGCAACGAACCAGCCAATGCTAATGCTGATTCGAATAACTCAGAATCATTGTCAACAGTTGATGAAAAGAATACAAATAATCAATCAGAACAAACTCAAGTAACTTCAGAAGAAAATGTCAACATTGATAATAAAAAAGAAGACGAAGGCGAACAACAACAACAACAACAAGAGACAACACCAGTTGTAAACGATGAAATAAAATCGGAAGTTCCATCGACAGTTGAGGTTAATAATGCATCACCGAATCTTTATCCACCATCACCAACGAATCCTATTGATGAACAAGAACGATTTAATGAAGTTGCGAGAAAATCTTTTTCACAACCAGATTCTGAGAATCAAATTGAAGTTAGTGTACCAGTTACTATTTCTGAGAGTACCAAACCGAAAAAATCTCCCGCACCAATATTAAAATCCAGTGCGGATGATTCGACAAAAACTCCAACACCCGCGGACACTGTGATTACTCTTGAAACACCTGTATCAACTGGAGGCACGAGTTTGATAAATACTGAACCTGAACTGGTTAGTCCACCACCACCAACAACAACAACTACTCCAGATAAAAAACGAAAATCCAAAGTTAAAAATTCAACATTATCAATTTCAGCAGTTCTCGGATACGCTATCACGCTTAGTATTTCAAGTAAACTATACGAATGATTGTTTTGTTTGCTTATTTTTTTTGGAAATAATTCTATTTGATTTACTTAGTTGTTAAGGTATTCATCGGTTGGACTTATGCCGATGATTGTCCAATTCATTGGCGTATACCTCATTATTTATTCGTTGCAGGTATTATCGGAATAATAATTGTAATATTACAATTTCGTGATCATATTCTTAAAATATGTCTAAAACCAAAATCCAATGGAAGTAATGGCTGTGTCAAACTTCTCAGTGTTTTATTGGCTTTTGCTTGGATTATGCTTGTCTTATTTTTGGTTGGCTGGTTTATTGCTGGCTGTGTTTGGGTATTTCGTGTATACAATAAAGTTACATATAAGAATCCAGCTCGATCGGATTATTGTCAGCCGATTTTATATCGTTTTGCATTTTGGTTACTTATATGTACATTTTTCATTCCATTGTTTCAAATCGTTGTTGGTATTATAAAAGTTTGTAAACTCGTAAAACAGCAGAAAAATGGAGCATACTCTGCTTGTGCGACGAACGAATGAATTACGAGAAAAAACTTAGATAAATTTTGTTTGTTTGTTTGTCTGTTTGTTTTATTATAAATAGTATTAACATGTTTCATAGACAAGAAGAAGAAAAAAACATTGCCATTCATCCGCTCAATCAGTAGAGAAATTTACTCAAAAACACTGTTTTTTCCTTCCCAACATTTATTTACATAGAAAATTTTACTAATTTCTGTTCGTTTATTTGTTTGTTTTAATATCTTTATATAAAAGATAATTAATTAAATTTTGTGATAAAGGTAAATATAAAATTGCCTGACGTTTTTGTCCACATGAACTATTAATTTTCAAACGACAGAGATATTTTAATGTTCGTACTTGATTTGTTAATAAATTCGAATAAGTCGATAATAAATGAACTTCACTATTACGATTACCAACAGCCATCGTGTGTCCATCAGGTGTCAATGCAAGTGAAAGGACATTTAATTCTGTTCGTTCAAAAATACTCTTCGACGAACCACTTGACATTAAAGGAAACCAGCGTACTTTACTGTAACAAAAACAACAAAATCAAGGTTAAATGAATATGTAAATTGAGAACATTTTTTTACTTGTCATCACAAGCAGTAACTAGAAATTCATTATTTTTCGTTATGCCAATCGATCGTACGAATGCACCATTATCACCACCGGCATAGATTCTTGATGGCAAAGGAATTTTATGTGCATATTTTTTTATCATTTCACCGGTTATTGTCGACCAGAGAATGACAGTTGTGTCATAAGAAGCTGTTACTAGTAAAGCACTAAATTTGCTAGATAGATAAAAAAAAGACAAAACTATGAACCTGTACAAATTACCTATCTGATGAGAATGCACAATCAGCAACACTATGTAAATGTTCACCAAATTTATATAATTCTGTCCAAGTTGTTGTATCAAATAATACCACTAAACCATACGGGCCCACAGCACATAGAAGTGTCTCATCAGGCGACCATTTAACAGCATTTATAACATGAGTCCATTCACTCAATGTTTTATACATATTACCTTAAAATCAAATACATACAGATGTCACTTTTAGTTCATTTTAAAATATTTATTTGTTCTGTTTTTTACCATCATCAAGTAAGTCCCATAGTTTGATTGTTGTATCGTGTGAACATGATGCTAATTGCATGGTATACAATGTAAAATCTAGTCCACATACAGTTGAATGATGATCAGTTAGAACTAAGGTTAATTCTCCAGTTCGTATATTCCAAATATTTATTTTTCCATCGGCAAGACCAGCTGCAAGAAATAAATCTCGAGTAAAATCATGTCGACGATTGACCGATAAACTTGCTCGACGTTGACCGAGTAATTCACGTCGTGTTGGCGGTAGAAAACATCGATTCTCATCGAATAAATTCGATGTTCGACTCGATTGAGATTGATTAAATCGTCGTTGACCAAATCCTAATGACCATATGGCTGATGTACAGATAAAATGATGATATTTCGAAAAATTATTTTCATTCAATATCTGTGAATGCCAATTCGAACAATGAAGAACAAGTACACAATATTGACCATAGATATCTTGTTTAGGTATGGCTAAATATTGTGAACAAGGAGAAAATGCTATTTTCCAAATATTATTTGTCAAATATTCGGATGTATTTGTAGAATCTTGAACAAGTCGATCGACAGGTAGGAGATCTGGTTGATCTAATTTAATGAAAAACAAAATAACAACAAACTGATTATTTAGTTATATGCATATACTTATTGATTGTTCTTGAGACATGGTTAATAAAACACAAAACAGATTGATAAAAAAAAGAATCTAAATAATGAGAAAAAAAGAATCTTTGCGGTCAATATTCAAGTGACACCTTTCGAAAAAAAACGAAAAAAAAACAGCAAAATTGTTATCTGTTTCTTTCAGTTCTCCAAAGTCTTTCTTTTCTTCTTTTTTTTTCGTCTCATACAAAAAGACCCAACATAATGTCGTTTTAGATAGCATATCATTTTTGCATTATTCTCGACAATGCAACGACTATTTACTCTTCTTGTGACTCTTTTGATTGCGAAAGTTAATGGTGATCCAGGTGATTTCCGTCCACCAGCTGTGCCATTAATTGTTTTCAGTCCTCATATATCGGGTAAAGTATTGTCTTGTGTATTGATACGAACGAAAATAAGATCTAGTGAAAAAAAGGAGTGTCAATCAACACCCATCCTTTCGCTTTCTTAATACGAAAAGTAAAACAGATTTTTATTTTATGATTGGCTTCGCGCTTTTAGAACCGATAAGAAATCAAGAAAAAACCGGCGTGGTAATAAAATTCGATCGTCTATTTTTTCTTTTTCGTGAAAGAAATATGTATGTGAATCATGATATATATATTACTGTGTATAGTATAGTCACGCGAATACAATACGTACATGTATAGAATAGGATAGTAGTAGTAGTGTGATGATGATGATGATGCAGGACGAAACCAACGAGTCATGTGAATAAGATATTTATCGAAACAGATGCCGCAAGGATGCAGTCGTTATATTGTTCTTCTTTCTTTTCGTGTTTAGTTTGGTCGTCTTCGGACAATCTTTATGATACGGATACAGTTCATTGGAGTGGATCACCACTTCCATTTCACGGTCTCGTCGATATTGACAATAAACAAACCTATCGATTTCTCGGTGGTCAACCAGCAAATGTTCCAACTTTAGTACAAAAGAAACTTGTCGTTCAACCATGGCGTACAATTTATACATTTGCAACACCGGACAATACTGTCGAACTTGTTGTTATTTTCAGTCAACCGACAGCTATCGAAGATCCGTATACGTACATTACATTCGCTGTCCGTACATTAGATCAACAAAATCATAATGTTCGTGTCTATTTCGATCATGGTCCAAATGTTGGCATTAATGATAAAGGAGAAAAAGTCTATTGGAATCGAACTAATGGTGACAATATTGTTTTAACAATGAGTGCCTATGATCAAGTTCCGTTTGATATTCGAGGTGATGCAACACGAAATAATTGGGGTTATGCATATTTAATTAGTGGAAATACGAGTATAACAACGGGTTATCAAGCATTTGGTGATGATCTTCGAAATGCATTTTCAAATCATCAAACAATGCCAAGTGATGATACACAAAAACCACGACATGCTGATGTTCGAGCGCCAACATCAGCATTTGTTTTAAATCTCGGACAAGTTTCATCACAAACCGTTTCTGGTTATGTTGTTTTTCTCTACGATGATGTCTATTCAATGTTATATTTTCAAGAATGGCAAGCACCATGTTGGCGTGCTGAACTTAATAATGATGTCACACTATTAATCAATGAAACTGTTTCATACTATAATGCAAATATGGCCGATATAACAGATTCAAATTCAATGTTAATATCACTTTTGACTACTGCAGGTGGAGATCAATATGCAACATTGTGTTCACTTGCTTTACGACAAATTACTGGCGCATTATCACGTACATGGTCAGATGCACAAAAACGTTCGAATTTATTCATGAAAGAAATTTCATCCGATGGTGATGTTAGTACAGTTGATGTTATCTATCCATCATCGCCGTATTTCATTTGGTTACATCCAGAATTATTACGTGATGTGCTTATACCAGTACTTGCCTATGGCAACAATGAAACATCGATTAAATATAATCTTGCTTGGGCACCACATCATTTGTGAGCGAAGATTCGAATGAGTCGATGTACTATATTTGTTTCGTTTTTTTTTTCATAGAGGAACATGGTCGGTTTGTGATATATTTCCAGATGAACAAGAACAAATGCCGATGGAAGAATCAGCAAATATGCTATTGATGCTTGCTGGTATTGTTCAAAAAATGAATACAACTGATTTTCTTCAACCCTATTGGAATGTTATGGAAACATGGGCACAATATTTAAATAGTACATTACCAGATCCAGGAAATCAACTTTGTACTGATGATTTCGTAAGTTGTTTCTGTGCCCAAAAAAAAGTCCTTTGATTATTTTTTTTTCTTTGCGTTTTAATGAACAGGAAGGACCATCACCACATAATTGTAACTTAGCTTTGAAAGGTATTCTCGGTTTAGGTGCATATGCTGTTCTTCTCAATTCATCCGGACAAGCTCAACGTGCTAAAGTTTATATCGATCAAGCTCAAGTTCACGGTAGAAAATTACATAATTGCTTGTCTTCTTTTTAATTTTTAATCATTTCAGCAAACTATTGGATGAAAGGTGCTCGTGATAGTACTAACTATCGTCTTCAATATGATTTACCAAATACTTGGTCACAAAAGTACAATCTTGTATATCAAGCAATCTTAGGATTAAGTCTTTTTCCAGCTGATGTTGCTAAACTTGAATCCGATTATTATCAAACTAAATTACTTGACTTCGGTCTTCCATTAGATTCACGTGGCAAATTAACCAAAGTCGATTGGTCAGCTTGGGTTGCAGCACTTACAACGAATAAGGATCAAGAAAATGCAATCTACGCTAAATTATACAAATTTGCCAATGAATCACCAGATCGTGTTCCATTCAGTGATTTTTATGATTCGAGCAATGGACATGTTTTAGGATTCCGTGCTCGTCCCGTTCTTGGTGGAATCTATATTCGTGCTCTATTAGCAAATCCAACGGCAGGAGGACTATTTAATAAATACAAAGGCCCATCAAAACGTTATGGCCGAGTCAATAAATGCAATACACAATAAATTTTTTAATATTATCGCATTTACTCTCTTTTTTTATTTGTGATCATTCGATTCAATTGAAAGTATTCTAATAAACAAACATGACATATGTAAAATCTTGGATATAATATTCTAAAGCTCAATTGAGTGACATCTTTTACAAAATAAATAAATGTAAAATACTCAGGGAACACCTATTTTTTGTTACCAAAATATTCAAGTGTTAGATAACATATCACTTGTACTTTTTACTGCGATGAAAAAATTTGCATTAGTCCTTGTTGTACTTTGTATTGTTAAAATTAATAGTGATCCAGGTGATTTCCGTCCTCCAGCCGTTCCATTGATTGTATTCAGTCCTCATATATCAGGTAATTTATACAAAAAATCATATTGTAACTCTTGACGTTGATCTACAAATGATATTTAGTATGGTCATTTACCGATAGTCTTACGGATTCGAACACTGTGCATTGGAGTGGATCAAATATAGATTTTCATGGTTTAATCGATATTGATAATACACAAACATACCGTTTTCTCGGTACTCAACCATCGAATATTCCTGCTCTCGTGCAAAATCGATTAGTCGTTGAACCATGGCGTACAGTCTACACATTTACTACTCCAACAAATACACTTGAACTTATTCTATCATTCAGTCAGCCAACATCAGTTGAAGATCCTTATACATACATTACATTTGATGTTCATACACTCGATCAGCAAAGTCATAATGTTCGTATCTATTTCGATTATGGTGCAAATGTTGTTATTAATGATAAAGGAGAAAAAGTTGACTGGAATCGAACTGATGGTGACAATATTGTTTTAACCATGGGTGCATATACACAAATTCCATTTGGTATTCGAGGTGATGCAACACGAAATAATTGGGGCTATGCATATTTAATTAGTGGAAATACAAGTATAACAACGGGTTATCAAGCATTTGGTGATGATCTTCGAAATGCATTTTCAAATCATCAAACAATGCCAAGTGATGATACACAAAAACCACGACATGCTGATGTTCGGGCACCAGCATCAGCATTTGTTTTAAATCTAGGAGCAGTATCAACACATACGATTTCTTCGTACGTTGTTTTTCTCTATGATGATGTTTATTCAGTTATGTATTTTGGTGAATGGCAAGTGCCATATTGGCGTGCTCGACTTAACAATAATGTGACTTCATTGATTAATGAAGCTGTTTCACAATACAATTCGAATATATTTGATATAACAGCATCGAATGAATTAGTACGAACAATGTTAACAAATACAGGTGGACAACAATATGATGCACTAGGTTCGCTCGTCACCAGACAAGTTACCGGTGGTATGACAAAAACATGGTCTACTAAATTCAATCGTTCACAAGCATATATTAAAGAAATATCTTCAAGTGGTAATATTCATACGGTTGATATCTTGTTTCCATCTTCGCCTTATTTTCTTTGGTTATATCCCGAATTGCTACGTGATCATCTCGTATCAACACTTTCCTATGTGAATAATGATACTGGTGCTACTTATGGTCTTGCATTTGGACCTCATGATTTGTAAGTGAAAAAAGTTCGTTTTGATAGTAGATGAAAGTTAGTTCTTGGCTTGTTTAGAGGAACATGGCCTGTATGCGATCGTTTGGATAGTGAAGAAATGGCAATGCCTATGGAAGAGACAGCTAACGTAATATTGATGACTGCTGCCGTTGTTCAACGAATAAATTCAACAAGTTTTCTTCAACCATATTGGAATCTTTTAGAAAATTGGGCTCAATATTTAAATAGTACATTACCAGATCCAGGAAATCAAATTAATTCAGATTGTTTTGTAAGAAACACTATTCGACCATAAAAGAAAAACGATATATAATTACGTTTGTTTACTACAGGAAGGACCATCGCCACACAATTGTAACTTAGCATTGAAAGGTATTCTTGGCTTAGGAGCCTATGCTATTCTTTTAAATGCAGCTGGACATGCTGATCGTGGTACAGTTTATATGAATCAAGCTCAAAATCATGGTAAATGACAATCATGTATTTCATTGATTTACGTAATATTGTTGTGGTGTTTTTGTTTATTTAATTAGCTAGCTTTTGGATGAAAGCAGCTCGTGATAATAATAATTTTCGTCTTCAATATGATTTACCAAATAGTTGGTCACAAAAATACAATCTAGTCTATCAATCGATTCTTTCGCTCAATCTTTTTTCATCTGATGTTGCTAAATTAGAATCCGATTATTATCAAACAAAACTCGCTGATTTCGGTGTTCCATTAGATTCTCGTGGAACACTAACCAAAGCCGATTGGACATCATGGATTGCCGCAATCAGTCGCGATCAACAACAACAAAACACACTCATCAGTAAACTATATCGATTTGCTAATGAATCGCCTGACCGTGTACCACTCAGTGATTTCTACGATTCGACCAATGGTCATGTTTTAGGTTTTCGTGCTCGACCAGTCATGGGCGCATTATTTGCTCGAGTTTTATTAGAAAATCCCATGATAGAAAAACGTCGTAGTCAGTCGAAATATATTTCAAAACGTTATATTTAAAATTTTGTTCTTTGACAACCTACGACACCTTTTGAAGATATTTTTTCCCTGTAATTTTGTTGGATATTTAATGGAATAATGGATTTTAGTTTTATTTCATCCATCCATCGAAATGAAATTCATTTAAAGTCCACTTTTGATAAGATAATTAATCTAGTTTGTCCTCTTTCTTTTTTTGTGAAAATAAAAGTCAAAAGTTTACGATAAAAAAGTCCATACTTAAAGTATTTCCACGCCTATTTTCAGATCACTGACCGACAGAGCAATGCCTAAATCATCACGTCAATCGTCTGCCAAAGCTCCAGTTCAAAAGAGTTCGAAAAGTAACAAATATGGTTACGTATTTTGTACACTGCTCATCATTCTTGCAAGTATTGTTCTTCAAACACGTGATACTTCACCATTAAATGAATATCTTTCGAAAACTATTGCAACAACAAAACCTTACTCAACATTCGAAGAATTCTATCCACATTACCTTCGTGAACATAGTCAAGTCGTAACTCGTCAATGGCATTATGTTGGCACATCACTTTTCTTATTATCAGTTCTATTCAATCCTCTTCTTGTTTTACCAATATTATCCGGTGGTTTAAGTGCGTATTCGGTTATTCCATTTTTTCGTCATGTATCAAATGGTGTCGGTGAAATGGTTTTATTTTTAAGTGTTTATTTAATTGGTGCACGATTATTAACACGTTCGTGGCTACGAACATTTCTTCCACTATTGTTAGGCTATGGTTTTGCTTGGATTGGTCATTTCGGTTTCGAAAAAAATAAGCCCGCTACATTTATCTATCCAACGTTTAGTTTGATGGGTGATTTCCGTATGATTTACGATGCTATTCAACGTCAATCGTTTTAAAACATGCTTCGTCGTTTTTTTTTTCTTTTGTATTTTTCATCGAAACAGAAAATAAACTATTCATTTATTGCAGATAAGGATGAATTTATCAACTAATGATTTATCATATTTGAGTGATCGGTGAGCTACATAGACGAAGTTTATTTTTTTTTGTTTTTATTTTCTATGGTATCTATTTGAAACTCTAGTTCTCGACAACGATCGATGATTTCAGCTGGCTTTCAATTATCATCATCGACACCTAATTCAGCATTCGAACAATATTCATCGAAATTACCAGCATCAGTTCGTGGTGCACTCAATCATACCAATGGTTTGACTAGATCATCTCTATTCTTCGAAGAAATATTTCTCATTGAAACAATTCTCTAGATGTTTCATCGTTAAGTGCTCGATTTTCTCGTAACGGTTACTGTTGGCTTGTATCCGGTCAAATAGCCTATGTTTGGCTTGCATCAAGTTCGAGTCGTATAACTGTAAAATTCGATTGATTTCTGTTTACAAAAAAACAAGTGATTTTCTTTCGAAAAGGATGCAGTGATTCATCACGAATTAAAACTTCCCGAATGTGCACTTGGTCAACAAGCTAATTTACTCGAATTATTCTCTGTAACATCAGATGCAGACAATTGTTGTTCATGTTTAGTTATAACATGTGATGGTTACGCACGTTATTGGCGAACAATCGTTCGAACAAATGAATATTATGATGTTAAACTTGAATTTGATCAAATCGAATTACTTTGCCATTTTAAAGTAAAATAAACATTCGAAATTGCGTAATGATTGTCGTTCTCCTAGGATGATATCTGCATTTGTGGATCGTATTCAGGAAGATTATATACTATTCCATGCAATGCTTTGTGCAATAAAGTAAAAAGAAGAATTTGAGGGTGTTTTTTTTGTGAAAAAAGAAATTTAAAATTGAAATTGTACAGGCGTATATTCGTCCAGCATCATCATCGTTACTTTCATCGATTGGTTTCGGTTTGAAATCGATGTTATTTGGTACAAGTCGTCAAATGAAAGATGATGAAATGCTTCGTTGGCTTCATTCATTGAAAAATGATCCATCGACATCGACAACAAGCACAATGAATGTCGATTTAATCTCATTGACAGATAAACATTTGTATTTTTGGTATCTAGCAGAAAATGATATTCAAGTAAAATTCGTAGATTTGTTTTTTGTTGTCAAAAAAAAAACAAAATCGAAAATTATTCTAGCTTGTACATTCATTGGATTTACAAGATGTATTTGCAAATGAAATTAACAAAAATCAAGTTTGTTGAGTAGATTTTCACAATTTCAAATTTATCAATGATAATTTAGAATTCAGCTGACAATTCTCGAAATATTTCTTGTATATCGATGAATGTTACACAGTCAGTTCATCATTTTGACTACGAACTTTTGCATGATCTATTTTCGTTTGATTTCTAGAGAAACAATCTGCGTTCTAGCTATTCATCATGGCACTCAAGATTATCGTTTAATATTAGGTGTATTCTCACTAAATCATAGCGGTGTTCAATTAGTCTCATTCATTTTTCTTGAAAATCATTTAAATATTCGCGTAAATCACTTTTTGTGATAGTTTTTTTTTTTATAAAATTATATTTTCTCTTGTTTTAGTTAGACGAATTAATTGTCAAGCCACGTGTTCGAATGTTTGCAATACCAAATCAACCAGCCCTATTAATTCATACGAAAAAAGATGCGTTTATCTACACGGGTTTGACGAAAGCAAAGAGATTCGAATTCGAATAACTTGTTGTTTTTAAGGTCCTAATTATTCCGTTCTTCTTCGTTCGAGCTTTTCCAATCACAATGAAACTATCTTAGGAAGTGGTTTGTGTGGACAACGTTTGCTACTCTTTTGTCATGTTCAAGGTTTAATAACACCTCGTGAACAGGATCTCATGACCAAGTAGAATCGAGAGAGAATTTTAGTTTTAAATGTTTTCTTTTTCCTTAAAGTTTACTATCAAAAACAGAATCGGATAATCCATATCAACCAATGATTAATGCTTTTCATGCATTTTTAATTCGAAATGACCCTGTTCGTAGTTACGAATAAATTTTATCGAATTGATTTATCTTTGTACTGATTAGGGCGGTGCTGTGGAATTATTTCGAAGATTTTTAAACTCAATTGATGCAAACCAATTGGATGATATTATTGTTCAATTTGCACTTTTCATTATTGATGATCCAGCATTGAAAGGTAAAACCACATCCTCGTTTTCTTCGAATTTGAGTTGTTTTTTCCGTAGAAACACATGATTTAACAAGACAATTGAATAAAAAATTGGATATATTCAATTATTATTATTCATTTTTGAAATTAATCGGTGTTTGGAATAAGGTTTGATTTGACGTTATTTGAGCAATGATACGAATCGACATTTGTTTTAGCTTCATGTTGCACATTTTAACAATGGAATTTATCATACAAAACAAATTCTTCAACAATTTGGAGAGAAATTACAATGCGCAAAAGCATTTGCTCAAGCGAGCCAGTGAGTTTAATCAATTTTCTCTTTATTTTTATGTCATTTGATGCTTATTCTTAGGCAATCACTTTATTTACAAGCAGCCTATCGTTCGACATCACGACAAAATCAAGTAGAATCTTCTTTGTCTTCATTCGATTTTGAATAATTATCTTTTGAATTCAATTATTTAGATTTCTCATATTTCTGAAGTCGTAACAACAATTCTTCTCGGTGTCATCGAAAGTAGTCGAACGATTGAAATTCAATCGTATGAAGAAGCAACACGTTTACTTTTAATTGCATTCGAAAATCTTCATCGATATCGTCAAGATCATGAACAAGAATCCGTCATTCCATCGAATCCAATCGACGAAGAAAATTTTCCTCAAACAATTCTCTGTCAACCATGGATTCTCTACGAACATAATCTCAATGATTTGTATCTTACTCATGTAAACAAACGACCACAACATTCGTTAGTTTTAAATGATATTTCTTCTTTTGTTTAGTGTACACAATATTTCGAGCAAGTTTTAACTCTTTGCGAATCTCGTGAAGTTCGAGACCGTTTAATTCAAATGATTTCTCGTCTTGTTTATCATATACTCGATGAATATCGTTTATATATTTGCGATCTATATTCGGATCATGAAATGACAAGTAATTTTGAACAACGACCCTGGGTTAATTACAAACAAACACGAAGTTTATTAATAAAAGTTTTTAGTAAATTTCAAAGAAATATTTTCTTCTCTTGGATAATTTGTTTTTCTTTCTATTAGTTAAATTACGAGAATTCTCGAAAGGTAAACAATTAGCTGAAGAATTCGAAGATTACCAATCATTGATCGAAATCTGTGATGAACTCAAAGATGTTGAACAATTGACAAATTATGTTGAACAATTCGGAGACAAAGTAATTGTTTTTTTTTCTCAAAGAGCAATTTTATACGTTATATTTAACGTTTAGTTTATGGTTGTATTTGAAGAATATCTTCGATCGAAATCCGCATTATCTGTTCTTTTTCAACCGGAATATTTCGATTTGAAAATTGTACAAAATTATCTCAAATCAAAACCAGAATTTGCCTGGATGGTCGACATAAAAAATCGACAATATGAAAATGTAGATTGAAGAATCGAGTTAATTATTGATTTCATTGTTGATTGGTTTTTAGGCATCACTTTCAGCTTTACAACAAGTTGCTGAAACGATCGGCAAACGTCAAGTAGAAAGAACTTTTTTTCCTATTCTGAAAACGAGCCGTTTCTCTTGGTTTGCTTAGGCACTCTTAGCAATAAGTAAATTTGCTCTATTAGCTAGCAGTCAAAATGAAGTTCGCAATGCTGAAGCGATTAAATTACGGTTGAACTTTCTTGAAAACGAACAAAATCTTTGCCATCAACGACTTGATCTTCTTTCGAATGTATGTTGATACGAGCAAAAAAAAAGAAGAAATTTTCGTCATTCTTTCTGAATTTATTTTTTAGCTTGATGAAACCGAACGTTTGAAACAGTCATTAATCAGTGCGAAAGATATGATTAAAAATCTAGTTCTCAATAAGAATACAACTCAAACATTAGTGCAACGTTATTGCAGTGCCTTGAAAATTCTCTCACAAATGGAGGTAAATTTTGCTCGAAAAGAAATTTCTCCGTCATTAACTACATTACATGAGCTATTACCGTATATCCGCCCGCTCTTATCTGAATCACAATGGGGAAATGAGAAGATTTTTTCCTATTCTTGAATAATGAAAACTTTTTTCTTCCTATTTGTTCAATAGACTAATCCAGAGTTTGATCAACTTCGTTTATTTATATTTGCACAAGCAATACTCGTAGATCCATTGAAATCAATTAGTAATTCAATTGACCCACTATCAGCCAATGTCAAAACATTACTGAGCCAGTTATTTGATTATATTAAACGTAAGGAAATTTCATTTCAAATGTCTTCGAAGATTTACTAAAGAAGAATCTATATATTTTTAGGAGAAAATTTAGATAAATTTAATTTGATTCCATCACGTGAAAAACTTCAATCGACAAGTGAACTCCGTTCATTTGAAAATAATCAAGACTTTCAACAAGCACTCTCAGCTATCTATTCATCATTATTAACACGATAGGAAAAAAAAATTTTCTTTCTTCTTTCTTTTTTGTGTCCTCCTGAGAAATAAAACAAAACACGAAAGCTTAATAAATAATATTCAGTGATTTTATATGTATATCTTCGGAATAGTTCAACTATCATATTTGACACGTTTAAAATTCGTAAAAAATGCAGCTATAAGATCGCATACAATCGTTCCTGTACCGAATATGCCCAAGAATGAACCAATACTTGTCGTTGTTGTAAATAAATCAAATCTGCCAACTTCACCTGTAACAGATACGATTATATGAAGATTATAAATTGTTGTATGTAGACGATGTAAATAATTATTATTTGGTTCAAAGAAATGTTTCGATGTAAGAAAATTCGAACCGGGTTCATACGGATTGTTTTGATAGGGTAAAAAATCTAAACGCTTAAATTCATATTGTGGTTCACAAAAATCGACACGCCAATCGAGATTACATTTCCATATGATTTTAATTTCAATTAATGAACCAAGCGTAAACATACGTTCATATTCTTCCGGATTTTTTTCAATGATGTCTAAAATTTTTGATATACGAAATTTGGGACATAATTTATTATGATCTGGATCGTATTCACAATCTTCTGGGTAAGTTTTAGCATTGAAACTTGACGCGAGATTATATCGAACAACACGAAGTAGAGGAAATTCAACATAATTTTTAATAAATAAAATATAATCTAAAGCTTGATAATTTTCTCTTATAGTTACATTGGGTATTTTCGACCAGCATAGTTTAGTTCGTGTTAAATTTTCATCCTTATCACGAATTAATGGCGGTAGGATGCAGCGTGATTTGACATCACAATTATGTTTAACTGTTGCATTCGGAAATGAATATTCATTGCCTTGATTTACTCGTCTTTGCCTATTACAAGGCCCAAGTATATGTTCAACTTCAGTCACACGAGTCGTTATTGAAATTGCTGAATTTTCTGTTGCTGGCAGAATAAAATCATTGACATCGTACATCGATTGTGAACAATTGTAATTCTTAAAATGTTTCATTATTGTCGAATTTCGTGAACAATAAGGCGAAATTTTCACTTTAATTGTGACGGCTGATATAGGCGAACGATCGAAGATTTGATAGGAATTTTGTTGACACATTAAATATGTACAACCAATAGCGAGAGAAAATTTGACAAGTAAAGATATACTTGCAATCCATTTCGATTCGAATCGAACGACTTTTGGTGCTAAAATAAGAACAATAAAGAAAAAAAAGCTGTACTTTTGTTTTGTAATTCATTTCAATTTGAAAAGAACATGCATACTATCGTAATGAGTGATAATTTCTAGAAAACGTTTAAATGGTGACACCCGAGTAATAGTTGATTGTTGACTTTGTTCAATTGTTAAGTGTGAATTTTGATGAGAAATCATAATAGTTTTTCTTTTATGAACAGCATTGTGCTCTTTTTTTTTGTCAAGATAATCTCTATGAAAACAATAGAAAACAACTAGTTAGTTAGAACGAGGACAAAAGCCTATATGAATATATACGAGAAATGAGATTATAAGCAAGAACAAGGAGAAATGAGACGCTACGACAGGAAATCAGACATGTTTAAATAAGTTGGAATAAAAAAAGAAGAATTATTTCCCGTTAGTGTTCCCTTTTTTTCTATTCAACACAAAGAGGAAAGAAAGAAAATGTTTTTATTGTCAAGTGCAGAGGAGGAGAAGAAGAAGAAGAAGAGAGAAAAAAAACGTGGAATCACTTCTTTTGAATATTGGATAATTGTCGACATTGAGACGTAGTTTTCCACAACTGACTGCGGTTCTCATGTGTAATTGTGAGAAAGAGAAAAAAAAGTGATCGATAAAATTGTTAGAGACACTTGTTTTATAGTTAGATGCAAACGGAAAAGAGAAATAACTGATAATTGATCACGCGTCAACACAGTTTATAGATGCAATGAGAACGAGAGAGAGAGAACAATCAAGAGATCTCTCATTTCTATTTACAATATCTTTTTTCTTCTTCTTCTTCTTCTTCTCTTTCTTCGTCTCTCACACTCGTATTTAGAGATGATGAATATTATCGAACAATATTAATCTATATTCAACAGAACGAAAGACTTATCAACGAGAAAGAACCATAAGTACGATGCAATCAACCAAGAATTTATGCATATGTTCTTTACGGATTCATATGGTATATTTAATCAGAGAGATATTATGACAAGCAGATCTCTAATATCTACAGTATTTCTTTTCTTATTTAACAGTTGCAAACTATTCATCGATCTGTTTTGTTTTTCTTATCGACAATTATATACAGGTCCGTTGAGTGTGAGGATTTAAAATTTGTTTTATGACATCTACTATTACATCGAATCCTGTTGACCCCGATGACGAATTCCATTTTGAATGAAAGAAAAAATATTGTAATATTTGAGTTTAGTATATAATTAAAATAAATTACGAACATGAAAAAAAATCATTTTCTTAGATTAATTGTACGTTTTGGTAGAGCAGGTTTTTTTTCTTCTCAATAGAATAAATAGAATACAAAAGTAAAAGACCTAGTTCTTTTTATGTTAAATAATTATGTTATTTATTCGATATCGATATAAATGTTAACGATTTTGGGAATTCATGAGAGAAAACGAACCGAATATGAAATCGAAAATCTCGAGAAGTAATTCGTGTGAATCAACTCCGGAATGTAAACCGTATCATTGGTGGATTGTTTTGCCGGTTGTTGTCGTTTCAATGACAACAACATCAGCCGATCCGACACTTCTCAATGATCTTATGATACGACGTGCACGAGAGAAATTCGGTATTTACAATGCTACATCACCATCGAGCGAAACAGCTTGTAACAGTGAACATCTTCAAAATGATACGGACTTTGTGACGAAATCAACTGAAGTACAAAAATTTGTCAGCCATCTAAATATTCTTATGGCAGGTGTTGGAGTTGTACCAGCAGTGTTGACCTATATCATACTTGGAGCTAATTGCGATCGAATCGGTCGACGACCTCTCTTAATTATACCATGTGTAGGACGAGTCATTCGATTTATTATTCTCTTATTACTTGTTCGATATAATCTCAGTGATGTTTGGCTCATTGTATCGACATGTATCGATGGATTATTCGGTTCGAATAGTTTACTTCTTCTCGGTGCCATAGCATATATTAGTGATTGTACGACTAAACGTGAACGATCACGTGCAATGTTGTTAGAAGAAGCTGCTGTCGCATTGACACGTATCTTTCCTTTGCTGGGCTTAGGCTTTTGGTTACGTGGTCATGATTATACATTGCCAATTTCCATTGATTTAGGCATCAATTGTGCGGCAATAGTTTACATATTTTGTTTTCAACCGGAATCATGCGGTGAAAATAATCGTCATATTCTAGCATTATTTCAACAATTAAAACAAGTTCGTTTAACACCTATTCGTGGCACATATCGTGTCTTTCTCATTCAACGTCCCGAACACAATCAACGTACGATTATCTTACTAACATCAATACAAATCGTTTTATTTATTATTCTCTTCGGATTTGTTAGCATTCATCCGCTTTATTTATATGGTAAACCATTCTGTTTTGATGCACTTAATCTGGCTATATTAACAAGTGCACAATTTGCTCTCATGATTTTCATAACAATTGTATTGAGTATATTCGAAAAAGCATCATTTATTCATTCGATGATTATTTCTTTGGTTGGAATTTTTATGTATATGATACATTTGGTTCTATTTGGTGTGGCTCATTCTGTTTGGCTCTTATATTTAGGTAAAATACAAAAGAGATATTCTCAACAGATAAATGTTTTTTTTTTCATTAGCCGTTTTTATCGGTTGTTTATTTTTCGTGGTTATGGCTGTTGTACGATCTCAATTGACGAAATTAGTCGATCAAACTGAATATGCTTTAGTTTTCATTGCAACAGGAATTGTTGAAACAATTGGATCGTATATTTTAGGCATTATTTCAAATGCTATCTATGCACGAACTATTGATATCTATCCGGGAATTATTTTTTTCATTCTAGCCGGCATTGGATTCATTCCATTGATTATATCTGGGTAAATTGTTTAGATTTGCAAAATGATTGAATATTGACTTTATTTTCAATTAGGATTTTATTCTGTTGGTCTTGCAGAAAATCATTCAATTCTAATGAAACACAACTTGATATGACAAATCAGGAGACGTTACGAACAAGTTTATAGAAAAAAAAACAAAAACAAAAAGGAGTTGAACTTCTTTTGTCATCGTCGCATTTTTTATTATTATTATTATTATTGTTTGCTTTTCGTCTTTCAATCGGAATGAAAATCAATCGATTAAGAAAAACATACTTGACTAACAAATATGTTTTTTAGTGGAGATATGATGTTTATTATAGGTAAACGATGTCTATCAGATGTATTAAGAATATATTTGATTGATCCTTGTTGACTAGTCTGAAAGAAAGAAAAACATGTCATAAAAAATTAATAACTCTAAATCAATAAATTTACTTGACATTCATTGATGATGATTAAATTCGACAATTGATAGAGATCATAATGAATATCATCGAGTGAAGTTACAGTGACGTTCATTGATGATGACGACGAATAACATTCGGATGTGAAATTCTGCTCGATTTGATTATAGAGAATACGAAGAAAACGTAGCTGAGATAAAGATACATATTGAATTTCTTGAGAATGATTATTTAGTGGTTCAATGCAGGTCTTCTTTCGACCACTTTCTAGTAGACATTGAACTTCGAATGCATCTGTTGTACTACCATGATTTGGATCAATCCAATACTTGCCTATATGTACAGAATTGAAAATATTTCATAAGATTTCGTTTAGTTTATCTACCAGATTTTGATTGATCGTGAAGATCGAGACATGATTGAAATGGATATTCACGTTGACGACCTGTAGGCACCTGTAAATGATTCAATTGCTTCGAAAGATTTTCGAGAAGATCAATGAGTTGAAAGCCGGCTGAATGTGGTGCATGGTTTTTTTCGATTGAACGACGTAATCGATGCATTGGCCAATCGACTTTTTCCGAATCAGGATTGAATGGACCTAATTGACTCGATAAGATTGTTTCGCCCGGTGGGCCCTGAAGAATATCAAATTGACTATGGATCCATCAATTAAGAATACATACGGGTGGACCAGCTGGACCCTAAACACAAAAACAAATGATTCGAAAGATCGTAGAAGAAAATCGATCATTGATCTACATACGTGTGCTCCTTTTTCTCCTTTTGCACCACGAGGACCATCCGTTCCTAGATCAAATAAAATCAGTTAACAAGAAATCGATTCATTTACGTATTTATAATTACTGTACCTTTTGGACCAGGTAAACCAATAACACCCTTTTCGTAGTTATTACAAGAAAATAGTTGTTCGAAGTGAAGTTTAAATGATTACTCACTTGTGGTCCCGGTGGTCCAATACTAAAACGTAATATATTTACGTATATATTTGAGATTGGACTAATTTACCTGCCAGGTTGACCGTTCGTTCCTGGACTGCCTTGTGGTCCTCTATCTCCTGGATCTCCCTGTTGAATTGTATTTGAAGATGAACTATGATGATCTTATTGAACTTACTGGATCTCCACGTGGTCCACGTTCACCTTTAGGACCTCGTTCACCTTGAATTCAAGAAAATAAATTCAAACTATTACCGACAATCTGTTATTACATACCACTTGGGCCTGGTGGACCTGATGGTCCGATATTTCCTTTTTGTCCTCTGGCACCTACTTCTCCCTCTGAAAAAAAATAAACGTAACGAATGTTTCACAATATTCGATTTAGTTTACTTTGTCCTTGCGATCCTTTTTCACCCTAAAATAGAATAAATACATGATTCTGTGATGATAAGAAAAATAAAATGTAGACCTACCACAGGACCTATATCTCCTTTTGGTCCAATTTCACCTTTCGGACCGATGACGCCTTGAGCACCAACAGGACCTTGTGCACCTGTCAAACCTTTTGTTCCTTGTGGACCCTGAAAGTAATTGATTTGATATTATCGAATATGATACGTATATATAGTTAACTACCTGATCACCTTTGATACCCTCTGGTCCTACAGGACCCTGAGGTCCTAGGTCGCCTTTCTCTCCTATAACGCCACAATCACATTTTTTATGGAAAAATATTCGAATCAGTTATTAAACTTAATTACCTGTATCACCTTTGGGACCAACTTCGCCAACCTAAGCAAACATAAAATATACTCGAATCAAGGAAAATAATCTGTAACTACGGAATACTTACTTCACCAGTATCTCCTTTCTGGCCAGTTTCTCCACGTGGTCCTTGTTTACCTTCAATGCCTTTTTCTCCCTAGAATATAATAATATTAAACTTAATTCATATTCATTTCTATCCTTACTTTTTGGCCTTTGTCGCCTTTTTGGCCTTGATCTCCTTTTTGACCTTGATCACCTTTTGGTCCAGTTTCTCCAATCGGTCCTGTTGGACCAATTACACCAATGGGACCCTGTCATAGTTAAAATACAAATATCTCAATAGTATTCGAATTTTCACACAGCTTACTATATCTCCTTTTTGACCTTGTAATCCTATTATACCAGTGTCGCCCTTATCTAAAATTGATGTAAACAAACATACAAAAACTATTTAATATAATTGAATAGTACCGCCTTTCGGTCCAATAGGTCCTGTGTCTCCTTTCGGACCAGTATCACCTTTAAATCCCTGCGATTGAAATGTATGTCGTATAGTAATGTTTTAGTTGAAAAAGAAAAATATATTTAACAGACTTGTGGGCCAATTTCACCTTGATTTCCTTTTGGTCCAGTGTCACCCTTATCACCTTTTTCGCCTTGAGGTCCTACTGCTCCAATTGGACCTACAGGACCTTGCTCACCCTATAAAAAACAAAACAAGTTTATCAAATGTTCAAAATTCTCAATTATCATGCCTTGTCACCAGTGATTCCTATAGGACCAATAATACCTTGATCACCTTTAGGTCCCTAACATAGAAATAGGAATTATTTTTAGTTTGAGGACATCATTCGATATTACTTGTTGACCTTTATGACCAAGATCACCTAAGTAATCAATTAAAAATGATAGAATCGTAATTAAATTTAAAGATACAAACCTTTTTCTCCAACAGGACCAATAATACCTTGATCACCTTTATCTCCAGTCAGTCCAATCGGACCTTGTTTCCCCTATTTCGAGAGAAAAATAATCATTTTTGATTCATGAATTGAAATACCAAAATAACTCACTTCGGGACCCTGAGGTCCTATAATACCTTTATCACCTTTTTCTCCTAAAACAATGCAAAATATCATTTTGACTGCCATTTAGCACAAATGACAAGATTAATCTACCTTGATCTCCTTTTGGTCCTATCGGACCTGTTTCACCTTGTATACCTTGTGGGCCAGTAATTCCTTGAATTCCCTATTTACAAGAATATATAAGAAATGGATCAGTTAGTATTGTTACTTTTGTACCTGTTCTCCTGTATCTCCACGGTCACCTTTATCACCTTTTTGACCTTGTTCGCCTTTGTCACCTTTTGGGCCTGTCAATCCAATTGGACCAGTTATACCAATAGGACCCTAATATAAAAGAATTTCAATAGAAACTCTAGTCTTTCCTGTTGATTCGTAATAAATCACAACCTGTATGCCTTGAATTCCCTGAATACCAGTATCACCAGTCTCGCCTACTTCTCCCTAATCAAAATTAAATTGTTCGTCAAATATACGACACTGAGAGAATGAAAATAACCTTATCTCCTTTAACACCCTGAATACCAGTTAAACCAATTGGACCTAGATCACCTTTGAAACCTTGTGGACTAAAAAATAAAAAGATTTCTCTTAGAGTCAAACAAAAGTAATCCGATTTCAATATACAATACCCTTGTGGTCCAATTTCGCCTTTGTCTCCCTTATCGCCAGTGATGCCCATTATACCTTTTAATCCTTGTTCTCCTTTTTGTCCTTTCTGGCCTCTGAAAATGTCAAATGAATTTATCAGAATTTTTTTGAAGATTACGCATACACGCAAACCTTTCACCTGTTGCTCCGCGTTCGCCAGTGATGCCTTTTGGTCCCTAAAAAATATGACATAGAAAATAAATTTCAAAACACGAATATAGCTTCATAACTCACAGTTGGTCCAATAACACCTTGATCTCCTCTTGAAAATGTAAATAATGTATCAATATGGAAAAACGTATCATCGCATATTAACTCACTTTGGTCCAATCTATCAAAAAACAATGAATCAAAATCAGACACAGAATTCTCACATTATATCATACGTACTTCGCCTTTTTCGCCTTTCTGACCAACATCACCTTTTGGTCCTTGTGGACCAATGGGACCCTTAAACATACAAGATTATTGAATATTATTTATCATCATAAAAATTACCTGTATGCCTTGAATACCTTGAATTCCTTGAGGTCCAATATCTCCTTGAAAACCCTGTGGACCTAGAGAATATAAAATTCCATTGATACGTATATTGTCTACGATTCATTACCAACCAGTAAGTCCAATTGGACCAATAGCACCCGTCAAACCAATGATACCCTCAAGATAGTATACTTAAAAATTGGTTACACATGTATCCTTTAAATTCACATACTTTTTCACCTTGTTCTCCTTTATCTCCTTTTACACCTTTTGGTCCTTGAATTCCCTGTAAAAACAAATAATCGAATTTCAGTATTTCAATATTTGGTTTTATGCGTACCTGGTCACCTGTTAAACCAATTGAACCTTTATCACCTTTCGGACCAGTAACACCTTGAGGACCGATCTCGCCTATTAGTTGTTTCATCAAAATTAATATGATACCAAAATATAAGAATGACTTCTTACCTTGAGGTCCACGTGGTCCAATTTCACCTTTTTCGCCCTTAATAACAATGTATATCCGAGTAATAGGAGCAATGTCATACGACACTTACTTTCACACCTATTGGACCTGTTAATCCTCTAAAATTTCGCATTTTTTTTTGTATATACTGATACATATTATGCACACTTACTGATCACCTTTGGGTCCAACTTCACCCTGGTCACCTTTTTCTCCTTGTATTCCAGTAATACCGCGTGGTCCCTTTTAAGAATACGTACAAATTGAGTAAAAGAAATCGACAACGAATAGTTTTTGACTTACTTGTTTACCTTTTTGTCCACGACTACCTTGATAACCACCTATAAAATACAGATTCGTCAGATTTGCTCAAGATTTATACTTTTTACTTACGACTTCCTTTTTGACCTTGAGCTCCCTAAAAATATTTTTACAGTATTTAATCGACTGCAAGTTCAAACACATACTTCTGGTCCATCTGGTCCTTCGAATCCTTCAACTCCAGTTGGTCCCGGCGGGCCAGCTGGTCCAGCTAAATAACCAAAACATATCTGTAGAAAATCTTTCTAAATTATTCCACATCTCTTACGTAAACCTCGGTCACCCTTGTAACCTCGTAAACCTTGTTGACCCTACAAACATTATATTTAGTACAACAGGTTATCAATTAGTGAATCTACTTTAACGTACTATAACTCCGGGCAAGCCAGCTCGACCTGGTGCACCTGGTTGACCTGTCAAAATATGCTAAAACACCAGATGTCACTGATTTTTTATCTCATCTTGTTTTTAGTAATCATTCTTACTGCATAAGCATTAATCATTCCTTGAACTGCGTGCATAAACACTTGTGGGTCACGTTCATCATGTATTGGCGACTAGTAAAAAACAAAACTAATTTTAATATACAAGTAAAACGAAAAGAAAAGACATACGGGAATAACAATGATATGACCTGGAGCTCCTGGCGGTCCTTGTGGTCCATCGAGGCCTGGTCGTCCTCGTCTTCCGCGTGTACCTGGTGGTCCTATTTCGAATTGTTCTGGTTGAGAAATTTGTGTCTTCAATTCGAAAAAGAAAAGAACATTTCTTTCAATAATTACCTATCGCTTATAATCGTTTACCGTAGCTGTTAGCAGGCGAATATTTGTGCCCAACGTTCGATTTTGTTCTTGTTTGTTTATCGTTTTCGAGAGTGATAAATTGACATTAATAATAAAAAGATTTTGAATATCACCCTAATTAATACAAAAAACGTACTTTATTCATGATGAAAATTCATTATCATGCATAATTTAATTCACTGTAATGAAAGTTTGTTCTAAGACTTCTATTTTTTTTGAAAATTTATTTTAAGAAACCAATAATAGAAGTGAATACGAAGACATACAAATGACAATTTTTTCTATAGTATCTTCTCAAATAACTCCGCATGATTTACATTGTCTTAAGACTTATTACCTGGAAAAATGAATTAGTTTGATTGTCTGAGTTTCGAAAAGCAATATGAGTAAAATTAATTTTCCGATTGAAATTCCAAGGTGATTTAATTTCATATTGTGATTGATTATCAAAACGTAAAGTCACGGATTTCGATTCAAATTGAAAGAGAAGTTCATGCCATCTAGGAAAAAGAAAAGAATCTTCAATTTAATATATTCTCGATTCTTTCGATGTTGACTTACAATCCATCATTAGGTGCGAATAAATTTGAATGCAAATTAATCTGTTGATTTGAATGAATAATTGTAATGGTTTCGTTGATTTTTATTGCGAATATAGATATTTGATCGGTTGTTAATAATGAAAAGAGAATACCTGATGCATTCAGTGCAGACCGATAGGTTATATGAAGAGTAAATGTATCAGATAGGAGAAAACCTTTGAAGAAAATGTAGATCAATGAAAAGATTTTATTTAGTTATTAAATTATACTGAAAGAATTTGTTTGTTGAGAAATACGATCAACTGGAAGGATAATTGCTTTTTGTTCGAATGAAAAGTTCGGTGTTCGAATAGCAAATTGTGTTATATTGCTTTGATTATCTTGAATAATATCAAGTTTAGTTAATAGATCTTGTGTTAGAATTGTTTTCGATTTATCGTAAACAGGTATCCAACCATGACTAACAAGTTTTGGAATATCAAGTAAATTTAAAATAACTAAATAGAAGGAGACAATATGTTTACAAAACAAAATTCAAATTCATTGAAAAACCTGTAAAATTATTTGTAAATTGTTTTTGTTGTACAATTTCTGTTTGTTTTGTCAATTGAATAAAATAAATCCAGAGAAAAAGACCTATCATTCTTTCTTTCTCTCTCGAATATTTGCTTATATACCGAATATTCTACTAGTTATTGATTGATTTTTTTTTCTATTAACTGTAACTTCTTATCGTTGATATACATATACTAACTAACAAAAAGCACAAAGAAAAACTATTTCTGACAATCCACATATTGAAAGAGATGATACAGATGTATATCTATATCATGTTTGCTTTTATTTCATCGCCTGTCAACACCAAGGGCGAAACAACGAAATAGGAGACAAGCGGTTTTCTTTTCTTGTATAATTAGAAATTTTTTGTGCTTTACGAGAATTTTTATCGAATTGATCTGTCCGCTCGACATACAGTACGTATATTTTTCTTCAACATCATCACAAACAAAAATAGAAATCAAGAATAAGAACAAAAACAAAACGATGAAAGAAAAGAGAACGAGGAGAAAAAGAGAGAGAGAGAGAGAGACAGAAAAAAAAGTAAACGAAAAGAAAAGATAAACACCGAGTTGGTGTTCAACCGGGTTTAGTACATCAAACATAAACAGGTTGCTATTGGTAAATAAATTGGCTTGCATTTCCCCAAGAACATAATACAACACGTGTGAGCATAAAGAAACGAGACAATCATGAACGAATATGATTTGTCTCTTGATTAAGTTAATATAAATAGATACGATCGTTTGAGTGTTTTTGTAGTTTGGAAAGAAAAATAGACGGTGCTTTTCTATGGCACGATGGTGATTTATTTTTATCAACTTTATATCTGCATGTGAATTGTTGTGATTGAGGATTTTGTTTTAATACGATGAATTATTCATTGGAAAATGCATGTTCGCCGATTGTACGGAATCAGTTCGTGGATGTTTGTACATATTCATCGGTGGAGTTGACGGAGAACGTTTATTAGTCGATGAATAATTTCCATTAAAATTCATTTGATCTAGAATTTAGACAAAAAAAAACGTTTTGTTTTTCACTTTGATCAATAAAAAACAAAAATCTCGTGAAATTACTGTTGATATTTTCCGTATTCTGATTGATATTATTATCATGTTGAGTTCGTTCATTATTCGTCGTGAGAAAATTAGTATGTACATCGAATGTTTCTTGAGCATCGAGCATTTCTAATAGAAGATCTGCTTGTGGTAATAAATCATTTGTGCGCATATCAAGAAAAAGTTTAATTAATTTCGCACTCAATGATTTTATATGTGGCAATTGTAAAAGTAACGAAAATTGTCGAATGTAATTATCATGATAAACACTTGGATTTGAATCACATGTATATTGAATAGCTTGGTAGACTTGAGTTGTTAACATACGAAATGATTTGTTAGTTGATACATTTGATGGAAGTGAATTAATGAGAATCGTAGCTTTGAGAGCAATGAATTCTTCATGAGTTGTACGAGGATCTTTAAATGCTTGAAGAATAGTAAATAAATTCTGACAAATTGAACCTAAACATGGACTCGATAAATCTCGATTATGAGTAACGATAAAATCCGGTGCGAAATGCAAAGCATCATCGTTTCGTTCGATTGATCGTTCGATAACATTGAGCAGCAATGTATCCAGCCAACTTTGTTCGATAATTGTTACTTGTTGATCGAGTGTCAAACTTTCTGTATAACCCGGCATGGCTTTCGCCCAATTGATTAAAACCACAAGTTCTTGATCGAAGATCTTTGCAAGTAATTGAAGAAAATATTGATCATCTAATGGACGGCTCGGATCGATTTTAGCCGGTAGATTTAATCGAGATGCTTGAGATAATGTTGTAATAAATTCTGCTGGAGTTATTGGAATACGTCCGAGATCGGCTGCCGACTAGAAAAAATCAAAATCAACAGGAATATATGTTTTTGACTTGACTATCAAATCAAAAATCTCCTACTTTATTCATTGATAATTGTGGCGAGGAAAATGGATTGTTCATATTTGGATGGGGTTGAGATGATGGAGTGCCGGTTGTTGGTGGCGTCAACGTATTCGGTAATGACAGACCATGTTCGGAATTATTATTATTATTAATATTATTGTTGCTAAGATTATTTATATTATTGTTATTATTATTTGGATTCGATGATGTCGATGTGATTTTACAGACGGATACAGCTTTTTTACGATATTTTCGTTCTCGTCTTGTTGTACCTTTGGTCATGCCAACTTCGTAGCATTTTCTTAATCGACATGCTTGACAACTCTTTCGACGGTGTTTATCGATTGTACAAGTATTTGTTGCTGGACAGATGTATTCGTTCGTTCCTTGAATACTTCGTTTAAAGAAAGCTTTGCATCCTACGAGAAAAGACGTCATCAACTTTTCATTTTAAATCCGCTTAGTAATTAAGATTTACCTTCACAACTCCATACGCCATAGTGATATCCGGAAGCAACATCATTGCAGACAGCCTGAAAAATATTCAATACAAACAGTGTAAGATAACGTAATAAGCTGCAAGTAGATACTTACACAACGGCGTTTGTCATCAGGAGACGGCGGACCTAGAACGGCGAAGATACGTTTTAATAATCTTTTATTAATTGACAAAGAAAGAAAGAAAGGAAGCTCGGATCAGAGTAACTTCAAATACGGTCTTCTATATAATTAAAAACAAACAAGTAGGTTTATCATTCTTATTTAGAATTAGATATAATCTTGATGGATATGTGTAATTAAATAAGTGGCTCATTTGAGCGTAAATATAAAGTATCGATTAATGAAAAGAAAAACAAAACAGAAAAACGTTTCTCTTCGATTACTACCAACCTCCACCCGTGACTGTCGGTGGAACTAAATTTGATGTTGAAGATGTCTCAGTGAGATTAGCTGATAATGGAGAGATTTGTTCACGATCAGGCGATGGTGTAACACGTTGATGATGATGAAGATGTGAAAAAAACCCATTTGTTAATGGATAGTACGGCGGTGGACTAAATGGTTGTTGTTTAATGATAGTTGAGCTTGTGTTTGATCGATGATCGAAATTAGTTAATGAATTTCCTGTTGCTGACATTGTCATCGAAATATAATCATGTTTTCCAAAAAAAATATATATATACGATTATTTCGATGAGTTTCTTGTATTCAAACAAGAATAATGAATATTTCCCGAAAAAGAATGGCGACAAGTTATATGATACTAATCTAAGATCAGAATATGAAATGATAATCAACAACACATAAAGAAGGATAAAAAAAATGAAGCGAAGAAAAATGTTCGAGAATAAAGAAAAATAAACGAGAGGAAAAAAGGCGAGTCATCGATGATGTTGAATAGATTTTTCCATTCTTTCATAAAACTCAAGGGTAGTTCTCGATTTTTTTGTTGTATTTGCGCTGCTCGTAAATCAAGCTTCGACAAGTAGAACAGCAAAAGAAAAAACGCCAAGTCCTCTGAAGTACGTTGAGACCTTTGCACAACGAGAGAAGGGAAAATGCAAAGAGAAATCTTAGATTTTTTTTGCTCTCTATGAAACCTTTCTCATGGAATATTCTCTTTCTCATATGAACACGAATAACATCGACAGACTTCATTCTTTTCTTCTTTTTCTCTTCGTCTTCTCTTTCTCCTTTGTGTTCTATCAGGTCACGCAGCCCTCATGACCTCTGATGAAATTCGAACGCACGAACATATGTATACAAATATACAGACATTTCTTATGTATATAGTTCAATCGGTCGTTCACACATGTATCTGTTTGTGTCGAAGATAGATAGATATATGCCCTCAATATTGTTTCTCGTTTACAGTTACTTATTACATGGTAGAGATAAAAAAAATAAAAGAAAATAAGCAAAAAAAAAAACGCGAAGAGAAAACGAGAAAAGTAGAAAGAGAAGAAAAAAAACATCGAGTCTGTTGTTGATGACGATAATGCTCATGCACCGACGATTGAGTGTTACGCGAATGCGAAGAAAAGGAAGAAAAAAGAGGAATAAGGGCTGCGCTGTATCGTATAGTTGTTATTAGAAATATAAAAGCAAAAAAAAGCAAAACGACGAAGAAGAAAGGAAAGCCGAAGAAGAGGAGGAGGAGGAGGAGGAGAACCGGTCTGACTACGGAGTATCGTCGACAATTTTTGCCTCCTCACGCGTAGCCAACCAAGGGCGCAATGTATGTGCGCGCGTATGTCGCAAGTCATCGTGTTCTTTGTATACATTCGGCCTTCTATTGCACGAATGAAAGATTTCGTTTTATTTTGTTTGATGATGATGACGACTTATATTTACACTGATATATAAATATATTCAGGTGAAATAACGAAGAAGAAAAAAAAAGAATGAAGAAAAATCTCTTTCGTTTCTATATCCAATGGTAGACTTATCTATGAGAACATTGAAAAAAGTACTTGCGGTGCTAAGCTCTAGTTTTTTTTTATGTAATCAGTTGCTCGAATTTACATACGTTTTGTACTTTCGGGTGTTATTGTTCGACTGTCAGGCTTTTGCGATAACGATGAATCGACTGAATGCGTATTTCGTCGATTTAATGGATCGATTTCAGTATCAATTATTGTGTAATCAATATCATTATTTTGTATCGAAGAAATGTCGTTCATATCACAGTCGAATAGCTCATCTTTAATCATTTTTTCATTTGAATTATATGTATAATTCGACCATGATGGTTTCGACGGCATATTCGCGTGCCGATTCATTGATTTCAATGGATAAGCCAACTAGAAATAACAAACAAAAGAATATGTCATGATGATAAATTCGTCATCCAATGTTTTTTACCGTTAAATCATTCGAACAATGTGTTGAATAATTCGAGTAGGTGGCCATTATTGGCTTTGATTAATCTAAAAATGAAAAATACAATCTTTAATATGACATTTTATGCGAAATTGTCAATTAAACAAAAACAAGACAGGACTCGAGTTCGTACAAACAAATTCAAGTTGAAAGTAAATGTACTGAAAAAGAAACCGAGCGTTATTTTCTCAATTGTAAAACTCTGAAAAGGAGAGAAAGAAAAAATGTTCTGTTGTTTATATAACACGCGATAAATGCCACTAAGGGTCTATTTATTTGTCGTTTTTCTTTTTGCCGAGTTTTCAATTATTCGAAGACAAAAAACTATTAGAGCTGGAAGAAAAATGTTCTCGAAAAATAAACTAGATTTAAAAAGAAACATGATTACTAAAGCATGCGTGTAATAAGTAAAGAGAAGAAAGAAGAAACTCGCTGCATTGACTTTGAACACGAATTTATTATTAATAAACGTTTCTTAAAGTATGAATTAAATTGATGAATCTAAATTATTGACGTAGAAAAGAAGAAAAAAACTACCATCAGTCAATCAACTAATGTGAATAACTATTCTAGCGGTATATTTTGTCAATGAAAGGAAAAGCCTTTCGTTGTACAAGTACAATTCAGTTTACGTCAATGGTTGCCTTTTATGCATCGTTGATCTTATCAGTACAACGGATAAATTAACAACATTAATGCGATACATTTCGACTTTCACGAGACCGTCCTGTTATCTAAATTTAAATATCAGTTGAGTCTCCGATGATCAGAAGAAAAAAAGAAAACGACGGTATTATTTCAACCTGCATGTCCGTTTACTTACTGTAAATTAAACAAACAATTGACTACGTTGTTTTAACAACTGCACGTGTGTGACAGTATGTGAGAAAGAAACGACAGTGAATAGACGAGAAAGAAAATTTTCCGTTGCATTTTTTTTGCTTTTTTATGACGTCCTTCTCAAGTAAAATTATTCGTAATAATCGGCCAATCGTTTTATTCACGTGAACACCCTCATCGTGGATTCGGTTGAATAGTTTTTTTTTCTCTAATGTTAACCATTCCTTTGATTATACTTGATCAGAAATTAAGCTAAAATATAACCTCAACTGCGATCGTGTCGTGTACTTGTCCCTCGAGTATACTTTTTGTTGGTGTGTCTCATGAAATACCTACGCATATCTATATAAGATATCTGCCCGTGACATAAATTACTTTTTGAAAAATATTTATTGCGTTGATGTGTTTTTTTTGAAATAAGTAGAAAGAAAGAAAGAAAGAAAGAAAGAAAAATACATTCGAATAGAAACGTTTTTCTTGTTATATCACATTAAACTAAAGTCGTGTCATTAAGCAAATATAATGCTAATTCACAATCAAGCCCGAGATTGACAACATAACGAATGAGTTTGGCTGGACTTGTTGTATCTAAAAACGACGAATGATTGTCATTCAAAAAACAAAACTACAACTTATCAACGAACCGAGAAGAGCTAATAGATTCTCTTCATTCAATCCTGGCAACCATTCTCGAATTGGCAATAATAAACCGTATCGTCTCGAATCATGTTGATTTTTTAATGCAACAAGTAAATCATTTTTCATTTCTAAAAAAAAACAAATTACATTTTAATCGATAGCATGAAATTGATTTTTCTACTTGTAATATTTTTGAAGAGGATATTAGTAAATTGCGTACGTAAAATAGCCTCGTCGGTTTCCGTAAAATTCTTGAATTTTTTAATAGAAGTATACTTTTCATAGAATGCAATTAGAGCATGCATTTCTTTCACATGCCGATTATTGATTGGTTCAGTTATAATACGTTGAATACCCGAATACAATTGAAATGCATGAAAATACGTACGTAATGATGATTCATTACTCGATAATAATTGTAAGAGCGATGATGATGACGTTTGTTTGGAGATAAATGATGAGAACAGAGATGATTTTTGAACGTAGAATAAACCATCACGACTAAGCATTTGTTTTAAACGTTGAATTTGTTCGGAAGTTTCGTAAACAATTGGCCAATAATCGAGATCATTGATTTCGAGTTTTCTGATCGAATGAAAATTAGGTAGAAAACAAGGTGTTCGAAATGTTTTCGTAATTAATTGATTATTTTCATTGAGATATATACAACCATTGACTGAGCAAACTTGTTGACTAACAACATCTTTAGTTATCATCAAACGTGATTCACAAACCATCACATATAAATGACGAAAGATTTGTAAATGAAAACTAAAATCAATCGAAGAATTTGTTGTTTATCGAGAACAGAAAATACATCGATTATCATACCGATTGTCGTTGCTATGCATAGGAAAATGTGGATAAAATGCAGCGAGAAGTATTGGAATAGCATCATCATCATTCCGTAAACCGTATCTAGATTTAATCGAATATTTTTCTTTTTGATTAGATATTCGTTTATACTAACCTTCCACCGCCGAGTAATAGCAATCCCAATGCCATGCTGACAGCAACATGAGAACCGAATGTCACATGAGTTCGATCAGGTCCGACGCGTGTTTGTAACGAACGTAGGAGATTTAACAATGGTAGATCACCACTGCCAGCCATGACCTAAACCGATCGAATTATCGAAAAAGTCAACAAAATCTTCGGTGTTTTTTTTTGTTTTGATTTACCATGGCAAGGCAAAGTACAAGTGTAGACACAACGAATTCCAACGTCGCATTGTCTGGTACATAACATTCCGGTTCGTGATCACTTTGATCAATAAATACTTGAAACTGTTTGAAATAACTCCTCTGCAAAACAAAATAATCAAAATAACTGAGAATGTTCTTGGTGTTTTTCCCGTACAATTATGTTTGCTGTTTGTTCGTTCCACGTACCGGCATATTTCAATGCCAGACTAAAGCAAACGCCAGATACGAGATAACAGTAGGCTTGTGTGAGCGATTCCGCATCGTATGTATTCAAAGAAATCTTTGTTCGAAATGCATTCTTGCTTAAAACAACAGGAATCTGGCGTTCGATCCATTCCGACGTATTTGTAATACTCTCCCATGAGATTAAATTATAAACAACCGTCTTTTTTATTGAAAAAAACAAAACACAAAAAAGTTCTTTCGAAATAAAAATCAAATATTAAAAACTTACACGTAAAAGTAAAAGATCAGGACGAATTAATTCAATTAATCGCATGATATCATCTGGTGTAAACCATTCAGCTATATCTCTAACAAATGAAAATAAGATTAACATACAAGTTTAGACACTCTTTGTTTTGGACGAACTTATTCTTTGTATTAAAATATGTTAAACCAAGTGCAATCATTGCGCCTGTGGCCGTTATATTTGCATTCATCGAACCATATTCATGAACTTGAATATGTGTACGAAGCGAACCAAATGAATAGACACGTTCTTTACCAATAATATAACTGAGCAATGCACTAGTAAAAAAGTCTTCTTTCGAATTGATCGTATGTAAACCTTTCTGTTATTCGAAGACAAACAAAAGCAAGATTTCAAATCAATTATTCGAATAGAATTCTACTTTGAATAGAACCGTTCCAAGTGCAATGCCAGATGTAAATGCATAAGCTTCACGTTCGAGTATAACCATTTCTTTTTCACCAGTACTAACATCAAATGCGAGATGAATTTCCTTTCGAAAATACAAAAAAAAAACGTAATTAAATATCCTACCTAACTGGTAATTTGCCGATTTCAGCTAATAAAATATCTGAGATATATCGATCGCCACTTCCTGCGTAGAGTAAACCTAAGCCCATAATGCCACAGATTTGAACACCAAATGGTACTTCCCATTCGAATAATGTTTGTGGAAGCATACTTTTAATATAAATTGTTAACAGACTTGTCAATGTTAAACTCATTGATTTGTAGCTAAAGAAAAACGAATGAAAAAAAAATGAAAATGAAAGATTTGTTTTGATTGTTTACTTTGATACACAAATGCCGAGCAATGATGCCATCATAGTTAATTCATTGGCTTTTTGTAAAAGAGAATAGATTAATGATTTTGGCAGATTTTTAAAATGTCCAATCAAACCAAGACCATAGAGAAAGCCAGCTTGTTCATTTGTAATATCGTTATTTTTTAAGATCTGTGATCGAATCCAATTATCACCCATATCACAAGCATGTCGATTGATTGCCAATGATGCTGCAACACCATTATGAAATAATGGCCAATGTGTTATATTTTGTGGAACATCGATATGCGTCATATTAACAATGACAGTCGATGATGGTACACGACCTTTTAAATTCAATTCCGGAATGATAAAAGCATCATGTGGAGACGCATAAACTGTTCCAAGTGTTAATGCTCCTCTTCCGAATGGCAATGACATCGTTCGTTGTGCAACACTGTACAAATATTTTTCATTATTTTCCATAACTTCTTGTTCAGTTACGTTCGGTCGTTGAGCAATATCGATAATAACCGGTGTCGATGACTGTAAACATTCGACAATTGTTTGTACACGTAGATCCTCGGGAAAACGTAGTTTTAAAACTTCACTTTCAACTAATCGAGTTTTATCATTATGATAATCTTTTCCATAGACACGAAATAATTCCAAACTTCGTAGTGAAATCAATCCTGGATGAAAGTTTTTATCGAATAATTTCGGATCGTGATAGATCAATTCTTCTCGTCCGAGAAATTCGTATGTTTTACGAGAGAAATCAAATTTCGGATGCAATGCTACATGACTAATGGCTTCGTAGAGAACAGCATGAACGCATAACGGCAGACTATCGAGTTCAATCGAAGCTGAATCTATAAAAACAAATGTTTATTAATTCGATTTACAAACTTGTTTTTTTTTTAAATATTTTACCATCATTTAAAAATGCATCGATAGTTTGCTGATGCCGAGATGATATATCATTTGTTTTCGGAGGATTAATCATTGTAAATAGCATTGGACTTGGCGATGTTCCATCTAAATATTTCCCCTCAACAACAATCAATTGATTACTCGTTATGTTTTTTTTACCGTTACTATTCGCTGCTATATTACATAGGTAATTCAAATGTACATTTGACATGCCCGGATAGAGATATGTTGCAAGAAGCTAAATAAAGCAAAGCATCATTTGTTTTCTGTACTTTCGAAAGTGATTTTTACTTTAGTACAAAGTACGATTCGATTAGTAACCGATCCAATATATGGAAATGGTGATAATTGAGAACCATTGTCGGATTTCGAGAGAAATAAACGTGCCCATTTGAGATAACTCGGTGGAGTTTGATCGAATAATCGTGGCATGAAAATATTCGAAGCAACTTGAAAAAATATTAACATTTTAGAAATACAAAAAACTAATTGAAATCTCGAGAAAATCGATTTACTTGGAGATAATTGATGAGTTTTACGAACACGTTTCGATATTTTCCAATTTTCGGCAAGATAATAATGACGATATTCATGTAAATCAAAATCACTAGAAGACAAATGATTTCAAATTGAAATTTACATTTCATAGTTTGAACATTTTACCAAGCTAAAAGATATAAAAGTTCTAATAGAGGTGTACAATCTTTCGTATGATTCAACATTAAATCCTAAAATCGAACTCAATTTCTATTTTTCTTTTGATTAAACTCGAGCCAATTACTTCATAAACAACATGTAGAGCACAAAGAATTTGTCCAGCATGTGCATAGAGTGGATCATTGGAATTAATCGTCGTATATCGATTGATTCGTTGTTGTTTGGGTTTATCATTTCGATCGACATGAACAAGAGTTGGTGTCGATGAAACAGCCTTATGCCGTTGTTGAGGAAATATATTCGATATAATAGCCGGTGATGGATGTTCAACACTACCGGTCGATGTATCGCCTTGATCGATTAGTAACGACGTACTACTTGTACTACTTAGATTATGTGTCCATTCTCTCGCAGCATTTTCATCGTTTTCATCATCGGATAGACAATCGTCATTGACTGTAGGAATCAAAGGTAGATTTGTTGGCAAGACATCATCGTGATCTTCATGCGAAAGATCAGGTGTTTTATCGAGTAATTGTAAAGTTGAATCGTTTTTATTCAGTAAATTAAAAAGATTCGGTTCGATTCGACGAATTTCATTTAACATAAATGGCCAATCTTCATCGGTGTCGTTAATATCGATTTTGGTTTTTTTAACTGTTTGCGGTGGTGTTGGCGCCGAAGATTTCGATTGTAAACGTTTGATATACGAACATTTACGTAGATCATAACCGATTAATGTTAATAACGTTTTCACGAATGTATACCATTCAGTAGGCGAATGTTCGTGAATAGGATCGATATTTGATGAATAGAAAATAGCTATGAATTGATTGAAGACTTCACGTGGTACACATGAACAAACGGCTTTTAGAGCAGCATGACCTTTTGAATATAAAAAGAAACGATAGTAGATAGATTTTGTCACAAAAAATCGAAATCTGTGTTTACATAGAGGCGTGTGACAGATATTTGGTAGTTCGACTGTATAGTAACGATTGTTTTGTAGTTTGAGATTGAATAATCGTCCTCGAACATCGTCGAGCGTTTCGTAACGTGTTGTCGAAAGAAAATTGCCCGGATTTGTTGAGCCACCCGGTGTTTGAATATGTGAAATCGCTGTTGGATGAAGATCGTTCAAGCTTTCATCGCAAAGAAATGATTGCGGATGAGCAGCAGCCGGTGTCAATGCCGATGAAACCGGTGACGATGGAAATTTCTATTCGATAGATCAGAAAATATTTCGAATCAAATAGAAACAACAAAAAACGAAGTTTTTACCAATGGTAGAGGTGTTCGATGGAAACTTGTAGGTCGACTCGATGTTCGAACACGTTGATAGGGCGTATAGCGAAGAAATGAATGTGCCGCTAATGGACCTGTTTCTTCATGTAAAAGAACTTTTGCAATCTGAATACATAGGAAAACCAAAAATTTTTTCAAAGTATTTGGAAATGTATTTACTTTTGATGCACCCGAATAGAGTAGAATCGAACGTGAAATATCGAGAACGACGAGAAATTTTAATGAAGCAACAAAGACAGCGTCTCTTGCGTTAATTGTTTCAACTTTATTTACACCAGTATTCACCGTTCCGAGTGTGGTTTTTTCTAATAGAACTAATCTAAATCAGAAACGATAAAAGATCAAATAGAAATGGTAATTTCCATTGTTCAAACTTTAATTGTCTAGCATGTGGCAATAGAAAAGCTACCCAACGATGATCGGACAGATCTCTGACACCGAAAAATTTCGTTGCACATTGTTCCGGATCCCTTGAAAAACGAACACTTATTTTGCTTTCGAAAAACAGAACTATTCATTTACTTCGATAAAGGATTATATGTCGATTCCGACCAAATATATTCCACACAGTAATCCGGTGATAATGGATCAGGTATCGAATTCGAATGTGCTGCACAATCGGCATTTAATGTCGCCATAAAACTGCCATTTGTTCCGCCCATTCGATCGATGAGACCTGTTGTTGGAAATTGCGAGATGCCAGTTGCTGGACCATTGCCTAATGTCAATGTCGAGCAGGAGAATGGCGTTGTTGCTGTTGCTATTGCTGCTGTCGTTGATGAAAGCAATTGGGATGCTTGTGGTAGACGTGATGTCGCACGATTAATCGAGTCTGACAATGGCGATCGACTAATCACAGCCATGGATGCTAATCGTCTTGGATTGGTGAGTAAATGACTTGGATTCGGTGATCCATGTGCAGCAGCAGCAGTAGCAGTTGTCGTGCTCGGTCCAGGATTGATCGTTGTTGCCAGAAGACTTGATCGGCGCGGCAATGTATTATTTAACATCGAGATTTGAGCGAGTGACATATTTTGTTGATGAAGGATCGTATTTGTGTTTAATGTTTGATGAGGATTGCCTTGACCGAGATGACTTTCGTTGAATGTTGGCAAAGTCATGTTCGTTGCTTGATGACGATCCTTTATTTCGAAAAACAAAATATTCAATGAAAACAAGTGAATTCGATTCGTACTTCCTCAGTACATTTTCTCAGCAACCAAAGACTATGTACACGGTCCATTTCATCGAAACGTAGAAGAAGTTGTTCGTCATTGGCGAGACCTGCGGTTGTGTACGAATGTTTCTCCGAACTATAGAACCATTCACCGTGTTGACGTGAGATGATCGGTTTGACTTCGTCGAGTGGATGCGAAAGAGAGAATAGACTCGGAAGAAATTGATCGTTTCTATTCAAAATTCAAAAGAAAATCAATGATTTTATTTTTCCAAAATATTACGATTGTCGTTCGATGATTAAACCATTTTGAAATGGCCAAACTTTGGCGACCTAATCAAATATCTTTATTTAACAAAAAAACCAAATCAACATCTTTCATTGTTTCTTACAGAAAATGGCAAAGCCACTTTAGTATAACCAGTATCCATTCCAAGAACAGTTAAACATGTTGGTTCAATAATCACCGGAAATTCAGTTCCACCATGTTCACCTAATTACAAAAAAACGAACAAATATGAACCTGTTCTTCAATTCAATTTCAAGATTATTTACATGACATCGAACATTGATCGAATTTCGTCCATAAAAGCTAATCAAAATCATTTTCAAAAAAACAAAACACAAATATTTTCCAATCGAATCGTTACTTTTCTCGGTATTGAATCTGTGGTAAATTCCATATAGGACGGACATTGAATATTTCGAAGTGGATATGTCCAAACAACATGTGTTCCACGTGCGTAGATTTCTTCATCGCCCTGTCGATTGCTCGTTGCACTTATCGACCATAATTCCTACGTAAAACAAATTTCGAATAGTTTAATCTTAGAAAAAGAATTCTCGACGTACTTGTTCGTTATTAATCGTTGTATCTTCATCGATATAATTTGCTCCATTGGGTTTAAACGACGCAACTTTACTAACACTTATCGTGGCTAGAAGAGAGTTTGAGTTCGTTTTCGATTTCGAAATTCGAAAAAAAAAACGTTTTAAATCCAACCTGCAGGCTGCATTGTTCGATGAGTATTGTCTATCACATTAAATTTGTTGATTGTTCATTGAGAAAAAAAAACGTTGTTCGTTGTTTTCGCATCATTTTCATATTGGTTCGTCAATAAACCAATGATAACAAACGTTGAAATTTTCACATATTTCGATCGACACGATTTATTGAATTTGTTTTTATCGGAATTATTTCGAAAAATATCAATAGAAATCAATCAAGTTCTCGATCAATGATTTGCAAAATAGATGGTGCAATTTGCTCTTTTAATAGCGCTAGATTTTTATTCCAAAAACACATTTTTGTGTACAAAAAGATACGATTGCGAGTTTAACATAAGTAGAAAAAACAAAAAACACAAACAGGGCATTTGCTAGATTAAATAGTTTGACTTTTTAATCAAATTTCTCATCGTAATAAGGAGGTGGCGGTGCCGATGGTCGTGTTGATTGATTGTTGTATCGATTTCGAATGTGTTCGACTTTATCGCAGAATTGAATCACTCGTCGAGTGAGAAATGCTTCAAGACATGACATAAATGGTTTAGCCAAAAATGAGAACATGCCTAATTTTCGATAGATTAATCGACGTGAATAAAATGTCAAACCCGTATTAATCACACCGTCAATGGCAACATTCCGAGGCGGAATTTGATGTGGATTGTCTACGAAAGAAAACTCGAGATATCGAATTATGAATACTTTATTTTTGTTTTGGTACCTTTGTAAAATTTTGCGTCACTTTGACTCATTGAATATAATTTCGAGGCGATCGATACGAGTGTCACAATGTCATTTGCAAGTGCTTTAATAAAATTCAAAATTCCCGCAAGTATACCAACGAAAATGGCTAACGGAATACCGACAGTAAAGAAATGCGTTATACGCTGTAGAAATGATCGTTTAGGTCGTTGTGGCCGAGCTTCGGGTGGAGGCTCTGTGATAGGTGTTTCGGCATTTAAATGCGATAAAATATTTGAAATAGTGATATTTTCATTTTCGATAAATAATGATCGAGCAGCAATTTTCAATGCCGGACGAATGAGAGCGAATAGAGCAAATTTAATACTTGTTAAATGATCGATAGCTTGAACTAATGGTTCAACACAATATGCCGATACATCGAATCGATTTCCAATCATTCGAGCATACGGTGGAGAATTGACTAGAAAAACAACAGATCGATTTTCTTTTTCATGATTTGATTTTCAGAAATAAAACAAAAACTACCAGTTTCTCTTGTGGTCTTTGAATTCATGTCTTTCGTGTTTTAAATAGAAAACAAAACAGAAAATGTTGAATGAGGCAATATGTGTATGTGTGTGTAATCAAAATTCGAAATAAGGTTATCGCTACGCATGCCAATGACAACTAGGGAGATTGTAATGACATCTTTTGTCGTTTTGATCGAGTTTAAGCAGTATATGTTTGTTTTATTTTTAAATAGAAAGCTGAAAGTTCTTAAAAAAGAAATATGTCCTTTCGACTTTTACTTGCGAATCAAACAAAGAATAGTTTAGAAATTCAATCTAATCTTTCTCCTTGATTTCTTCTAACTATTGATTAAAAAAATATTTAGATTTCTAAAGATCATCTTTCTTAGAAACGTCTGATTATATTACTTCCAGTTAAAATTTCCAAAGAAAACTACACACAGACGTTAATTTTTCATCGTGTAAGAAGAAAAAAAAGTACGTTCTCCTCTCATTTCGAATGCACGTACTAAAAGGTTCTCTATGAATGTTTTTTTCAATATTGAAAATAAAGTTCTTTTATCTTTTGTCATAAAGCTCAATCTAAAGTAGAGATATATTTAATGTTGACGGCAGCTATGACAACAACATGCTGTGTTCTTCCTGTGACAAGCTTAAATTTTGCCATCAAATCAAAAACAAGGTTTTTTTAATATCAAACGAGAATTATGAATACGTCTAGTTTTTTTTTCTTCTTCTTCTTCCCGGGTTTCCTTTTTCAACCGAGATATCTTTTACAGGAAAATTAAAAAAGAAAAAGAACGCAAGAGAAAAGAAAAAAGAAAAAGAAAACGTCAACGGTATTAGTTTAGTCTCATTTGTATTTGACTAATACTCATATTCGTCAAACTATCTAATGTCTTCGCTAACTCCCAAAGAATTAAATCAATTGTCCGATGAAACTGGTCTTAGTAAATCATCCGTACAAGATTGGTATAAACGATTCATGCAAGAATGTCCAACAGGCAGCATATCGAAAGAACGTTATTTAAATCTCTATCGTTCGTACTATCCTCGTGCCAAAAATTCAGACACGTATGCGCAGATGTTATTTGTTGCGTTCGATGATGATCGTGATCAGGCATTGAATTTTCGAGAATTTCTTCGTGTGGTTACTGTCAGTCAAGGTGCAGATGAAAAAGCTAAACTTGAATTGGCTTATAAAGCCTACAATCGAAATCAATCGGATGCGAATTTAACTCGTAAAGAATTACAAAATGCTGTAACGGCTATATTAAATTTACTTGAAACACAAGATGATACTGATGAAGCAAATGGCGATGATAATAAACGGCAGACAACCATCGAATGGGTTCTAAAACGTTTGGGTTTAGATGAAAAAACTGAAATTACAAAAAAAGAATTTCTTCGTCGTTGTAAAGGCGATCCGAATGTTTATGAATTTCTCGCTTTTCATTGTGTACCAAAGCCGAATTGTTCCGATGGAGATTTACACGGTAAAGAAAAATATAAAATAGCCATTAAAACGGGCACTGAAGGAAAGAAATTTCTTCTGAAATCATCGGGCACAGATGCGAATGTTTATTTAATTTTACATGGAGACAAACAAGATTCAGAAATTATTCAATTACAACATTCACAAACACATAAAGATCCATTTGAACACGGACATACCGATGTTTTCACACATTTCCTATCTCCATTGGGTAAAATTAAAGGTGCAACACTTTGGCATACAGGTGATAAATCACAAGGCTGGTATGTTGATAATCTTATGGTTACAAATGAAACTGCTAATACAACAAGTTATTTTCCTGTTCAACGTTGGCTTGATGCTGACGAATATGATAAAATGACTAAAATCAATCTCATTCCAAATCAACCGCCAGGTTATGCTCAATAATAATAATAAAGTACGATCGAACTTGACACATATGTAAACATTTCGATGATTTATTTTTGTTTTTTTTTCCCCGTATATTTATTTATCTTCTTCATTGCTTTCTGTATAATCATCAATTGAATATTTAAAAAAATAGAAATATTTTTTCATTTATTCATCAACAACAAATGTTTTGACTTCTGTTGTAAAGCAACAAAAACAACGAGAGAGAGAAAAAAACGCACTTATGGTTTGTAGTTCATAAAAGTCTAACTATATACACGTAAACCAAAATTTGACTAGACACCAACGAAAGTTTTCAATCATTCTTCTTGAATCGATGATAATGTCGATTTTCGCTCTCGAAATGAACATGTTCGATAAATTGCTGGATACTGATCTCGAATAGAATATCGATCGATTAAATTTTTCTTGTAGAATCGATTTGCTGATGATATTCTCGCTGATGTTTTCTTTGAGAAACATTTCGAATTGAAATATGGATATGTATATGTCGGTGTCGATTGTTGATTTAGATGCCAGAAGATTTTCGTTAGAAATTGTGATAAACGTTTGCCAAAATTGGATTTCGATTTTTTGCCCATTGTAGTTAATTACGTATGATATCTATAAGAACGAAAACAAATACGAAACGTTTTCTTCTTATCAGTAATTGATTCGATTTGACATGTTTGTCAAATGAACTATGAAAAGTGTGTGTTTCGAACGTAAATGTCATTTCATTTATATATACCCACAAGTATCAACGAAAGAGAGAGAGAAAAAGAGAGAAAAAAAAATATAACGAATGTCTATAAAATGTTTCTGTTTGGTAAATAAATAATTCGTCATCTGAAAAAAAAAACGTTGCTATTATGTCTTGTTGATAAAATGATTTTTAAAAAAACTACATCATTTATTCTCTTTCGATGAAAAAAAAACTGAATCCGTTGGATATTTAGTGTTGGCTAGGGTTTCGTGCATATACCTCCAACCATACAGGTCAAATGTTCTTGATTTATAATTGATGAAGAAGAATAAGTGTTGAGTTTAGTCTTGAAAAAGTCAATTTGCATGTTGTTGTGCACGCAGTCTGAGAATGACTTTTCTATGTTGTGTATAAACAATTCACAAAGAATAATATAGTGAAGTTTTTTATTATATTTTTATTTCATTGTAAAAATAGATACAGAATTTATTAGCAAAGCAACGTCAGAGGAAGAGAAAAAAAACGAACAAAATGAGTACAAACTTCGTTTTTATGAGGACAGATGTTAGTTCAAAGAAAAAGACGTCAAACATAACCGGTTTATTCTCATCGTATCAGTATACACAAATTATAGAAATTACGTTTTTCAGTTTTTTGTTTACAGCTGAACCTAATAACTTCTCGTAATTAAACAAGAAAACTTACGTACACTTTATCGCACTCCTTTTTTCTGTCTTCAGCGAATAAAATATTTCATTTACGCATCGATGTCGTAAATTTTGTTTATCGATGTACTTTGACAATCGCTCAAATATTTATACGTCCGAATCACATGCAGTTATAATTATAAATTAATGGCGTAGATTCATTTATTATCTAATTTAATCGAAATCGGTCTTGTGATTGAGGGTATAAACAACTATTGATATCCTTTTTTCTTTCTTTTCTCTTTCGATATCTATTCATCCGTTATGCGAGACTCGTCGAGAGCAAACAAATAAACGATGCGTAAACGAGTGGGATGCATGTCGGCCATAAACGAATCCCCAGATCAATTACGTATCTTGCAGGCATGTGACTAACTTTTTGACTATTGAGGATAAAAATGAAGAGGTATATTTTGCTTATGAAAGAATTTTGATTGTTTGTTATTACGTAAGTAATACAACAGTAAAAAAATGATCACTACGTGAGCAAATGAAAACAATTCATTGTCTTAATCTAATCACTACAAATACGAATCGTTTATCATGAAAACAAATAAAAGTCAATGAAATCAATATACATGCATATATATATATATATATATATATTGTTTACTGACCATGATTTCATGGTTCTGTCTTATTAATGTACACATGAATTATAAACAAATAGAGAGAGTAGGTTGATACATGTACATATATACTATTTGTATAAAGTATTCTTTCATTTCATTTGTTCTGTCGACTTGAGGGTGTGTATTGATCGTTGTTCATTTCAATGGCTGAAATTAGTGTTATTGGAGTGACTGAACTTGAACAGATACCTGTTGATGTGTCTGAAATGTATTTGATTTTCTAGTTCGATTGAACTTCAATTTGTTGACGAAGTTTTCTTTTCTAGTAAAAAGGAAAACGAAACAGCAATAACAACAAATCAATCAGAAGAAATTAAAAAATGGAGAATTTGGAAGAATTTATTCACTATTTGTATAGCATGGGTGTTGCTATTTACAGCTTTTCAAGGTAAAAAATTCATAATATTCATTTATTAAAATATGACGTCAGAATTATCCAGGCATATCGAATTTACAGTCAAGTTTAAACGTTGAGGGCAATGTCGGCGTCAATTCATTGGCTATCATCTATGCGTTTTTAATCTTCTCATCTGTTCTACTACCTCATCCATTGGTAAAAGATCAGATTTTTCTTATTATTTGTCTAATCATATGATTGTCAATAGATGAGTATATTTGGTATGAAATGGACGATATTTATCTGTCAATTTGGTTACCTTGCATTCATCGCGGCAAATTTGTATGCTAAACCGGCATTGATGTATCCGGCATCGATTTTATTAGGTCTTGCTGGTGCACCATTGTGGACATCGGAAAGTGCCTATGTTACTCAATTAGGAAGTTTAAATGCTGAATTAAAAGGAAAAAAAGCTGAAACAGGTGTTACACAATTCTTTGGCATATTTTTTGCCATATTTCAAACATGTAAATCATAAGTGAAAGAATCGATTTGAATTTTTCTTCTTCTTTTTCTTTTAAAATAAGGTCAAATTTGGGGTAATTTAATAAGTTACTTAGTTTTACGGTCTACAACAAATCAACCGACTACACCTGAAGAATTTATTAATCGAGCATTCCAAGAAAATATTACAAATTCAAGTAATTATCAATGTGGAGCACGATTCTCAGAAAAAGAATTTCAAGGAACTGAAACAGCTCCTGTTTCAAAAAAATTAGTAAATTAAATCATTAAAATTTTGTTCTTTTCATCGAATCTTTTGTTTTTTTTTACCTAGGTGTTTACTCTTTGCTATATTTATATTGGGCTTGCTATTGCAAGTATTATTCTTATCGGTGTTCTACTTGATCAACGTCGAAAGAAAGGCGAATCAAAAAGTAATAAAAAAAGAAATAGTTTACATTTTTGTTTATTTTGATTGACAAATTTCAGATTCACTCAAAGTTTCATTGAAAAATTCGTTCAAAAATTTAGCATCAACATTTAAACATTTAAGACATTCAAATCAAATTCTTCTCATTCCATTTTCACTTTGGTCAGGTCTCGAACAAACATATATCAGTGCACAATTTACTAAAGTTTCATTTTTTGTTCAATCACGAAAATAGTCGATTCAAATATTTCCATTTTACAGGGTTTTATAACTTGTGCTGTCGGAATTAAATATGTTGGTTTAGTTATGATTGTCTATGGAATTTGTAATGCATTGAGTAGTTTTACTTTTGGTCAAATTGCAAAATACATTGCACGAATCTATTGCTTAATATTCTCGGCATTAGTGACATATGGTCTCATCATTACTATGCTACTTTGGGTACCAACACAAAGTCAATTATGGGTTTTGTTTGTTCTTGCAGGTCTTTGGGGTGTAACTGATGGTTGTTGGCAAACTCAAAGTATGTCATAGAATATATTTTATTTGTTTTCTCTGTAGTACTGTTCTAGTCGGTGCAACTTATGGTGTGTTGTTTACTGAACAAGAAGCGGCATTCTCAAATTTTCGTCTTTGGGAATCACTTGGGTTCGTTATAGCTTATATTTACACGCCACGTATTCGTATCCGATATGCACATATTATATTATTATGTGTGTTAACTTTATCAATGATTTGTTACGGAATAATTGATATTAAACAACGACGAAAAAAAAAGAAAATTGAAGATACACAAACATCAGCAAATATTTCGACAGATACACATATAATAACTGCTTTTTAGAACAATAAAATTTTCTTAAGAATAAAATAAAGTAATTCTTCTTGTAATCGGTTGTCGACATATATGACATCGATTGAGACTTGCTGAACATTGTGTACATACGAGATGTCCACATGTAAACGCAATGTCACATATTCTATCCATACAAATTGTACATTCATGATTAACTTTTGATGAGTCTTGACTATTATTAGTTTCATTTAACATTGAAAGTTGACGACAGATCCGTGATGATGCATCGAATAACTGCAAATTCAGTCCTACGTCATGTAATTTTTCTCTCAATTGTTCGTGACTATTTGTACAACATAAATAAGCAAAATTATTCGAACATTGCGGAAATAAACTTTTTATATATTCAGATTTTGCATTCCAAACATCGAGTAAAAGATAAGCATTTCGTATGATTTTGTCAGTTGATTGTTTTTCTTCGGCATAAGTCGTTCCACCTAATTTTATCGAGCGTAGAAAAGGTCCATTGATATAGATGATCACCGAGACTTTTTTCTCTGGGCATTTTTTTTATACTCGGAAATTCAAAAGGAAGAGAAACCGAAATCTTATTGGTACGAAAGATAAGATTTCTATTGTGTTAGATGTCAGAACTATATTGAATATTTGTTTTTCAATCATCTCAAATTACATTTCTTGATTATTGATTCTTATCTTTCCCATGGATTTATTATATAAACTGAATTCAAAAAGAAAATCTATCCATTCAATTAAATCTATCATGGACTCAACCGCTGCAGTAAGTGTATTTTGATTACAGTACTTTTTTCCTTCGAATTTCATCAACTTTCAGATCTCCTATTATACCGGCTATAGTTCCATTGACCGATATGAAGAACTCGTCTTTTCGTATAACTATTTTTCAACACTATCCTTAGGCATATTTTGTTCGTTGATTCTTCCCATCGTATATCTTTTCTTTCCATCGATATTTCAAACGAAACGAACATGGCAATTGTTTATTATTGCATCGATTTGTTTAGCAAATATGTTTTGTTTATTCGTTCATTTATATATGCTTACAAATTTCGGTGATTTAAGATTGTCGACATTCTCATGTCGATTTATCGTTTATATATCGACATTTGCTAAACCAATGGGACTTTATCTAACATTTTTATTTGCTATCGAACGAATTTATATGAAAATTCTGCCGAAAACTAATTATCGATTATTATTCAGACGAATTTATTTTCTTTTGATTTGTTTGACAATGATTTTAATTTTCGTGATTAAATTCTATCAAATTATGAAATACATTCCAAATGTATCAGCATCTCCTCGTCAAAAACTAAACATTCCCAATGATAATTCCGACGACGATGATGGTGATGATGATGATTATAATCAAAATAATACAACTGGAGATATAAATTTTCAATTTTGTTTTCGAACAATGAATGTCGAAACTTATGCAAAGATTTTGTCATTCTATTTAATTCAATATTGGTATGAATACGTTATATTTGCTTTGATTATCGTTATTCTTCTATTTTTTACCGTTTATTATTATTTTCTACCATATATTCATTCTCGTACATTGCCAAGTACGAGTTTAAATACGAAATTCTATTTAATTCTCTCGATTTGTTACACTGTTTTCGAAATAATTCTTCAAATTTTACACGCTATTGTCGATAAAGAAGACAATAGAAATACAGATACGGAAGTTAATTCGCTTGAAGCAATGATTTTTATTTACAATCTTCGTTCGATTATTTTACCAAGTTTAATATGTTTAATAACAACGAATGAATTGAAACAATGGCTCTATGATTTATTTATTTTTCGTTCATATTTAAATCAAATCAACGAAAATGATCAATGACAAAAAATCACTTTGATCAACTGATTTGTTTTCTTCACACATTGAGAATATTTCGAACAGATGTAATAAAATCAGTTCGCTTTTTTCTTCTTCTTCTTCTTCACATTTGCATTCAAATTGTTGAAAGAGATGAGACATCATGCTGTGCATTCATCAGTCAGACATCGAATTTATTTTCATTGGTTGAATTGCTCTCGATAAAAGAGGATATATATATCGATTGATAGGAAGAGAAAATAATCAGCATTTCGATATGGACACATCGAGATTAGTTCACTTAATTGTTCAACATCTGCCTGAATTCGTAAAGAAAAGTACGAATTAATTTCATTGGAAAATAAATCTAGATCGAGTTTGATTTTGAATAGGATTGATATCGAAAGAACGAGATTATTATTATGCATCAATGACAAATATTTCTTCGATTCAATACGATGATTTTATCTATGATACAGATGGTTATTTACTTTTAATGCCAACGACTCAATCGAATCTTTCATTATTTAATATCAGCTGTGATTCATTAGTTTTTCATGATTATGATCGATTTTCATCGTTGAATTCGTTTATTAAACATTCAACTAGTTCAACTGATTTACATAGGAATTTAAAACAATCATTTCATCATCTATCCATTGATTTTACTCAAACTATTGCCGTTTCAAAACCAAATACTCTCCAACGATGGCAAGGACTCGAACTATTAAATACATCTGTTATAAATGAATAATAAAGATAAAAAATTTATTTATTATTAATAAAATCTTCTAAAGCATTGCTTCTCGTTCGACGAGTGGAAGGTCATTTCGATTGATTTCTTGAATATTCTAAATAAATAAATAAATAAAGCTATTAATCTAATATAAGAAAAACAAATAGAATTACTTGATAACACGGAAAGAGTTTCTTCCACGAGATTAATAATGATTTATCGACCATATTCGTCTCATTTGAACCTAATTAAAATTTAGTTTGTTTTTTTAATTAAAAAAGATCTTTACCGAATACGAATGATCCTAATAAACTCAAAATCATAATAATTAACACAGCATTGAATGAATACCACATGACTGACATTGAATAGATTGTTGAAAGAATATTCGACGAACTAATTAAAATCAACAATTGTTTTTCTTTTGAAATATAAATACAACAATCAAATAAAATACTCGTTCATTTTCTTTGTGATTATTCGACTAATATTTATCGTTGATAAACATCCTTGAACGGATGTTGCTAATCGACCACCTTTTCCTACTTGTGATTGAACTGTTAGATTAGTTCCCAAGAGTATCCATGTTTGAAATATTAAACAACAAATGAAAGCCATTAGAACACTCTAGAGAAACAACGGAATTGACATAAAGTATGATTTGTTGATTTTCATACGCGACTATTGACTCGTGGCAAAAAGAAACCAACGAGAAATACTCCGAGAATAGGTGCAGCAAATGATCCTGAGATTTGAAAAACTATCTAGAGTAATTAGAATAGATTTAGAATTATATATTATTGTACAATTTCTATTTTTTTTTACCACGATAATATTATTCCCGAGATAAGATGTGAGAAAAGCTAAGAGTACAACCAGTAAACCAATAATTACCGCTGAACAAAAAGAAATCGGTTATCATCTATGAAATGTCGATATTTACATAATAATTTCGAAATAATTGCTTGTTTTTTATCGGAGAATAAATCTTTCGATATTCGTTTATAAATATCTTCTAAGAAAACTGTAGCTATACTATTGACGCCACTTGAAACAGTGCTCAATGAAGCACTCAATATTGAAGCGATGAATAAACCTGTTAGACCCGGAAATCGACCTAAGGTTTGAATAACAAATAATGGATATAACTAAATATAAAAAAAAAACATTTTCATCGATTGTTCATAGATTTTATTTTCGTACCTGATCAGGCTTTGTAATTAATCCGGATCGTAGAGGATCACAATCATGATATTTAGCATATACAAGACATCCGACAAATGTAAACATGCAAAGCATAATTGCACACATAAAAAAATTTCCCCATGCAACTCTATTTTCAAATCAATCAAAGCTCATTTTATTTTCTCTTTTCAAAAATCGATTTACTTTTGTGCAGATCGAGTATTTTTCACACATAAATATCGTTGTGCTTGCGTTTGCATACAAGCATAAACAGCAGTAGCGTTCATACCACCACCAAATATAATACTCCAAATTGTGTAACGAATTGTTGGATCAAATGTTATTCTAATTTCGAAAAGAAAACAAAATCAGCTATTAATTGTTTTTTTGAAAAATAATATACGTAGATAATTGCAATCGATCACCATCCATTACAGTTTTAATCACATTTCGTATTCCGCCTGCATCTCTAAAACCTGAGAGAGAGAGAGAAAAAAATAAATCCTCAGATTTTCAACTAGGCATATCTACCGAAAATCATCGATAGAATAACTCCAAGAAACATCATGATTGTTTGAGTTACATCTGTCCATATAACAGCTTTCATTCCACCCTAAT